>Ga0194053_10001868_pt1 | contig 13141 bp, 11 predicted proteins | sample SepL228m_MetaG_FD_161684 | JGI IMG/M metagenome (GOLD analysis project Ga0194053, IMG submission 161684) | Anoxic zone freshwater microbial communities from boreal shield lake in IISD Experimental Lakes Area, Ontario, Canada - Sep2016-L227-8m | ecosystem: Environmental > Aquatic > Freshwater >... | reverse complement strand
CATACTGCCTGGCCGAAATCGCCCCGCCCGTAAAGAAGCCCGATGATTACGAAAGCGACATTGCCGGGAGCCTGGAACCACCCCAGGTCCTTGCTGTCCTCGACCACCGCCGCCCTGGCGGCCTTATAGTCCTCTCCACGGGCAAAGTGATCGCACACGATCTTCACGCTGCGCGCCACGCGGCAGTCCTCCGGGATTTTGCTCAAGCCGATTTTGATCAGCGTGTCGAGGTCGTCAACCACGAAGGCCGCCGACTCCAGGGCGGCGACGAACATCGATGCGTAAATCCCCTCTCCTGAGTGGTCAACGCAGGAGTCCATGTAGGAGTAGCGGATGGCCAGGTCGGGGTTGCCGGGAAAGAGGCACGCCCAGATTTCCGAGCGGATCCAAGCCCCGTTGCTGTTCTTCCACTTGGCGTTGTTGCAGGAGCCTGACAAAGGAGGCAGCAGGCCGGCCCTGATGTTGGCTTTGCAGACCCCATACTCGGCCCATGGCGCAGTGATGTAGCTGACCCAGTATTGGGCCAGAATCCGCTCATTTAGCGCCTTCGCCCCGCGATCTTCCAGTGCCTGCAGCCACACCAGTTGGAGATCCAGGTCGTCGTTCGGCTCTGGTTTTCCGAACAAGTCCTGCGTGTAGAACGTGACATCCTGCATGTCCTTCTTGCTCTCGAAGGGGGCGCCCAAAGTCCCGCCGATGTTTTTGCCAGTCCAGCAGCCCAGAGCTTTGTTGCCATACTCTTTTAAATTAAGCGTATTCACAACTTGAGAGTGCGGAGTCCTCGATCGGGTTTCAAGTCTGATTTCCGCCATTTCTGACGCCCGGTTGCGCCGATTTCCGGGACAGTTGCACCCCCTGCTGGAGGTTCTGCGATTGATGCGCAGAAAAGGAGCGTGACAAGGCGAGGCGGTGCAGGCTTTTCTCAAAGCCATGAGCATCCTCACCGGCAAGACGGGCGTCGTTTTCGGCGTCGCAAACAAGCGCAGCATTGCGTGGGCGATCGCGAAAGCGTGGCATCAGGCGGGCGCGAAGCTGATCTTCAACTACCAGGGCGAACGCCTCAAAGAAAACGTCGAGGATCTCGTGGCCGAGTTCGGCCCGGACACGGTTCTCCACCCGTGCGATGTTTCCAAAGACGACGAGATCGCGGCGTTTTTCCAGGAGGTCGCCAGGCACACCCCGAAGCTCGATCTGCTTCTTCACGCGGTCGCCTTCGCGCCGAAGGAGGCGCTCGAAGGCCGCTTCCTCAACACCTCGCGCGAGGCGTTCCGGATCGCGCATGACATCAGCGCCTACTCGCTGGTGGCGCTTTCCCGCGCGGCGGTTCCCCTCATGACCGGCGGCGGCAGCATCGTCGCCATGTCGTATTACGGCGCGGTCAAAGTCGTCCCCCACTACAATGTCATGGGCGTCGCCAAGGCCTCGCTCGAAGCCTCGACCCGCTACCTCGCCCACGACCTCGGCCCCCAAAAGATCCGCGTCAACTGCATCAGCGCCGGCCCCGTGCAGACGCTCGCGGCCCGCGGGATCTCGGGGTTCAGCTCCATGATCAAACACTACGAGGAGCGCGCGCCGCTCCAGCGCAGTTGCACGACGGACGAACTCGGCCACACCGGCGTCTTCCTCGCCAGCGACGGCGCCTCCGGCATCACCGGCCAGGTGCTCTACGTGGACGGCGGCTACGAGATCATGGGCATGTGAGAAAAGAAACCGACCTGCCGGAGCCCGCGTTTGCGGCTCCACCGGCGTGGCTTGTGTCCGGCCCGGTTCACATTTGGAGATTCGTTTCGGCCGACAGCGACCTGCTCTCGGATGCCGAGCGCGAACACGCCGACAAATTCCAATCCGAACCCGCGCGATCCGCATTCCTCGTCGGACGATCCGGCATCCGCCGGGCGGCCGCGATCTACACAGGGCTCGCTCCCCAGGATCTTGCGATTTCTCAAACCCCGTCGGGGAAGCCGTTCTTCGAAAACGCGGCGATCCATTTCAACCTGAGCCATTCGGGCGGGGAGGTCGTGGCCGTATTTTCCGCGGATCCGGTCGGGATCGACATCGAATCGCCCGGACGGTGCCGCGATTTCGCGGAGATCGCACGACGGTTTTTCCCTCCCGATGAGTCCGCGCGCATTTCCGGGGAAGACGATTTTCTCAGCCACTGGACGGCAAAAGAGGCGATGTTGAAACTCGCGGGGAGCGGGCTTGCGGGCGGCCTCGAGCGGGCGCGGGCAGCGGACGCAGGCAACGGGATGCTGGACGGGCAACCGGTCTGGATCGAGAGGTTCCGCATCGGCGCGCGGGTGGGCGCGGCTGCCTCATTTCAGCCGTTCGAGGTAAAAGGCTGGTTTCAAATCTGAAAGCTGATACAAATGAAAGGCACATGTCATTTCAAAACCTTGGCCTCTCCGAGACCGTGCTGCACGGTGCCCAGCGGATGGGGTATTCCGAACCGACCCCGATCCAGCTCCGCGCGATCCCGGTCATCCTTTCCGGCCGCGACCTGATTGCCTCCGCGCAGACCGGCACCGGCAAAACCGCGGCCTTCGCGCTGCCCGTGCTCTGCAAGCTCGACCATCATGAGTCGAGGATCCGCTGCCTCGTCCTCGAGCCGACCCGCGAGCTCGCGATGCAGGTCGAGACCGCTTTCCGCGACTACATGCGGTTCATGCACACCGAGGTCACGCTCATCCACGGCGGCGTCGGCTACGGCAAACAAAAAGAAGATCTCGCCCGGAAAGTGGATGTCGTGGTCGCCACGCCCGGACGCCTCCTCGACCACATGCAGCAGGGCGCGGTGGATCTCACCGGCCTCGAGTTTTTGATCCTCGACGAGGTGGACCGCATGCTCGACATGGGGTTCCTTCCCGATGTCCGCCGCATCGTCGAACAGTGCCCGAAAGCCCGCCAGACGCTGCTCTTTTCCGCCACCATCCCGGAGGAGATCGGACGCCTCGCCTCGTGGTGCCTCAAAGATCCGGAAAAAATCGAGATCGGCTCGTACCATTCGCCGGCCGAGACCGTCAACCACGCGCTCTACCCGGTCGCCGTCGCCCAGAAATTCGAGCTCCTCCTCGCGCTCCTCGCCCGCACGAATTTCGACAGCGTCCTGATTTTCTCGCGGACCAAAGACGGTGCCGACCGGATCTCGCGCGAGCTGAAAAAGAACAACCATTCCGTGGTTGCCCTGCACTCGAACCGCACCCAGACCGAGCGCGTCGAGGCGCTCGAGGGGTTCAAGGCCGGACGCTACGAGGTGATGGTCGCCACCGACATCGCCGCGCGCGGGATCGATATCGCCGGCGTCAGCCACGTCGTGAATTACGACGTGCCCCAGCACCCGGAGGACTACGTCCACCGGATCGGACGCACCGGCCGCGCCCAGAACGTCGGCGATGCGTTCACGATCATGACCGCCGAAGAACTCCCCCACATCAAGGACATCGAACGCTTCATCGGCCAGTCGGTCCCCCGCCTCAAACTCGACAACTTCCCTTACGTCTATACCGCGATTTTCAACGAGGCCGAAGCCGCCGCCGCCCTCAAATCCGCCAAGGGCGTCCGCACCCACAAGGGCATGCGCTTCGGCTCCAAACGCAGGAAATAACGGGCCGCGCCCGATCCCTCGGGATTGACTGCCGGCCCCGGTTCCCTACGATCGGCCCAACGAGCCTATGATCGTTCCCCAAACAGAAATCGTCGTCACCCACGGCGGCGTGGAAATCGTCCGGCAGACCGTGGCACCTGGCGAATACGTCATCGGGAGCGCGCCGGACTGCGATGTGCCGGTCGGGGTCGAAGCGGTCTCGCGCCAGCACGCGCGGCTGACCGTAAATTACGACCATGCGCTGATCGAAGACCTGGGGAGCAGCAACGGCACGCTCGTGGGCGGGAAGTCTGTCACCGGAATCACCCGGCTCTGGCCGAACCAGAAGATCGAAATCGGTCTCGCGACGATCGAGCTGCGCCGCCTCAGGGACAACTCCGATTCCCTGCCGCCGCAGTCCGCCTTTGTGCGTGAAGTGCTTCCCGAACATTTCCTGCGCGACAAAAAATACGACATCGGCGACGTGGTGGCCCAGGGGGGCATGGGAGCCATCCTCGAGGCGAGGGAGGAGGCGACCGGACGCACGGTCGCGATGAAGGTGATGCTGGAATCGGGTTCCCCCGGCGACGTGATGCGGTTCGTGGCCGAGGCGAAGGTCACCGCGCAGCTCGAACACCCGAATATCGTCCCCGTCCACGAGTTGAGCGTGGATGAGAACGACCAGGTTTTTTACACCATGAAGTTTGTCCGGGGCGTCACCCTGCGCGATGTGCTGGAAAAACTGGCCGAGAGTGACAAGGCGGCCCTCGCCAAATACCCGCTCGCCACGCTGCTCACCGTTTTTCAAAAGGTGTGCGACGCGCTGGCCTTCGCTCATAGCAAGGGGGTGATCCATCGCGACCTGAAGCCGGCCAATCTCATGCTGGGCGATTACGGCGAAGTGCTCGTCATGGATTGGGGGTTGGCCAAAACCGGGGGCGAAGACCTGCTGGCGGAAAAGATCGCTACGTCTCCCCTTTCTCCTCTGGTCACGATGGATGGAAAAGTGATGGGCACGCCGCAATACATGTCGCCCGAGCAGGCGCGCGGCGAATCCGCCGGGATCGATTCGCGCACCGACATCTATGCGCTGGGCGCGATCCTTTATCAGATCCTTGCCCTGCGGCCGCCGATTCAGGGGGAGGATCCCATGGATGTCGTGGAAAAAGTCGGCCGGGGTGAGACCATCCCGCTCTTGAAAACTGTGGCGGGCCTCGCCAGGCGCCCGCCACATCTTCCCGGCGGCCATGTGCCGGAATCGCTTGACGCCGTCGTCCGCAAGGCGATGGCGTTCGATCCGGCCGCGCGCTACCGGAAGGTCGAGGCGCTCCAGGCCGATCTCACCGCCTACCAGAACGGCTTTGCCACAAAAGCGGAAAAGGCCGGGCTGGCAAAGCACCTCCTCCTGTTTGTCAAACGCCACAAGGCCGTCTCTGTCGCTGTCTGCGCGAGCCTCATCCTGCTCGTCGGCCTCTCCACCGCGTTCACCCTGCGCGTGTTCCACGAGCGCAACCTCGCCGTGGCCGAACGCAACCGCGCCCAGGGTGCCCAGGCAGCGGCCGAGAAGGCGCAGGCCGAAGCCGAGACCGAGCGCAATCGCGCGCAGACCGCGCTGGCTGATGCCGAATCCCAGCGCAACCGGGCGGAGAAAGCGCTGGCCGATGTCAAAACCGAGCGCTCCCGCGCGGATCAGGAACACTCGACGGCGGAAACCCAGCGCAACCTCGCCAATCAGGCACATTCGACGGCGGAAACCGAGCGCACCCGGGCCGAGGGAGAAAGCGGGCGCGCCGAAAAGGCCATGGCCGATCTGAAAAAAACCGCGCCGGCATTTTACTCGCTCGCAAAATTGCGGCTGGAGGAAGGGGAATTTTCCGATGCCATCGAGCAGATCGGATTCGCCCTGGATCTGGATGTCGCGAACCCCGACTACCACCTCCTCTGCGCGGAGGCGCTCCAATCCACACGGAAGTATTCCGAGGCCATCGCCGAATACCGGCGCGTCCTCGCCCTGCGGCCGGACGACAAATCCGCAAAATCCAACATGCTTGTTTGCAAGCGGCTGTCCGGGGATTCCTCTCCCGCCGATGCGGCCACCACGCTGGGTCTGTCGGCATGGTGGAGAGCGGAAGGCGACGCGCGGGATTCCGTGGGGCTGAGCGACGGCATCTTGGTGGACGGCGCGGCCATGGGACCGGGCCTCAGCGGGAAGGCCTTCCTCCTCAACGGATCGACTTCCTACGTCTCCGTGAAAAACAGCTCCGCATGGGCGCCCGGAAACGGAGACTTCACCATCGCGCTCTGGGCCAAGTTCACCGCCGTTTCCAACAAACAGGCCTTCCTGGCTGGCGACGGGGTTCTGGGCTCCAACAGTCAATGGATTTTCCAGCTCGCCGACAGCAAGCTCCAATTGCAAGTGAACGGGGAGAAGCCGGCCACGCTGAGTTCCGCCTATGTGGCCATGCGCCCGTTCCAGTGGTATCAAATTGCCGTCTCGCGCCGCAGCGACCGCGTGGCGTTCCATGTCAACGGCGCCGAGATTTCCGCCGTCAACTGGGCGGATGAAATTCCTCCGACAACCGGACCCCATGCCATCGGCTGCGCATCGGGCGCCATGTTCGTCCGAGGGTTCCTCGACGACATCCGCATCTACAACCGCGCCCTCTCCGCAAACGAAATCCAGACGCTGTTCCAGTCGCAAAGCGCGGTGCCCACCCCCAAACCCACCGCACCGGAAACCGCAGGAAAACCCGGCATGGCCGAACGCATCAACCAGGTCAAACAGCTCCTGGACCAGGGCCTGATCAACAAGGATGACTACGACCGCAAAGTCAAAGAAATCACCGAGTAAGCCGGCAGCGCGTCCCTCGACCAACCCCGTAGCATGGGCATCTTGCCGATGTTCTGAGTCCATTTATTTTACAGAGTTGGTCTCAGTCCCTTTGAAGATTTTGGGAGCGCCTGTATTCGTGGCGCTTTCGTTTTCAATCCACGCGGAAAAATTTGAAGCATCGTGGCGGAGCCAGCAGCAGGCCGGTCAGATCGCTTCGTTGCCGGCCAATCGGAGAAAGGTCGGCGTTTTTTGATCGCCAGACGGGTCGGATCGGTGCAGCGATGTGGGATGGCCATGCCGCAGAACTCGATTGCGATCATCTACGATTACGACCAGACGCTTTCTCCGACCTACATGCAGGACGAGGCGCTCTTCCCGGCCTACGGGATCAACCCGGCCAATTTCTGGCAGCGGTGCGCGGAGCTGGTGAAGGCGCAGGGGTTCGACAGCGAACTGGCCTACATGAAGGTGCTGCTCGACTGCCTGGAGATGGATCGCCCGACGAATGCAAAGTTGCGGGAGCTCGGGGGACAGCTGACTTTTTACAAGGGGCTGCCGGAGATGTTCGAGGAGTTCCAGTCGGGGCTTCTGACGGCCGAGCAGGAAGCGCACGGGATCAACGTCGAGCACTACATCGTCTCCTCCGGCCTGAAAGCGATGCTCGAGGGCTGCCGGCTCGCGCCGTTTGTCCGGAGGATTTTCGGCTGCGAATTCGCAGTCGATGAAAGCGACCGGATCACGTTTCCCAAGCGCGCGATCAGCCACACGCAGAAGACGCAGTTTCTTTTCCGGATCAACAAGGGGATGCTCGAGATGGACGAGGACGTGAACGACCACATGTCCGCCGACCTCCGCCCGATCCCGTTTCAGAACATGATTTACGTCGGCGACGGCCCGACCGACGTGCCTTGCTTTACGGTGATGCGCAAAAACGGCGGACAGGCGATCGCGGTTTACAATTCCGATGACCCGACCCGGGCGAGCTTCAAAAAATGCTACCAGCTCTGCACGCATGCCGACCGGGTGAAGAACATCGCCCCATCGGATTACCGCCGCGGCAGCCATCTCCGGCTTCTCCTCGAGGAGATGATCCACGAGATTGCCGACCGGATCGTTCAACGGCGGCGGGATGACCTCGAGGCCGGGACGGTGCGGGCCCCGAAATTCTGAACAACCATGAAAATCCAACGCCATCTGGACCGCGAGGGGAACATCGGCTTCGCACGCCTCCTGCCGGATGGCTCGGCGGAAAAACTTTCCGGGAACCTCGAAAGCGGGTTCTCCGGAACCGGGCGGGCGGCGGATGTGGCGAAGGTGCTCGCTCCGGTGGCACCGCCCGCGATCTTCTGCACCGGCCTCAACTACCGGAAGCACGCGCAGGAGACCGGTGCCCGCCTGCCGCAATACCCGATCCTTTTCATGAAGGCCCCTTCGGCTCTGCAAAATCCCGGAGATCCGATCCTCCTCCCCACCCGGCTCGCCAGCCAGGAAGTGGACTACGAGTGCGAACTGGCGGTCGTCATCGGCCGGACGGCGAAAAATGTCTCCCGCGCCGATGCGATGCGGTTCGTCGCCGGCTACACCTGCGCGAACGACGTGAGTGCCCGCGACTGGCAGATCCGCTTCGGCGGCAGCCAGTGGTGCCGGGGAAAAACGTTCGACACGTTTGCCCCGCTGGGACCGTGCCTCGTCACCCCGGACGAAATCCCCGACCCGAACGCACTCGCGATCCGCACGGTTCTCAACGGCGTCACGATGCAGGACGACAACACCTCGGACATGATCTTCGACGTGCCCGCGCTCATCGAATTTTTCAGCGGCAGCACGACGCTTCTCCCGGGCACGGTGATCCTCACGGGAACCCCGAGCGGGGTCGGCATGGCGCGCAAGCCGCCCACCTGGCTCAAACCGGGCGACGTCGTGACGGTCGAAATCGAAAAGATCGGCGCCCTGACAAATCCGGTCGCCCTCGAGCCCTGACGCTCGCCCCTGCTGGAAACAAACAGAAACCCGGCGGGCCGAGGAGAGCGCTATTTCCTGGCGCCGTAGGCGTTGTTGCGATCGGCGACGAAGAGATCCGCCCCGCGGTGCTGCAGAACAAACGTGTTGTTTTCCCCGTATTTCGTCCACGGGCCCGGCGGCACATCGCGGGCATCAACAAATTTCCAGTCCGTGACGTCCGTGCCGCCCATGCCGAGGTAGTCGCGGACGGCGGGAGAGATGTCCAGTCCGGCCCCCTTGTTGAGGTTCGGGAGCGGGCGCTGGTCTTTGAAGACATACTGCCAGTGGTCGGTGCGAAACGGCCCGCAGTCCTCCCACTGCGCGTAAGCGATCCGGCCGCCGTAGCGGATCGCGAGCCAGCGGCCTTTGCAAACGGATTTTCCCGGGCGCTCGAACGCCTGCTTGAACCAGGGAATGGCCCCGCGGGACTCGGGCTTCGTGGTTCCGTGGGTCACATCGTTGTAGGGGAGCGCCACGTAAAAGGGATTCTGGCGGGGAATGAACCCCTTGGGGACAAAATTCCTACGAGCACCGGGTTCCGGGTTGTCGTAGCCGCCGTAGTTCGCCGCCCATCGGGCATCCCACGAACTCTTGTAATTCGGGACTGGATTGTTGGCGGTCGGGCGTTCGCCTACCCAGAAGATGGTCGTCACGATCCGCTGCTTCCACGGATAACGGTTGAATCCCGCCCGAAAATTTGTCGGGGCGACCACCTGGGGCTCCACTTTCAGGATCTCATTCTGCCGCAGAAGCATCGCGTAGTTCTCGAATTCCGGGGAATTGACACCGCGCGCACCCGCCGCTCCCAAAAGGAAGCCGACCAGAACAAGAGCCGGAATGCGGATGAAAGTCATGCGTGGATGAAACAAGAGAATTATCCACCGGATTCCCCGCCGCCGCAAACGAAAAAAACCGGCGTGCGCGCATAACGCGAAAGTTGCCCGCCTTTCCCGTTTGCGCGGAGCCCGCGCCGATCCCGGCAGACAGCGCGGCACGGCGAGAGCCATGACACGCCACAGGAAAAATCTTTCAGGCGGAGGTTGATTGTTCCGGAATCCCGTGTAGGGTTCCTTCAGTTGGGGGCGTACTGGTTTCGACTTGAAGTGTGAAACGCGGTTCGCATGCCGAGGATGATTCGTTGGCCTCGTAAAAAATCGGATCAAAAAAACTAAATGCAGATTACGAAGATCTCGCTCTCGCGGCCTAAGTAGCCGTGACGTGTCCCGGCGAACGCCTGCTACTCCGGGATGCGACGACAGCAGGCTAATTTTCCGGCGGGGTGGCCGCGGTGGAAAATGAATCGATTTCGTGGCCGCTCTGGGGCGGGTGGCGTGACGGTTCGCAGCTTCGCCCCGAGATCAAAGACCGCCTAAGCATGTAGACGGCTGCAGTGATCGCTTGAAGGACAGGGGTTCGACTCCCCTCGCCTCCAGATTTTTTCTCTCCATCTGGGAACCCGCATGGTTTATGCGTCGAGTTTCGTCGCGCTGGCCTGCTTGGAGACGTTGACCCACATGCGCACGCCGCGACAGTTGAAGGAGCGATGGCTTTTCACAATAGAAATTCCGGATGGTCTGATCGAGGCACCTTCCTCCCCGCCTGTCGGTTGGAATTCGGAACCGGCAGGAGCCGTGAGCCGTGAGCCGCGAAACCGGCGACCTGTGGGCACGGGAGCAACGCAGCGTGGCACTGCTCGTGCCCAGCGCTATCGTCCCCGTCGAAATGAACGCACTCATCAACCCGCTCCACCACTCGTTCCGCCTGGCTTGGGTGAGAAGGCCTTCCCGTTTCGGCTACGATCCGCGCTTGAAGTAGCGGGAACTCCCCCATGTTGCTGATTCCCGCTTCCCACAGCCAGCACCCGCTCAACCGGATATCGCGCGCCCGAAATAAACTGTCGTGATGGCGATCAGGATCAGGGCGATCGCCACGCCCGTGAGCAACGGGATGCGCTCGGGTTTCCGATAGCCGAGGCCGCTGATGGCCACCAACCCGACCCAGCAAACCGCCTTCACGATGACCCACCACGGAAACCCCACATGCAGAATGGCCACCAACCCGAATCCGCCGATCAACATGAGCAGCGCCAGGCTGCCGATGAGGATGCCGCTCTTTTTCTTGTTCTTCGGGTCGGGATTGGCGAACGCCTGGAACAGGAACCCGGTCATCAGGACCATCGCGGCCACATGGAGCACCTGGTAAATGGCAAATTTCATCAACGCGCATCGGAGGCTAAAATCCTCCCGGCGTCAATCTTGGCATCAATCTTGATTGCGACATCGCACATTCATTGCTATTTCTCGCGCTCACCCGATGGGTGAACACGCCTCGCCAGAGCCAAACGCCAACACAAATCCATGATTGCCAACTTTTTTTCTTCGTGTGCTTCTTCGTGGTGCAACTGCCGTTTCTAAGATGAACGCAAATCTCTCAACCGTTTTCCGGAATTTCCGAATCCACGGCTCGTATTTGGAAAGCCGTCCCTACGGCAACGGGCACATCAACGACACTTTGGTTGCGGCGTTCAGCCAGTCGGGGACGCGGGTGCGATATATTTTCCAGCGCATCAACGGCCGGATTTTCAAGGATCCGGAAGCGGTGATGGATAATATTCTCCGAGTGACCGGCGAGGCCCGGAGGCAGTTGATCAGAGTCGGCGTGCCGGACACGTCGCGGCGGACGCTGAGCGTGATTCCGGCAACCGACGGGAGACCTTTCCACAAAGACGAGGAGGGGGGTTATTGGCGCTGCTATCCCTTTATTGAAAACGCCCGGACCTACGACATCATCCAGAACACGCGGCAGGCCTATGAAGCGGCACGGGCGTTCGGGGAATTTCAAAATCTTGTCGCCGGGCTGGGCGGCCCGCGCCTCCACGAAACGATCCCGAACTTCCACAACACGCGCTCCCGCTTCGAGCGGCTCAAGGAACTGGCGGGAGCCGACCCGCACGGGCGGCTGGCCTCGGCGGCCCCGGAGTGGGAATTCCTTCGCGAGAGGGAATGCCTGGTGGATGTTTTGCTCAACCTGCAGGCTGATGGACGCATCCCCGAGCGGATCACTCACAACGACACGAAGCTCAACAACGTCATGATCGACGACGCCATGGAGACGGCAATTTGCGTGATCGATCTGGATACTGTCATGCCCGGCCTCGCCCTCTACGATTTTGGCGACATGGTGCGGACGGCCACGAGTCCGGCCGCGGAGGACGAGCCCGATGTGAAAAAGGTGCGCATGCAGATGCCGATGTTCGAGGCCTTGGTTCGCGGGTATCTCTCGACTGCGGGGGCCTTTCTCAACGAAACAGAAAAATCCCACCTCGCGTTTTCCGGAAAACTGATCGCCTTAGAGATTGGGATGAGGTTTTTGACCGATCATCTGGAAGGGGATATCTATTTCAAGACCAAGCGCCCCGGCCACAACCTCGACCGCTGCCGGACCCAACTGGCTCTGGTGAAAAGCATCGAGGAGCAGGAAGAGGCGATGAACGCATTTGTGCAGGAGGTCGCGGAATGAAAATCCTTATTACCGGCGGCAGCGGATTCATCGGAAGCCATTTGGTGGAGCACTATCAGGGCCGGGCCGAGGTGATCGTATTGGACAACCTCCGCTCCGGGCATCAGAAAAATCTCGAAGGGCTCACTTGCCGGTTCGTCAAAGGATCCGTTCGGGATGGCGCCCTTGTGGACGAGGTGATGGCCGGAGTGGATTACGTGTTCCACCTTGCCGCGCTCGTGAGCGTGCCGGAATCCATGTCCCTGCCGGTGGAAACCGTGGACATCAATGTTCATGGCCTTCTGAATGTCCTCGCATCCGCACGGAGCCATGGAGTGAAGAAGGTCTGCTTTGCGAGCTCCGCAGCGGTTTACGGCGAGAATCCGATTCAGCCGAAAGTGGAGACGATGGCCCCCGATCCCCGCAGCCCCTATGCGATCACGAAGCTCGACGGCGAGTATTACTGCGGGCTCTTCGCCCGCGAAGGCCGGTTCCCGACCGCGTGCCTGCGGTTCTTCAATGTCTTCGGCCCGAGACAGGATCCGAACAGCGCCTATGCGGCGGCCGTTCCGATCTTCCTGCATTGCGCGCGGAACCACGAGCCGATCACGATCTATGGCGACGGGGGCCAGACGCGCGACTTTATCTACGTCAAGGATATCGTCGGGGCGCTCGCCTTCGCGGCCGAAACACCGGAAGTGCAAGGGGTCTTCAACGCGGGGTATGGATCGGCATTAACGATCGGCGAGCTGGTGCAGGAAATCCTCAATCTCACCGGATCCCGTTCCGAAATCCGCCACGAACCGGTCCGCGCCGGAGACATCCGCCACTCGACCTCGGACGCTTCGAAGCTGCGGGCGACCGGATGGAAACCGCTTTTTGATGTGGCGACCGGACTCCAAGAGCTCGTTGGCCGATTTTCCCCTTCGATCCTCCCATGAATCACCGGCACTGCCCTTGACCCGACCCGCTTTTGTTCCGGCCCGGCCTATGCCGGCTTGCGCGGGGAGTGTACGGCGGGCGGCACCGGGCGGGCGAGGCGGCGGATTTCCGGGGGGAGTTCGGCTTGGCGCTCGTCCTCGCTCATGCGGTCGATGAAGAGGATCCCCTGCAGGTGGTCGAACTCGTGCTGAACGGCGCGCGCAAGGAGGCCATCGGCTTCAAATTCCATTTCCTCGCCGGTCAGGGCCTGCGCTCTGACCCGGACGGAAACCGGGCGCGGGACA
>Ga0194053_10001867_pt1 | contig 13143 bp, 16 predicted proteins | sample SepL228m_MetaG_FD_161684 | JGI IMG/M metagenome (GOLD analysis project Ga0194053, IMG submission 161684) | Anoxic zone freshwater microbial communities from boreal shield lake in IISD Experimental Lakes Area, Ontario, Canada - Sep2016-L227-8m | ecosystem: Environmental > Aquatic > Freshwater >... | reverse complement strand
GTTAAAAGCTGAGAAGTTTATTGGTCATGATAATTCACAAGAAAATAGTATGTCACAAAATATATCCGCGAAGATTTTAGTAACAAAAGACAATGCCCATGGCATAGCTTTGAGTTTACTAAAAAATAGTGATTTTATTAACAAACTCAAAGAAGTAATATCTGAGAGAATAATTAAAAATCAAACAGTAACAAGGCTGGATCAGGTCATAGAAGAAAATGTTAACAACAATGATTACCGTATTTATGGTCTAACGAAGGATCATATTGCTGATATCGAGAAAGGTGATTTTTTGAATTTCGATCTTGTTTCAGATGGTCCAGATTTTGCGATTACTTTCAACAAATTTACAGGTGATAAGGGTATTAGGCCAATCGATGACCAAGCCTTGGCGGAAATGATTAATAGAATTTTCTCTATGCATCCTCAGTTTTCTACTGCAATTCAAGATAAAATTAAATTAAATTAAGCAGATGGTCGTATTTGTCTATGCTATAATTATTTCAAATGAAATTATTTAAAAAGATTTTGAAGATTATCGGTCTAGTGATTTTAGCCATAATTTTAGTCTCCATTATTGCTTATACAATTTTAGTCATTTGTACTTCACCTAGTAACAATCGTAATTGGGCTAAGGATATGGGTCAGCTGGCATCGGCGGAAATATCGACTACCACAATTAAAATCAGCAACATCCGAGATATTAATTATCGTGGCGTTTTGGATTATGATCTAAAATACAAAAATGAAACCTTCGATATTTCAAAAATAACTAAAGCCTATTTATTTACAGACCCGTTCGGCAAATTGTCGGCCCACACCATGCTCGGTTTTGAGTTTTCCGACGGTAAGAGAGTGGTTTTGTCTGTTGAGGTTAGAAGAGAGGTCGGTGAGTGGTTTAGTGGTATCAAGGGAATCCTGCGACAATATGAATTGATTTTTGTTTGGGCTACAGAAAAAGATGTAGTGAAACTTAGAACCAACCATCGTGGTGATAATGTTTATATGTATGAAATGAAAATGGCCAAGCCAAACATTGAAAAATTGTTTGTTGCAGCAGTAATGAGAACAAACAAATTAGTAAAAAAACCTGAATTTTATAATACCTTAACTAACAATTGCACAACTAACCTGGCCAACCTTTTGCAGAATGTTTATAACAAACCGATTGTTGTTGATTGGAAATATTTAGCACCAGCATATGCTGAGGCTTTGTCCATGAAGTATGATTTGATTGACGGACCAGATATTCCTACCGTTCGAGCAACGCATAATATTTCTCCACTTGCTAAAAAGTGTGGAGATTGCGATAATTATTCAGAAGAGATTAGGAAAATATTATTAACTAATTAATTTTTATGTACGCAAATAATAAAATGTCGTGGTGGTTGTATATGATCGGTCTCGTGATGGTCTTCGGAAGTCATATTTATATGTTGGCCGTAGGTGTGCCACAAAGTCAGATGATGGCGCATGCAGGATTTAACATCTTGGCCGGAGTTCTCCTTATGATGGGCTGGCTTAGCAGAAAAGCCTAATAAAAAGTGTATGGACCCAGAATTAAAAACAAAATTGGACGAAATAGAAGTAACATTAAAAGATGTTGATGATTCGCTCAATCCAAGTCACTGGAAACTTTTGAAGGAAGGTCTATGGCGTGGAGTAGGTTATCTTATCGGTGTTCTCGTGGCCTTTGCTATTCTCGGTTGGATACTGAATGTCATTGGAGTTATCCCGTTTCTACAAGATTTTTCTCAGACCATGCGCGACAATTTGCAGAACGTTAGAACAAAATAGATTAAAAAGGAACTCAAACAAGAGTTCCTTTTTGTATGGTAAAAACGCCAATAAAATGCTATTTTGATAGGGTAATGAAGAAATACGACGTAATAGTCATAGGAGGTGGTGCAGCGGGCCTTATGGCCGCTGGAGCAGCAGCCAACAAGGGTGCACGTGTTTTGGTAATAGAAAAAAACGACAGTTTTGGCAAGAAGCTCCTTCTGACTGGCGGTGGGCGTTGTAATCTAACTAATCAGATTTTTGATACCAGAGAATTCCTAGCCAAATTTGGCGACGCTGGGAAATTCCTCTCTTCGACTTTTTCCAAATTTGGCGTACGAGAAACTATGTTATTTTTTGAGTTGCACGGATTAGATACTAAAGTTGAACCTGGCAATCGTGTCTTTCCAGTAACAGACAAATCACAAGATGTTTTGAAAGTGCTCACTGAGTACGCTTCTTTTAATGGAAAAACAGAATTTTTATATAATACAAAAGTTTTAGGCTTGAAAAAGACCGGCAAGAAAATTACTGCCGTTGAGACCGATAAGGGAGATTTTGAAGCCTATAATTTTATTTTGACCACTGGTGGCAAATCTCATCCAGAGACGGGCTCAACTGGAGATGGTTTTGAATGGCTAACCAAGCTTGGTTATAATCTAAATATTCCTGAGCCAATTCTCGTGCCAATTACCACTAAGGAAAAGTGGGTAGCTGACTTATCAGGTATCGCATTAGACATGGCTGGTATAAATGTTTTTCAAAATGGAGAAAAAATTCTAACCAAGAAAGGTAAAGTTCTCTTTACACACTTTGGGCTCAGTGGTCCTGGGATTTTGAATATGAGCAAGGCAATAGGTGATGCTTTAAAAAATGGAGAAGTGTTAGTTAAAATTGATTTGATGCCGGGTGTTGGACTAGATAAAATAGACGAAGAATTTTTAGCTGGCTTACAAAAACAAAACAAAAAGAAGTTGGCAAATTTTTCTTGGTCAGTATTTACCACTAGCCTCTGGAATCAAATTCTACTGTTGACCAAAATTTCTGGTGACAAAAAAACCAATGAATTAACCAAAGAAGAACGTTTCAAAATAATTAATATTATTAAAGCTCTAACTCTCACTGTGACCGGTCGTCTCGGGGCCGATAAGGCCATTGTAACTAGTGGGGGAGTCAGACCAGAAGATGTAGACTTTAAAACTATGCGATCACTACTTACCCCTAACCTCTTTTTTGCTGGTGATATCCTGGACTTTGACCGCCCGTCTGGTGGTTTCTCCCTCCAGCTCTGTTGGACCACTGGCTTTGTAGCTGGTGAATCCGCTGGACAAGAATTCGTGGAGTAATTTGTGATATAATTTAGTTATTAAAAAGTAACTTAAATTATTATGCCCACAAAACAATGGTACGCTAGCCTTATCAAGCCTTTCTTTGCTCCACCATCTTGGGTGTTTGGTCCAGTCTGGACTGTCTTGTACGCCATTATTATCGCTTCCTACGGTTACGTGGTCTATTTGTTTATTATGAAGAAGATTCCGTTTATTGTTTTGTTGCCATTCATTTTAAATATAATTTTCAATTTAATCTTTAGTCCGATTCAATTTAGTTGGCAGAACAACTTCTGGGCAGCTGTAGATATTCTCTTGGTAGTCGGAACTTTGATCTGGGCTTTGATCGCAATTTATCCTTATGCTCCTTGGGTAACTTATGTGAATATTCCATATTTTCTTTGGGGTTCCTTTGCTACTGTTGTACAACTATCAATTACTGTTTTGAATTGGTAAAAGGTGATTTCAAAAAGAGAAATTTTTGCTATATTATATGAGCGAAAGTTATTAATAATATTTAAACTATAATATGGGATTTTTTGGAGGAATGAAAAGTATGGCCATGAAGGCTATGATGCGTAGTCAGATGAAGGGTGTACCACAGGATCAACAAGATAAAATATTAAAAGCTGTCGAAGCTAATCCAGAACTTTTTGAAAATATTGCCAAAGAGGTTCAGGAAGAAATGAAGAAGGGGACAGCTCAGATGGATGCAACAATGAAAGTGATGACCAAGTATCAGGATGAGTTGAGAAAAATAATGTAAAAAAATTTAGGCCCGCTGCGAAATTCGCAGCGGGCCTTTTTTGTGAGGTTTCTCACTTCTTTTTTGGTGTTACCCACCAAAATTTTTGAATCGGTTCCGGCGGAGTTCCGATGGGTGTTGCGTTGATAATCTCAACGAAATAACCATCCACCTCTTCACCGATTCTGAATTCTTGGTTGGAGATGGCGCCACGGAGCCAACGGCGACCGTCGGGTAATGGGTTGCCATCCTGGATTTTGATCTCATACAATCCATCAAGTCTCTTTGTTTGACCCAGAACCGTGAGTTTGCCGTTAAGCTGATGAGTTCTGAGAACGGGCGTTTCTTTGACGAACCGTTCAGCAGAATGGGTGATACCCCCAGGCAGCCGCTGATTTTTGAACTGATGTTCATCGGGTCGCAAGCACAGGCAGATTATCGCGTACACCCCTAGTCCAATTCCGAAGAATTGAAAGGTCGTAATCACAATAATCTTCCGGTTCGCTTTGATCCACTCAATAATCGTGTTTGTCATCGGTCTTCTCCTTGTTGGTGGTGGGTGGAAAATTAGGCGAAATCGCCATTAAAGAACCTATATATTATACACCTATATCACATATTTGTCAATAGATAAAAATAAAACGGCAAGAAGCAATAAATTTGATTAAATTGCCAATTAGTTGTATTGTTTTAGATAGAATATAAGGGATATTTTCCCGAGCCGGGCACGGCTTTCGTGTCAAAGTTACTTACAATTCAGAAAGATGAGGTGACCAATGTTTGGTGTTGAAAAATCGCACTATAATGCGGTCGTAGGCATCGTTGTGCAAGCGTATTTCGATTGCCGCAACGGAACCGCAGCGGATGCTTTGTCATCTGTAATTTACGGCAAGGGTGATACTCTCAAAATCGATGAGGGGCCGGAAGTTACAATCTGTACGGCACTGCAGCGCTATGATGGCGATGCTTATGTCGTGACAGAAGAAATCGGCAAACTCCACCACAAACAAGTTGGCCGGCCAGGTGATCCAGATTTATTTAGAACTCTGTATATCTGTGATCCGATCGATCGGTCAACACCACTCAAACGCTTCTTGCAGACTTTTGACAAAAACAAAACAGTTAAAGAGATTCTGTCACAAGAAGGTTCGATTGGAATCTGGGAGTCGATGAATGGAGCACCGGCGACGATAACCGGAGCCTGCTCAGCCGTCACTTGTGTGCGGCGCGGTAAACCAATCTTCACTGTCGTTGTGAATTACATCACTAGACAACTGATTACCGCTTCGGCAGCAGGAATCAAGATTCTTAATCTGCCCGAAGATCGTCCGGATAGACCTATCGATATCGAACACGTCTGCAATCACGGCAAGTCGATTCACTTTCCGGTGATTGACGGTGACGATGATTCACGACGGTTCGTTACCTTCATGGGTGACGAAGGTAAGACGGGTTACGCCGAAAACTTCCGGGATAGTGGAATTATGACTGAAGCAGAAGCCAAGAAATACATCCATTACAACAACCCGGGCGGTCCTCTGCGAATCTTGTATCTGTCCAATCTTCAACCCAAGGAAGTCCCTGTCGGTTTCATCTTGGCCAATGGCGAGAAAATTGGTGAATGGATTCACTGGATTCCGTTCATCTGTTTTGCCAAAAGCACACACGATGAAAGTTGTTTGGCCTTGCGCATGCAGGAGGTTAGTCAGAAGAGACCCTGGACCAAGGAAGGTGTTCTCATGTCGACGCCACCCAATTACAGTGTCTTTCAAGAACTGTGTGGGAACACTTGCATCGACGTTGGTACTTTGATGACGATGCCGAATCCAAGCAAGGTTCGTGGTACTCTGATTGTCTCATCTGATGAAAACCGTTGGGTTATTCGGGTGTCGAGTGCGTCTGACTATCGGCAAATCAAGTTCTAATCATTTTTTTTGATAAAAAACAAACCGCGTATCTTGAGGGGATATGCGGTTTTAATTTTTTTGTAATTTTAAAACCCAACAACAGGGGCAAACCAATTGGTTTGTATGTTGCTGGGTTTATCCAGGCTGAAGGTTTACTTCAGCGGCGCTTTCTTCTTGATGAATAAAACGGGTTGGTGTTTCTTGTCGTCGTAGTACTGTAGTGGAACTAGGCCACTCATGTCCACTTCGACGATGTCGACGCTCTCGCCCCTGGAGACCATTTCTGTGGTTGCTGCAGAGAACAAAACCGTCTTGCCGTTCACTTTTGCTTCTACTGTGAAGTAGGCAATGCCAGGAAGGAATTGATCGTTAAAGCGGAGGACTTTGAACTCTCCGTTCAATTTCTTTTGATTTACAAATGTCCCGGGGTGGGACAATTGCTTTTCAAGCAGAATCGATCTGGTGCTGGTTTGGCATCCGGCGACCAACAACATGATCACAGCGGCGATAAGCATGGTGAACGTTTTCATAGTTCGGCCCTTTCGTTTCATCAATTGTGAGAGAACATGGGGAGAATACCCCTGATTTAATCCTTTTACTATTATACACCCAATTACTATATTTGTCAAGTGGTAAAATATGCCTAAAATACAGGGCATAAACATTGCATAATATAAAAAAGTCGGTTAAAGTGAAGGATATATGTCATTATCCATTGGAATCGTCGGGCTCCCAAATGTGGGAAAATCAACTTTATTTAGCGCTATTACTCGTAAAGCAGTCGCTTGTGAGAACTATCCTTTTTGTACTATTGACCCATCTGTGGGCGTGGTAGCTGTGCCTGACGACCGTCTCTGGAAACTGTCTACATTTTCGAAGTCTGCCAAAACTATTCCGGCGGCTGTGGAGTTCGTAGATATTGCTGGATTGGTCAAAGGGGCTTCCGCTGGTGAAGGTTTGGGAAATAAGTTTTTAACTAATATTCGCGAGACTGATGCGATTGTGGAAGTCGTGCGTATTTTTGAAGACGACAAGATTATTCATGTTGATGGCAAGATTAATCCACTTGGTGATATTGAAGTGATCAACCTAGAATTAATCTTGGCGGACTTGCAGACTGTCACCAAACGCCAACACAGTATTGGTGGTGAGTATCGCAAGGGTGATAAGAAAGCTCTTGTCGAATACGAAGTTTTGACCAGATTAATTTCGGCTTTTGAAACAGGGAAGTTGGCTAATAGTTTGGAATATTCGGAACCAGAAAAAGAAATCGTACGTGATTTGCATCTTTTGACTATGAAACCGATTTTGTACGTGCTCAATAAAAAAGCTGGTGGTAAGAATTTGGATGAGACCAAAGGCGAACTCTGGGATAAACTGATGAAGTTTATGACTGATACCAAGTCAGGTTATGTTTTGGTTGATGCTGGTATTGAAAATGAATTGAAAGAAATGAGTCCAGAAGACAAGAAAGAAATGCGTGAAGGTTTGGCTGTGACTGATGATGGTATCGATCTCTTGATTCGTAAGGGTTATGAGATTTTGAATTTGATGACTTACTTTACTACCGGTGAAGACGAGACTCGTGCTTGGACTATCAAACGTGGATCAACTGCTCCACGAGCTGGTGCCGCTATTCACGGAGATTTTGAGCAAAAATTTGTGCGAGCTGAAGTGATCCACTGGGATGAACTTTTGGCTGCTGGATCTTATGGTCAAGCGAGAGAAAAAGGATTACTCAAGACTGAGGGAAAGGAATACATTGTTAAAGACGGCGATGTTATCGAATTTAAAATTTAAATTTAAAAAGGCCTGACATGACGTCAGGTCTTTGGTTTTAAAAACATCGGTCCCGCTTCATCGCACATTCCCGTCATTGTGTGCCTAGGTTCACACTTTTACCTGGAAAAGTTGGCGTGGGCTTAGTTCAGACCGACAGGCTCCACCGATTTCTCAATGGCTACCTTGACTCCCTTTCTGACCATTCAGTCAATCTCCTCTGGGCTCGTTGATTGACCTATCGCTTTGGATGAGCTCCTTCACCAACTGTGACAAGCGATAATTCGAATGTTGGTTACTCTAATTTTACGTTACCACAATAATCTGTTTACGCCAAATATTTTCATCGAATCTTATAATTAAAATGCCCACCAGTTTTCAGCTGGTGGGGTAAGAGAACGTTGATGTCTCTTGAAAGAACTAGGCCTGCTTGCCAAACAGCTCATCACAGACGGCATCCACAACGACATGAACCATCTCGCTGTGAGCTTCGTGAACTTGTTCCGGAGTGATGCCCGAAAGAGATTCAGTGGTGATAGCTTTGACATACTTGCGGACTTTGTAGATTCTGTCATCCCACGTTCCTTTGGATTCGTGGGATTTGCCGGTCATCTTGCTAATCATATTCTCAGCAAACACACGAGAAGGAATAGAGAGCTCCTTGAGCAAAACAACAGTTTTGCTGTTTTCGTCCGATTCGATGCCACAGACGGCGTCGAGCAGGCCAGCGAAGATTGCATGAGCAACTTGTCTTGCTTCGGGCAATATCAGCACGTACTGTTCACCCAACTCCTTCTTGACCTGTTTCAGAATAACCTTACATTCGAACAAGAGGTCTTGTTCACGTGTGCCGGGGAGGCGGATGTGTCCGAGGAGGAACCCAGCGAGGATCTTGCCGTACAGGGGGCCAGTCGTTTTCATGGTGCAAACCTTTCAGGTTTTACCCATTCTCATCCGTCCCAGTGTAATTCCCTTGGAAATATTTCCCTAAGGGCACCGTTTAAGATTCGGAGAGCTATGGTAATTAGTATACTAGAACATATTAATATAGATGTCAAACATATCTATGTTGCATTTACATTTTCAGCTAATTATTGTATGGTATTACCAGAGTTGAGTTATTTCAACATGGTTTAATGCGTCACCATAAGCACGCAAAAAAGAATAACAGAAAGGATAGAACATGTACCGAACATTGGAACAGTGGATCGAGGCGTACCGGAATAAGGGTGCGCTGTGGATTCACAACGGCAAGAAACAGGCCCACGCTTTACTGCGTAGCGGTCTTCACTCGAGTGGTTTCTTCAACAGTCGCCTTGTCATTGCTGACGAGGAAATGTTGCAAGAGGCCGCTTCTGATCTGGTGGAAAAGTATATCGGAACTGGTCGCAGTATTTTCGACGTCCAGGTAGTGGTTGGTCCCAAGACCGGCGCCACTAAGTTAGCCGAACTTATTGCCAAGGAAATCTCCGAGATTACTGGCGTAACTTGTTGTTGGGCCTCTCCGGAAAAGGTGGAAGTCAATGGTCAGGTCACGGCGATGTCGTTCTCTGCCGAAGAGAAAGCTATCGTCAATGGACGTGCCGTTCTCATGTGTGAAGATGTTCTCACTACCGGCGGTAGTGTGGAACGCACGGTCAAGGCGGTTGAGGCAGAAGGCGGAAAAGTTCTGCCGTTTACTCTGGTCTTGGTCAATCGCTCTGGTCTTGCTACTGTGGGTGAAAAGAAAATTATCGGTCTCATTGACCGAGCCATGCCCATGTGGGAACCGGCCGATTGTCCTCTGTGCAAGCAGGATTCGAAGGCGATTCCGCCCAAGGACAATTGGGCCGAATTGAACGCTGAATAACAACCAACAAGAAATGAGGTGAAAGATGGATACGTCTGTTGTGGTGCCCAAAAAGAAACTGGAGGTCTGTGAGCGCTTGATTGTAGCGGCGGATTTTAAACCAGTAAACAGAAACATGGATCCGGATGTTGAAATTGATCTGATACTCGAGGAACTGGCTGATGCGATTGGTTCCACCGGCGTCTATATCAAAATCAATTCCGGCCTTCGTTGTCTCGGTCACGACGCAATCAGATTGCTTCACAGAAGCGGTCTGAAAGTTTTCGGTGATCTGAAGCTCAATGATATTCCCGAAACACTCAGTACTGAAGGTTATATTCTGGAAAAATTCAAGCCAGAATTGCTGACGGTTATGTGTACGACCGGAGTCAAAAGTATGGCCGCTCTGAAAAATGAGTTGCCGAATACAGAGATTCTCGGCGTCACGGTTCTTACTCATCTTGGTGAGAACGAGTGCGTCAGAATGTTTGGTTGTCCTATTGACGCAGCGGTGATGAAATTTGCCGAAATAGCAGCTGAGGCCAAAATCGATGGTTTGATTTTGTCTCCGCGTGAAGTGTCAATGATTCGCGCCATACACGGCAACTTGTTTACTTACAATACTCCCGCCATTCGTCCGGCTTGGTCTGTCGTGGCTGGTGATGATCAAAACAAGAAGCGGGTGATGACTCCGGCCGAGGCTATCAAAGCAGGCGCCGATCGTATTGTTGTCGGTCGCCCAATTCTTCAAGCACCCAGCATGTACGATGCCATCATGCGGACTCTGGAAGAAATTGATCAGGTTATCCGCTAGTTCTTTTTTTAAAAACACAGTATTGCACGCCCTTGGGAAAGGCGTGTTTTTTCTTTGACACTTTGGCTTATGGGTGGTACTTTGTCTGTACCAATGAAAAGTAGTAATTGGCAAAGATTTATTGTTCATTAAATGAAAGGGGTCTCAGATGAAACTTAGCAAGACTATGCTCGCACAGTGTACTCCCAGTGGACTGCTTGTGACGGGAAAAATATGTCACGTGCATTTGGACAAGAGACCGAAGCAGCTACCCATCTTTTTCTGTGGTATGTCATATGACAACAAAAAAGAAAACGGGGATGATAGGGGTGATTGTGTCTATGGTGTGTTGAAGTCTGTCAAGAAAATTGATGGCAAGCTGGTTGGCACTGTTGACCATTTCCCAGATGATTTTTCGGAAAAGTTTGTCGGTGCTCGCGAGGACATACGGCAAATGATCAAAATCGCTGATGAAATGTGCAACAAGGTGAACAAGCTGGTCGCAGATACGTTCAAGGGACGGTCCTCGAAAAATATCGTCACGAGAACATACTACGAGAATATTATTCAGGTGTACGAAAAGGCCTGGATCAATATCATGGAGCAGGTCATCTTGCTCAATCAAGGAGTGATATCGGCCGACACCAAGGTCAAAAATACCCCACATGAAAAGACCATTCCTATCACCGGTTGCAGTTTCGATGCTGTGGTCAAGTGGTTGGATAACGGCCATTATGCCGTGATCAGAAATCTGCCGCCGTCGGTTCAGTTTCCTGCCAGACTTTTACTCTATCCAGATCCGGAACATAAAATTGTTCCGTTCTACGCCATGGTTAGAAGTGTCATTCCTAGCCAGGAAGCTGGTTTGGTGGATGTCATTGTCTGTCGAGGTACAGGACCTGGATCGGCACTCTTCACTCATCCGCCACGCATTGCCAACTGTGAACATTGCGTAAAACTTTGGGAAGAGTTTCCAAGAAAGAAACTCGGTGATTTGGAAGCCGAGAATGATCAATTACTCTTGGCCAAGATGGAGGGAAATAATCAGTAAAGCCAATTGGCTTTGCCCGGTGCATTCGTGCCCGGGCTTTTTAATTGTGATATAATTATGCAGTATTAGTTAATTTAAAATATATGGATACAACACCAATGAAAACTGCCGGTTCATCAATTTTTAAATGGTCACTCATTTTGGGTGCGATCATTGTCTTTAGTTTGTTTTTGGCTTATTCAATCAGTCTGATCAAACCTGCACCAAAGTTTGAAGATTTTTGTACTCAGTCTCAACAAAAATTAGTAACTGAAATCAAAGATAGTCAGACCTGCCAAGCAAAAGGTGGGCAGTGGACAGAATATGCCAAACCAGCTGCGTCAGGGATTGCGAATGATCCAATCACTGGTTACTGTGATCAATACTTCACTTGTAATAAGGATTTTTCAAAAGCTAATTCTACCTATGAGAAAAATGTCTTCATTGTCTATGTTATCGTTGGTGTAATTCTTCTCGTCGCTTCACTATTTTTGGCAGCTATCAATCAAACCTTGATGGTCTCAGCCTCACTGGCTGGAATATTGACCTTGGTTATCGCTTCTATTCGTTATTGGAACGAAGCTAAAGATTGGTTGCGTGTCGTTATACTCTTTGTAGCTCTCTCCGCCATCATCACTTTGATAGTCAGAAAGTTCAAAGATAGATAATTAAAATTCGGTTCCTAAATCCACTATTGACACAAAATTCAATAGTGGATTTTAGCATTATACTGCCTACATTATTAGACAATTGACAGACACTTGACCAAATATCAATATAATGATATGTTGGATGGGTAAATCGAATTAGACATTCTTTATAAGGAAGGATTATTAAATAAAAATATGGCTACATCAGCAATAACTTTTAAACCAAAACAAGTCACCAAGCGTTTGCTTGCTGTCTTGCCAACTCGCAGTCGCGAGGTTGTTATCAATCGTTATGGTTTGGGCAAGAGTACCGAACGTATGACCTTGGATGCAATTGGTAAAATGTACAAGATCACTCGTGAACGTGTTCGTCAGATTGAGAACCACGCTTTTGGTTTGATGCGCAAATCCAAACAATATGCAGAAGAAAAGTCTGCCATGGATGAATTGGAGGTTGTTATCAAGAAGCTTGGTGGTATCGTGGTAGAACAAGAACTTTTGGATTATATTTCTAAAGATGGTTCAGTTCAAAATCATATCAACTATCTTTTGGTCCTTGGACACCCATTCAAGAAAATCAAAGAGGATGATGACTTCAAACACCGCTGGTATATAGATGAAGAACTTTCTAACACTGTCCACACCTCACTCAAGAAACTCTACGGCAATTTGAAAGACGAAGACTTGATTCCAGAATCTGATATGGTGAAAGCCTTTTTGGATGAAGTAAAGGATGTCTCTGAACAATACAAAAATGAAGAAGTGGTCAAGCGCTGGTTGTCACTTTCAAAAGGTATCAAGAAAAATCCTCTAGGTGAATGGGGTAAGTCTGGTTCCTCAAACATTAGCACCAAAGGTATGCGCGATTATGCCTTCCTCATCATCCGCAAGCATGGTTCTCCAATTCACTTTAAAGAAGTAGCCAAAGCTATTGGTACTGTCTTCAATAAGAAAGCCCATGTGGCCACCTGTCACAATGAGCTCATTAAAGATCCTCGTTTCGTTCTTGTGGGTCGCGGTCTCTACGCGCTTCGCGAATGGGGATACATGAGTGGTGTAGTTAAAGATGTCATTCGTCAAATTCTCTCCAAGTATGGTCCTTTGACTAAAGAAGAAATCATTGAGAAAGTTCTCAAGGAAAGATATGTCAAAGAAAATACTATTCTCGTCAATCTTCAGAACCGCAAATTCTTCCGCAAGGGTGATGATGCCAAGTATGTAGCTGTTGAAAAGAAATAGTCCCCGTTGTAGACTTTGGCATTAAAATTGTTTTTAACGAAACAGACTCTAGTACTAAACTAGGG
>Ga0194053_10001866_pt1 | contig 13163 bp, 10 predicted proteins | sample SepL228m_MetaG_FD_161684 | JGI IMG/M metagenome (GOLD analysis project Ga0194053, IMG submission 161684) | Anoxic zone freshwater microbial communities from boreal shield lake in IISD Experimental Lakes Area, Ontario, Canada - Sep2016-L227-8m | ecosystem: Environmental > Aquatic > Freshwater >... | reverse complement strand
GCCGCCGACATCGAGGAATTCGATTTGGAACCCCATCTTGGTGAGCTTCGCGTAGAAGCGTGCCGCTTCCTGGACCGCTTTCTTTACGATGAGAATGTCCGGCACCTGCGAGCCAATGTGAAAATGGAGGAGCTTGAAGCGATGGGCGAGGTTTTCGGCCTTGAGCAGTTCTACGGCGGCAAGTAACTCGGCGGTGCTGAGGCCAAACTTGGCGTTTTCGCCACCGCTTTCGGCCCATTTGCCCGCACCCCGACTCAACAGCCGCGCCCGGAAACCGATGAGCGGCTCCACGCCAAATTGTTTGGAGATGGCAATGATTTGGCGCAGTTCCTCGAGCTTCTCGACGACCATGATGACCTTCTTGTTCAGCTTGGTGCCGAGCAGCGCCATGCGAATGAAATTGGCATCCTTGTAGCCGTTGCAGACAATCAGGCTGCCGATCTGGCTTTGCATCGCCAAACCCGCAAACAACTCCGGTTTGCTGCCCACCTCGAGCCCGAAATCAAACGGCTTGCCGGCGTCCAGGATTTCTTCAACCACCTCCCGCAGTTGGTTCACTTTGATCGGAAAGACGCCGCGATACTTGCCTTGATAATTGAACTCGGCAATTGAGTTGCGGAAGGCCAGGTTAATCGACTCGACGCGGTGCCGCAGAATGTCCTGAAACCGAATCAGCAAAGGGAACTTCAGCCCGCGGGCTTTGGCCTCTTCGATGACATCGGTCAGATCTACCGACGCCCCGGCATCGCGCAGCGGCTTGGCCACAACGTGCCCCGCTTCGTTGATGTCAAAGTATTCCGCGCCCCAACGCTGAATGTTGTACAAGTTGCGAGCCCCTTGGATATCCCAGGGCTCATGGCCATCGGTCGAATTGCTCATTTCCAGTACTTCAGAACGATGCGCACTATAAAACTCTGCGGGGAGAATTCAATAGGCGTGTTGAAAAATCTTTCTGGCGACGTGAAACCTGATGCGTGATGCGTGAAACGTGATGCGTGAAACGTGATGCGTGATGCGTGATGCGTGAAACCTGATGCGTGATGCGTGAAACGGGACGATCAAGACAAGCGACGAGCGCCCATTCACGTCTCACGCATCACGTCTCACGCATCACGTCTCACGCATCACGTCTCACGCATCACGTCTCACGCATCACGTCTCACGTTTCACTCACCACTTTCTCCCTTTGCAGCCGGGCGGGATTTTGTTTTCATCGGTCCATGTCGAGAGTCTCCCTTGCGGCGATTGTCCGCTACTGCGACCAGTTGCTGCGGACAGCGGAAGTGCAGGATTATGACGGGGCCGCCAACGGCCTTCAGGTCGAGAATGCCGGCGCGGTGACATGCATCGCCGCCGCGGTGGACGCGAGCCTGGCAACTGTCCGGTTGGCGGCCGCGGCCAAAGCGGACTTGCTCCTCGTTCATCACGGGCTGTTTTGGGGGCCAACCCATCCGTGGACGGGAAAACGCTACGAGTTGATGCGGTCTCTGCTGGAGCACAACCTGGCGGTTTATAGCTCGCATCTGCCTTTGGATGCTCATCGTCCGCTGGGCAACAACGCGCAACTCTGCGGCGCGCTCGGGTTAAAGAACTTGCGCCCGTTCTTCTTCAGCCACGGCCTGTTTCTCGGGTTCCAGGCGAAAACGGAATTCTCGCGCGCGGAACTGGCCCAACGGTTGCGGTGTGCGACGGGCGAGGAACCGTTGGTGATCCCGAGTGGCCCGGAAATCTGCCGGCGCATCGGCGTGGTCAGCGGAGGCGCGGGCGGCGATCTAAAGAAAGCGGCCGCCGAAGGGATCGATACGTTTGTCACCGGCGAAGGGCCGCATTGGACTTACGCTCTGGCTGAGGAACTGGGGATCAACGTCCTCTACGGCGGGCATTACGGGACTGAGACGTTCGGCGTAAAGGCGCTGGCAGCCCGGCTTTCCGTGAAATTCAAGCTGCCCTGGAACTTTGTGGATCATCCCACCGGCTTGTAACTGACTGACGGGAATTTGTTTTTTGAGGCTCGCCGGCATGCATTGCATTGCGTTTTTATATCAATTTTGAGCGTGACATTGTGGGACTTGTCCAATATTTTTTAAGAAAATATAGTTGTGCTTTAGGATTAGGTCACAATCATAGTGAGATATATGCTAATGCTGAATTTGAATAACCCCAAAGAGCCTGCCGCGATGCGTCGCGGGGGATTTACGCTGATTGAATTGCTCGTGGTCATCGCCATCATCGCCATTTTGGCCGCCTTGCTCCTTCCGGCCTTGTCCAAGGCCAAGCTCAAAGCCCACAGCATTAGCTGCGTCAACAATCTGCACCAGCTTAGCACCGGCTGGATCCTGTATGCCGACGACCACAACAGCGTGATGGTGCCAAATTGGCTCACGACCCCCTTGGCGTGGATTAACGGCTACTTGGGAGACGTGAGCAGCCTTCCCGGTGCGACCAATGTCAATACGCTAAAGGCAGGTCTCTTGTATCGCTACAATCCCAGTGCCGGAATTTACCAATGCCCGAGCGCGCTCTCGATGACACCCAAGACCATTCCCAACAAGGGGGTGCATCTCGTGCGCAACTACTCTCTGGAAGGCCGCATGGGCGGTGCCGGAGCCCTTGAAGCCTCAAAATATGGCGTTCCCGACACCACGTGGGTGCTCGGCCCGACTTATCCCCAATACAAAAAAGTGACTGAGATACTGCGGCCTTCTCCTTCCGAGGCGATAACCTTCCTGGACGAAAGCATCGAAACGCTGGATGACGGTTACTTCGCCGTAAACTTCGCTAATGCGCCAACCGTATGGCAGAATTCCCCGACCACTCGGCATGGGAAATCCGGCGTATTCGCCTTCGCTGACGGTCATGCTGAGCGATGGCGTTGGCTCGTTCTAAGCAAAGACCAGTTCCTCGATACACCTTACGCCGGCCCGCCGAATACCTTGGTGGACATACAGCGGCTTCGGAATGCCGTTTTTCGGTAAGGATGGGGACGGCGCCCGGCAGCAGGGCGTGCGTCTAGCCTGCTCAACTGGTCTGAATTTGCTTTTAGGCGTCCAACACGCCAATCGCGCTGCTGTTCTCGCTCCTTTTTCAGCCGTTTGCCCCCGAGGCTGTGCTTCCCTTCCAAGTGACGGTCGCGATCGGCTTCGGCCTGCCAGCCAAGGGCGCGCAAGCATCGGACGGTTGTATCGGCTTGCCGTGCCAGCCAATGTCGATTCAAGGGGCCATGCCAGTTCTGGACTGAAAAAGGACTGTGCGACTCTTCCCCATTCGAGGAGGAGCGCAACAACGACCACTGGGACAAACTAGGGTTGACCTCGCGATCGGTTGGATTGCCCAGATGAGCCCCCTTGGAACAACCCGACGAGCATACGTTTGCCGTCATTAGCGACCATGCCAAGGAAGCGGAAACATCTGCGGAGTGCGGTCATCTGCGGCCAGGCGGCGAGACTTTCCTTCAATACCTGGTCGGCCTCAGCATTTTTCCCCAAGTTGCGCAAACAATCGGATTTCAAAACTTGCGCCTGTTTCACACGGAGGTCGGAAAGTTGGGTGGCGTCGAGGTATTCCATGGCCTCGGGGAATTTCTTCTGCTCGATGAGTTCGCGAGCCATTTCGATGAGCCGGGCGACGGCTGCAGCCTCATGCTTGAAATATTTCGAATTGAACTGCGCACGCTCCTCAATGTCCAACTCGGCGTGACGTTCCTCTTGAAACGCACAATAGACATCCGAGAAGCGGTCGCCATCCTTGCGGAGTTGGTCGGCTACCCGGCGGAGCGTGGCGAGTGCGGCGGCATTGTCGGCAGGGTTGATGGTGGCGATGAGTTTACGTGCGGCTTCCTCGCGCTCGGGAAGCGTGAGTTGGAAGAAGCGGGTCCAGAATGGAAGGTTGCGCATAAGTTTGGTGCGGCCTTTGCCGCGAATGGGATACATGACGATGGGCAGCTTGGCGTGGCGTCCGGCCATGCGCGCCACGTGGTCCACCCATGTGTCCGGAAACCAGTGCGGAAAATACAAAGGGAACACACCACCGAGCGTGTCCACCCACTTGCGGCTGTAGATCAAATAGGTCGCTGAGTCGGTTGACATCGGGTCGTGGGCGAAACCCATCAGAAAGCCGTCAGGGAAGTCGCGGAACTTATTCCGGATGATCTCGTCCCAGCCCGACGTGTCGAACCGCGCGTCATCCACGCTGTTTATATAATAATCGGAGACGCATGCCGGTTCGCGCAGCAAGAGTTCGAAAGCCTCGGCCACGTTGCCCGTGCGGTGGCCAATGTGCCAGTGAACCGGAAATCCGGGGTCAGAGAATTCATTGTTTGCGATGGCGTCGCGCGTCACGGTGTCATCTTCGTCCACGTAGAGCCAGAGGTTGGTGCGGTCTTTCCGTGTGGTGCTGGCGGCAAGTGACGCGAACACCTCGGCGAGCATCTTGGGCCGGGCGCGGGTGACGATGAGGACGGTGACGCGGGGGGTGCTCATCTCAGAAACTGCCCTTGTCGGCGAGATCGGTCCGTGCAGCGACCTTGCCGGACAACTGGTCGGCAAGCGCTTTTATGTCGGCGTCCACCATGAGATGCACGAGTTCTTTGAACTTGGTCTTTGGCTGCCAGCCGAGGATGCGTTTGGCTTTCGAGGCATCACCGATGAGCAGGTCCACTTCTGCCGGGCGGAAATAGCGCGGGTCGATTTCCACGTAATCCTTCCAGTCCAGCCCGACGTAATGGAACGACTCCGCACAGAACTCGCTGACGGAATGCGTCTCGCCCGTGGCGATGACGTAGTCATCCGGTTGGTCCTGCTGGAGCATGAGCCACATGGCCTCGACGTATTCCTTGGCGTAGCCCCAGTCGCGCTTGGCGTCGAGGTTGCCGAGGTAAAGTTTCTTTTGCAGGCCGGCCTTGATGTAAGCGAGGGCACGGGTGATCTTGCGCGTGACGAACGTCTCGCCCCGGCGCGGCGATTCGTGGTTGAACAAGATCCCGTTGCACGCGAACAGATTGTAGCTCTCGCGATAATTCACCGTGGCCCAATAGGCGAACACCTTCGAGACGGCGTAGGGACTGCGCGGATGAAACGGCGTAGTCTCGCGCTGCGGAATCTCTTGTACCTTGCCGAACATCTCGCTGGAAGATGCCTGGTAAAAACGCGTTTTCGCGCCGGACTCGCGGAGGGCTTCGAGAATGCGCATGGTGCCCAGGGCGGTGACATCGGCGGTGTATTCGGGGATGTCAAAACTCACGCGGACGTGGCTTTGCGCGCCGAGATGATAGATTTCATCCGGCTGCAGGTCATAAATCATTTTCACGAGACTTACGCCGTCGGCAAGGTCGCCGAATCGGCCAAGCAAGCGCGGGTTGGGTTCGTGCGGATCCTGCCAAATACCTTCCAGCCGCGCCGTGTTGAAGGAGGAGGAGCGGCGGTAAAGTCCGTGGACCTCGTAGCCCTTCTTCAAAAGCAACTCCGCGAGATACGAGCCATCTTGTCCAGTGATGCCCGTGATCAAGGCTTTTTTCATATCAAATCATTTTGTGACGGACTCCTGGCCGAAGAATTTCTGCATCAAGCCATCAAGCACGTCCAGGCGTTCGTCGGTCACAAATTGGTGGTTGCCGATGTAAAACGAATTCTCGTGCAAAAAATCTGCGTTGGGGAATTCCGCCGGGCGATAGTACTTGCGCAAGAACGGCTGGCGCATCAGGTTGCCACCGATAAGCGGGCGCGATTCGATGCCGGCCTCGCCGATGGTTTTCTGGAACGCGGCTTTCTTCGCGCGGTTCTTGAACAGAAACGCAAAAGCGAAAGACGAGACCTCCGCGCCGTCGAGCGGAATGAGGTCGTCGGGATAGCGGCGGCAAAGCTCCACGTAGCGGCGGAAATTGCGGTTGCGGATGCGGATGAAATCGTCGAGCCTCGCGAGTTGGCATATCCCGAGGATGGCGTTGAGCTCGGTGCTGCGGAAGTTCGTGCCGTCGGTGAGGAATAGGAATTTGAAATCGATATCCGGGTACTGTGCGGCGATGCCGGCGTGGAGTTCGGGGGGCAATTCGCGCGCAAGGCCGTGCGAACGTTTGAGCAGGAGCATGTGGTAAAGCTCCTCGCTGTTGGTGGTGATGAGACCGCCCTCGATGGCCGTCATGTGGTGCCCCCAGTAAAGGCTGAACGTGCCGGCGAGGCCGAGGGTGCCTACTTTTTCGCCTTTCCACTTCGCGCCTTGCGATTCGCAGCAGTCTTCGAGCAGCGTTAGGTTGTGCTGCTTGGTTATCGCCAGCAGTTTGTCCATGTCCGCCGGGAAGCCAATCAGGTGCGCTACGAAAATACCGCGCGTGCGGGGCGTGATCTTTTTGGCGAGCTGGTCATAGTCGAACGACAAGTCCGTCAGGTTCGCATCTACATACACCGGTTTGAGACCACATTGCATCACCGGTGTGATGGTCGTAGGCCATGTGACGGCGGGCACAATGACCTCGTCGCCATCCTGCCAGCCGTTCAACTCCTTTACCGCGCCGATGAGCAGCAGGTTGGCGGAACTGCCCGAGTTCACCATCACGCAGTACTTGCTGCCCATCCATTTGGCGTAGCTCTGCTCGAACTCGCGGATGCGCGGGCCTTGGGTAAACCGCTCTTTGCTGCGGATGAAATCCACGAGCGCGTTCAAATCAGTCTCGGTGAGAGCGTCTTCTTGAAGTTTCCAGAACATGTTTATATTTGTCGCGGTTAATTAAGGTTTCCGTTCCTATTTCTGCTACGAAAATCTTGCTGCTTTGTTCCAAAGTCACGATCTGTATAGCTGTCGCTGCCATTCGATCGTCGCGCGCAAGCCGTCTTCGAGGCTCACGTAGCTGCTCTTCTTGAACTCTGTTTCCGGCCGCGTCAAATCCATCCGTAGTTCCTCCGATGCGCCCGCGACTTCGGCGGATTGTGCGGGGAACGACACCGGCACACCGACGAGTTGGCCGATGAGCTTCGCGAGTTCGCCGATGGTCAGGGTCGAGTGTCCGCCGATATTGTAAACCGGCTGCGTGCCGTGCAACGCGGCCTGCCACATCAACTCCACCGCGTCGCTCACATAGCAGTAAGTGCGGATCGCCTTCCCGGCATCCATCAATTCAATCTTGCCCTGGCACAACGACTTCTCAATGAAGGAATTCATGGCGCGCTTGTCGCCCTTGCGCGTACCCGGCCCGTAAGTCATGGCGAGGCGGGCGGCGGTCGCGTGAATGCCTTGGTTGCGGAAAGCGTGGCAGATGGTTTCGCCGCCGCGCTTGCCTTCGATGTAGCAGGCGCGTGGGTGGGCAGGGTTGGTCGTGCCAATGTCGGCTTCGGTCACCAACTTGTTGGTGATGCCGCTATAGACTTCGGTGGAACTGAGGAAGAGAAATGAGCCGCCTGGTTTGAGTTTTTGGAGGAGAGTGATAGTGGCGGTGGTGTTGATCTGATATGTGGCGGCCGGGTTGGCCATGAACACGAGGGGTTGGGCGTAGCCAGCGGAGTGGATGATGACGTCGGCCTGCGGCAATGAGGAACATTCCGCGTGGGCCGCAACATTGACTTGCGCCAGTTGAAAACCGCTGCGTTGGATAATCTCCGCCGTGTGCGGCGCGGGTTCGGAACGGACTTGGGCGATAGCTTTGACCCGCACGCCACTTTGTTTCAAGTGCGCCAGCGTGGCGAGAAAATATGTGCCGAGCAGCCCGCTCGCACCGGTGATGAGGATGGTTTTGCCTTCAAGTGTTTTGAGGTTGACGCGCTCACAGATTTGGGCGGCATCACGGGCGATAACGTCGGGATGCATGGTTTAAGAGATGAGGCGATTATTTTTCATTGTAGTAATCGCCAAACTCCACGAGGAGGGTGCTGCGAACGTCGGTACGTTCGAGTGCTCGTTGATAAGCCGGGAAAATCTGTTCCGGTTCGTCGAGTCGGATAACCTCGATGTTCTTGCACATGAAGCGGAAGGCTTCGGTGTAATCACCTACATGTTGGTGCTGCGGATGGAGCGGTCGCTCCGAGCCGATGCCAGTACGGATGATGACTTTGGGTTGGTAACCGCCGCTGGACATATCAGGCAGTTTGTCGAGATGGTTGACTATCTGGTTGACAGCGAGGAGAAGGAAATTCCAGCGCGGATATATGGTCACGGGCACGATCCCTGTAAGTGCCAGCCCTGTAGATACGCCCATCTGCAGTTCTTCGGTCACCGGCATCTCCAGCAATTTTTCACGCGGGACGTTCTTGAGGGTGTTGGTCATTCCTGTGCCGGGGCAGGCGACGGCTTGGCCCAGGAAAACCGTGCGCTCGTCGCGCGCAAGGAAATCCATGGCCCGGCAGAGTTCGTCAAAATACTTCATATCAGAATTGCACACGGGCGCCTGCGCCGGCGTGCGGGTATTTGGTTTGGTATTTGTAGTAAGTGACGAGCGGATGCTTGGTATTTTCCCAACTCGACACGGACTGATTCCAAGCGCCGCGTGTGTCCGTGCAAACAGACTTGCCGTTGTCTTCCACGATAAAACGGATGGGAAGCTTGTGGTTGGTGGAATATTTGATTGCTTCGTGGGCGATCCCTGTCTCAGCCGTCATATCTCCCATGAAGCAATGCACGCGGGCTTTTTCACCCTGGCGCTTGATGCCGAGAGCTGTGCCGACAGCGATGGGGATGATGCCGCCAACGATGGCGGAGGACAGCACACGATACCGGGGGAAACAAAGGGTTATGGAATGTCCCGCCATGATTTCCGCCTTCAACTCTTGGCGGGGAACTCCCTTCAGCAGGCACTGGTAATGACTGCGCCAAGAACACATGACCCAGTCTTCCGGTTGAATATCGTGAAAAACCTCGATCATCTGAGTCTCGTTACCGTGGTAAAGATGAATCGGGGCGCGGATTTTGCCTTGGTTGAACTCATCAGCCACTTCGGTTTCAAAAGCTATCAATTCTTCGACAGTCATTAGTCAGAAAAACTTGCCGTAGCAATTATTGGTCGTCAAGTTCGGTTCATTCTCCCGGGGTGAGCGAAAGACTTGTGATGCGCCGCGAGCAGGATGCCCTTCCGCCCCTCCTTTGTCACCACGGTAGCGGCGATGATTTGGCGCTTTAATTGGTTCACTCGAACACGCATTGTACAATTCTAAACCGAATACATAATCTTGTCATTAATCTTCAGTTTCTCGACAATAGGGTCAAGGTAATTTGGCACTTTTGGCAGGTTTTTTTCATTCGATTCGTGTAAATTGTGTTTGAAACGGCTCAACGCGGACTGGCAAGCACTGGCTGGAAAAACCAGTCACGCTTCGTGGCACCAGGTTTGGAGTTCCGTCTTTAGGCGGTTTCATCAGTCTGCCGCCTAAAGGCGGAACTCCAAACCTGGTTCCAAACACGCTCTAAACCGGGTGGCCCTTCGAGGCGGCAAACCGCTGCATGGCCAGCTCGCGAAAGCGCATCCGCAATTGCCGCCACGCCGGCAGACCGAAGCCAAGATCGGCGAGAATGCCCAGCCAGAACCAAAGGGACAGGTAGAATTTCCAACCTGGGTCTGGTCCTCCAGCCGACCAAAGGCCCGCAATCGCCGCTACCATCGCAAAGATCACCCAGGGCAAAACCAAAACCCGCAAGATCGCGCTTGCACTCGCGCGAGTCGGGTTCCTGGCTGTCAATGCCGTCAAAAGAGCAACCCAAATCAGGGCGCTGATGTCCAGGATAAGCAAGACGATACCGGCAAGCCCAAACGCGACCTGCCTTGCCACGTCGGCGGAGGGAAGGACCGAGTACGTTGATACTGCGAGCATGAACACGATCTCCAAGCCGATAACTACCATCAGCGGCTTCAGGAACTGCCGCTTGAGCGCCAGGAATTGACCTCGTAGGATTTCATGCTCGCTCAGCGGTGTGGAAAGGAGCAATTCCAGACTGCCCATCTTTTGCTCCTCAGCCAGGCGTTGGCCGGCCTCGATGCCAATCCATAACTTTAGAACCGAGTTCAACATCAAAGCCGTCAGCAGGCTAAAAGACTCCTCGAACCAATGCAGGTGCATAATGGCGCGCAGGTAAAGCCACCAGCACGCGACAAACCCGAGGAAAACCCACACTCCGGCAGGCTTGAACCGCGCGCGAGACGCCAGCCAGCAAAAGGGATTCACGCCAAGCAACCGTGTCCGGAGCGCTTTACGTTCACCCGGTTTGCCATACACCCAAACCCGCCAGCGATCTGCCCAATAGGTTTCGCCCTGGCCGGACTGCCTGTCCTGCCAGGAGTGCGGGACCAGCCAGCTCGAAAAAGCGGCCAGCAACCATGTCAAAGCGTGAGTGACGCCTGCCGACAGCCAGAAGTATTCGCGGGCTGCCTGGTAATTCACGTCAAAACACAAATAAAGGCTGTAGGCCGGACAGGAAAAGAACAAGGGTTGAAGCATTCTGTGCGCAGGGGCCAAATAGGCTATGGCGGCGGCGATGGCCGGCGGGATAGTCGTCAGCAACAGGAGCAATAGCAAGTTTATTCCCATGGCCTGTCGAGCGTCGCGGCTCAATACGGAAGCCAGAACTCCAATCGCGAGCGAGAGCAGGAACGTGTTCACCAGCACGAGGACCGTGCGCCAAAACTCGCCATGAGTCACACCCCCGAGGAGCAGCGGGATGGCCAAGACTGGCACAATCGCCAGCAAGCCGTAAAACGCGTTCACCGAAGTGGCCGCCAGCTTCCCCAACACCACATCGTATCCTTTCAGGTCAGTGAGAAAAAGCAGTCCAAGCGTTCCCTCGCGCTTTTCTTCGCTGAGACAATCCGCCGTCGAACGCCGGCCTGAAGCCAGGCAGTAAAGCAGAGCGAGCACGCCCAGCCCGCCGAAAATCTCCTGGGCCAGAAGCGCTTTGGGCAGCCGCGCGTTTGCGATGTAGAGGAAGAGGCCGATGACAATGGCCGTCAGCGCCAGCACCAGCCGCACCCAGAAGGTGCTGTGCCGGCGCGCCGCCACTCGCAGTTCGCGCTCCACAATTGGCAAGAAGGTCATCGGTTAGAGGAATGAGTCTTAAGATCCCACAAGGCGTTTGACAACCTCGACCGCATTTCCTCACACGGCGCAGTCTCTAACCGAGTCCGAAAAACTGCCTGATGCGGGCCGTCAATAGGGAGCCTGCGTCCGGCGCGCTTTCTCGCGCGACGGAAGCGTTCATGGCCAACCGGCGTCCCTCGGCTCTCTTTTCCAGCACCGCAGCCAGCTTGCCTGCCAAATCAACGTCCGCCTGTAAAAGCCCGGCAAAGTCCTCTTTCGACAAACACAGCACCTCGACATCGGTCTCGGCCCTGACTGTGCCTGAGCGGGGTTCGCCGGTGAGCAGCGACATCTCTCCGAAGAAAGCGCCGTTGGTGAGGTGAGCGGCGGTCACCGATTGGCCGTTGGCGCCGGTCACCAACACCGCCACCTGACCTTCGCGGATGACGTAAAACGAATCGCCCGATTCACCCTGCCGGCACAGGTTCTCTCCGGCAGCATACAACTTCATCCTCGCCGCGCTCACCAGCCGGTTCATTTCCTCGGCCGAGAGAGACTGGAAAAGTTCCACGCGACACAACAATTGCCGAACCGCGTCTTGGCCGGCGGCGCGCTGAGCCTGCTCGTCCGCCAGCGCTTCCCGATGCCGCAAATCCCGAACCGGGAAGGGAATGGAAATACCCTCACGCCGGAAGGCGTACCACAAACGGTCCATAACCCCGCTCTGGATGGGATCAAGCAGGGCGAAATCTTCGATGAAAAACTTAATGGTAAAGTTGATGGCGAAATCCCCATAGCTGACCAGATAAACCGCCGGAGGGGGATCTTTGCACACATCCGGCGCCTCGCGCAGAACGCCCTGGATGGCTGCGCGCGCTTTGGTCGGGGGCGTGTCGTAACTCACACCGATCGAAAGATAACAGGCGTGATGACAGGTCGGACGCGAGTAGTTGAGGATGGACTCCTTGGCGATCGAGGAATTGGGAACCACGATGTAGTCGTTGGCTTTGGTTCGCAGTCGGGTGGCCCGCCAGGTGGTATCCACTAATACACCCGTGTGACTGCCCACCGTGACCCAATCCCCAATCTGGAACGGCCGCTCCGCGTTGAGTGCCAGGCCGGCGAAAAGGTTGCCCAGCGTGTCCTGGGTGGCGTTGCCGACAATGTACCCAACCACCAGGGAGGAGACGGCCAACACGTTGAGATTCACGTCCGGAAAAAAGCCGCGCACGATCAGGATGAGGGCAATCAGGGCAGCGGCCAGTCGCCCGAGGTCGCGCAGCACCAGCGGCACCGGCGGCTTCTTTCGCCATCGCACCAACCGGTCAAAAACCAGAAGATCAAATAGTTTCAACCCGATGCTGATGCCCAGGAAAGCAGCGGCCGCTTTGAACGCATTTCCGACATGGCTGTTGAGCTGGTGAAGAAATGGTCCAAGGAAAAGGAGTGCCAGCAAGGCCAGCACGAGCAGATTCAACTGAAGTTCCACCGCGCGGAACAGGTGTTTGCGGGACAGGACTCGCTGGGCGAACGTGAAAATGAGGTAAACCGCTAAAAGCCCGCCCAGCCTGATCGTCGTATCGGTCAGGTTAAGCTTCGATGTATCCTGTATCAGGCTCCAAGCAGCAACATTCGTCATGGACTCTTATTAACAGCAATGGAGGAAGCCTGCAACCATCCTGTCCCGCATTGTCGCCCCGCTCTTAAAACTGGTGAAGGATGAGGCAAACCGTTGCTAAATGGGCTTGCGGGCCTCGGTCAGTCACGGTGGATATTGCGGTGCCGGTCACTCGCGCTTTCTCTTGATCATTTCATTGAAATCAAGTATCTTCTCCGCTATCCTCTCGCCGGCTCTGCAACGAGGTCGTGCAGGCGGGAGTGACTACTGTATTTGGAAACACTGATGAAAAGACAAATTAAACTATGGTTTAGCCTGGGCCTAATTGTGATCGCCGTGGCCGCGCTGGCCGCCAGCCCGGTCACCATGAGCGTGCAGGTCAAAAGCGGGCAGGTTCGTGAGACGCCCTCCTTTCTCGGGAAAGTCATCGAGCCCATCAACTACGGGGACCGTTTGGAGGTTCTCGAAACCCAGGGCGATTGGTCCAAGGTCACAACCCCCGGCGGACAAACTGGCTGGGTCCATAGTTCGGCGCTTACCAAGAAGAAGATCGCGATGAA
>Ga0194053_10001865_pt1 | contig 13171 bp, 16 predicted proteins | sample SepL228m_MetaG_FD_161684 | JGI IMG/M metagenome (GOLD analysis project Ga0194053, IMG submission 161684) | Anoxic zone freshwater microbial communities from boreal shield lake in IISD Experimental Lakes Area, Ontario, Canada - Sep2016-L227-8m | ecosystem: Environmental > Aquatic > Freshwater >... | reverse complement strand
GGAGGGCTGGGGGAGAAGGGGCACGAAAACTCGCTTAGAATGGTCATCCGCATCATACGGGAGATCCCTTGTCCCCAGCCCCCCCGATTCTCACGCCCCGCGAGCGCCTCGTGGTAGCCCTCGACTTGCCCACGGCCAAGGATGCCATGGCCATGGCCGAGCGGCTGTCGGGCCGGGTGGGGATGCTCAAGGTGGGCCTCGAGCTCTTCTGTGCCGAGGGGCCGGCCTTCGTGAGGGAGCTGCAGAAGCGGGTGCCGGTCTTCCTCGACCTCAAGCTGCACGACATCCCCAACACCGTCCGCCGGGCCCTGGATGCGGTGCTGCGTCTGGACCCGCGCCTGGTGAACGTCCATGCCCAGGGGGGCCCCGCGATGCTGGAGGCGGCGGTGGAGGCCCTCCGCGCCCACCGGGCGGCCGGGGGCCGCACCGAGCTGCTGGCCGTGACGGTGCTCACCAGCCTGGACCGGGAAGCCCTCGCGGCGCTGGGTCACGCGGGGCAGCCCGAGGACCTGGCCCTGGCCTACGCGAAGCTGGCAAACCAGTGCGGCTGCGGCGGCGTGGTCTGCTCCGCCTGGGAGGCTGCGGCCATCCGTGACGCCTGCGGCGAGACCTTCCACCGGCTGACGCCGGGCATCCGGCCCGCCGGGGCCGCCACCCAGGATCAGGCCCGGGTCATGACGCCGGCCCAGGCCCTGAAGCAGGGCTCCACCTGGCTCGTGGTGGGCCGGCCCATCACCCATGCTGCCGATCCCGCCGCCGCCGCCGAGGCCATCGTGGCCGAGATGCAGGGCTGATGTCCGTCGGTTCCCCCCTCGTCTTCCGGCCCTCCCTCGCGCAGCGGGCCATGGCCATGGTCCTGTTCGCGGGCTCCTGGCTGGTGGGCGTCCACGCCCTGCATCAGATCCTGGAGCGCCTGCCCATCCTGCGGGCCTCGCTCAAGGTGGCCGAGGCGGCCAGCGAGCCGACCTGGTCCTACTGGGTCGCCATCACGGCGGCCCTGGGCGCGGTGATCGCCGGCAGCATGCTGCTGGTGGCCACGCTCCTGGGTGTGCTGCTGGTGGAAGGCTCCCAGGTGATGGTCGATGAGCTGGGCATCTCCGTGGAGCACAATGTCCTCCCGGCCCCCCTGGCCCGGCGCTTTGGCGCGGGGCGTCTGCCCTGGAAGCACGTCTCCCGCCTGACCCGCTCCGGCCCCTTCTTCGTGTTGCGGGGCGGGGCTGAGCCCGCCCACGGCGGCCAGCCCGATCCCGTCCTGAAGTTCCTCCTGGTGGACGAACTGGAGCGGTTGATCCACACCATTCTGGAACGCAGTGCCAACCTGAAGCACGAGGACTGATGCCGGGCTGGATGGAGGTCTTCGGCTTTCTCACCGGGGCGGGCTGCGTGGCCCTGCTGGTGCGCCAGAACATCTGGAACTGGCCCCTGGGCATCGCCAACAACCTGACCTTCATGGTGCTGTTCAACCGCACGGGGCTGTATGCGGACGTGGGCCTGCAGGTCTTCTACATCGCCATCTCGGTCTACGGCTGGTGGCACTGGCTGCACGGCGGCCGCGACCACGGGACCCTGGCCGTGAGCCGGGTGAAGCCGGGCACGGCCCTGCTGCTGGCGGGCACCGTGGCGGCCACCACCGCGCTACTGACCTTCATCCTGCGCGGGTACACCAACAGCACTGTGCCCGTCCTGGACTCGCTGATTACGGCCCTCAGCCTGGTGGCGCAGTTCATGATGACCCGCAAGTGGATCGAGAACTGGCCCGTGTGGATCCTGGCCAATTGCATCTCGGTTGGCCTGCTGATCTTCAAGGGCCTCTACGTCACCAGCGCCCTCTACATGGTCTACCAGGTCCTCTGCGTCATGGGCTGGCGCGAGTGGCGCGCAGCGCTGCGGGAGCCGCTCCTCGCCAATCGAAATCAGTAACTGAAAATAAGCTTTCGCCACCAAGACACCAAGACACCAAGAAAGCCAACTGACCCTCTCATTGCAGTTCTTGGTGCCTTGGTTGCGATCTTTTGATTTGTTAGGGAATTGATTTCAGCGCTTGAGGTAGGTCTCGGCGCCCTTCATGGTGGCGGTGGGTCCGTGGGCGGGGCCCTTCTTCCGGGCCGCGGCCCGGGCCTTCCCCCACTGGCTGGCGAGGGCGGTGGCTTCGGGGTTGCCGGGGGCCAAAGCCAGCACCTCCGCCAGGTCCGCCTGGGCCTCGTCCAGGCGACCCAGCTTCTCCCGCAGCAGGGCCCGCTTGAGGAAGCCCCAGGTGTTGGCCGGCTCCCGCTGGATGACCTCGGCATACTCGGCCTCGGCCTCGACCCAGCGGCCGGCCTCCTCGGCGGTCTCGCCGCAGAGCAGGTTGGTCACGGCGCAGTAGCCCAGCCAGGCCTTCTGCTGGGCGAACTCGGCGGCTGTGAACCGGGACTTGCCCTGGGCCCGACGGGCCGCCTGGTCCAGGTGGTGTAGGGCCTTCTCCGTGTGGGCGTCCACCCGGGCGAAGATCTCGGCGTCGCCGCTGGTCCGGTAGAAGTCCCGCTGGACGCGGCCCTCGGCCCGGTATTGATCGAACATCCGGGTGCCCGGATACAGGGCCAGGGGGCTGATCTGGCAGTCGCTGGGCCGGGTGTCCCGGATGAAGGCGGCGGACTCCTCCACGTCGGCCCAGGTCTCGCCGGGGATGCCGGTGATCAGGTAGATGCCCAGGTTTATGCCCACCTTGCGGACGGACTCCAGGGCCTTGCGGGCGTGGCGGAGGTTGGTGCCCTTGTCCAGCAGGGCCAGCACCCGCTCGCTGCCGTGCTCCACGCCGAACTGCATGAACTCGCAGCCAGCCCGCTTCATGGCCACCAGTCGGTCCTCATCCACCAGGTTCACCCGGCTCTGGCAGTTCCAGAGCGGATGCAGGCCGCTGGCTTGGATGCCCTCCATGAGCTCCAGCACCCGGGCCCGATTGGCGGTGAAGGTGTCATCCCGGAAGCTGAAGTAGGTGAGGCCGTGGCGTTCCCGCAGGAGGCGCAGCTCGCGCAGCACCGAGGCCGCGCTGCGGAACCGGATGGAGGTGCCCCAGAACTCCGGCGTGTTGCAGAAGTTGCAGGTGGCGGGGCAGCCGCGGCTGGTGCTGAGGTAGGCCAGCTGGCCGACGTCGTCGAGGAAGTCCGCCTCCAGGTGCTCGGCGGGGATCCCCACGGCATCCAGGTCTTCCAGGGGCGCCTGGGGCAGGCTGCGGCCATCCCGGAAGATCAGTCCCGGGGTGTGCTTCCAGAGGGTGCTGTCGGGGGCCGCTGTCAGGCGCTCGGCGATGCCAAGGAGGGTCTGCTCGCCCTCTCCCTGCACGATGGCGTCGAGGGCGGGGCAGTCCTCGAAGACTTCTTCCGCCAGGTGGGTGGGGTGGGGGCCCCCGGCCAGGAGGATCGCCCTGGGACAGGCCTCCCGGGCCCAGGCCAGCAGGTCTGCCGAGCGCTTCCGGTTGAAGGTGAACATCGAGATGCCGATCACCGCGGGGTTCAGGCTCCGGAGGTAGGCCAGGACCTCCTTCCGGCTCTTGCCGCTCAGATTGGCCACGCGACAAGGAAAGGCCCGGGACTTAAGCATTGCCTGCAAATAGCCGAGACCTATGGGAAGGAAGTTCATCCACTCGTCCCCGAAGCCGCTGCGGGGGGCACTGTAGGCAAGGAGCGTTCGGGGTGGGTGCATGAGTCGCAATTCCAGAGCTTCCCAGTCTAGGGACTCCTCAGCATGATGGAAGCAGGAACCCTCTAGGAGGCGCATTGACCGGCAATCTGATCCGCAACCCGGAGACCATCTCGGAGATCTTCCAGCGTGCCTGTGAGCGCCGGGAGTTGATGATCCTCGTGACGCCCTACCTGCGGTTCGAGTCCTCCTTCCTTCGCGTCATCGGGGACGACCTGCACGTGGCTGCCACCATGGGCCGGGAAGATGCCGTGTTCGGGCTCCGCAGCGGAGACCTCAAGATCCGCTTCCCCCATGGCGTGAGCTTCCTGGAGGCCGCTACCCAGCTCAGGGGCTTTGGCATGGTCGACGGCCGGCGCACCCTGCGGCTCGCTCTGCCTCCGACCCTGCAGGAGGAGGACCACCGGGGAGCCTACCGCGTGGACCGGGTGGGGCGGGTCGTGGTCACCTTCAGCACGCCCAAGTTCGACCTGGTCACCGGGACGCTGGCGGACATCAGCACCACCGGGGCGCGGATCTTCAGCACCCGGGACTTTGGGGAAGATGAGCTCCAGGTCGGCGAAGACATGGCGATCACCATCCAGCTCACGGACCTCATCCGCATCAACACCCAGGTCAAGCTGCGCCACGTGCGCAACCGCACCTTTGGCGTCGAGTATCGGCCCCAGCTGGATGACCACATCCTCCATCCCCTCTCCCGCTGGGTATTCGAGCGTCGGGAGGAGGATCTCGACCGGATCGCCCGGCGGGGTGTGGAGACCGCCGCCACCCCCGAGGTGGGCCGGCTGGTCAACCGCCCTCCAACGGGCCTCGTGCTGGTCTCCACCGACGCGGCCCTGGAGGCCACCCTCCAGGACCTGCTCGGCGGCCTGCAGCCCCTCACGCGCATCGCGCCTACCATGGCCGCTCTGAAGCAGGCCTACAACCAGAAGCCGGCCCTGGTGCTCTACCACGTGCCGAACCTCACCCTGGACAGCCGCCGCCGGCTGAAACCCATGGTGGAGGCCCTCCAGGGCCGGGTGCCCTTCCTGCTCCTGGGCACCTCCGTCGATGGCGGGGCGCTCTTGGAGATGGGCAGCGAGCTCCGAGCCGCCGTGTCCATCGTGTTCAACCCGGAGCGCGGGACCTTCTTCCAGCGGCTGGTGCAGGGGGTGCTTAGGCGCACCTACGAGGGCGGCGAGTCGCCCATGGCCCCCATGGAACCCGAGAACCCCTGAGGCATGTGAAGCCTCGTCCGGCCCGGCAGGAGCCGGTAGAATCAAGGCTTCCGGAGCCTCCATGTCCGCAGCCCACGAACCTGCCGTCACTGAAACCCTGGCCCTGGAGCTAGGGCTCTCGAAGGACGAATGGCAGGTCATCCTGCGCCTCCTGGAGGGCCGCCTGCCCACCTACCCGGAGTTGGGCGTCTTCAGCGCCATGTGGAGCGAGCACTGCTCCTACAAGTCCAGCCGGATCCATCTGAAGAACCTGCCCACCGAAGGCCCCCGGGTCATCCAGGGACCGGGCGAGAACGCGGGCGTGGTGGACATCGGCGATGGCTGGGCCGTGGCCTTCAAGATGGAGAGCCACAACCACCCCAGCTTCATCGAGCCTTACCAGGGCGCGGCCACGGGCGTGGGGGGCATCCTCCGGGATGTCTTCACCATGGGCGCCCGGCCCCTGGCCAACTTGAACTCCCTTCGCTTCGGCGAGCTGGACGCCCCCCGGATGAAGAGCCTGGTCAAGGGCGTGGCCGCGGGTATCTCGGGCTACGGCAACTGCATGGGCATCCCCATGCTCGGCGGCGATGCCTGCTTCGATGCCTGCTACAACGGCAACATCCTGGTGAATGCGTTCACCCTGGGTGTGCTGCGCGCGGACCGGATCTTCAAGGGCTTCGCCTCCGGCGTCGGCAACAAGATGATGTACATCGGCTCCAAGACGGGCCGCGACGGCATCCACGGAGCCAGCATGGCCTCGGCCGAGTTCGGCGAGGGCAGCGAGGAGAAGCGGCCCACGGTGCAGGTGGGCGATCCCTTCACGGAGAAGCTGCTGCTGGAGGCCTGTCTCGAGATCTTCCAGACGGACTGGGTCATCGGCATCCAGGACATGGGCGCCGCCGGCCTGACTTCCAGCAGCTTCGAGATGGCCAGCCGCGCCGGAACGGGCCTGGAGATCCGCCTGGACCAGGTGCCTCAGCGGGAGGAGGGTATGACCCCCTTCGAGCTGCTGCTCAGCGAGAGCCAGGAGCGCATGCTGCTGGTGGCCCGGCCCGGCTGCGAGCCCCTGATCATCGGCGTACTCCACAAGTGGGGTCTGGACGCCTGTGTGGTGGGTGAGGTCACCGAAACGGGACGCTTCATCGGCAGTTGGCACGGCGAGCCCGTCATCAACCTGCCCATCCAGCCCCTGGTGGACGCCGCCCCGAAGTATGATCGGCCCCGGCAGCGACCGGGCTACCTGGAGGCTGTGGTGGCCGCGCCCCTGCCGGTGGACCTTCAGCCCGCCGAGGTGGAAGGCACCCTCCGCCGCCTGCTCCAGCAGCCCACCATCGCCAGCAAGCACTGGATCTTCGAGCAGTACGACGGCACCGTGCGCAGCAACACCCTGCTGGGCATGGGCAGGGGCGACGCAGGGATCATTCGGGTCAAGGATGAAGCCGGTAAGGACACGGGCAAGGCCGTGGCCATGAGTAGCGACTGCAACAGCCGCTTCTGCTACCTGGATCCTTTCTGGGGCGCCGCCCACGCCGTGGCCGAGGCCTGCCGCAACCTGGCCTGCGTGGGCGCCGAGCCCATCGGCCTCTCGGACTGCCTGAACTACGGCAATCCCGAAAAGGCTGAGAACATGTGGACCTTCGAGCAGGGCTGCCTGGGCATCCGCCAGGCCTGCCTGGCCCTGGACGTGCCCATCGTGTCAGGCAACGTGAGCCTCTACAACGACACTGAGGGCCAGAGCATCTTCCCGACGCCCATGATTGCCGCCGTGGGCCTGGTGGAGGACTGTGCGGGCCAGGTGGCCATTGACGCACCGGACGCCACGGCCCTGGCCGGCGTGGGCAACCGAATCTGCGGTTCGGGCTTTCGCGCGGCGCACGATGGGATCTTCCTGCTGGGTGTGACCCGCGATGAACTGGGCGGCAGCGAATACCTGAAGCTGCGCACCGGCAAGGTGGAAGGCGCCTGTCCTGAGCTCCGGCTGGATGAGGAACTCCGCCTGCAGGCCTGTGTCCGCGAGGGCATCCGCATGGGCCTGATCCGCAGCGCCCACGACACCAGCGAGGGAGGACTCCTGACCACGGTCCTGGAGAGCGCCTTCGGGGGGAGCATGGGCTGCCAGCTGCTGCTGACGCGGGGCCCCCTGCGCCTGGACAGCCTGCTCTTCGGCGAGACAACCGGTCGTATCGTGGTCAGCGTGGACCCCGAAGGCGAGGCCAGCCTGGCGACACTCTGCCGCACTCACCGGGTGCCCCTCACGAAGATCGGCACCTCCGGCGGTCGCCGGGTCACCCTGGCAGTGGACGGCCAACCCCTGCTCGACGCGGAGGCCGCTGAGCTGAAGGCGCTCTTCGACCAGGCGCTGGAGCTGACCCTTACCTAGATCCCGATGGCGGCCGGCGCCTTGACCTTGGCGAGGACGTGCTCCAGCAGAGTCTCCTCGGTCTTCAGCTCGGCCTTGAAGGCCCGGCGGTCCGTGTGGTGGATTTCGCGGCGCAGCTCCTCAAGCCTGTGGGCGAGGAGCCGGTGAAGCAGTTCGGATTCCTTGCAATCGAGGTAGAGATCCATGGTGACCTCCCGCCCTGGCCATGGATCCGCTCCGGCCGGGCCCGCTGAAAATATGGAGCCCTGGCCGAGTTCCCGCCACTTTATCGAAGCAGCCGACCCGGCAGGAGGAACAGCCCCCTCACGAGGCCGAAGCCCCCCTCGACCGCGAACCCCAGCAGCCGCAGGGGCAGGAACAACAGCCAGATCAGGGGGTAGAGGAATAGGGCCACCAGCGCGAGGGGCCAGCAGACGATCAGCAGGATGAGCCAGAGTAGGAACGCGGCCACGGGAGCCTCCTGGTTCCAGCTTCGAGCGCCCGGGGCTGCGGGGCTGGCGGGAATCGGCCAGCGCCCCCGGGGCGTCGGTGAGCGGCGAGGGTATGATCCAGGGCACGCCACTGCGAGGTCCGCCCATGTCCAGCCCCGACGCTTCCACCACCTTCGGCCGCCGGGCCTTCCTGGGGGTCAGCCTGGCCACGGGCGCGGCAGCCCTGCTGGGAGCCGATCCGAAGGCTGCCCGAGTCCCCCGGCGCCTGGTGCTGGAGGAGGCCACGGTCGAGAGCCTGCAGGCGGGCATGGCCGCGGGCCACTGGACCTCCGCGGAGCTGGTGCGCTCGTATCAGGCCCGCATCCGGGCGCTGGACCAGGCGGGGCCGCAGCTCCGGGCGGTCCTCCAGCTGAATCCGGACGCCCCGGCCATCGCCGCGGCCCTGGATGCCGAGCGCAAGGCCGGCAAGGTGCGTGGTCCCCTCCATGGGATTCCCGTGCTCCTCAAGGACAACCTCGATACCGCGGACCAGATGCTGACCACAGCGGGCTCCCTGGCCCTGGTTGACGCGCCTGCGCCGAAGGAGGACGCCTTCGTGGTGCGGCAGCTGCGGGCGGCGGGTGCGGTGATCCTGGGGAAGACCAACCTGAGCGAGTGGGCCAACCTGCGCTCCACCCGCAGCAGCAGCGGCTGGAGTGGGCGTGGCGGCCAGACCCGGAACCCCTACGCCCTGGACCGGAGTCCCAGCGGTTCCAGCTCTGGCTCCGGTGCGGCGGTGGCGGCGAATCTCTGCGCCGTGGCGGTGGGCACCGAGACGGATGGCTCCGTGGTGAGCCCCGCCAACGCCAACGGCCTGGTGGGGCTGAAGCCCACGGTGGGGCTTGTGAGCCGGAGCGGCATCATCCCCATCTCGCACACCCAGGACACCGCTGGTCCCATGGCCCGCACGGTGCGGGACGCCGCCCTGCTCCTGGGCGCCATGACTGGCGCGGATGCCAGAGATACTGCCACCGCCGGGGCCCCGGCGCGGCAGGACTACACACGCTTCCTGGTCCGGGACGGACTGAGGGGGGCGCGGCTCGGGGTCGTGAAGAACCTGCTGGGCGTGCACGCCCACGTGGATGCGGTGCTGCTGCCGGCCCTGGAGGTGCTCAAGGCTCAGGGAGCCACGCTGGTGGAGGTGGAGCTGAAGTCCGCCGCCTACGACGACGCGGAGCTCGAAGTGCTGCTCTTCGAGTTCAAGGCGGGCCTGAACACCTACCTGGGCGGCCGCGGCGGGAAAGTGAAGGACCTGGCGAGCCTGGTGGCCTTCAACGAGGACCGGAAGGCTGAGGAGATGCCCTTCTTCGGCCAGGAGCTGCTGAGCCAGACCCAGGCCAAGGGGCCGCTCTCGGAGCCCGCCTACCGCAAAGCGCTGGAGACCTGCGGCCAGGCGCGCCGGGAGCTCCTGGCTCTGCTCGACCAGCATCAGCTGCAGGCGCTGGTGGGACCCACGGGCGCTCCTGCCTGGCTCATCGACCACCTCAACGGCGACAGCTCCAGCCTCAGTTTCTCCACCCCCGCCGCGGTGGCGGGCTGCCCCCACCTCACCGTCCCCGCGGGGCTTGCCGCCGGGCTGCCCGTGGGCCTCTCCTTCGTGGGCGCCCCCTGGCAGGAGGGGCTCCTGCTGAAGCTGGGCTACGCCTTCGAGCAGGCCACCCGCGCCCGGCGGGCGCCCCAATACCTGTCAACGGGTGCGGTCACCCGTTGACAGGCTCCGGCAGGCCATTCACGCTGGCTTCTTTCCCTCAGGAGATTCCATGAAGCGCGCCCTCTTTGCCCTCCTTCTGGCAGCCTCGGTGGCCGCCGTGGCCCAGGCTCCCAAGCCCGCAGCGGCCCCTGCCAAACCCGCCCCTGCTCCAGCCGCAGCGCCAGCCAAGGCGGCTCCGGCCGCAGCGCCCGCAAAGGCTGCGGCCATCGTCGCCAACAAGGACTCGAAGGTCTACCACCGGCCGGACTGCAAGACCGCCGCGAAGATGAAGGAAGCCAACAAGACGACCTTCGCTTCCGCCGTCGAGGCCGACAAGGCCGGTTACAAGGCCTGCAAGGTCTGCAAGCCCTGAGCGGCAGTCCCTTTCCCGAAACCGACCCTTCTCCGAGGTGCCCGTGACGTTGCTCCTGCCCCTGCTGCTCGCGGCCTCCCTGGCAGCCCCGGCCCAGATACCCTCCAAGGCCGACCTCAAGGCCCAGGCCGATGCCGCCGTCGACAAGGGCAAGGCCAAGGCGGACGAGAAGGTGGAACAGGGCAAGGCCAAGGCTGACGCCAAGACCTCTGCCGCCAAGGCCAAGGCTGATGCCAAGGCAGGCGCGGTGCCTGTGGCCGGGGACAAGGTGAAGGCTGCCACGGCCAAGGGCGAGAGCGCCGCGAAGGCAGGAACCGAGAAGGCCAAGGGCAAGTCGAAGCAGGGCGTCGACAAGGGCGCTGCCAAGGCCAAGGCTGTCACGGAGAAGGCGGCTAAATAGGCCGCGGCAGTACAAGCAGAGGGCGCCTTGCGGCGCCCTCTGGCTTTGGCTAGCTTGGTGCTCAGTCCTTGCGGCGGGGGAACTGCCGCTCGTAGGCTTCCTGCGCGTATTCGCTGGGCGGCACGCTGAAGCGGCGCTTGAAGGCGCGGGTGAAGGCACTGGCGTCGTAGAAGCCGAGGATCTTTGCGACATCGCTGGGGCGCTCACCGTTGGCCAGCAGGGTCACGGCCCGCTGGAGGCGGCGCTCGATGAGGTACTGGTGGGGCGTGGTGCTGGTGGCCTCGCGGAACAGGCGGATGAAATGATCCGGCGTGCAGCGGGCCATGGTGGCCAGCTCGGGCACGCTGTTCTTGGCGCCGATGTGGACTTCCATGTGATCCAGCACGAGCTGGAGGGTGGAGCGGTTCAGGCGGTAGGGGAAGCGGCCCCGGTCCTCTTTCTCAGTCAGGCGGGAGAGCTCTGCGCCGAGGAGGATGAGGAACAGCTCGCGGGTCATGAGTTGGACGCCATCCGGGTTGGAAAGCTCCTGGCTGAAGATGCTGAAGAGCTGCTTGAGGCTGAGGCTGCGCAGCACGGCGAAGCTGGACTCCTGCCACTTGCGGGGCGGGTGCTGGAGGGAGCTGAGCAGGGGCTCCGGGAAGGGGCCCTCCATGAACAGAGCCGTGAAGCCGAAGGGCGTGTTGGGGTGGTGCCGCTTCAGGGTATGGCCGAATCCGGGCAGCAGCAGGGCCAGGTCGCCCGAACGGATGACGCCTTCTTCCCGGTCCTCGCCCGTGCAGACGCGCACGGCGTGGGTGGGCTGCAGCAGGGTCCAGGCATCCCGGGCAGGTAGCAGCTTCCCCGGAACGGGGTCGCGCTTCAGCACGGAGAGGCGGAGCGGTCCGCTGGTGTAGGTTTGGAGATTCTTAGTTTCGGGTTCGCTCATGGCTCAAGAAAAACCAGGCATGCCTATCGAGGCGTCCCAGGAAGGTTGACAGGAAACCCCCCCTCCATGCCTTTTATTTTCACACCTGCCCGAGTTGTGACCATTGTCAGAAAGCCGACTCGAGACTCCGGAAAATCCCCAGGCCACCAAGGACTCCCAGCTTCGGGTCCACGGCCCGCTCGGGGTGGGGCATCATTCCCAGCACGTTGCCCTGGAGGTTCACGATGCCGGCGATGCCATTCATGGCGCCATTGGGCACATGGTCCTCGCCGATCTCCCCCGCTGGGGAGCAGTAGCGGAAGGCCACCCCGCCCCGGGCTTCCAGGTCCGCCAGCTCAGCGGGATCCAAGGTGAAGTTGCCTTCGGCGTGGGCGATGGGCACCTGGAACACCGCGCCGGCCTTCATGGCCCGGGTGAAGGGCAGGTCCGCCCGCTCGACCCGCACGTGGACATCCGCATGGATGAAGCGCAGGGACTCATTGCGCAGCAGCGCACCTGGCAGCAGGTGGGCCTCGCAGAGGATCTGGAAGCCGTTGCAGACGCCCAGCACGAGGCCGCCGTTGTCGGCGTGGCGCTTGATGTCGGCCATGATGGGTGCCAGGGCGGCGATGGCGCCGCAGCGCAGGTAGTCGCCGTAGCTGAAGCCGCCGGGCACAAAGACCAGCTCAGTGTTCTCCGGGAGCCGCGTCTCCTGGTGCCAGACGGGGATCGTCTCCCAGCCCATCACGGTGCCACAGGCGTGGAGGGCGTCGTGGTCGCAGTTGGAGCCCGGGAAGACCGGGACTGCCACGCGCATCACAGGACCTCGATGGAGGCCTTCTCCATCACGGGATTGACCAGCAGCTTCTCGCACATGGCGAGGGCCTTGGCCTTCACTTCGACCGGGTCCGTGCCGGGCACTTCCAGCTCGATCAGCCGGCCGATGCGCACGTGCTCCACCTCGAACCCGAATCCGTGCAGCCCCTGCTCCACCGCCTTGCCCTGAGGATCCAGGATCCCGGGCTTCAACTGCACCGACACGCGCACCTTCATGGGGCCCTCCAGAAACCAGTGTACCTGAGCACTGAGCTCATGGCCGCCAGCGATGGGCCTCCAGGTCCAGGTTACCCAGATCGTCCACCTCGATGCCCTCGTCCCGCAGTCGTCCGATCTGCTCGAAAGCGCCCCACCAGCGGCCCCGGCTGGGTACGTAGCCCCGGGTGTTCACCACCCGGTGCCAGGGTAGGGGGTTTCCCTCCGGCAGCCCCGAGAGCACCATGCCCACCTGCCGGGGCCGCTGCGGGTAGCCCGCCAGCGCCGCCACCTGCCCGTAGCTGACCAGCTTCCCCCGAGGGATCTGCCCCACCACCGCCAGCACCAGGCTGCGGAAGTCCGGGGGCGGAGCCTCAGGTTCAACACACTTGGGCATGCAACGCACTCCGCAGTTTGCTTGGCATTTCTTTGTGCCCTTTGTGGTTAAACCGCTTTTGCTTTTTTTGCGGAGCCAAGGGGATCTCAACAAAATAAAAAATTAACCACAAAGACCACAAAGAACACAAAGGAAAAAGCACTGGGACCTGGCCCCCTAACGGGTTCGCTTCGGTCTCTCTGCGGTTGATCCCTCGCCGGTAATCGCTGCGCTCAGGCCTGAACGCCGGGGCGCTGGTCGGCGGGGACGCGGGAGCGGAAGCCACCTTCGTAGCTGTGCCAGTGGCCCAGCTCCGTCTCGGGGTAGGCCCAGCACCAGTAGCCGTCGCCGGAGTCGAAGTCCACGAGCCAGAGGCCCTTCACTTCGGCCTCCAGGTCCTGCATGCTCTGCTGCCAGCTCTGCACCAGGATCTGCAGGCGCTCCCGCAGGTCCTCGGCGCGTGCAACGTCCGAAGCGTCCTCAGCCTGGCTCAGCTCCTCGGCGAGCGAGGCTGCCAGGGTGTAGACAGGTTCCGTGGTGGTCATCACCTGCGGCATCAGGGCGCGGGCTTCTTCGAGGGTGAAAATGCGGCCCATGGTGCCTCCGTTGCTCCATGATAAACCCATGCGGTTCCTTCCCCTGGTCCCATCCAGTTCCGACCCCTCGCCC
>Ga0194053_10001862_pt1 | contig 13185 bp, 8 predicted proteins | sample SepL228m_MetaG_FD_161684 | JGI IMG/M metagenome (GOLD analysis project Ga0194053, IMG submission 161684) | Anoxic zone freshwater microbial communities from boreal shield lake in IISD Experimental Lakes Area, Ontario, Canada - Sep2016-L227-8m | ecosystem: Environmental > Aquatic > Freshwater >... | reverse complement strand
GGGACCACAGCAATCCAAGGCCAAACCTTATGGTCGAGACTTGGCGCAGGGCGGATTCAAGAACCTGCAAAATCGTAGCCGCCGATGGCAGTCGGCGCACTTTTCCTCGATTATCGGAGTGTTAGCGCCGACTCCCGTCGGCGGCTACGATTTCTTGAAACCACCCTGGACTTGACGTTTGTGTGGATGCGGGATAGTCCCTTGTTTTGAACATGCGGCTGATCCTGCCATTGGGACCACAGCAATCCAAGGCCAAACCTTATGGTCGAGACTTGGCGCAGGGCGGATTCAAGAACCTGCAAAATCGTAGCCGCCGATGGCAGTCGGCGCACTTTTCCTCGATTATCGGAGTGTTAGCGCCGACTCCCGTCGGCGGCTACGATTTCTTGAAACCACCCTGGACTTGACGTTTGTGTGGATGCGGGATAGTCCCTTGAGGAGTGATGCACTTTGAATATCTCAAGCTCTCGGGCTGGGAGTCGTGTTGTCATCACCACTGAATGGCATGAAATGTTTTGACCCAAAATACAACGATCTCCCCAAGGCCGAACTCCATTGCCACCTCGAAGGGGCGATTCGCACCGCAACCATCATCGACATTGCCCGGGAATACGGCTTGGAACTGCCCGCTTACGATGTCGCCGGACTGAATCCGCATGTCAAAGTCTTTGACCAACTCAGCAGCCTCGCGGCGGTGCTGGAAGCCTTCGGCATCGCGCGACGCTGCATTGTTTCCCCGGCGGTGGTGGAGCGCATCGCCGACGAGATGTTCGAGGATGCCAATCGGCAGAACATTAAGCTGATCGAGGCCCGTTTCTCGCCAGATTGGGCGTTTAGCGGCCACAAACTCAACTGGGACGAAGCGCTGGCGGGAATTCTGCGGGCCAAACAACGCGCCGCCACCCGATTCGGCATGGCGATTGGCCTGATCGCCATCACGTCGCGCAGCATGGGCCCTGGGTCTTGCGAAAAGACGGTGGACTGGGCCATCCGCTGGAAGGATCACATCCAGGGCATTGACCTGGCTGACACCGAAACCGAGCACGCGATCCAACATTTCATCGGGCCGATTTTGCGGGCGAAGGAGGCGGGACTCAAGGTGACCGTCCACTCGGGGGAGGACACGCCGGCTTCGGCGGTGGTCGATGTGATTCGCGCCGTGGCCCCCGACCGGATCGGGCACGGCACGCATCTAATCGATGACATGGCCGCGATCGACCTCGTCAGGGCGCGAGGCATTACGCTGGAAATGAATCCGTGGAGCAACTACCTGACAAGTTCGGTACAGCGAATCGAAGATCATCCGCTCAAACGGATGTTCGATCTGGGCGTCAAGGTCACGATCAACTCGGATGACCCGGAAGTGCTGGATACCAACCTCAATAATGAATACCGGATTGCCCACGAAATCCTCGGCATGAGCCTGGAGGACATCGGCGTGTGCAATCGGTATGCCATCGAGGCGTCTTTTCTGCCTGAAGAACAGCGGCAAGCCGTCCTGCGGAAGTATTTTTCCTGAGAGCGTGTATGGACACTCGCCGGTCGCACTGCTAGATTGCGGCTTCTTTAGGACGCGAAATGGATTACAAGAACACGTTAAATCTGCCGCAAACCGACTTTCCGATGAAGGCCGACCTGGTCACGCGGGAGCCGGCGCGGTTGAACCAGTGGGAAACCACCGGGCTTTATGCCCGCATCCAGGCCCGGCGAGTCGGCGCGGAAAGATTCGTGCTGCACGATGGCCCGCCCTTCGCCAACGGCGATGTCCACATCGGCACCGCGTTGAATAAGATCCTCAAAGACATCATCATCAAGTACAAGACCTTGCGCGGCTTCCATGCGCCTTATGTGCCGGGCTGGGATTGCCACGGCCTGCCCATCGAGTTCAAAGTAGCCCAAGACATGCGCAAAGCCGGCGATACCACGTCGGACGCCGTCACGATCCGCAAGGCGTGCGAGGCCTACGCGCACAAATACATCGACATCCAACGCGCGCAATTCAAGCGGCTGGGCGTGCTCGGCGACTGGGATCATCCCTACCTCACGCTGGCCAAGGAATACGAAGCGAACGAGTTGCGCCTGTTCGCCGACATCGTGGAGCAGGGTTTCGTTTATCGCGGCAAGAAACCGGTCTATTGGAGCATCCCGTGCCGCACCGCGCTGGCTGAAGCCGAGGTCGAATACAATGACCACGTCAGCCAAAGCGTGTACGTGAAGCTCCCGGTGGCCGGCCATCCGGCAACGTTCATCCTCATCTGGACCACGACCCCCTGGACGCTGCCGGCAAACCTGGCGGTGGCCTACAATTCGACGTTCAACTACTCGGTGGTCCAGGTGGGTGACGAGCATTACATCGTTTCCGCCCTGTTGCTGTCGGCGGTGGCTGAGAAGTGCGGCTGGCAAGGGTATCAAATCGTCCGCAGCCTCGATGGCGGTCATCTGGGCCAGCTCGAATATCAGCATCCTTTTTGCAACCGCACAGGAAAGCTCCTCGCGGGCGATAATTTTGTGGACAACGCCACAGGAACCGGGTTTGTCCACCTTGCGCCGGGTCATGGCCTGGACGACTACCAGCTCGGCACGAAGCACGGGTTGCCGATTTATTCGCCGGTGGACGATGACGGAAAACTCGCCTACACGAGCGACCTTCCGCAAGAACAACAAATGCCGGTTGAAATGGTGGGGAAGTCCATTCTGGAGAAGCACGGCAAGAGCGACGCAAACGAGGCGGTGCTGCACGAGCTGCGCGTCCGCAACGCACTGCTGCACCAGGAGAATTATCATCACAGCTATCCGCACTGCTGGCGGAGCAAGACGCCGATCATCTTCCGGGCCATGGACCAGTGGTTCATCGAGATCGACCACCAAGTAGGACAGGCGTCCCGCCTGTCCTGCGGTCAAACGGAGAAAAGCGGGACAGGCGGGACGCCTGTCCTACTTTCATTCCGCGAGCGGGCACTGGACGAAATCGGCCGCGTGAACTGGATCCCCGATTGGGGCAAGAGCCGCATTGAGGCTGCCGTCAAGGGCCGGCCGGACTGGTGCATCTCGCGCCAGCGGACGTGGGGCGTGCCAATTCCGGCGTTTTATGATGGTCAGGGAAACCCGATTCTGGAGGCGCAGGTCGTGCGCAGCGCCGCCGGCTTGATCGAACAACACGGATCGAATGTCTGGTTTGAGAAATCCGCCGCTGAATTGTGGGCTGCGCTCAGGCCGGCCGATTGGAAAGGTCCCGAGGCCGTCGCGAAATCGAATGACACCCTCGATGTGTGGATTGATTCCGGCTCGTCGTCACGGGCGGTCATAGCCCGGCGAGAAGAAATTCGTGGCAAGGACAAGCCGTTCCAGTGCGAAATGTACCTGGAAGGCAGCGACCAGCATCGCGGATGGTTCCAATCGTCGCTCTTGTTGTCGCTCGCGGGCAATGGCGCGGCCCCCTTCAAGACCGTCTTGACCCACGGCTTCATGGTGGACGCCGACCGCGAGAAGATTTCCAAGAGCAAGCAAGGCCAGGGTGCCTATGAAAAGCCGCAAACTTCCGAGGTTTACGTCAAGAAATACGGTGCCGACATCGTGCGCCTTTGGGTTTCGTCGCAGGATTTTCGCAACGACATCATTGTCAGCGAAGAACGAATCGGCACAGTGGGGGAAACGTATCGGGTTTTGCGCAATGCGCTGCGTTACCAATTGTCGAACCTGTACGATTTTGACCCGGCCAAACATGCCGTGACCGACGAGAAGCTCACCGGGCTGGATCGTTGGATACTCAGCGAGTTTTCCAGAATGGAACAGGAGGTCATCGCCGCTTATGACCGATACGAGTTCCATGTCGTTTACCAGAAGGTTAGCCAGTTTGTTGCCGTCGAACTCTCGGCGATTTATCACGACGTGGTGAAGGACCGGCTTTACACCGATGCGGCGAATTCCCCGAGGCGGCGCTCGACTCAAACCGCGCTGCACCGGATGGTCGCCAGCCTCTGTCAAATGCTGGCGCCGATTCTGGCGTTCACGTCGGACGAGGCATGGGGGTTTGTGCCAGGCAAGCAAGCAGCTTCGCTGCACGAGACTCGATGGGAACCGGCCCGGTTTGAACCCGACGCCAAGGAACAGGAGGATTGGAGATTGCTCCTTAAGGCGCGCGAATCTGTGCTGCCCGAACTCGAAAAGGGCAGACAGGGCAAACTCATTGGCAAAGCTCTCGAAGCGAAAGTCACTTTGCTCGGTTATACCGAGGATTCCCTGGACCTTGAGAAACGGCACGCCGCAGAATTGCGGGAGTTGCTGAACGTCTCCCAACTCGAATTCGCATCTCAACCCCGTGCCGGCGCGACCGCCGGCTGGACGACGAAGGTGACGAAAGCGGAGGGCCAGAAGTGCGAGCGTTGCTGGCATTGGGAATCCGATGTCGGCTCGCACCCCGAGCACCCGACCATCTGCAGGCGGTGCGTGGAGGCGGTCCAAACCCCGCTCCCGCTTTAGTTGCTACCGCCGGTTAGCAAGCCGACGAGCGCGGTTATTGCGACCTGCGCAGCGGTTTTCCAGATGTCTGTGTTCTTTACCCCATTCGTATCAAGCGCTTCCACGCGCGCCCACCTGCCCACCTCCTTGTCAAAGGTCATGGCGACCTTGGTCCAGCCGTCATCCGTGACGATGCCCCACCCCTTCCAACGTAATGTCAGCCGCAGGTCAACACGCTGTAAATTCTGCCAATCCTTGGCCAGGTTCTCGCCCCGGTAGGTGATTTTGACATCGTGAACGGACACGCCGACAAAGGTGGCCGTCGGGTGAAGCTGGTCCAGGACGACCTGGCCGAGCGATGTGAGCGTTCCGTCGCTCTTGCGTACGTCTCTATCCGTGAAATACGACTCGTAGGCAGAACTGAACTGAGTCGTGAAGTCTCCGCTCCCCCGCGTTCGTGCCTCCTCCACCTTGCCCTCAAGCGCCTTCGGGCCGCAGTTTGTCAGCAGCCGAATCTCCTTTATCTTGCCTTGGCGGACCTCCACCGTCTTGTTGTCGGCAGTTGCCACCTTTACCACCTTTGCCGTGGAATCCGTCTCCAGCTTGCCGGCCACCGCCTTGTCGCTGGTGAGGATTTGCACCGGGCTGCCTTTGGCGAACACTTCCGCCTTGGCCGTTCCGCTGCCGACCCAACATCCCAGTATTGTACCAACGCAGATACCAATTGCCATTTGCTTCATTTTCATAAGGTTCTTTCCAGTATGTTTCGTTTGTTATTTGTTGTTTGTCTATCAGTTGCCAATTCGGCATTCAATATCTAAATCGCAAACGGCTCAGCCTTTCTTACACTCCGTGCGCAACGAAGGAGATGAAGCGCCCAGAGATCCTGTCTCCGCTGCCGCCCAGCGGCCCAGTTTGGCCGGATTTGGCCGTGATCGGGAGTGCGACCTCGATCCAATGTCCTTGGATCCAACGTCTCAACATGTTGATTATCAAATACTAACAGCATATAAACGGCACCGTATCAATGCCGACTTGCGGGTTTCATTGTGGCCGGGTTTGGCCGGGTCTGGCCGGTTCCCATGCTTTCCTGCTGCGGCGGAATATCGTCGCCGGACCTTCGCCTTCTCGCTCCAGCCAGCCACCCTCAACCAGACCGCCAAGATCCCGCCGCCCCTGCCGTTCGCTCACTGCCAGACGGCCAGCATACTCCGGGAGGCGGAGTGTCTCGCCGGGCTTCAATTCGTCCAGAAGTCTGCGTTCCCGCAAGTTGAGCGTCAAAGCGGCTGTTCTGGTCTTTGTTGGCAGGGTCAGAGTAATGCCTGAGGCGTCCGCGCTCCATTTCGGTTGCGGCAGGCCTGCCTCCTTGCACCACTTCACAATGTTTTGCGTGCCCCGGCCCACACGTTCCATGTATTGGCGAAGGTAAAGCACTTGGGTAACGTCCGGGTTGCGAGGCATTGAGGGATGCTCTCGCTTCAAGTCACCGATCTTGATGCCAGGGGGAAGTTCACCCGAGTTCCAGATCACCAACCGGTTCGGGTAAAGGTCCACCGCGATGCCACCGCTGAAATCCGCATAATCGCGGTGAGCGAACGCATTGACCAAACCTTCCCGCACTGCTTCCTCGGGAAAAGCGGGTTGGTCAGAGCGCCGAAGCCCACCGCGGAACACGCTCGCCACGGGGGTATGCTGCCGGATGATCGAAAAGACCTCTTCCAGCATCCGAAAGAGCGGCCCCTCAAACGTCCGGTTATCTATGAAATCTCCGCCCTTGTCAGCTTGATATACGGTCACTCGGGCCCGGACCTGTGGAAACTGGATGGCGGGACACTGGCCAAAAAGGACTTCGGCGGCGTTGGTGATCGAGTTCTGCCGGTATAATCCAAGCTCCGCCAGCACGGACTCCACCCGATCCGGATGTGAGAACGGGAAATTCCGCTTGATGCGAGCCTGCTCAGCAGTCTTAAGAATTAGTTCCTTATCCAATTCCCCCACACCCGCTTCAGGGATGAGGCGGCGCTCCCACCGTTCAGCGCTGGAAAAACTCGATTCGACGATCGAGCGGATTTCGTTCGCCGTCGCGCTCACAGTCCGGGACTGCTGTCGCACGAAAATGGCGCCCTCGACGGTATAGGGCCGGTCCCGCCCCGCCGGCACGTCAATAATGCAAAAGTAATCATGCCCGGCAGGCTCCACTGCCACGGACCAAAACGCGGGGGGGGTGATGAGTTGCCGCAGGGCCTCTTCGATCTCCGAGCGGCGCAACCGCGCTGCCTCAAGGCCGGGGCCAGCCTCGACAAGGACCGTGCCGCCTCCAGTGTTCAGAAAAGCGCACGCCGTCCTGGCCACGTCCTCGGAAGTTGCATTGAGCGATTGGTGCTCGAAGTGCGCCGACGCCAGCTTTTTCAGGAGCTGCGGAACAGTGGAATCGTCGCTCATAGCTTCGTTCTTCCTTTCGCACACGCCTGTAAGGCCGAGAGGGGCTGCTGTTTGACGATGTCGATCGCCTCGGCGTAGCGCAGGAATTGGGCAACGACGAAAATGTTGGCATCCGGTGGCGTGGCGAAAGGTTGCGCCCAGTTGCCCCGGCGGTCGCGTAATTCCCTCTCGGCCTGGATCACTTCTTCATACACGTCAATGACGCGGAGATCGTCAATTAGCTTCCCGCCGGTGAGTTTCAATTTCGCTCGCTGGTCGGCGGCCTTGTAACCGAGATCGCGGATCAAACTCCGGGCGAAGATCAAATCGTGGTGGGCAAGGAACCAGCGCGGGATCTTCCGCTTCAAAGCCTGGCGGATTTCCCGGTGCACGATGGATAGCCCGCCAGTTTCGTCATCCTTGCCCGTGCCGTACCGGGTTGTGAGGATGCCCAGGAAAAGATCGCAATTCTCCACGGCGTCGAGGCAGTTCTCGAAATTTGACTTGGCAGGGTCCACCGGCACCGTTCCCTTGTGGGACATCCAGACGGTGAAGCCTGCCCCGTTGAGAATGCCGAAGATTTGCTCCAGCAACTCCTCGATACCATAGACGGTGGAGGACACCATGATGACGGGCTTTCGCTCACTCGCACCTTTTGGCGCAATAGGCATAGGCCGGAACTCCTGCGTGCTTGCAACCTTGGGTTTGCCGCTGTGCTTGGTCGGCGATTTGCGCTTCATTTTCTTGATAGAACTTCCCGCTTAAGTGTCAGCACAAATGGTCTAGCACCTATTTCCAGCGCGGTTTAGCGCGGCGGTTCCGGTGACGGGATCAAAAGGCTGCGTAATCTGACCACAGCAGCTTCATTCTTGGCGTGTCATGTCACCACTTCGCCAACCAGAACTACACGGTCGGGGAGTTTGAAATGTGGATCGCCGGTACTCGACAGATCATAGCCTTGGCCTTTCTTCCCGATACCAACCTTCACGAGGCGGTAATCAACGCCAGGACTCGCGAAGTAAACCTCCTGATCTTTATTCTCTTTAAGCAGAAGTTCTACCAATTCATGCACCTTCATAATATTCTAAGCTTTCCGTTGTGTTGACCTACTACGGCGGCCTGCCCTGAAATGCCACGACAAATGGCCCAGCCAAACGGGCTGCCATCAAAGGTCCTTTCTGATCCCTCAACTTCACCAAATACTCCCGCTGCACCTGGGCCAGCGCGCCCGGCGCGTCACCGTCCTTCAATGCCCGTTGGTAAAAGGCCTTCATCATCTCCACCGTCCATTTGTCGGAAACCGGCCAAAGAGTCATCAGCAGGTTCTGTGCACCGGCCTGGATGAAATCCCGGCGCAAACCCAGCACTCCTTCACCCGCCCGGGCAACCAAACGCGACAGGACGGCCGATAACCTGCCCCGATCACGGACGGATATAAACTTCAACACAGTCAGCCCGTCCAGAAGTATTTATCGTTTGTCCGGGCGAGAGAACCGTCGAGTCGGAAGATTGAAACAACGCTCGTATATCATCTCCCAACTGACGTGCCAAAGCGACGTGGTTCAGTTGTGACACAGAAGGCAGGAGTTCGGTCTGGATCTCCCGATTTCGCCCTGGCGGTGGTTGGAGGGTCTGTCGATCCACATTAAACATCACTACACGCCTTATGTCCTCATGTTCCGCAGCCCACGCAGCAAGTCTTGCAATCATATTTTTGGTCTTCCGTTGTGTTTGCTCCTAATACATTTGCCGTAACGATAATTCACTCACCAAACGCAGTCTTCAGAACTGCCCTATTTAGGGGTTTTCCCCTGGAATGTCAGAATGAAGGGACCCGCCAACCGTGCGGCCATGACTGCATTCTTTTCCTTCCTCAATTTCACCAGATACTCCCGCTGCACCTGAGCCAGCGCGCCCGGCGCGTCCCCGTCCTTCAGTGCCCGTTCGTAAAAGGCTTTCATCATCTCCACCGTCCATTTGTCGGAAACCGGCCAAAGGGTCATCAGCAGGTTCTGGGCGCCGGCCTGGATGAAACCGCGGCGTAACCCCAGCACCCCTTCACCCGCCCGAGCTTCGCCTACGCCGGTGTCGCACGCCGACAACACCACCAGCCACGTCTCTTTGAGGTTCATCGTTCCAACCTCCTGCGCCATGAGGATGCCGTCGTTCTCTGGGTCCGGTGTCTCACCGTGTTTCCAGGCATCCAGGGTCAACTGCGCCCCCGCAAACGCCAGACCGCTCCGTTGCATCGGATTGTGCAGCACGACCGGCAAACGCTCCCGACCCAGCAACCGGGTATTCATAGCCGGTTTGTTGCATGGCAGGGTGTCCGGCAGGAAGAAACCATGCGTTGACAGGTGGAGGATGTAGGGCGATTTCACTGCCTTCACCTCGGCCTCGGTTGCCTCAGCGCCCGCATACATGACACCTTGCATGTTCCAGCCTGAACTCCTTTCCCGCAGGAACTCCGCCTCTTGCAGCGTGTTTGGCAGCGGCGCCAGGGTGAAGCCCGCATAATCCCGCTGGTCTGTAGTCATCATGGTCAAATGGACGACGTTAGTGGCAGAGGATCCTGCGACTGCCGGCTTCTCTCCAAAGGCTGGGTTGGCAAACACCGCCAGACGCCGGGATCCTTTCTTGCCTGCCCGCCCGAATACCAGGTCTCGCCCGCTCGCTACGTACTTGATCGTGTACTGTTCCGCAAGGAACCTGTCCTGCTCATTGACCAGGGTGGCGAAACTCATGAAGTTTAGCTCCGCATCCGGGCTGATAACGAGAGTGGTGATGCCCTTCGGCAGCCGCTTCTGAATTGGTTCGAACAGTTGCGCGTGGAGGGTGCGCAGCAGGCTCAGCTCGCCGCGCCTCTCTCCGCGCATCACCTCGCCATACTCCTTGAGGGTTCGTTCGATGCTCTTGGCCGATCCCAACGGCACCCAGACCACCTCGCCGGCCTTCGCGGTCTGAAGTTCCACCTTTGGATTGGCAACTAGAATCACTCCGTAACATATCTCGAACTTGCCTTTGCCGAGATGACGGCTGTACCGGGCAAATTCCAATAGAACTGCATCGTTGGCCAACGCCGATTGGACTTTCGGCACCGTGATGCGCAAAGCCCGCCGCACATCGCCCAACGAGGCGACATTTCGCGCCAGAGCCTTCTGCAAATTCTCCACCCGCTGTTCCAATGCCTCTTTCTCAGCCAATCGCCGCTTTCGTGCCTCCTGGCCAACGTCCTTCGGAACCTCAAACTGCAGCTTTACTAGCAGCCGACCTGCGGCTTGCCGCTCATCCAGCATCTTTTTCATCTCGGGGTCTTTTGAGGACTGTGCGACTAATTCTTCCTCCAACAGCGAGTCCAAGACAACACCCTTATTCCGCAGAATGGCTTCCGCCAACTCTGCGGCGCTCCCCAGCACGGCCGATAGGCTATACGGGTCTTGTCTTTGCTGGTAGCCTAGCCGTTGGCGCTCGGAAGCAAACGACAGAATCTCACCGAGCACTTTCTCCCGTGCGGCTGTTGCTCTCTGGGCCAACAGGCGGCCCTGAACGAGATCTGCCCTGCTTGCGCTCAACCAGGCTAGATTCTCTAGCGTCGTTGCAGTATCGGGATGCTCCGGTCCCAACACTTTCTCCGTAATCTTCAAGCTGCGCTGGTAGAGAGGCTCGGCTTTGCGGTAATCCTCCGCTGCCTGATACAGCAAGGCCAAATTGCTCAATGCCGCTGCAGTATCCGGGTGCTCCGGTCCCAACCGATCCTCCATGATCTTTAAGCTGCTTTGGAACAGAAGTTCGGCGTTGCCGTAATCGGCCATGTCCTGATATAGCCCGGCCAAATTGTTCAACGAGTTTGCCGTATTGGGATGCTCCGGTCCCAACACTTTCTCCCTGATCTTCAAGCTGCGTTGGTACAAAGGCTTTGCCTTGCTGAAGTCGCCCCTGTGCTCATATAGCCCGGCCAAATTGCCCAGTGCCGTTGCCGTATCCGGGTGCTCCGGCCCCAATCGCTTCTCCAGGATCTTCAAGCTACGTTGGAACAGAGGCTCGGCCTTAGCGTAGTCGCCCAAGGCATTATATAACTCGGCCAAATTGTTCAATGACGTTCCGGTATCCGAATGCTCCGGCCCCAGTTTCCTCTCCCTGATATTCAGGCTGCGTTGGTAAAAAAGCTCGGCCTTGCCGTAGTTGCCCATGTCCTGATATAGCACGGCCAAATTGTTCAATGAGTTTGCCGTATCGGTATGCTCCGGTCCCAACACTTTCTCCCTGATCTTCAAGCTGCGCTGGAGTAAAGGCTCGGCCTTGCCGTAGTCGGCCATGTCCTGGTATAGCACGGCCAAATTGTTCAATGAGTTTGCCGTATCGGGATGCTCCGATCCCAACACTTTCTCCCTGATCTTCAAGCTGCGCTGGAGTAAAGGCTCGGCCTTGCCGTAGTCGCCGATGTCCCTGTATAGCCCGCCCAAAGCGTCCAACGACTTTGCCGTATCGGGATGCTCCGGTCCCAACCGCTTCTCCCTGACCTTCAAGCTGCGTTGATAGAGAGGCTCGGCCTTGCGGTAATCCGCCGTGGCCTGATAAAGTGAGGCCAAACTGCTCAACGCCGTTAGCGTATCCGGGTGCTCGTGCCCCAACCGATTCTCCATGATCTTCAAGCTGCGCTGAAGTAGATGCTCGGCCTTTCCGTAATCGCCTATGGCGTAATATAGCTCAGCCAAAATGCCCAACGCCTTCGCCGTATTCGGGTGCTCCGGCCCCAGGTGCTCCTCCATGATCTTCAGGCTGCGTAGGTACAAAGGCTCGGCCTTCGCGTAATCGCCCATGGCGTAATATAGCTGGGCCAAATTGCCCAACGCCTTCGCCGTATTCGGGTGCTCCGGCCCCAGGTGCTCCTCCATGATCTTCAGGCTGCGTAGGTACAAAGGCTCGGCCTTCGCGTAATCGCCCATGGCGTAATATAGCTGGGCCAAATTGTTCAATGTCGTTGCCGTATCGAGATGCTCCGGCCCCAACTGCTTCTCTTTGATCTTCAGGCTACGTTGGAACAGGGACTCAGCCTTAGCGTAGTCGCCCATGGCTCTATATAGCCCGGCCAGATTGTTCAACGGCGCTGCCATATCGGGATGTTCGGGCCCCAATTGCTTCTCCATGATCTTCAAGCTGCGCTCGAACAAAGGCTCGGCCTTGCCATAATCACTGATGGCCAAATATAGCAATCCCAAATTGTTCAATGTCGTTGCCGTATCGAGATGCTCCGGCCCCAACTGCTTCTCGCGAATCTTCAGGCAGCGTTGGAACAGAGGCTCGGCCTTACCGTAGTCGCCCATATCCCCATATAGCCCGGCCAGGTTGTTCAAAGGCGTTGCCGTATCGGGATGTTCGGGACCCAACTGCTTCTCCATGATCTTCAAGCTGCATCGGAACAAAGACTCGGCCTTTCCGTAGTCACCCATGGCGCGATACACTGCAGCCAAATTGTTCAATGCCGTCGCCGTTTCCGGGTGCTCCGGCCCCAACTGCTTCTCCCGGATCTTTAAGCTGCGTTGGTACAAAGGCTCGGCCTTCGCGTAATCGGCTGTTCGATAGTACAAGATAGCGAAACGGTCCAAACTGGTTGCCACATTTGTACTGCTGGTGCCATATTTTCGTTCCGAGTCTGCGGTCATCTCTTCCGCGAGCGGTATTGCCTCGGCATATCTGCTCTTTCCAACCAGATTGTCCAACTTCCTGACCAATTGCGCTTCCTGCGCATTCGCCTCGGCCGCGATGGCAGATTTCTGGCTCGGAAGAAGTAAGCAGACGAGCAAAAGGCTAATACCCAGCAGTCGTGCGCCTGCTGGTAGCGCTGGCAGACAGAAGAAGTATGGCACTTGTTGACACCAGGCTTTCATGGCCGCATCTGCTCCTCAATGAATCCGCGAACCGCCTCTAGGACGCCCGGCAGATCCTGTTCCTGGGCGACGGGGAATAATCCGCGAACCTGGGCGACGGGGAATACCTTCTCGAAGGCGGGCTTTCCCTTCCACCTTCCAGCAACCCGGACCTGGGCGAAGTCGCGGTCGAAAATAATCTTTATGACGGGCTGACGGCTCTCCGCAGGCCACTCGTTCAGCCAACGCTTCAGCTCCCCCGATGCCGTGAAGGTTTCGACCTTGGAGCCACTCCAGGTCTGCTCAAGCGCGGCGGTTGGGTTTGCAGCCATCCCGCGGGTTGCACCCTCCGTGTCCAACATTGCCAACTGGACGAGGGGTGCCAATTGGACGGGCGATGTCGCTAGTTTGATAAGTGCAGGAACGATCAGTATCAGGG
>Ga0194053_10001861_pt1 | contig 13186 bp, 11 predicted proteins | sample SepL228m_MetaG_FD_161684 | JGI IMG/M metagenome (GOLD analysis project Ga0194053, IMG submission 161684) | Anoxic zone freshwater microbial communities from boreal shield lake in IISD Experimental Lakes Area, Ontario, Canada - Sep2016-L227-8m | ecosystem: Environmental > Aquatic > Freshwater >... | reverse complement strand
GGAGAGGGGACGCTGGCGCAGTTGATGGCGCGCACGGCGAAGAAGGTGATCGCCGTGGACAACTCCGAAAAGATGGTCGAGTTCGGCTCGGCACTCGCCCGAGAGCACGGGTTCCGGAACCTGGAATACCGGCTGGGGGACGTCGAGGCACCGCCCGTTGAGCCGAAGTCGGTGGATCTGGTGCTTTTCAGTCAGGTCCTCCACCATGTGCCGAACCCGCAGCGCGCGCTGACCGCCTCCTGCCGGATTCTCAAACCCGGCGGACGGATCGCGATCCTCGACCTCGCCAGCCATGGCTACGAGCAGGCACGCGAACTTTACGCCCACGTCTGGCTCGGATTCGCGGAGCTCGAGTTGCTCCAGATGCTCAAAAAGGCGGGGTTTTCAAAAATCCATTCCTCGATCGTTTCGAGGGAGTCCGAGGTTCCGCATTTTCAGACACTTCTCGTCACCGCGACAAAATAGCCGCCTCCCCTTCCCTGTTTAAAGTGGATTTTAAAAAACACTGGCGGCTGAGTCAGTTTCCTCCCATCAGCCCCTTCAAATAGGTGCCGTATCCGATGATGACGGTGGAAAAAATCAGCGCCACGATTCCTGCGGCGATAAGGACGTGCGCCTTTTTGCTGGAACCTTTCCATTCGTGGAAAATCCAACCCCACATCGTGCTGAAAATAATGATGCTCGCCATGTGGAGCGTCCAGCTCGCGAAGCCGAACTTGCCCATCTGCGTCTCGCCCATCGTGTAAAAGAAAAACTGGAAATACCAGGTCGCACCGGCCAGCGCGCTGAAAAAGTAATTCGCCAGCATCGGCGCGCGTTCCGGACCGGTGCCGCAGGGGATCTGCTCCGCCATCTCCTCGCCCGGCGCGTCAATGGCGGTTTCGATGATGGTCTCCCCGCTTCGGCCCGGATATTCCCGGATTTCCGAACTGAAATACTGGTGGCCGGTTCTGTTTTTGAAGTTGAGAAAAACGCACCAGATGAAGTTTGTCGTGAACCCGCCGAGCAGCACCACGACCAATTTCGGCAGGCCGCTCCAGATCACGGAAGTGCCCGCCGCCGCCGAGGCCTCAGCGATCGGATTCCCCGCCGTGAGCGCGAACGCGAAACAGGCGCTCATGATGCCAGAAAAGGTCGCCACCAGGAGGCCCTTTCGGAAATTAAACTCGACGATCGCCTTTTTCTTCTCGGCCTCGGGCATCTCCCTTTCCTTCGTCAGTCCGGCCAGCGCGGCAATTCCGATGCCCAGCAGACAAACCGCCACACCGCCGAGCGTGATCCGACCGGGAAGAGTCGCGGCGATTTGCACGATGGTTTCCGGCACGGGAATGGAGGGGGCCACCAGTTTGAAAATCGGCGGCAACAGGGTGCCGAAAGCGGCGCAATAACCGAGCGCGACCCCCATGCCGAGCGACATGCCGAGATAGCGCATCGTCAGGCCGAAGGTCAGCCCGCCCAGCCCCCACATCGCGCCGAAAAAATATGTCCACCAGAGCGTGCCCGGCGATTGCCGGCTCAAAACGCCGGTCAGATCGCTTGTCATCAACCCGGCCAGCAGCCCCGGGCAGATGATCCATGAGACAAATCCACCGACCAGCCAGTAGGTTTCCCACGACCATTTTTTAACCGCTTTGTAGGGGACATAAAAACTGCCCGAGGCCAGGCCGCCGAGCCAGTGGAAGACAACACCGAGGAGAGGATTGGGAACCATAGTATATATAAACGATCAGGGTTGGGATGAGGCGACGGCTATTTTCTGAGCGACAGGACGTCCTTCTCGTGGTTCTTCACCTCGGCGAGCCAGGCTTCACCCACGGGCACGCCCTGCTTCGCGCAGTAGTAATCCCAAACCGCGCCGAACGGCAGCGACTTGGCTTCCTCCATCAGCGCGAGCCGCGAGGTGTGGTCGCCCGCCAGTTCGAGCTTCTTGTATTGCGCGTGGGGTTCCAGCATGGCGAGACAGAGAGCGCGGAGCATGTTGCGCGTGCCGATGGTCCAGGCCGCGATGCGGTTGATGCTGGCATCGAAGAAATCCAGGCCGATGTGCGTGCGGGCGAGGTAATTCCCGCGCACCAGTTCCTGCGCAATGGCGTTCAAATCGTCGGTCAGGGTCACGACGTGATCGCTGTCCCAGCGGACGCCGCGGCTGACGTGCAGCAAAATCTCCGGCACGAAGCAGAGCACCGAGGAAATTTTGTCGGCCATGTTTTCTGTCGGGTGATAATGACCCGCGTCGAGGCAGACGAGTTTCTGGTTCTTCACCGCGTAACCGAGGTAGAATTCATGCATGCCCACGGTGTAGCTTTCCGCTCCGATGCCGAACAGCTTGCCTTCGATGGCGTCGAGGTGGTGCTTCGGGTTGAGTTTTTTTGCGAAGATGGCGTCGAGCGAGGTCATGAGACGTTCGCGCGGTCCGCGGCGGTCCGCCGGCGTGTCCTTCATGCCGTCCGGGATCCAGACGTTGGTCACGGTCGTGGAACCGAGCGCCCCGCCCATCGCGGCGCCGATCTCGCGGCTGGCCTGGCAATGCTCGATCCAGAACTGGCGGATTCCCTTGTCCGAATGCGAGAGCGTGAAGCCGTCGGCCGACTTCGGATGCGAGAAGCAGGTCGGGTTGAAATCCAGCCCGATGCCAAGCGACCTGGCCCAGTCAATCCAATTCTTGAAATGCTTCGCCTCGATTTCATTGCGGTCCACTTTTTTGCCGCCGAATTCTCCGTAGAACGCATGAAGGTTGAACCGGTGCGTGCCGGGAATGAGCGACAGCGCCTTGGCGGCATCCGCGCGGAGTTCTTCGGGCGTGCGGGCTTTGCCGGGATAATGGCCGGTGGCCATGATGCCGCCGGTGAGCGCGCCGCCGAAATTTTCAAAGCCGCCCACATCGTCCCCCTGCCAGCAATGCAGCGAGACCGGGACTTTGGCCAGTTTCCCGAGAACTTTTTCGGTGTCCACGCCCAGGGCGGCGTAGCGTTCTTGAGCGAGCGAGTAGGCGGCAGCGGTATTGTTGTTTCGTTTGGCCATCATATCATGCGTTTCTTGCTTTTTTGACTTGGGTTGAGTTATCCCCACCTCATAAGTCATCCTGGGCTGGATGGGCAGCCTGTGAATTACAGGGGGAAGCGATGTGATTTCAAGGGGAAATTTAAGAACGGCCGCGGATCTTTTCCTTTTCGCGCTCCCGCTTTTCCTCGAGACGGGCAAGCTCGGAGACGAGCTGACGCCGGATCTCTTCTTTTTCCTCCGGGGGTGCCGCCGCCACCCGGTCCTCGAGGAACATCTTCTTTTCGGCGATCTTCGCGTTGATTTTGCTGTCCACCCCGGCGATCGCCCGCTTTTGGGGTTCGGTAAGACTGACCGTGGGAGCCGCTTTTTCCAGGCGGCTCATGGCGAGTTCGTAGGCGGATTTCATGGATTCCATCTTGTCGGAAACCGGACGAAACAACAGAAAAATTGCAGGGTGGGGCACAACCGTGTTTAGTGCTGGCCCTGATGTCATTCCTGAGGCTTTTGAGCACTGATTTTGATGGCACGTTGATCGGGCATCCGTCCGACGGACGCTGCGTGCCCGCGTTTGCCGAGATGTTGCGCCGACACCGGGAAACCGGCGGACTCTGGGCGATGAACACCGGACGAAGCCTGGAACATGCGGTCGAGGGGCTCGCGATTTTTTCCGCTCCGATCGAGCCGGATTTTCTCCTCACCTGCGAGCGCGAGATTTTTTCGCGGGACGCCGACGGCACCTGGACGCCTCATGCCGGATGGAATGACCTCTGCACGGCGCGGCACAACACACTTTTTGAAGTCGCCGCACCGGTCGTCCGCGCGATCTGCCTGCTCGCCGAGCGTTCCCCGGATGTGACGATTATCGAGGAAGGCGGGCGTCCGGCGGGCCTTGTCACATCGAGCGAGGAAGTGATGGATGAAGTCGCCGCGTTCATCGAACGCGAGAGCATCGAGCATCCGGATTTTTCCTACCAGAGGAACACCGTCTATCTGAGGTTCTGCCACCGGGACTACCACAAGGGATCTTCCCTGGGCGAACTCTGCCGGATGATACAGGTTGATCGCACGGCGGTCCTGGCGGCGGGCGATCATTTCAACGATCTTTCGATGCTCGACGGACGCTATGCCGCGTATCCGTGCTGTCCGTCGAATGCGATTCCCGAGGTCAAGCGGACCGTGTTGGCGGCCGGCGGGCATGTGGCCAAGCTCCCGGCGGCCGACGGAATTGCCGAAGCCTGGAAATCCTTTCACCGATGACAAGCGCCCTGCTCAACAAACTGCGGAGAAAACTCGGCGCGGACGCCGTTCAAACATCCCCCGGGGCGGAGTATTCCGGAGACAAATGGTTCGCAAAAGCCACGCCCGATGCCGTGGTTTTTCCCTCCACGACCGACGAGGTTTCCTGGATCATGAGGGAAGCGTTCCGGGCTTCTCTTCCGGTCACGCCGCGTGGCGCGGGCCACGGGTACGTCGGGGGCTGCACTCCCGTCCGCAAGGGGTTCGTCCTCTCGCTCGAACGCATGAACAAAATTCTCGAGATCCACGCGAAGGATTTCGTTGCGGTCGTCCAGCCGGGAGTCATCACAGGCGATCTGCAGGATGCCGCGAAAGAAAAAAATCTTCTCTATCCGCCTGATCCCGCCAGCCTGAAGGATTGCAGCATCGGCGGAAATATCGCGACAAATGCCGGCGGTCCGCGCTGTTTGAAATACGGCGTGACGCGCAACTATGTCCTCGGGCTCGAAGTGGTGTTGGCCGACGGGACGGTCGTTCGCTGCGGCGGGCGCACACACAAAAACAAGACCGGGTTCGATCTGGTCGGGCTCTTCACCGGATCCGAGGGGTTGTTGGGGATTGTGACCGAAGCGACCATGCGCCTCATTCCGCTGCCTCCGGCGCGGGCGGCGCTTTCCGCCGGCTTCGCCACGATGGATGCCGCTGCCGCCGCGATCCAGGCGGTTTTCGCGGCGGGGTTTCTTCCTGCGGCCGTCGAGGTTGCGGACAAGTTCACGCTCGACGCGGCGCGCAGTTACCAACCGGACGCACAATTTCCCCCGGGAAATGCGCAGGTGATTCTGGAGGTGGACGGACAGCCGTCGAGCGTCCGAGGAGAAGCCGGATCGCTGGAGGAAATCCTCCTGTCGGCGGGAGCGCTCGCGGTTCGGAAGGCCACGACCCCCGGCGCCTGTGACAAGCTCTGGGAACTCCGCCGGGCATACTCGCAATCCCTCAAGGCCACCGGCCTCAAGAAGCTCAATGAGGATATCGTCGTCCCGCGCGGACGTCTTGTGGACCTCGTGCGATTCGCCGAACGCCTTCGGAAGAAATCCGGATTTCCGATCGCCTGCTTCGGCCATGCCGGAGACGGAAACATCCATGCAAACATCATGGTTGCCGACGCGGAAAATCCCGCCGTCAAAAAAAAATCCCGCGCGGTGCTCGACGAGCTTTTCAGCCGGGTGCTGGCATGGAACGGTTCGATCACCGGCGAGCATGGGATCGGCCTCGCCAAGAAGCCGTGGTGGAATCAGGCCGTTCCGCCCTCCACCCGCGCCCTCCACAAAACGCTCAAATCCGCCCTCGACCCGACCGGCATCCTGAACCCCGGAAAGTTTGTGGAACCTCACATGGGATCCTCTTGCGTTCCGCGAGGTCGGGCGATAACAACATTTTCGGGGCAGTTAGCTCAGCGGTAGAGCGGCGCTTTTACACAGCGTTGGTCGGGGGTTCGATCCCCTCACTGCCCATTTTTCCGCTGTCAATTTTTTCCCCCGCTTTTCGCACAGGTCGCCAGAGCGAGAAGCGGGAAGTGGTTCCGATACATGTCGTATTTCAGGTAGAAAACGCAGGGGAACCCGGTGCCGGTCGTATGGTCCTCGGTCCATGAGCCGTCAGGGTTCTGCCCATGCACAAGCCATTCGACGCCGCGGCGGATGGTTTCGCACGGGGCGTCGCCGCAGGCGCGGAGCCCCATCAATGCCCATGCAGTCTGGCTGGGTGTGCTCGGGCCGCGGCCTTTGAGCGCCGGGAAGTTGTAGCTCTCGCATGTCTCGCCCCAGCCGCCGTCGTCGTTCTGGCAGCTTTCGAGCCAGTCGCGGCCACGGCGGATCCATTCCTCCTCCATGTTTGTCCCGATCGCCGCGAGCCCGCGGAGCGCCTGCCAGGTGCCGTAAATGTAGTTGACCCCCCAGCGGCCATACCACGACCCGTCGCTTTCCTGCGTGCGGCGGAGCATGGCGACCGCACGACAGACGTGCGGGCCGCGCGGGTCGTGGCCGATGGAGCCGAGGAGTTCGAGGACGCGGGCGGTGAGGTCGCTGCAGGTGGGATCGAGGATCGCGTTGTGGTCGGCGAAGGGGACATGCTCGAGCCACGAGGCGGTGACATCTTTGTCGAAAGCCGCCCAGCCCCCGTCGCGGCATTGGAAGGCCAGCAGCCACCGGAGCGCGCGCTGGAAGACAGCGCTTCGCGCGAACTCGTCGTCCGGTTGAACATGGTTCAATGCCAGGAGCACCATCATCGTGTCGTCGGTGTCCGGGTAGTATTTGTTCTCATGCTCGAACGCCCATCCGCTGGGTTCCAGGTCCGGCATGCGAACCGCCCAATCCCCACGAAAGCGGATCTCACGGGCCTCAAGCCATTGGGCGGCGTTCCGCAAGGCGGGATGCGCGCTTCCCATGCCGGACTCGGCAAGAGCGATCGTCGTAATGGCTGTGTCCCAGACCGGAGAGAGGCAGGGCTGGATCCGGAAATCATTGTCCTTTTCGACGAAGAGCCCGGCGAAATCCCTCCAGGATTTTTTCATGAGCGGATGCTCGTCGGGATAGCCGAGCACGCGGAGCGCCATCATCGCGTTGAGCATGGCGGGGAAGATTGCCGAGAGCCCCTCGCTTCCCCCGCCCATGCGGGCGGTCATCCAGGCTTCCGCTTTTTTGAGCGCGCGGTTTCGCAGCGGGTGGAACGGGAACCGGTTGTAGAGCTTCAGCACGGCGTTGCAGCGGAGAAAAAAATTCCGCCATGCCCAGAACCGGGGGTCTTTCTTGAGCGAGAGGTCGGTGTTTTCCAATCCGGCGGGGTAGAGCTCGTGGACGTGCAGGTGGGCGGGCGGCAGACGCGTCGGCTTGTAGTGGTTGAGGATCGCAAGGGGCACGATGATCGTCCGGCTCCATGACGACATCTCGTAGATGTTGAAAAAAAACCACTGGGGAAACAGGAAGATCTCGGGCGGGATCGCGGGCACGTATTCCCACGGAAACTGGCCGAGCAGCGCGAGGTAGAACCGGCCGTAGGTGTTCATCTGCGGGATGCCTCCGAGTCGCAGGATGTTTGCACGCGCGTCCCGCATCCATGGCTCGTCCGGCAGGTCGCCGGCCAATTTCAGGGCGAAATAGGCCTTCACCGAGGCGTTGATCTCCGACGGCCCCCCGATGAAAATGCTCCACCCTCCATCCTCCATCTGCCGCTTGCGGATATGGGCCGCGCATTTCTCCTGGAGGCCGGCCTCCGCTTTCCCGCTCCAGTGGAGATAAAGGATCGTGTCGCAGCAAAGCGTGGCATCCACCAGCAACTCGCCTTCCCAATGCCCGTCGGACTGCTGAAGCGAGAGGAGGTATGCCTGGGATTTCCGGATCGCCTGATCGAGGGCGCCAGCGGGAAGAGCCCCGGCTGGAATCAGATTTTTTGCGGTTCCGGGCATGGATCAGGGCTGTTCACCAAGGCGGGGCGCCCCTGTTTTCCGCAAAGCGAACAGCATCGCGCCTAAAGGAGAAATTCCGCCGCTTGGTGGACATCCTTGTCGCCGCGTCCGGAAAGGTTGGCAATAACGATCTGATCCGGCGCGAGCGCGGGGGCTGTCTTGATGATGTGGGCGATCGCGTGTGCGGATTCGAGCGCCGGGATGATCCCCTCGACCTCGGAGAGCGTGCGGAATGCGGCGAGCGCCTCGTCGTCGGTGGCGAAATCATAAGTGATCCGGCCCAGGTCCCTGTAGTAGCTGTGTTCGGGCCCGATCGCGGCGTAGTCGAGTCCGGCGGACACCGAGTGGGTCAGCTCGATCTGTCCATCGTCGTCCGCAAGCAGCCAGGTCTTCGTGCCTTGAAGGACGCCCAGTTTTCCGCCTTGAAACCTCGCCGCATGGCGTCCGCGGGTGATCCCCTCGCCCCCCGCCTCGACGCCTGTCAGGCGGACGGATTCGTCGCCGAGGAAAGCGTGAAAAAAACCGATCGCATTGCTGCCGCCACCGACGCAGGCGACGAGCTGGTTCGGAAGCCGTCCCTCGCGATCGAGGATCTGGCGCCTGGTTTCCTCGCCGATGATCTTGTGAAAATCCCGCACGATCATCGGATACGGGTGCGAGCCGAGCGCGCTGCCGAGAATGTAGTGCGTGGTCCGGACATTCGTGACCCAATCGCGCATCGCCTCGTTGATCGCTTCCTTGAGCGTCGCCTGTCCGGCGGTGACCGGCACGACCTGGGCGCCGAGGAACTTCATGCGGGCGACATTGAGCGCCTGGCGTTCCATGTCCACGGCGCCCATGTAAATCACGCACTCGAAACCAAATCTCGCCGCCGCCGATGCCGTCGCGACCCCGTGTTGCCCGGCTCCGGTCTCGGCAATGATCCGGCTCTTGCCCATCCGTCGCGCCAGCAGGATCTGCCCGATCGCATTGTTGATCTTGTGGGCGCCGGTGTGCAACAGATCCTCGCGCTTCAGAAAAATCTTCGCCCCGCCAAGCCGGCCGCTGAGACGCTCCGCAAAATAAAGCGGCGTCGGACGCCCGCAAAAATCCTTCAACAGCCCGGCGAGTTCGCGCTGGAATGCGGGATCCGCCGCCGCCGCCCGATACTCCCGATCAAGATCCTGCAGCGCCGTCATCAGGGTCTCCGGGACAAACATCCCCCCATACGGACCGAAATGCCCGGCGGCATCCGGAACCAATCCTGGATCAAGAGAAATCATCGCGCCAACCTACTTGGAAATCCCGGTTCGACAAGCCTTGAGCCCCAACTCCTGCCGTGTGCGCAGCAACACGACAGAAGTCGTTTTCTCCCTGTGCGACTTTTTGTGCGATACCGTGGCGTGTTCCGGCAACCCTGACAAAAACAGGAAAAAATCCGCCAGAGCCTTTATTTATGCTGGTTTGCGGATGATTGATGACCTGCAACAGAATGGCAAAAACCGCTGAAACTACAATTTTGAGTCGTGCGCGTCTGCCAATTCCGCCACGCCGGCATGGATGATTTTCCATGTTGAGCGGGCAATCCGCGCAAAAGACCCGCTGAATAGCAAGCGCAATGCCCGGCAAAGCATGAAAAGAAAATCCTTTGTGCGGCGCAGTTTATCGCCGCGCGCCATCCGCGCAACCGCAAAAATCATTTCGGCCGGATGTTGTCGAATTCCGCGAGCGCCATGCCGACGACCTGATCCATGTTGTAATACCGGTAGGTCGCGAGGCGTCCGAGAAACGACGCGCGCGGTTCCGCGTTGGCACGTTCCCTGTATCGCGCGTAAATCGCGGAGGCATCGGGCGCGGGGATCGGATAATACGCCTCCTGGCCCGGACCGAAATCCTCCGGGTATTCGCGGATGATCGTCGAATTCTCGCAGAGCTGGCCGGTCGCGTGCTTGACCTCGACGATCCGCGTGTAGTCGTGGTCGTTCGGGAAATTCACCTGCACCGCAGGCTGCCAGAAACCTTTTTTTCCGGAGACCGGCTCGCGGGCGAGCAACTGCTCCGGGTTGAACGACTCGGCTTCAAAGCGCAGCGACCGGTAGGGAAGCCGGCCTTCGCTGAAGTCGAAATATTCGTCCACCGGCCCGGAGTAAATCATCCGCTGGAAGGCGATGTGCGGGAGCACCTCGCGGTAGTCGGTGTTGAGGAGAATCTTCACGCGGTCGCCGCAGGCCGCCACCATGCGCTCGAACATCCGGGTGTAGCCCGCGGCCGGGAGCGCCTGGAATTCCTCGGCGAGGTAGCGGTCGTCGCGGTTCGTGCGCACCGGGATCCGCCCGCACACCGAGGCGTCGAGGTCGCGCGGGTGCCGCCGCCATTGCTTCAGCGTGTAGCCTTTGAAGAACTTCTGATAAAGCTCGCGTCCGACCTGCGAGAGGATGACTTCCTCCGAGTTCGACGGGCTCGCAACCGGCACGCGCCAGGTTTCCAGCGTCGCCGCCATTTCCTCCGGGGTGGATGCCCGCCCGATGAACTGCTCGAAGGTATTCAAATTGATCGGGAACGGCCAGTAGGCGCCATCCGTCCATGCGAGGATTTTGTAATCCACCGGATGCCATTCGGTGAACTGCGCGAGGTATTCGCGGATGCGCGGCGAGTTGGTCCGGAAATAGTGCGGGCCGTAGGTGTGGATGAGAACCCCGTGGTCGTCGTAGCGGTCGTAGGCGTTGCCACCGATGTGGGCGCGCTTGTCCACGACCAGGCACGTCGCCCCGGTCTGCGTCGCCAGCCGCTCGGCCATCGTGAGCCCGGAGAACCCGGCCCCGACGATCAGGTAATCAAATGTCCAGCCCATCGGCCCCTACCTCCCCGGCCCGGGGGCTTTGGCTTTGTCGCCGTCGCGATACCAGAGGATGCCGTAGCGGCGGAGGTTGGAGACGAGGGAGCGGAGGTTGTCGGCGGTTTCGCGGTTGGAGATGAGCGTGCCGAGCGCGCCCTGGCCCTGGCGGATCTCGCGGATGAGTCCCCGGATATCGGCGAGCGCGCGCTGGAGCTCGTCGGCCGCCTTTTTGGCGGAGTCCATCGTGCCCTTGCCGCTCTGGATCGCGGTGTCCGCCTGGGTGATGACATTGTCCACCTTCGCCGAGGCGGCGGCAAGCGACGTGCTCGTGGTCTGGAGGTTTTTCAAAGTTTCCTTGAGCGAGGCGACGCCCTCGTCGTTGAGGAGCCCGGTGTCGAGTTTTTTGACGACCGAATTGATGTTGCCGACCGTGGTGCGGAGTTCCGCCATCAAGGCACCGGCATCCTCGGTCATGCCGCCAAGGCCGCCACCGCCGGTGACGCCTTTGATCGTGGTGCCCGGGGCGATCGGCACGGACTCCCTGGCGCCCGGCTTGAGATCAATCTGCACGAACTTGTCGCCGAGGAGACCCGAACTGCCGATCGTGAACTGGCTGGCGCTGGGAATCTTGACGTCATCGAAAACCCGGAGATCCACATAGACGCCCTCCATGTCCGGGAGGATGATCGGGTCGTTGGCGACGCGGCCGATCCTCGCGCCGGCAAGGGTCACATAGGCATCCCGCATGAGCCCGCTCGCATTCGGGAACTCAGCGCGAAGGGTGTAGCAGTTCCTCACCCCCTCGCCGAAGCGTCCGAAATAGACGACCAGCATCGCGATGGTTGTCAGACCGATCAGGAGGAAGATCCCGACTTTTATCTGCGTGGAGCGTTCTTCTTTGGTCATGTTCTTCCCTTTCAATAAACGGTTTCCCCCGAGCGTCCATCCACAAAATCGCGGACGACCGGGTCGCGGGACTCGCGCAATTCTTTGGTGGTGCCGAGAAAATGGATGCGGCCCTCGTGGAGGAGGGCGACGCGGTCGGCGATGTGATTGCAACTGACCAAGTCGTGCGTGACGACGAGCGAGGTGGCGTTGATCTGTCTCTGGAGGTGGCGGATCAGGCGGTTGATGCTGTCCGATACGATCGGGTCGAGCCCGGAGGTCGGCTCGTCGTAGAGGATGACATCCGGCGGCGAGATGATCGCCCGGGCGAGGGCGACGCGTTTGCGCATCCCGCCGCTCAGGTTCACCGGCATCTTGTGATCGTGCCCCGTCATGTTCACCATCGCCAGCGAGCGGGCGACCTTGTCGCGGACGACCTTCGGGTCGCGCTCGCCGCGCTCACGGAGCGGGAAGGCGACGTTGTCGAAGACGTTCAACGAGTCGAAAAGCGCGCCGTCCTGGAAGAGCATGCCGATTTTCATCCGCACCGGCTCGAGTTCGCGCTCCTTCAGATGCGTGATCTCCTGGCCCTCGAAAACGATGCTGCCGGACACCGGACGCATGAGCCCGATGAGGTGGCGGAGGAACACGCTTTTCCCGCCACCGCTCTTGCCCAGAAGGACGAGCGTCTCCCCCTCGAACAAGTCGAGCGTCAGCCCGTTGAGGATATCCTGTCCGCCGAGGCGCTGGACGAGGTCGCGAACATGGATGAGCGGCTCGTTCACCATTGGCCGGCGGGGTAGATGATGTTGAGCGCCATCGTGAGGAAAAAATTTGCGATGAGGATCGCGAGCGAGCAGGAGACGACGGTGGCGGTCGTCGCGCGGCCGACCCCGACCGCGCCATCCTTCGCGCGCAAGCCTTCGCGGCAGCTGATGAAGACGATCAGCCCGCCGAAGACGAACCCTTTGATGAGGGACATCATGATATCGCTGCCATCGGCGAATTTCTGGATGTTGGCCACGAAATAGACCCCGGGGATATTCAGCACCACGACGCCGACGTAGTAGCTGCCGAGCACGCCGAGCCCGACACACTCGACAACCAGCAGCGGCATCGAAATCAGCATCGCCAGGGTCCGCGGGACAACGAGGTAATCCACCGGATTGACCGCCAGGGCGCGCAGGGCGTCAATCTGCTGGGTGACCTTCATCGTGCCGATCTCCGCGCTCATGGCCGCGCCGACCCGGCCGGCGACCATCAGCCCGGTGAGAACGGGACCGAGCTCGCGGAACAGGGAAAGCGCCACGACCGAACCAACCGCGGTTTCCATGTTCAGGCTCGAGAACTGGAAAAACGCCTGGGCTGTGAAAACCGCCCCCGTGAACGCGCCGGTGACCACCACCACCAGCTGCGATCCGAAGCCGATCTCCGCGATCTGCCGCAGGGTGAGCCCCAAGCGGATCCTGCCGTGCGCGATCGAGGAAAACGTCTCGCCGGCAAGCATCGCCAGCTCGCCGAGAGACGAGATGTTCGATGCGAAAAGCCCGCGAACAATGGACAGGATCGGCATGAGAAACGGCAGCCGCGACGGTTGGAAAGATCGCGCGCTAGGAGATCCGCTGGGTTTTATTTTTTGAACTGACCTCCGGCGGAAGCTGCCCCACAAATTTCGCCTCCAGGCCGAGCTTCCGGAAGATGGAATCGATATCGTGCCGGGACAGAACCTCCCCGCAGAATTCCATATAGATGATATCGTGATTGGTATCCACCTTGTAGCGCAGATC
>Ga0194053_10001860_pt1 | contig 13191 bp, 22 predicted proteins | sample SepL228m_MetaG_FD_161684 | JGI IMG/M metagenome (GOLD analysis project Ga0194053, IMG submission 161684) | Anoxic zone freshwater microbial communities from boreal shield lake in IISD Experimental Lakes Area, Ontario, Canada - Sep2016-L227-8m | ecosystem: Environmental > Aquatic > Freshwater >... | reverse complement strand
TCCGCGCTTTGAACTCCGCACTGTGGTTTCTTCTCTTCTGTTTCATGTCTCTGTTGGTTTTGGTTATACCCCAGAGACCTTCCGAAATCTAACGATCTCACTGGCTCCGTTTCAGCGCGCCACCTCTCACCATCCTGTTCACGGCCAATGCGGCTCTCGCAGGAAATGTTGATCTGTATACCTTCGGAATGGAGAATGGGGATTTGTATTCATTCTCAATCGACAGGGCGACATACGATAAACAGCCCATCATTGAGCTATGCCAGCAGGAGGTCCCCCTGTCTCCTGGTAGAGTCGCAACCATCGCTCGCGATGCAGTCCGCAGTTTGGTTCCAGCAGAATATTTTGCTCGCCTGAAGTGCGGGGCGATCAGGCTGAGTCAGATTCCGAATCCAGACGAAGGCGGTTCAACCAACAGCAAACGGTGGATGTATCATGCCGAGTTGCGCACAGACAAAAGTGATGTTTTGGGCGATATGCCGATTCTCTACAACCAAGTAGTTGTTTTGATGGATGGAACACCGGTTCTGCTGAAAAAGAAATAATGGCCGAACGGTAAAGGGTGTTGCGGACCCGTATGGTGGCAGGCATAAAGGTTGAGTGTTTACCATGATATTCCGAATTATCAGAACGGCTTTGGTGACTATAGCCGTGCTCTTTGCACTACTGATCGGAAGCACTTTTTGGATTGAATACAGTGGTCGAATCACTCACGAGAGGTTGCGCTCTCTTGTAATAAGTGCCTATTACGCCAGTGCCGCTCGTGGCGAGGTTGCACAGCCTGCACCTGAGCCAGGATCTGTGAGGGCCATAGCCCGCTGCAGTCTATCGTCACCCAGTATAGTTCATGTTAAGACCAGTTCGGGTGAAGAACGCACATATCACGCTGAAGGTCATCCCAGTTTTACCCTCAAAGCGGAAAGTTGGACATTCAAGCCGATGGAGGAGATGAGGCACGAGCCCCGGTGAACCTATGCCAAAAACCAGCATGAAACAATCAGTTGCTATCCACCTGCCGTTCCCAGAGGGTTGTGTGTGAGATTGGCGTTGAAGAAAAGACATTAAAAGGCCAATGCATTTTCTTTTGAAACTCGTCCGTCTAGTTAGTGGCCTATTCTTCGCTGTAACGTGTCTCGCTGGATTTATTGCGTTAATGGTTCTGAATGTTGCTCTATTACAACAATATTTCCCCTGGTTTGTTAATAAAGGTTGGTTCATCTTTCCCATTCTCATTTCTTGCCCGATTCCGGTAATAGTGTGTTATGGGTGGTATAACATTTTCAATTGGATTGACCGAAAGCTGAAGAAAGCATCATCTGGTAATACAGAATCAGAAGAAAGTCAGCCCTCCATAACGAAGACGTTCACCACATTTCTCGCATTGATCATCCTTCTCGGTCTTCTTGTTTCTTTGCTTTTTCCAGCGGTTGGAATAGGAATCGAGACTGGTCCAAAAGTGCAGGCCAAGAATGATGTCACTCAACTTGTCGTTGCCGCCAAGGCTTACGTCACCGAATATGGCAAACCACCCGAAGGATCCCAACTTGCACAATTAAAAGCTCTGGAGGGCGACAATCCCCGCAAAATCGTTTTCATTGAAGTCGATCCCAAGCGCACCACAAAGGATGGCATCTTTCTGGATCCATGGGGCACGCCCTATGTATACGAGCTGTCCAAACCATCAGGCACATGGGCATACTCATTCGGCAGGAACAAGATCGACGAACACGGCAATGGGGATGATTGCGCAAGCTGGCAATAAAAAATGTCAAACGGCACATTATTTGAAGTGAACATTCGATAACAAATCCCATGAAGAAAGTATTTGTTATCTTTGGTGGCATAGTTCTCCTCGCAATCTTATCGGTTGGTATTTGGGAGTATTCCGAATATTTTGGGTCCTATAGTTTCGGAACTGGGTGCATTGGCTTGTCGTATTTTGGTAAGGAACCTCATGACGCTTTCTATAAGGAGGATCTGTCTTTTCTTACTAATTATCTCACACAATTAGGTTATCATAAGTGCGAATCTGTTGATATAGATGAAAACAACTTTCACCGTTATTGGTCACCCGATCCTCACTTTTCCCAACTCCCTATATGGTGTTCAATGCGCTACGATCTCCCAGATGGTCATGCCCAGCTTTTGCGAATATATTTTAATATAAATGATCCAGGATTCATTCTGGTAATTTCAGGTCCAGGATTGGTCCAAAAACGATTTGGAAACCCTCTTATCAGAGTTGCAGCGAATATGCCGAAAGCACTTCGCAAGGAATGGTATACGATTCAAAAAAATAGATTTGAGAAACGCCAGTGAGATTAACTCTCAAATCATTGCAGGCTGGTCCGGTTGTCAAGGTCACCGACAATGGAGGGTATGTCCGATGGACGCTCCGAAAAGAATAATTGTTATTTCGGCGGCAGTATTGATCCTTTGTCTTTACACCGAGCTTTACTTGATTCTGCCGGATCGGGACCAATATCGAGCGCGTGGAGCAGGCGAGTATTGGCATTATCGCGAGTTTGGCTACGCATGGGAGGTATATTTATTTGCGCCTGCTGCGTTCGTTGAAGGGCAGATGATACAAATTAATCCAAAGCCGTTCCTTGGAAACCCTACATGGTCCACAACACCGCAGAGACTCGTGATTCGAGTTCCAGGCAATACTACCATGTTCTGGTTTCCCCCTCGCAAACTTGACAAAAGAGATGAGGAATAGTTCATCCTCGTTTTCATCAAATGACCTGGTTCCAAATATCCCGCAATCAAGATTCCATCTTTGTCAGGGCACTATTGTCCTTATATTGTTTGCTTTCAACCTGCCATGCAGGCGCCCTTCCTGCTGTCATCAGCAAATCCAGTGATGGCAAATATGAAATACGGCCCATTCCCGTTAAAGATGCGGACGACCCAGCAGATCGCTACGGCATAGATTCATTTCGCATTGCACTTTTCGATACAAAAACAGGAGCCAAGATATCTGATCTAACTGGCGAATATGATGTTCCTCACGGATCTGAATGGATTTCGTTGTGGCATCCAACTCTTCCTGTCGTGGCAATACATGTCAATGAGACTCGGCGCTTTGGTCATATTGAGGTTTTTAGTGTGGTTGGCGGGAAGTGCCACAAGTTAAGCGTCCCCGATTATGAGATGAATGCGCTTGGACGGGTTAATGCTACTAAACATGGGAATACATGTTTCTCACAATTATCTAAGTGGAATAAGAACGATTTGCAGGTAATGTTGGATTTTAATGCCTACAAAGAGGGCACACGCCAATTCCAAGATTTCTATTCCTGTGAGGTTACCTTGCGACTTGATGACTCAGCGGCATTTTTTGAACTGATAAGCATTTCTCCTCCAAAGGAGCCATGAGATCCATCGTCACAAGTTTTGTGATCCTCGCAACAGCAATTTTGGCCGATGCTCGGATTAGCAGGTATTGGACCGACCAAGAACTTTACGACAAAGCAGACCTTGTTGTCATTGGCAAACCAATCTCGACGCAGGAGACAACAGAGGAAGCTATCCTTCCAGAGTGCGCGAATGTTCACGTTATTGGTTTGTCCGCAGACTTTGATGTGCTTGCAGTTATGAGGGGTGACAGGGAGTTGAAGAAAATAATTCTCCATCATTACCGGCTTGCAGATCCAAAACGGATGATGATAAACGGTCCAAACCTCGCCTCTTTCGATCCAAAGCTATCCACCCGCTATTTGATGTTTCTCCATCGCGAGGCTGACGGTAGATATTCACCAGTGGCAGGTCAGACCGACCCTGCTGGCAAATCGGTTTTCAGGTTACAATAACGGCGTGAGTGGCGCTTGGATAGAAAATTAGAATACCAATATGTCAAAACCTCCTTCAAGTGCTATTGGCGGAATCTATATAGGTATTCTGTGTTGGATTATTGCTGCCACAATTTATTTTACATTTGATCCAACCACTGTCATTTGGTGCACTCCACGAACGAGTTTGCCTATGGAAGCACAAACTGTGACGGGGTTATTTTTCATAGTCGGAATCGTTGGCTTTGTAATTGCTTTTACAAAATGGTGGTTTGATAAACCCAACGTCTAAAGATGAGGCCCGTAACTACACGCCTAAGTTTATTTTTCTGCATTTACGCCACGGCCATATCGTTCGCAGGAGATGGAGATCAAAAGTCATGGCTCTCTCCAAACCGGTGTTTTTGGATTTCTACCGCGCCGAGTGCCGAACGAGAAAGATACTCTGGCGGGCTGGTCAAGGTGGAGCTTCGTGACGCGAACAACCAAGTAGTCGCCTCATACGACCCAGAAGCACGCGGAATTGAAGTATTGTGGAGCCCCGATAGTTGCTTTGTTGCCGTCAATGAAGATTTTAGTCATGCCACATGCAATCTCAGTGTCTGGCATTTGGTGGATCACGGCTGGGAGGCGGTGCGGTTGCCTGAACAACTCCAGAATCGCAATATCGAGGACCCCAAGACCCATACTTCACACGGTCAGGACGCGATTTCTCGGTTGCTGCCAACGGAAGTTGCTCGCCTCATCATGTATTGGTGTGGAGCATACCAGCCAAGTGCAGTGCGGTGGCTCAATCAATCCGATCTGGAGGTTTCTACTGGCGGGGAGGCGGAGTTGAAGGAAAACCGCCACTTGATTGCTGATTACCGTTTTATCGTGCATTGTTCAAAAGGCGGGACAGCCAAGATTGTTGACCAGAAGCGCGTCAGATATGAGATACAGGAATCCAAGAAGTAGTTACCCATGATTTCTAACAGCATACCAGCCAGATGCAGGCCCGCAGTTGCCCATTCACGGTGGGGGTTGGCCCTGTGACACTCATACCATGAGAGCATTCGCCTTACTCGTTCTGGTTCTCGCCTCCACCTGTTGGGCCGCAGACGATACAAAGAGCTGGCAGCATCCCGAGCCGATCACTTATGAATCTTTGAAGGCGTGGCATAAAGCTGGAGGTTTGCAGGGCTACTTTTGGCCCAAGGAGCACATCGCTGACTTAAACGACGACCATATCAATGAAGTCTTCCTTGATGTAAGCGGCTATGGCCGAGGAATGATGTATGCCTTGTTCACAAAGACTCAGAAAGGCTGGATTTTGCTTTGCGACGAGGTTGACGGCAGCCATCACGACTTTGAAGTTTTGCCCGAAAAGCACGGACAATGGCACGACTTCAAGGGATTGGCGCCGAATGGGCGTGGGGGGCTATTCGAGTTTATTTACTCGTGGGACGGCAAGCAATATGTCCAAAAGTCATCAAGGGAAATCACAGAGAAGGAGCTGTTCGGCGAGTGAAAAGCCCAACAAGGTACGAAGTCTCCCACAATTCAGCAATGAAAACACTTCTTCTCTTTTTCATCCTCGCAGCCTTTGGCGCATCAATATCGGTCGGTGCAACAGATTCTCCGACTCTTGATTACACGCACAATCCATTACGAATACGGTTTTCCGAAGATATAATCACGGCGATCAAGTACGCGAAGGATTGCACGGCGATCCCATTGAAGGAACGACCTCCACAGGCAAAATATGAAAAGGCAACAAAGAAGATGCTTATCGAGCCTGTCCTACGCTGGTTTGATGCACGCGCCAAAAACGGTAAGCCATTATCAGAATCAGCATACCAAGCCCTGGCAGACTTGCTGCTAAATCCGGCAAACCAAAACTGGGGGTGCTATTGTGTAGAGGACCAGGCGATTACGGCGATACGGATCAAAATGAATGATCAGGTCGGCTACATCGTTTTGAATATGGGTGGCTTGATCGAAACGTTCTGGGGCAATGCAAGCCAATCCACATTACTCAATAAAACCGGACAAAACGCTTTGCAACAATGGATATCCGCTCAACTTGACGATGACGAATGGCCGGCCGTTCATGCTATCCCGTTGCTGGTCGAAGTTCTTTCTAAGAATGGATTATGGCAAAATGGATTCGGTTTTTCCTTACAACTACCGGCAGACACATCAGTTTCACGATTAGTCGCAGCCTACTTGAAAAATGCTCAATTCAAGTTCGGTCGGATCAAGGATTACGATATAGAGGAGGTTGTTACCACACCGATTCCAACCGGCTCCAGTTCACCACCCTACACGATTGTTCGTATATCGTCTGACCAAGGCGGTAAATTCCTGATCTTTCAGTTCCACAAAAGCGACTGGTGGACGAAGAGTTTCGATGTCAGAGATGAGTATTCCAGAGCAGAAGCCCAGCAATCTGGCAAAGCAATCTCTCTGACGCTTGTAGATCCACAGAACATGACTTTTCTTCCGCAAGGAGACCATGTGAAGCCTGCTATCAAATCCAATGGGGATGGACTTCAACTATTTTTGCCACCAGTTAACACGGACATCATTATCAAAAAAGAGGATCTTGTGCCTGCCGATGTTTCCAGACCAGATCCAATGGAGTTTTCCCCTTCGAGTCATGGCTTGCGAATGATCGACTTCATCTTATACACGCCACCTGAAAAAACGACTATCTTTCAGAGCCAGCCGGTGATTGTGGAGCCTGTGCCGGAACAATGAAGATGTGACGCCAAGATGATGATAGGTGTCAAATTGTTTGCGATTATTGCGATCCTACTAATCGCACTATATTTTGTTCTGAAAGCATTGCGCCGTTGGCCAGCAATAGTCCAGCTTCTAATTCTTGTCGCAATTATTTACGGGCTATCTCAGTTAAGCATTGTAGACCCTTGTTTTAATCCACATCCCCCTCAATGTCGTTACATGGAACAAGTCTGGCATACGCTTTTTGGATATCTTGTTGACCACGACATGCACTACCCAGAAAATCTCAATGAAATACTTGGGATGAAATATTTAAACAACAAGCAAGAATACAAAGACCTCATCAACTCAGAGCATTTTACATATTCCCCGCCAAAACAACCGCTCTCCAGCGTGTATGATGTGAAGTATGCGAATGACATTTTGATGAGTTACAATTCCAGTGCATGCGATGTCAGCATTTCCGTTTGTGGACATGGAACATTCACGCGAGCCAGAACAGCTAAAGAGCACCCTCCTTATCACTTCAGCAACTCTGGAACATTTGGGCAACCAATTACAAGGGACTGGGCCAAGTCGCGCAGTGGCCTTGAAATTGCAATCGAGCATCCTGAAACAAACGGCGATTCTGACAAAATCAACTTCTATTTAAGAAATGAAATCGTTAATAGTAATATAGGCATTATCCAGAGTGGTGCGCGTTGTGTTCTGGAAATCAATGGACAAGTATATGCGACTGATGATTACGGCGGCAAAGGAACAAATCTTATGGACAGCAGAGGATATGGACCCATTCCAATTAATTTGGATCAATTCTATATGGTTCCGCATCTTGAGTTGTATTCGGGGCATCCAGCAAAACCTGTTTTCTGCTCACTGCCAAAAGGAAAGGTTAACATTCGAGTGTATTACAAAATACAGACCCCAACTGGCGAAGAGTTCATTAAAAGCAATGAACTTGCGTTTGAGAAATAATGACACTCAATAAATACCTTTGTGAAGGGCAGACAATAGAATGGGAAATCTCTTCTGTATTGTCCCCATGAAACTGCTAACCATAATATATTCCGGTCTTGCACTAGCTGTGAGCGCCAGAGCTGCTGACCCTGCACGAACAGGGCCGATCATTGGAAATGTGCCCTATAAAATGGAATACAAAGACGGGGTTCTCCACACAACGGGATTTCCGCCAGGAACGGAGATCAAGGGTGCATACACAGGGCGCATTGGAATTGTCCATGCTGATGGAACGGTTAAAGAGCTACCCACTGGCACCAATCTCCCAAAAACTGCATTAAAGCCTGCATTTCTGAGCCTTCCCAACAGCAAGATCATTCTTGCGGGTCCTGATGGCTGGACAATAAAGGACAGAGACGGCGAGATTGGACTGTATTCGCCCGACCAGCCACCGAAAGGCCTACCAAACAGGATTCACTTTTCGAGACGCCCAGATGACAAAACACTTCAAGGGGCAATCGATTCAGAGATTGATAAAGTCACTGCGAGATCCCCAGCATGGGGGTCCGGTTGCGATAGACGTTCTTACAAGGGCAGCACTCCAGTTGTAACGGCATCAGGGATCAAAGGACTGCGGGCAGATTTCTACAGCGACCTTCCAGCCGACAACCAACGTGGGCGCTATTACAGCATTATCAAATACTACTTTTTCGATGAAGGGGGAAAGATTTTCAGGGTGTGTTCTCATGTTTACGGGGACGAATCCCGCTTTAAGGTATATGACCAAGCAATTATCGCAGGGCTGAAGTTCAAAAAAGGAAAATAATGAACTCATTGCGCACATTGCCTCGTTTCGCTTTGCTATTTGGACTCAGCTTGCTTGGTTGCTCCAAACCCGCAAACCATAACGATCAGAATAACGCAGCTCCGAAAGCAACATCGGATCTCGGAATTACTTTTGCGATTCCGAAAGGATTCGAAATTCAAAAGCACAAGCAAAGCATAAAGACATGGCCTGAGATTTACATGGTTCAGACTGACGGAACAAATAGAGAATCAAAATATCCTTTGTTTATACTGCTGCATGGGTTCGATGCAAAAACATCAGAACTCATGACCTCTATCTTCACCCAGTCGAATTGTAAATATGATAAGCAGATTGGTCCTCACTCTGCCCTTGATCTTCCTGCATGGCCCGGTCCGTGCGGTGAGGAAGCATTTTTCTACATCGTCCCTCGCGGAGATGGCACCTCAATTGGCATCACGGCACCTCGCTTTATCAGCAAGGTCGGAGTTTCGAAGCAGGATAGATTATCTTCGGGCCTGGATTCGATTATTGAAAATCTCATCACGACAATGCGGTTTGAGGCCAATGCAAAAGGCAAATAGACCTATGATCAGGTCAGCTTTTATCGCTTTCGCGATGCTTTTTCAGACGATACAAGCATCTCCGCTTCAGCTTGACGTTACTGTGGAGGAGTTTCGAGGAAAACTGTTTTGCACTGCTTCCGTAACAAATGTTTCGAGCCAGCAGGTTGATCTAGCGTCGATACGAAAGACCATTATGACAGCAGCACCTTACAAATCCACCGATACATATTGGAATAGCTCGATGGAACGAGATGGAGGCGTTTGGCCTGTTTATTACGGCAATGCGTTTTTTGAAGAAAAGGAACCCTATCGACTATCCTCGGTGTCAAAAGAAATATTTGAAATGATTGCCGGTAATCCCACATCTGCTTCTACCATTCTCCCTCCAGGAGCTACCCAGAAGCTACTCATTCGTAATCTGATCCCTGATAGACCAACTTCCGTTGTATTGCAGTTCCTTGTCAAAGCGGGAAGCAAATACCAGATCGAGGAAGTTCAATGGAAGGCAAAATAATGCCTCAAGCCCAAATAGAAAACCTGACCCATTCACCCGATAATCGCTGAGTCCTCAAAGCAGAGTATTTTTCTTGCCTCTCCGCTACTCCTGTAATACGAAATAGCCAATTCCATTTGGAATAAACAACAAACAAACCAATATGTCCCTATCCGCACTAGATAAAATCAAAGCCATCGAAGAAGAAGCAGCGCAAAAGATTGAAGCTTTGAAGCAAGAAGCCAAAACAGAAATCGTCAAGAAGCTCGCTGACGCCAAAGCAGTGGTAGCCGCTCTGGAGAAAGAATACGAGGAGTTGACAGGCAAAACCGTCACCGGAGCCAAAGCTGCTCGTGTTCGCCTCTCCCCTGACCAGATCGCCGCTTTGGAAGCCAAAGTGGAATCAATCATCAAAAATGCCAAAGACGGCATCAGCATGGGCGATGTGGTAGAAAAGGCCGGGGCATCACCCTCTGCTGTCAGAAAGGCCGTGAAAAGCCTCAAAGGGATCAAGACGACCGGCAGCAAGGCCACGACCCTGTATCACGCCAAATAGACCTGCTCCACCGCAGAGAAGGCCCCTCGGGTTCACTCCCCTGGGGCTTTTTTGTGTCGGGCATTCTTGCCTTTTGAACAATTACCTGCGAATCCTTCCACCCTCCCAGTAATGGATCCAGATCTGAAAGCGTGGGTTGACGAGCAGGAACAACTGAAAACTGTTGGCCGGGCTCTTGATGGCAAAGCCATCCTACCAGATGAAGAATCCCGATCACCGGTAAACTGGCCTGGTATTGCGATTTTGATTGGGATTGCCGTGGTGGTCATTCTGTTCTCAGTCATGCTCTGCTTCCAGAATCAAAAAGCACCTGAACCAGCGTTCTCCGTTGCCACGGCCACCCAAAAGGCGGGAGTTCCACAGGGTATTGTTGATGCACAGGGGAGAGTTCAAGTCGCGGTTGTTAATATGGGGAAGGGCGTCGTTCCGCCAGGAGCGGTCAGGATGGAGGGCAATATACACGAACCCGGAAAATTCACCTATGTTATGAAGGACGGCACACGAATGACGGTCACAAACTCAAGGTGATCATTAAATCCATGAAAGAATACACCTTTTTGGTTCAGGGATCCGCTGCTGATCCATACGAGGTCCATTTCATCCAGAAGGACGGTGGCAACCTATCCGCATACTGCACCTGCCAGGCAGGCAGCAACGGGATGAATTGCAAGCATCGGATGAATATCCTTGCTGGTCTTGTCGATGGGATTGTCAGCCCGAATACCCAAGACGTTGCAACCGTTCACTCCTGGTTACCGGGGACCGATATAGAGCGAGCCATGCAAGAAGTGGTTGCACTGGAGAAAGAGGCCGAGGCGATCAAGAAACGACTGGGTTCAGCAAAAAAGTCTCTGGCGAAGGCAATGCTCGATTGAATTCCAATGCGCGATATCGCTTCAGAGTTTGATACTATCGAGAAGACAAAGTATCAAATTGGTGGTCCGGCATTCTTTTCTCGATCACACAAAAAGACCCGAGAGTGGCAGGTACTTGGCGTTGCCCAGAATATCCTGAGGGAACAAGGCTTTGATTATCCCGTTTACGCTAAGGAGCATGAAGAGCCAGACTTTATAGCTTATCGAGATGACAGTTCGATCTGGAGTCCAATAGAAATCGTTGAGATCTTGCCGCCTGGATACAAAAGACAAGATTATCACAAAAAACTAGAACAACGCAAACAGCCTCAGTTTTTAAATCGCATTGAATATTTGGATGAACCGTTTGCCCCACTACGCGAACAGATCACAAAGAAGTCATTAAAACCCTATGCAGGGGATACAACTCTTATCGTTTATTACGATATCGGAACATTATACATCGAAGCTGCGCATTTGCCATTTGAAAAACTCATTACAGATGAACATAGCCGACAGCCTTTAGAACACATCAACACATTTAAGAGAGTTCTCGTTTTGAATGCCAGCCTCGATGCACTTTTAGAGATCTACCCATCTTGGATTGTCATTAAGTCAGATGCGAATGCAGTTTAATTCAGCAACCCAATGAACACCCCATTTTCAAAAGATCAGAAGGCAGAGATTGTTACGTCCCTCCGGAGGTATTTCACCGAGAATTTTGATTCCAATCTGAGCGAGATGCAGGCGGGCTTTCTTCTGGAATACCTCATGAACGAAATCGGGCCATTCGCCTATAACCAAGGCGTCGAGGATGCCCAGAAATACTTCCTGAGAATGACAGAAGATTTACCGGGCACATGCTTCCAAGAGCCCATGACCCACTGGAAAACCCGAAAAGGAACGGTTCGCAGGTCACTGGCGAGCTGATTATCCGCGCGGACAATGATTGATGAATCTCCTACTGAAAATCTTCCCCCTGATCCTGCCGGTTGCTGTCAGGTGGGCTGAACGAGCGGAGAAAAGAATATTGCGGGAAGGAGTGCCGCTCGGTGAACCCAACCTGTCGGATGCCAGGGTGATGGGGGTGGTATGTCCTGAACGAATACGGCTGCTGAGGGTAGATGGCATTCCTTTTCCAGGTAATCCTGTTCTGATGTTCGCCGCCCAGAAGACAGGGTTGTGCTCTCCCCATACCGCCGGGATGGCCCTGCGATATGGGATTTTTGTCCGGAAAGACTGCTGGAGTGATCGCCACCTGATCGCTCACGAGTGTGTCCACACAGCACAGTATGAGAAATTCGGAGGATTCCGTGGATTCCTGTCGAGATACCTGCGTGAGTGCCTCGAAATCGGATATCCCGCCGCGCCGATGGAACAGGAAGCTATCGCGAAATCAGCGGCGATTTCTGCCTGACGCAGCCGTTGGGATCACTGTGAGTGTGGATCCCTCCACCGGAGTATTCCACCTCCTGTGGGCCTGAGCAGCAAGACGATCTTCACGCATGGCCATCATTTTACCCGTGATGAGTCGCCCCGCAGGCAAAATCGCAACGATTTTCGAATATTGAGGCCCATCGGTGCTGGTGAACGTGGCTACGGTCATGTCTACCTCGTCTCCGATAAAACTCAGGAGATCCAATTCCTGAGGCATGCCCAGCATCTGGTCGATCTCTCCTTGGTCCAAAAATACTGCCAGATCCCTGTTGAGTTTCGCATGCCCCTCTTCGTCCTGCGGATACTCAAGGCAGGCAGAGTATTTTACCGGCCCATCCTCGCCCGCAACAACATCGAACACCAATCGGATCAGGTGCTTCCCTTCTTCCATTTCATCCTCCTCCTTGGAAACCGATTTAAGCACAGCGCGGTAGTTGCCTGCTGGAATAGTGAAAAGGGAGTATGGCGGTGTAAATATGAATGGGATTGAGGGAGAACTGGTTTTCATTGCTTGATGTATAAGTAATCATAACAGGAACCTGGTGTTGGTCAATGCTTTGCAACTGATATTGTGGCGTCTTCATCAAGCATTCACCCTCCACGACCTCTGAATGTGTCCCGGCAGTCCAGCAGAGCATGACCTTCACCCTCGGAGTGCTCTCCAGCAGATAAAAAAAGAACGGAATCCAGGACCCCGTTCTTTTTATCTACCGCACCAGCCTCGCCAGTTTGATCGCAAGCACGACATTCAGGGCAACGCTGCCACCCAGAACGAGTGGTCCTGCTACGCAAAATATCAAAATATTGATTTTGCGATAATCCATGCCGCCGGGCCAATACGAGTCCAGCTTTGTCGCGGCGAACTCCAAGGCATCGATCTCGCCGGTCACTTCAAAGTGCACCACCATCGGGTCACCTATTTAAAGTTCAAAGTGCACCACTTCGGACGCGGTTTTTTTAGTTCATTTTCTGGCTGGTGGCAAGCGGTTGATTGGTGGTGGC
>Ga0194053_10001853_pt1 | contig 13217 bp, 7 predicted proteins | sample SepL228m_MetaG_FD_161684 | JGI IMG/M metagenome (GOLD analysis project Ga0194053, IMG submission 161684) | Anoxic zone freshwater microbial communities from boreal shield lake in IISD Experimental Lakes Area, Ontario, Canada - Sep2016-L227-8m | ecosystem: Environmental > Aquatic > Freshwater >... | reverse complement strand
TTTATAAAGTTCAAATCGGACCGGTAAATTCAACGGCTTCTGCCAATCAACTGAATGAACAGTTGGCACGAATAGGCATAACCGATACACAATTTGTTACTGAATCCAAACAATCTGACAGTTCGCGTGCTACAATGTAAGGAAATTTTGTTTTACTGTCGATTTTAAAGAGCTATGAACCCTTTTAAAAAATTTACCCTCTTTTTATTTTTTGGTCTGCTGGTTACGCTCTTTCAGGCAAATGCAGAAAACGCTGAAATTGCAACCCCGCCTGCACCCAACATCGCCGCCACTGCTTATATTTTACAGGACTATCATACCGGTAAAGTATTGGCAGAAAACAACGCGGATGCCAAGCTCGCTCCCGCCAGTCTGACCAAGATAATGACGGTTTATGTGGTGTTTAGAGAGCTTGCCAATGGCCACTTACACCTCGAAGATTCAGCCACTATCAGTGAAAAAGCCTGGAAAACATCCGGCTCACGTATGTTTGTTGAGCTGGGTAATAAGGTTAAAGTTGAAGATCTGCTAAAAGGCGTCATTATTCAATCCGGTAATGATGCCAGTGTCGCTTTGGCTGAACATGTTGCAGGCAATGAAGATACCTTTGCTGATATGATGAATCAGCATGCTGCCCGACTGGGAATGACTCATAGCCATTTCAAAAACAGTGATGGCTTGCCAATGGATGATCATTACACCAGCGCACGCGATTTGGCTATTCTTACGTCTGCTTTAATCAAGGAATTTCCTGATTACTATCGCTGGTTTTCGCAACAAGAATTTACCTTTAACCAAATTACCCAGCATAACCGCAACCCCTTGCTGTCGCGTGACGAGTCGGTTGATGGCGTTAAAACCGGATTTACTGATGATGCCGGTTATTGCCTGGTTGCTTCGGCGCTAAGAGAAGACATGCGGTTAATTTCTGTGGTGATGGGCGCAAAAAGTGCCAATGCCAGAGCCAACGAAAATCAAACACTGCTTAACTATGGCTTCCGGTTTTTTGAATCACACCGCCTGTATGAAGGTAAAAAACCTTTAAACGAAGCCAGAATCTGGAAAGGAGAAAGCAAAACAATACCTTTAGGTTTGGCCGAAGATATTTATGCAACCATACCGCGTCGCCAATATAAAGATCTTAAAGCGGCTATTATTGTTGATAAAAAAATTACTGCACCTGTTGTAGAAGGTGCCAAGCTTGGATCAGTTAAAGTGACGCTTAATGACGTTGTTATTGTCGATAAAGATTTGATCGCTCTCAAGGCGGTGGCTGAAGGCAATATTTTTCAGAGACTTTCTGATAGCGTTATGATGATGATGGAGAAATCTGAAGATGGAAAATAAAATGGTCTATTTAAACGGCGAATATCTACCGCTTAATGAGGCAAAAGTTTCAGTGCTGGATCGCGGATTTTTATTTGGTGACGGTATTTATGAAGTGATACCGTCTTATTCCGGGCATTTATTTCATTTTCAAGATCATTTACAGCGCCTGGAAAACAGCTTGGCAGGTATTCGTTTGGCTAATCCGCACACCCGCGAGCAATGGCAGGAGATATTGACTCCCTTGCTGGATGCAAAGATTGATCAGTATATTTATCTTCAGATCACCCGTGGCACTGCCCCCAAAAGAGATCACGCTTTTCCTGACAATACGCCCGCCACTGTTTTTGCCATGTGCTCGGCTATCGTGCCTTTTGCCGGATTAAATCAAGGCGTAAAAGCGGTCAGCATGGATGATACCCGTTGGAAATTTTGCAATGTAAAAGCCATCACGCTGCTGGGCAATATTCTGCACAGGCAAGAAGCCATAGACCAAGGCTGTGCCGAAGCCATTTTGATAAAAGACGGTTATGTGATTGAAGGTGCGGCCAGTAATGTTTTTGCAGTGATTGATGGCGTTTTGTGTACCCCGCCTAAAGGCAACGACATTTTACCCGGCATTACCCGTGATGTAATTTTGGAGCTTGCACGAAAAAACAACATGCCTTGCAGTGAAGATAAAATTCCCTTTACTGCGCTACAAACCGCCAGCGAAATTTGGGTAACCAGTTCTACCCGTGAAATTATTCCCGTTGTTGAGCTCGATTCAAAAAGTGTGTCAGACGGAAAACCTGGCCTGGTATGGCAAGCCATGCATCAGATTTTTCAAGCTTACAAACAATCGCTGATTATGAGCGAACAAACCTTTTTTGAATTCCCTTGCCAATTTCCCGTTAAAGCCATGGGCAAAGCCGACATGGACCTGGATTTGTTGGTGATAGAAATTGTGCGACGTCACGCGCCTGATGTTAAAGCGGATGCCGTCACTACGCGCCCCAGCAAAGACGGTAATTTTATTGCAATAACCGTCATCATAGAAGCCTCCAGCAAGAAACAACTGGATGCCATTTATCAGGATTTAACTGATCATCCTCATGTTTTGATGGCCTTGTAAGGCATCCCCTTGGGGTTGTCCTTCCAACAACCGACCCGTTTAGCATCCCTATTTGAACAAATATAAACGCGCTTAATGTTAACGATACGTAACTTGGGATTGGAGGATTATGAAACCAGCTGGCAGGCCATGCAATGCTTCACCCAAGAACGCAACGCAGAAACCCCTGACGAAATCTGGATAGTCGAACACCATCCCGTTTATACGCTGGGATTAAGCGGCAAGCGTGAGCATTTATTAAATACCGGCAACATTCCGGTGGTTAATTCAGACCGGGGCGGACAAGTCACTTATCACGGCCCCGGGCAAGTGGTCATTTATACCTTACTGGATATTAAACGCCTTAATCTGGGCGTGCGCCAACTGGTCACCCTTCTGGAACAAGCGATGATTAACACTTTAGCCGACCATGGCATTGGCGCTGTTTCCAAAGCGGATGCGCCAGGTGTTTATGTCAATGACCAAAAAATCGGCTCTATCGGTTTACGGATTAAAAAAAACTGTAGCTACCATGGTCTCAGTCTCAATAATGACATGGATTTGCGTCCTTTCGACGATATTAATACTTGCGGTTATTCAGACCTTAAAGTCACTCAATTGTCTGATTTGGGTGTGACTATTAGCGCCACGCAACTGGCAAACTCTGTTATTCAGGCAATCACTACGGCATTATAAACATGACTAATCAAGCACCTTCACGATCAACGCCTGAATCTCACGAGCGTAGCACTAAAAAACTGGCGCGTATCCCCATAAAAGTTGAACTGTCCGACACGGTTTTACGCAAACCTGAATGGATACGGGTAAAGCTTTCAGCCAGTGATGAGATTACAAAAATCAAAGACTTGTTGCGTGAGCATAAACTGCATACAGTTTGTGAAGAAGCTGCCTGCCCAAACTTGTCCGAGTGTTTTCAGCACGGCACCGCTACCTTTATGATCATGGGCGATTTGTGTACCCGCCGTTGTCCTTTTTGCGATGTGGCACATGGAAAACCGCTGGCACTGGATAAAGACGAGCCGCAAAATCTGGCAGATGCCATACAGGCAATGGCCTTAAAATATGTGGTTATCACTTCGGTGGATCGGGATGATTTAAGAGACGGTGGCGCAGCGCATTTTGCCGAATGTATAAAAAAAATTCGCGAGCAAACACCGTCTACAAAAATTGAAATTTTGGTTCCGGATTTCCGTGGTCGTATTAATAAAGCCATAGATATTCTGATTAAAGAACCCTGTGACGTGTTTAACCATAATCTGGAAACCGTTCCAAGGCTTTATAAACAAGTCCGTCCGGGTGCAGATTATCCGGGTTCTTTGGAGTTACTGAGTAAATATGGTGCAGCGCAAACTCAAACACCTACCAAATCAGGACTTATGCTGGGGGTCGGCGAAGAGCAGGAAGAAGTACACCAAGTCATGAGAGATTTATTGGCGCATGGCTGCTCAATGCTGACACTGGGTCAATATTTACAACCCACCAAGGCGCATTTACCCGTCAAAAGCTATATCACCCCGCAACAATTCGATGACTATGACGCTTTTGCAAAGCAACTGGGATTTAAGCAAGTCGCCAGTGCGCCCATGGTCAGATCTTCATACCATGCTGATCTTCAGGCTAAAGCCGTTATCTAAACGAATAGCCCCAACGCTGATTTTCTAAGGTGTTGGGGCCTAAATTTGGATTCAACCGGATCGATATAAAAACATCGAAAATCAAGGCGTTACCTTCCCGATTAAGAAGTGAGGCTACCCGCAATAAATAACAGCCACAGATTCACAAATTAAAGCTGTTCTATAACCTGAATCTGTGGCAATTTTTGCAGTGAATATTTTTTGCGAGTTGCCTCAGTGAAAATTATAGACACAGGTAACTTTCAAAAATAGATACACGTTGTCCACAATGCAATTTCGCATTTTTTAATCAAGCTTCCTCACAATTCAACGTATCCCGATCAAAAATAATCAATGCCATTCAGCGCAATCAGCAAGCTCTTGTTGATAATCTGGAAGGGTTAAAATTAGCCAATCGCATGTACTGCATTAAAAAAATTTAGTAATTACTCAATAAATTTTACCTTCGTTAAGGGTCGGTTTTTTGGGTTGGTTCGAATGGCAACTCCATGATTTTCATGTATCTATAGGTACAAATTTGTATCTACACAGTCAAATTTTATTCTAAAAATTGCATATATACTTAATTATATATTAATATTTTCCATATCAAAATTGATTTTTCTGTCCAAGAAAGTTAAAATTGTAAGAAATTACGTATATACCACCAATTTTCAACAGCTTACCCTCGTTTTTCTCTGTAAGTTGTTGATTATTTGTTGGGTTACGTTTTATCCGCTTGTAATTCTGACGACCAATTGATAACGGAAATTTAAAATGAAAGCAAGTACAAAAGAAATACAAGTCGTCTCTACAATATCGCGAATTGTAAACTGGAAAATGCGTACCGCGATTGGTTTGGCTTTAGGCGTAGCATTAGCTCCACAGGGAGCTAATGCTACGACCTATACCTGGAATGGCAAGAGCCTCGTCGATTCTAATTGGACATCGAAAAAGAACTGGTCTGGAACTGCTGCGGTATCTGATACTGCTACAGATTTGAAATTTGCAAATGCTCCCGGTACCAGACTGACTCCAATTAATGTCCCTGACACCTTTACTCTGAACAGCATTACCTTTAGCGATCTTAACCTCAATTCGTCCGGTTACACCATTGGCACCAGCGCCAGCACCTTTACTATGGGTGCAGGCGGCGTGGTAAACAATGATAATATTACTCAAACGTTGGGTGCCAATTTTGTTCTTTCGGCTAATTCCACTTTTAATGCTGCAAACAGTGACTTGGACTTTACCGGTGCTATTGATCTTAACGCGGGTTCGGGTACAAAAACGCTAACACTCAACGGTGCCAACAATATTTCACTTTCAGGGATCATTAGTAATTCATCGGGAACGGGTGCCTTAAGGAAAACTGGCTCAGGAACAGTCACTCTGATGGGTAACAACACTTACACCGGCGCTACCAATATCAATGCCGGCAGCCTGGTGTTAGGCGCAAACGAGCGTCTGGCTAATGGTGGTACTGTTAATGTCAACGGCGGTACCTTCGATGTCAATGCAAAGAAGGAAACCATTGCCAATCTTAACCTGAACAGCGGTGCTATTAACGGTGGAGGAACTTTGATAGTGACTTCAGACTACAATAACGCAAATTTCGGTACAGGAAATAACTTCAATAAAACTGCCGGAGTCACTGATACGGTTATCAATTCATCTGCATTTAATGCAGGCAGTCAGCAAACGCTGACTGCTGGTACCAGCACTGCTACCAGCGGCACTGGCTGGCTTCATTTTGGTAATGTGCATGTAGGCAATATTTCCACGCAAACTTACACTATTGGTAACGGTGCCAACAGCGATTCAATATTGCGTGGTGCGGTGCAGGATGATGGCGTACTTGATACCCGTTTGAGTGGCACAGGTATAATAGCCGGTGGCTACAATTGGGGGCCGGTTGCTGCGGGAGGTAATGCAGGTGCAAAAAATGTAACATTTACCGCCAGCACCGCAGGCGCACTGGACGAAAAATTGATTGTTGTAAATAATTTTGGCAATACCAATACCCAGAATTTGTTTATTAGCGGCGCGGCCTATCGTTATGCCAGCCTTAACACGCTTGGCGCGGTCATTCTGGCCAATCAGCGGATTGGCGGCTCGGCAACTCAAGCCCTGTCACTCACCAATTCAGCAACCAGTGATGGCTATTCAGAAAGACTGAAGGCAACCATCAGCGCAAGCAGTCCGTTTATTACAGCCAGCGGTTCATTCAAAGGTCTGGCCGCTGGTTCAACGAACAGTAACCGACTTAAGGTAGGTGTCGATACGACTAGCGCCGGTCACAAAAGTGGCACAGCAACGATTGGACTGGTTTCTAACGGCAAAGGCACATCAAATTTAGGCAATACTAAACTGGATTCACAGACCATTAATGTGTCTGGCAACGTCTATCGCTTGGCAAGTGGTTCAACAGCCGGGACTGTTAGTTTTGGAGCCACGCATGTCGGGGATTCGGTTAGCCAAACTTTAAAGATTAGCAATACAGCGTCCACTGACGGCTACTCTGAAAAACTGGATGCCAGCTTTGGCACTGCAACCGGAGGCATTACCACCCGTGGTGTCGCTGGCCTTATTGCTGCTGGCAGTGACAACAGTAACATGTCGGTAGGTATCGATACCGCTACTGCCGGTGCCAAGTCCGGTAATGTTGACGTCAACTTCAGCTCAAACGGTACGAAAACCAGTGGCTTGGCGACTATCAGTAATGGTAGCCAGAACGTTATGGTTTCCGGCAATGTTTACAACTATGCCAATGCTGAATTACAACATGTTAGCGGTGGAAATGCTTGGGATAGCGGTAGCTTGACTTTGGATTTTGGAACCTTTACTCAAGGTAGCGGTTTCCAAACTTCCATTTTCAGTCTTGCCAATAATGGCGGCTTGGATTCCCTTTATACTGACCTTCTTGATGGTAAGTACACGTTCAGCTTGGGTTCGACTTTCAGCAGCAGCAACGTGAGCGACTTCACGAAACTGGCCGGTGGTTCTTCACTAACCAATCTGGGTTTTTTGTTTGATACCAGTGTTGTCGGTAATTACGTAGGCAGTGTATTGCTGGCATCCACTGGACATAATGCCAGTGGTTACAGCGGTGATCTAGCCGGTATGACCATTAACTTTAAAGGTAGTGTATCGGCTGTACCGGTACCTGCTGCTGTGTGGTTGTTCCTGACGGGTATGACAGGCCTGTTGAGCTTGAGTCGTCGTAACAAAGCAATCTAATTATTAATTAAATACAGGTAACAAGGTTGGACCTTTCAGGTTTTTAAAACAGGAAAGGTCTCTAACTCCCTCGTTCTGGCCATCGCTATTTCCCCGTTACATTATTAATCCCCGATTGTTGCCTGCAAAATGGCAAGCTTATTCAAAAAAGAATCATCCTATCTCATTTCCAGTAGACCAGTAAGTCTAAAAACGGAAAAAGACATTGTTCTACAACAAATCACGAAAATTAAAAGCTGTTGTCCACGAAAAGCACGAAAGACCGAAAAATATTCAATAATAAGGTCATGTCGATAATCAATTGACCGAACAGGATGTATTAAAATAGTAGCCCAATTAAATCAATGGCCTGTCATAGCTTGATTAGTACGCGACACTCAGTGGTCACCGGTATAAAAGGATAGAAAATTAAGGCGTTACCTTTCCGATTAAAAAGTAAGACTACTCGCAGTAAAGAAACCGCCACAGATTCACAGATTAAACCTGTTTATAACCTGAATCTGTGGAAATTTTTGCCGTGGATATTTTTTGCGAGTTGCCTCAGTGAAGGCTATAGACAGCTGTACTTTCAGCAATAGACATACGTTGTCCTCAATATAATTTTGCATTTTCTAATCATGCTCCCATATCCCGATCAAAAATAATCAATGCCATTCAGCGCAATCAGCAAGCTTTTGTTGATAATCTGAAAGGGTTCGAATGGTAACTTCATGATTATCAATATCTGCATATTTGTATATATAGTCAATTTTTTATAATTATAATTGCTAATACATTTAAATACTTAGTATTTTTTAGCATATCAAACTTGAATTTCCTATCTAAGAAACTAGACTTGTAAGTGATTGCGGACAGGTAACCAATTATCGACAGCTTATCCGTATTTTTATTAGATTGGTTACGTTTCATCCGCTTGTAATTTTGACGACTAATTGATAACGGAAATTTAAAATGAAAGCAAATACAAACGAAATGCAAGTCGTCTCTACAGTATCGCAATCTGTAAACTGGAAACTTTGTGCCGCGATTGGTTTAGTGTTAGGAGTTGCATTAGCTCCACAGGTAGGTAATGCTAAGACATATACATGGAATGGCGGGGACAACGTCGACTCTAGTTGGACATCGAACAATAACTGGTCTGGAACTGCAGCGGTGTCTGGCACAGCAACGATTGGACTGGTTTCTAACGGCAAAGGCAAATCAGGCTTAGGCAATACTACTCAAGCTTCACAGGCCATCAACGTGTCTGGCGACGTCTATCGTTTGGCAAGTGGTTCAACAACGGGGACTGTTAGTTTTGGAGCCACGCATGTCGGGGATTCGGTTAGCCAAACTTTAACAGTTCGCAATGCAGCGCCCACTGACGGCTACTCCGAAAAATTAGATGCCGGTTTTGGCACTGCAACCGGAGACATTAGCACCAGTGGTGTCGCTAGCCTGATTGCCGCAGGTAGTAACAGTAATGCCATGTCGGTAGGTATTGATACCACTAATGCCGATGCCAAGTCGGGTAATGTTGATGTTAACTTCAGCTTTGATGGCACAAGAACCAGTAGCTTAGCGACTATCAGTAATGGTAGCCAGAATGTTTCTGTTTCCGGTGACGTTTACAACTATGCCAGCATCGGATTGCAACACGTTAGTGGTGGAAATGCTTGGGATAGCAGTAGGTTGGCTTTGGATTTTGGAGCGTTTAATCAAGGTAACGGTACCCAAACCTCCATTTTCAGTCTTTTTAATAGTGGCTTAGATTACATCTATACTGACTTTAATGATGGTAACAACACTTTCAGCTTGGGTTCGGCTTTCAGCAGCAACAACGTGAGCAACTTCACAAATCTGGCCGGTGGTTCTTCACTGACCAATAATCTGAGCTTCCTGTTTGATACCAGTTGTGTAGGTAATTACGTAAGCAGTGTATTCTTGGCATTCACTGGACATAATGCCAGTCATTACAGCGGTGCTCTTGACGGAATGACCATTAATTTTAAAAGTAATGTCTCTGCAGTATCGATGCCGACTGCTGTGTGGTTATTCCTGACTGGTATGACAGCAGTAATTATCATTATGGAATGATAAAATCAAACAGATAGCGCTTAAGTCTTGAAAGGTCGTGTGTATTCTACCGCGATACTTGCAAAGTAATCGAAGAACCCAATTGGTAATAATATCAGCGCCCCTGCTTTATAAGGCTTTACGGCATCTGTGAAAAACAAGATTCTGTAGAATGAAAAACAAGCTTGTAAATTTAATTCATAACGTTATGAATTAAAAGTATTTTCTATAATTAGAATTGCTGGTATGACAGGCCTGTCAGGCTTGAATCGTCGTAACAAGGTAATCTAGTATTTTGGTAACTACTTATTAAACATAGGTAACACATAGTAGATATTTCAGGTTTTTAAAACGGAAAGGACTACATCCCTCGTTCTGGCTATCGCTATCACCCCACGTTACATTACTAATCCCCCGATTGTTGCTTGTAAAATAGGGCTACCAACTTATGGCGGGACAGATAACATCCCTTAAAGGGATGTTATCTGTCCCGCTTTAAATTGGAAGCCTAAAATAGCAAACTTGTTCAGAAAAATATGCCTGCAACACCCTATTTTTGTTTAACAAAATTATTTGAAAGCGGAAAAATCAATCTCTGTTTAGATATTTTCAATTTTAAAAAAGCGATTTATTCACGAAAAGCTCAAAAGCTACAAAAACATTGGATTATTTTATGGCGCAGCCATTTTCCCTCTCCAGCAACGATTTTTAGTAACGACTGTGTGTTATTCTTATTCACTCATAAAACCAGTGGCAGAAATCAGTGCAGCTAACAGAAACAGACAATCAAGCCTATTTTGATAAAAGCAAAGCCAGAGAGAAAGTCTGTGCCTGTTGGCTAAAAGATCAAAGTAAAGCTGTTCGTAAAACCATAATACTTGCAGCTAGTGTCGCGATTGCTAACGGCTTGGGTGTCATTATCCAATCAGCAGTACTGGCTTTTTTACTGCAAGCCATCATTATTGACAAGCTGCCATGGGCGTCTTTAATGACACCCTTTTTAGTGCTGGCAGGTGTTTATATCGTGCGCAGTTTGTGTGTTTACGGGCATCAAGTTTTGGGCTTTGAAGCGGGTGCCCAAGTCAGAGCGTCAATAAGACAGCAATTGTTGGCGAAGTTTTTAACGCTGGGCCCCGCCGAAATCAAGCAACGTCAAAGTGGTGAATTGGCAGCCATTATGTTGGAACAGGTTGATGCACTGGAAAATTATTTTTCGCGCTATTTGCCACAACAAATAATAGTCGGCATATTACCGGTCATCATGATTATGGTGGTCATGCCAATCAACTGGGTAGTCGGGTTGATATTTTTATTGACCGGGCCGCTGGTGCCGATTTTTATGGCCTTGGTCGGTATGGGCGCGGCCTCTGCAAATCGCAGCCAGTTTTTGACGATGGCAAGAATGAGCGGTTATTTTCTGGATCGTTTGCAAGGATTGCCGACACTTAAACTGTTTGGCCAAGCGGCTAAAGAGTTAAATACCATCAATCAAATTGCTGACGGGTTTCGGGAAAAAACCATGGCCGTGTTGCGCATTGCGTTTTTATCATCGGCTATTCTGGAATTTTTTAGTGCAGTTGCGGTCGCTCTGGTGGCCGTGTATGTGGGATTAGGTTTATTGGGACAGATTCACTTTGGCCCGGCTGAACAGATCAGTTTTAGGAAAGCGTTGTTCGTGTTGCTACTGGCACCTGAGTTTTTTATGCCACTTCGGCAATTGGCCATTAATTATCATGACCGCGCCGCAGCACTTGGGGCGGCAGATGCTATCCTTGCCATACTGGAGAAAGACGCTGATGTGTTGGAAGCAGGCAATAATGTCGTAGGATGTGTCGACGAAGGAGGCGCATCAATTGTGAATGATGCGCTTCGTATCTCAGCACCATCCTATGGTGATTTTCAGGGTAATAAGAACCTTATCGAATTTAACAATGTCAGTAAATTTTATGGTCAGCGTCAAGTTTTAACAGACATTAATTTGTGCATTGCCACCGGTGAAAAAATTGCTTTGGTCGGTGAATCCGGTGCAGGAAAAACCACTCTTTTAAATCTGTTACTGGGTTTTGAGGCAACAACAGAAGGCCAACTATGGCTTAATGGCTTACCCGTTAATCGTGAATCCGCCGCAAAAGCTACCGCCTGGGTGGGGCAAAACGCCTACATTTTTCATGGCAGCATAAAAGAAAATATTGCCCTGGCTGATCCCGATGCTTCTGAACAACGTATTATTAATGCAGCACAAGCCGCTGGTGTCACTGAATTTAGCGCACAGTTGTCCGAGGGTTTGTTAACCCAAATTGGTGAGCGAGGCTACGGTTTATCCGGTGGGCAGGTACAAAGAATCGCGTTGGCCCGAGCCTTTTTAAAAAATGCTGACATTATTTTTCTGGATGAGCCAACGGCCAATCTTGATGCAGCCAATAAAACGGCGCTATTGGCTGTCATTGATCAATTATTTGCTGATAAAACCTTGATTATCGCTACACATGATCCTTTGGTGATTAATATAATGGCAAGGCGGATAACCTTACAGCAAGGACGATTGGTGTTATGAAAGATTTGTGGTTTTTTCTGAAATTATTCAAACCCCACAGCGGCTGGCTACTGGGTGGAATCATCTTGTCATTGCTGACGGCTTTTGCGTCTATCGCGTTATTGACGCTGTCAGGCTGGTTTATCAGCGCTTCTGCTTTAGCGGGATTAGTCGTTATTGACGGCAACGTATTGGCCTTTAATTTTATGCTGCCTGCCGCGCAAATACGTGGGTTGGCGATTACCCGGACGTTGGGTCGTTATGGTGAGCGTTTGGTGACCCATGAAGCGACTTTTCGGGTCTTGGCCGGCATCCGTAGCTGGTTTTTCCAACAGCTGATTCCCTTGGTGCCTGGGCGTTTGTCAACACTACGCAGCGGTGATTTATTATCACGCATGACGGCGGATATTGATGCGTTGGACGCCCTGTATTTGCGCTTGCTTGCACCTGCCATCGTGGCAATTATTGGCGTAACCGCCGTTACCGTTTTTTTGTCTTTTTATGCACCCGTTATCAGTCTGGCTACCGGCCTTATGTTACTGATTGCCTCGGTTGGGGTGCCGTGGATTTTTAATCGTTTGGGACGAACCGGAGCAGAACAGATAGTCGTCTTGGCGGCCAATTTCCGGATTCGACAAATTGATATGATGCAGGGTTTTGCGGATTTAATAGCCAATCAGGCTTATGGGCTCTTTAGCCATTTTCTGGAGCAGTTTTCTGATTTGATGCTTAATACCCAGCGGCAAAATAACCGTTTGTCGGCGATTTCTTCAGCAATCACCTTTTTACTGGCGCAGATATCGGTATTATTGGCTTTGGTGCTTGCCGCCATTTTATTTAAAGAGGACTTGTTGTCAGGAACCGATCTGGCGTTGCTTGTTTTTTGTGTGCTTGCAGCTTTTGAATTAGTGACGCCCTTGCCGGTAGCTCTGCAAATGCTCGCAAAACTTCAAAAAGCGGCACGGCGTATCAGACAGGTGACAGACATGTCGCCAACAACACCGCAGCACATTGAGACCGTAGCCTTGCCGGAACGTTATGATTTGCAGTTAAATAATGTCAGCTTTCGTTATCCTGATCAGCAAAACTGGGTGTTAAAAAACATCAGTCTGGCTATTCCGCAGGGCAGTAAAATTGCCATAGTCGGTGTCAGCGGCTCAGGTAAAACCACTTTATTACATTTGATAATGCGCTATTATGATCCCGACCAAGGCCGTGTTTTATTGGCCGAACATAATCTAAAACAACTGGATGCCGATCAATTAATGACCTGTTTTGGCGTTTTGTCCCAGCGCAGTCAATTGTTTGCCGCCAGCATTAAAGAAAATCTGTTAAT
>Ga0194053_10001851_pt1 | contig 13226 bp, 11 predicted proteins | sample SepL228m_MetaG_FD_161684 | JGI IMG/M metagenome (GOLD analysis project Ga0194053, IMG submission 161684) | Anoxic zone freshwater microbial communities from boreal shield lake in IISD Experimental Lakes Area, Ontario, Canada - Sep2016-L227-8m | ecosystem: Environmental > Aquatic > Freshwater >... | reverse complement strand
GCCTGCCGGTGGGACAGGCGTCCCGCCTGTTCAGTCCGCCAAGGTCTCCATCTCGCCCTCCGCTCCCCCGCTGGCCGTTTCCCCATCGACACCCGACACTCGTCCCTCTTCACCCGCCCCTGGCAATGGCCAGTTGACACCCGAAGAGCGCGACAAAGTGCTGGCCGAATTGAAGCAGCTTCAGCAACAGCTCAAGCAATTTCAGGGCGAAACCCCGCTGATTTTTCCGAGTGTCGATGCCAACGCCATCGCCAGCGTTGTCGCCGATTGGACCGGCATCCCCGTGGGGCGCATGGTGAAGAACGAGATCGAGCAGGTTCTTGGCCTTGCGGACATCCTGGAGCGCCGTGTCATTGGCCAGCGCCACGCGCTGGAAATGGTGGCGCGCCGGGTGCATACCAGCCGCGCTCGACTGGACAATCCGAACCGTCCCATTGGCGTCTTCATGCTTGTAGGCCCGAGCGGCACCGGTAAAACCGAGACCGCGCTCACCCTCGCCGAGGCCCTGTATGGTGGTGAACAAAACCTCATTTCCATCAACATGAGCGAGTTTCAGGAAGCCCACACCGTCAGCACGCTCAAAGGCTCGCCCCCCGGCTACGTCGGCTACGGCGAAGGCGGCGTCCTCACTGAAGCCGTTCGCCGCCGCCCCTACAGCGTTGTGCTGCTGGACGAAGTCGAAAAAGCGCACTCGGACGTGCATGAAATCTTCTTTCAGGTCTTCGATAAAGGCTGGATGGAGGACGCCGAAGGCCGCTACATCGACTTCAAGAACACCATTATCATCCTGACCAGCAACGCCTCGCAGGAGGTTATCATCAGTATGTGCAAGGACCCCGAGCTGATGCCCAATGCCGAGGGTCTCGAGAAAGCCATGCGCGGCCCGTTGACGAAAGTCTTCCCCGACGCCTTGCTGAACCGTTTGGTCGTGGTGCCGTTCTATCCCATCAGCAAGGAAGTTCTGCGCCGCATCATCAAACTTAACCTGTCGCGCGTCGAAAAGCGGGTTCTGGAAAACCACCGGGTGCCGTTCACCTACGACGAAAGCGTGCCCGAACTCATCGGCCAGCGTTGCAGCGAGTTGGAACGTGGCGCCCGCATGGTGGATGCCCTCATCACCAACAACATGCTGCCGGAGATCGGACGCGAGTTCCTGACCCGCCTGGCGGCTGGCAGCGAGATCAAACGGGTGCATGTGAGCGCCAAGGATGGGAACTTTGCGTTTGCGTTTGATTAATGCCTTGTGAGCGCTAAAGTCCTTTTATCGGGCTTTCGGAAGGTCAATCCGGTCGGGTATTCTCCGGAATTGGCGGATGTGATTGTGTTTCAGGGCACCTCAGCCTCTGCGGCCGGCCACATGCAACTCTACGATGGCACCCAATGGATTTCAGACTTCAAACAACAAGACCCGCTTTGGCCCAGTAGCAACCCCAATTCCGTGTGGCAAATGGAAAAGCCATCTTACACAATATACCGCTTTCAGGGATTCTAACTGCCATGAAACACCCAACAACCAATGACGAAAGAAAGTTCCTGCCATTATGAGTGACATTGTAGCTCCGCCGGACAGCACCCTCACCCAAACGCCAACCGCAACATCACTTAATGAGTTTGTCGGCAAGCACATCAAGGATATTTGCGGATGCGAGTTCCAGGACGACTCCTTTAACCACTGTGCCCACTTCGTGAGCCATGCTATGGGCTTCCACTTTGGTTACACGTGCAAGCACCAAACCGGCAAAGGGAAAGTTGGGGCAAACATCCGCGTCCACGAGCTGTTCAAGATGTGCCCCGAGGTAGGGGAATGGGAGAATCTCAAGGCCGTTTCCTGTTTGGTATTTGTGACGGCTGCCAGCAATGTGAACCTCGAAACAAACGTGATGGTTAACGTTCCCAGGAAACACGTGGGCATTTACCTGCAAGGGACAATCTGGCATTACTCCAATAGCAAACAGAAAGTAGTCACCCAGACGCCGGAAGAGTTTAGCCATCATTATCCCGGAAAAGACATTGCCCTCTTTTACGGCACATTCCCACCATGAAAATCGGCGTCGGCGTTGTTGCGTTCTTCCTGGCGATTGGCCTGACGGCGTGTTGCCACCCCGGCGCTCCCGCTCTTCCGGGTTCCGGCGGAGCGTTGGCCTCGAGCGAATCGACGCCGTCGGCGATACCTCTCTCAAAAAAGGAGATTCTGAAACTCCTTTTGGCCAACTGTGACATTCCCTTGAGGGCGGATGCGTCCTGCGCCGGCGTTGGCAGTGATGTCTCGGATGCCACCATTGGAGATTATGTCGGCGGGTTATTGGTTCAGCACTCGCAGCGGAGCGGTCAGAATTGGATCGACGTCGCCTGTGAACTGCAGCCGGCTACAGCGCCAAGCCAGTTCTGGAAATGCACGGTGGTTTTTCACCGTATCGATGGAGAGGAGCGGGGCGGCTGGGGAGTTACCTTCCTGGTCCAAGTCTCCACCCGGACAGTGTTGCGGAACTCTTTCCGCTGCACGGGCGCTGGTTAATCACGCAAAATCTGTTGCCTTTTGAACGCTTGCGACTAAGCTTGGAGACGGAAACACTCTTATGCCACTCAAACAAGATTCCCGGCATCTGGCCATCAAGACCGCTCTCGGCCCCAACGAACTGGCCATCCAGTCTGTTTCCATCCAGGAACAACTGAGCCGGCTCTTCTATATCGAGGCCGAACTGTGCAGCGAGGACGGCACCATCGACTTTGACAGCGTGGTTGGCCGGGACGCCACCATCCGACTCAATGTCGCCCAGCAGGGCAAGCGCTATTTCCACGGGTTCGTCAGCCGCCTGGCGCAAATGGCCAACCAGGGCAGGTATGCCCGCTACCAGGCCACTATTGTGCCGTGGTTGTGGTTTCTCACCCGCACGGCCGATTGCCGCATTTTCCAGAACAAGAAGGTGCCGGACATCATCGAAGAGGTCTTCAAAGGCCACGGGTTCAGCGATTATCAGATCAAACTCACCGGCACCTATCAGGAGTGGGAATACTGCGTCCAATACCGCGAAACCGACTTCAATTTCGTCAGTCGCCTCATGGAACAGGAAGGCATTTATTATTTCTTCGAGCACGAGGACGGCAAACACACCATGGTGCTGGCGGATTCCATCAGCGCCCACAAACCGTTCCCCAACTACGCCGACATCGCATTCCACGAGCGGGAGGCGTCCGGCACTCCAGGACGGGAAGCCGTCATCGACTGGACGATGGAGAAGCGGGTGCAGCCGATAGCTCACATGTTGAACGACTTCGATTTCAAGAAGCCCCGAGCCTCCCTGCGCGCCCCCGCCAACATGACACGCCAATATGGCAAGGCGGAGTATGAAATCTATGACTATCCGGGTGAGTATGTTGATCACGGGGAGGGCCAGCGGCTGGCGGACGTGCGGCTCAACGAGGTGCAATCCCAATACGAAATGCTGCGCGGCCAGACCACGGCGCGCGGAGTGGCCACTGGCTGCACCTTCAAACTCAAGAGCCACCCGCGGCAGGATCAGAACCGCGACTATCTGATCGTCGGCGTCTCGTTGCAGGCCGATGCCGGGACGTTCCAGTCGGAGGCGGCCGGCGGCGGCGAGTTCTTCTCGTGCAGCTTCAGCGCGATTGACAAGAGCCAGCAGTTTCGAGCGGCGCGGCTCACACCCCGGTCCATCGTCCAGGGGCCGCAAACTGCCATCGTGGTCGGCCCCAAGGGCGAGGAGATTTACACCGACGAATACGCCCGCATCAAAGTGCAGTTTCACTGGGACCGCTACGGCAAGTCGGATGAGAACTCCTCTTGTTGGATTCGCGTCGCGCAAACTTGGGCGGGCAAGAAATGGGGAGCGGTCTTCACCCCGCGGCTGGGTCAGGAAGTCGTCGTCGAGTTCCTGGAAGGTGATCCGGACCGGCCCCTGATCACCGGCAGCGTCTATAATGCGGAACAAAAGCTGCCTTACGATCACCCGGCCGAAATGACCAAGAGCACCATCAAGTCCAACACATCCAAAGGGGGCGTCGGCTTCAATGAAATCCGATTTGAAGACAAGAAAGACAAAGAGCAGATATTCATTCACGCCGAGCGGAACATGGATGTGCGCGTCAAGAAGGACGAAATGGAGCGCGTTATCGGCAACCGCCACCTCATCGTCGGCGCGGAGAAGGATGGCAAGAAGAGCGGCGACCAGCGCGAAATGGTGTACAAGGACAAGCACAGCAAGGTGCATAAAGACCACGTCGAGCACATCGGCGGCGACATGCAGTTGCTGGTGGGCGGCGTTGACTCTGGCCAGGGTAATCAGGACATAGTCATCAAAGGCGTAAAGAAGGAATTGATCGAGAAAGACAGCCATCTGCATGTCAAAGGCGACCGCAAGGAGAAGGTGGACGGCGGCCAATCACTGACGGTCGGAGGCGACGAGCAGGTCAAAGCGGGAATGAAATACGCCGTGGATGCCGGCCAGGAGATTCATCTCAAAGCCGGGATGAAAGTGGTGATCGAAGGAGGGATGCAGGTGACTTTGAAGGGTCCGGGTGGATTCATTGATATCGGCCCGACTGGCGTTACGATCCAGGGAACCACGGTTTTGATCAACAGTGGCGGTGCCGCCGGGTCCGGCAGCGGGTCCAGCCCAGCCGCCCCCGAGGATGCCAAAGAGGCCAGTCCGACTGAACCCACCAAGGCCGATGACGCCAAGAGCGGTCAGAAATCAGCGAGAAGTTGAACACATTTTAACCCATTGAACTCAATTAACCTGTTTGACCAATATCCGCAAAGCGTGAAAAGCGATCTCTATAAATTTGGGAGTGTTGAATAATGCCGCCAGCCGCACGCATATTTGATCCCACGTCTCATGGACCCCCAGCCGTCCCCGGGCCGGGGTCACTTACCGTCCAAATTGGATTCCTACCGGCTTGGCGGGCAAGCGTGGATATTTTCATCTGCCCGTTGCCGGTGGCACCTCCCGCCCCCGCCCCCCACGGTCCGGAGGTCTGCTTGTTGGGAAGCACCACCGTGCTGATCGACTATCTGCAAGCTTGCCGACAGATGGATATTTTGGTGGGTGCTGGACCGCCTAATCCCTTCGTGATGGGCTGCCCGACTGTGATGATTGGCGATATTGGATTTGGCATGGCGAGCGCAGTCACGATGGCCGCTTATGCGGCGGCGATGAGCACGGTCTTCGCGAGATGGGAAACCCTGACGCCTGAACAACGGTTGGCGGCTATGGAGGATGCTATCAATGCCGCATTGCCTCCGGGCATGCCGCGTTTGAGTTTGAATCCCACAAGCTTCGCGGATCCCAACACCAACGGCCAATTAAGTTTCCGCAACTGGAGGATTGATGTTAACCGCGACCTGATTAACGGGCCGATGACTGCGGAGCGGTTTCGGAATCTGACCAACACGATTTATCACGAAGGCAGGCATGGCGAGCAGTGGTATGACGTCGCTCAATACCGCGCGGGCCAAGGCCAGTCTGCCGAGCAGATTTCGCGGGAAACGGGCATGCCCCAGCGCGTTGGGGAAGCCGCCGTGAGTGACCCCGCAGCTCGAGGCACGGCCCAGGGAGCAATGGGTGAGAATGTGAACCGGTCCGTTTATGGAGACCGGCGACATTATCGCAATGGGGTTCTAGGAGATGCCAGCGGATCGGCTGCCTCTTATCAGCAATACCGTGCTCTTCCCGAGGAACAGGATGCTTGGCGCGCAGGCGATGCTGCGGGCGGTTTGTTCCCCACTGGCCCATGATCCGGTTACTGGCCGGAAAGGATTCTCATGAACTGGTTTCAATTTATACTCGATCTGATTCAGGCCCTCGCCGCTCCTCAGTTTGGACCGGATCAGGCCGCTGCCAAGCTGGGACCGCCCGTCCAAAAGCAGCCCTACTGCTGGAAACTGCACCCCACTTCCCCAGCGCTCGTTGGCACCCAACTAGAGCTTGAGGATTTGGATGCCGGCAAGGGGTTGCTGACCACCGTCTTGCTCAGCCTAAAGACCCCGTGGAGGACTTCGCTCCCTGATCTGCAGCGCCAGTTTGGGGCGCAATTCAATTGGATGCCAACTCCAGACCGCGGTCATCCGCGCGTTCTTCAGTTCAGTTGGAAAGTTGAGCAAACCAGCGGTGTGCTGATTTTTGATGTAGAACAACAATCCCCGGAGGCGCCTGAAGCGGAGTGCATTATTTTGTCGGCTACGCTCCGCCGCTTCTTCCCGGCAAAGCCGCAGCCACCGAAGCAGCCTAAGAAGTCCGGACCATAGAGCTAGGTCGGCTACAGGTATTCCAGCAATGATTCGCTGATCCGGAGGAGGTTTCAACGGCAGCGGATGTGCTAGGGTGAGGGAAATAAAATGGGTCATTTCATGGCTGGGGTGGTTCAAGCCTCACCGCGAGAGATTTTCCCGCGTCAGGCCCTCGATCAAACCTGCGCGAAACCTGGTTTCGCATGGGCTTGCATTCATCGACGTGGCTGCGCCTCCGTCTCTGCACCGGCGGAGTCTCAAGAAAGCAGGATGTCGGCATATTCTCAATGAATTCCAATCGGTTTTAACGCGGTCCCGAGAGGACGATGAACTGGCCGAACGCATTCTAGATGTGCGCGACTGCCGATAGCGCTAACAGAAATGTTACCACCTCTGCTAAGCTAAGTGTTGCCACCTTCCGCGCCAGAAGCGTGTCGCCAACGTCAAGGGCACATTGTGCTGTTCATGCGCATGAACTTATCGTTAACGTTCAATACCTGGCTCCGACCAGCCCGTCCGAGACACCACAACCTGTAGGGGGCAAATTACTACTTGGAAAGGAAAGATGCCGCCCATCGGGTGGCTAACTTTAAGTGAGCAGGAGGTGGTAACATTTCTGTTAGCGCTATCGCCATGGAAGCCAGCGTTCCGCACGGACCTTCATCCTGCCTTTTTTAGCGTCTTTAGAGTGTTTAGCGGGAAATTCTGCCCAACCGCGACAGCTTCATGTGGTTCTTCATCCCGTCCGTTGCGGAATGTGGCGCAGATGCCTGTGCGCAGTGCGAACACAGTGCAGCTTGAGATGCGTCCTGCCAGATGTTTTGGCCATGCCGGGTCGCGATTCGAAGAGCTAGGCTTGGAGGCAAATGCGGACCGGGATTTGGAATCCGGTCTCCCAGATTTTCAGGCGTGGGCTGTTAGGGTCGGGTTGGTCCAGGCCGGGGATGTAAAGCTGAGTGATTTCGCGATCAGGTTCCCACCGCCGATCCGAGTTGGCCCGGCGGATGCGTTGCGTTCTGGGAGTGCCGGCCCATGCCGACAGAGGGGTTTTGAGTATGACCGTGTGCAGGACATCCAATGTGCTCCATTGGAAGTCAACGGCCAGACACTGGCGCGCTGCGGCACTTAGCGTTTGTTTGCGCCGTTGAGCATATTGCTTCAGCGATTCAAAGGGGCTATAGCCAACCCACCATCCGCCAGTTAGCTGCGCGTCGGGCCGAATGCTGTCGCCAAATCGATAAACTGGCATGCCGGGTTGGATCAGAGTTCGCCACACTGCAACCAGGCCTTTGCTGGCCTTCGAGAACGCTGCATCCATGGAGTCTTCATTTATTGTTTTCATTTTTTGGTGTTTTGGGAGGTAAAGTTATCCCAGGTTCAACGATTCTGTGGAGAATGTCCACAACTTTGCTGAGAACTGGCCCGCTAAACACGCTAAACACGCGAAAAAACCGGAACCCCGAACCCCTGTCCTGTCTTTGCTGCGCTTACCGCTCACATGCCCATTGAAGCCAGCGTTCCCCGCGGACCTTCATCCTGCCTTTTTTAGCGTCTTTAGAGTGTTTAGCGGGAAATTCAATTGCGGCTTTTAGGGCTTGCCAGTTCGCTGGCGGGCGATGTCCGCCGCCGAACGGAGCGACGGCGCGTGGAGACGCTCGTACTCTTCCCGAAAGCGTTCGAGCAGCGGCAGATCCAACAGGTCCTTCTCGCGGCCGCTGGCGCGCTTGCTGGCGATGATGTCCCGGAGGTTGGCGACGCGGAATCCTTCAATGTTCAGCGAGCGCGCCTTGGCTTCGGCAAAGCTCGCGATGCCGTCGGGTGCGAACACCAGGTCCACGTCAAACGGGCCGGTCTTGATTTGTACGAAATCCTTGCCTTGGACGATGGCCCGGGGTTGTTCGGGTTGAAACTGCGGGCGGATCACGGCTTGGCGGGCTGGAAGCCCAGGTAGCCCGGCAGGTGAGCGGCGCACCATTCCCGATATGCCGGCAGGGTGTCGAAGGCGCGCCACCGCGCGTCGTCCAGCACCGGTTTGTACATCCGGCAGAAGCCGTATCGAATGCGTTGGTCAAGCGGTCGCTGCATCTGGCGGCGGCATTGGTCCCGAAAATCCATCCAGCCTTGGTCCTCGACCGGTTCCGCCAGGGCGGGGACAGCTTCGCAACGGGAGACGCCGGTTTGGTCATCGCGCAAGAAGGTTTCGAGACCTGGCTGGCGGCACGGTTCATTCATGGAGATACGTTAGCCGGCGGCGTCCGCTTTTTCAAGCCCGAAATATCGGCTGACCCGGCTGGGGGCGCATTCGCGAGTTGCTGGTAAACTGATATAATCGGCCTTGGGGGAGGGAGGAAAGTGGCTGTATTCTGTGCGGGACTACCGGCACGGTTTTTGTCCATGTAGTCTTCATTTATTGTTTTCATTTTTGGGTGTTTTGGGAGGTAAAGTTATCCCAAGTTCAACGATTCTCTGGGGAATGTCCACAACTTTGCTGAGAACTGGCCCGCTAAACACGCTAAACACGCAAAAAAACCGGAACCCCGAACCCCTGTCTTTGCTGCGGTCACCGCTCACCTCCCCATGGAAGCCAGCATTCCCCGCGGACCATCATCCTGCCTTTTTAACGTCTTTAGAGTGTTTAGCGGGAAATTCTGCAGTGCGAGCAACCCTTTTCAAACTCTGTTCGTCGGCTGGCATTTCCACTGGCTTGACCATGAATCCAATCTAAGCGGGAAGGACGCCTTTCACAAGTCTGCGGGCTGCCCCACCACCAGAATCTTCAAGCACTTTGAACACGTGATTTGACGGCCGACCTGGTGCTCCGTCGCGCTGCGCTCTCCGGCTTCTCCAAGTTTCTTGCTGGCTCGCTGGCTCGTGAAATCCGTTCCAGCAAACCGGTGTCTCCGGTCCTGATCGCCACCCGCTCAGCCTCGACCGGTGAATTCGTTGCATTCGCCCGCAACGGCAGCAATCCAATCAGGGAGTTTAATTTGATCGAGGTTCATTACCAATGGCGGAGTCTGTGGTCATCATTACCCTGATTGGAATCAACGGGACCAAATGCTGTCCGACGGGACCGCAAGGATACGGGGTTTGGCAAGTGGCGGCTGATCCACGATTTGTGAGGTTCTCGGGGCCTCCAACACCTCAACCCCGAGTGTTCCAGTGATATAGAGACGTTGGTCATCGGGCGAAAATACCAGGTTCCTGAGACGACAAGCCGCTGCCTGCATCACTCCCACGAGCCGACCCTCAGGCAGCTTCCAGAGACGTAGTTCGTTCCGCGCATCCACTGAGGCGAGTGTCTGCCCGTCGTAGGAAAAAGCGACTGCCGAAATCTGGCCGGTATGCCCCCTCAACTCGGGTCGAACCTTCTGGCTTGCCTCGGTCTCGAAGAGTGTGAGGTGCCGGCCACTCTCATCCCGCAATGCAATCCAGTGCCCGTCCCGAGAGACACCGCAAGGAGCTCCCGGCAGAGGGATCCAAAGACCATTTGAGCGAGCCTGCCAGTCCCAGATTGCGCCGCCGTTGCCCGTGTTGACGAGGAGGCGATGGCTGGTTGGCAGGAATTGCACGCCAGACATGTGCTGGTCCTCGAGCCAAGCGGGCAGTGGATGGTCGGCCGCACGCGCCAGCAAATGCCCCGTGCGCGCCTGGAAGACCAAAATGTTCGTGCCCCAATCGTCGCGGCAAGCGAGTAAGCAGCCATCAGGCGAAAGCCTCATGGGATAACGGCTCAGCGCCAGCAAAGCGGCTGGACGGGGAAAAACGCGAGAGGTGTTTGTCCCAGAGTCGGCGCACCTCCACACCCGCAACTCACCGCCGCTCTCCGTCACATACTCCTCACTTGTGGGTGAGAAACCGAGAAATAAGTCCGGGTAACTCCGCACTGGATCGCCACTTGGAAGCGACCACACCTCCCCGTTTACTGCGCAAAAGCGGTGGTCCGCTGACAGAACCAACTGGTTGGCAAAAAGGCGGCTCCTCCCCTTGGCGTCCGGGGCGAAAGCAATGACGAATGGCGGCTTCCGTTCCCAGAGCAGCAGACGCCCGTCCCTCCCACAACTCACCAGATTCGAGCTTGCGCCAATGAAGGCGATCCCTTCAACGTCGTTCAAGTGTCCGGCCAAACGCTCGCAGGCTTCGAGGTGGGCGGTCTCGGCAAAGCGAATCCACTCGAGGTTGCCGCTCGCCACGAACCGGCCATCGGCCGATAGAGCAAGGTCCGCACTCCTCAATAACCAAGGCCACGGCGACTCCCAAAGTGTCCGCCCATCGGCTGGATCAAACACGCTGATTTTATCCGGGCGCGAAGCCCAAATGCCCCGAACCCCTCGGGCAGCAATCGCACCACCTTTGCGAGCGATAGTATCCACCTCCCGCGAGGGCGTCGCCAGGAATGCTTGAATTCGCGTTCCGGTGACGGCATCCCAACGTTGCAATGTGCCAGCATGGCTGACCCCGGCCAGGACGGTTGAATTGGTTTCCCACCAAAGCAGCGGGCCGCTCGCATCGGGGAAGCTGTGCAGCATCCGATGTTGCTCATAGTCCCAGATCGCAACCCACGTCTCGGGAGGCTCCAAGAAGGGGATATAAGAACCCACGGCGATCCAAGGGCGGTCCGGCGCGAAGCTAATCACGTCGGCGCGTCCCACCGCGAAAACATTCGTCTGGCCGGTGGTGGTGTTAAGCAATACGAGATCGTTAGTAGTTCCGAGTGCGATCCACCGCCCGTCAGGGGAGACTGAGATTTGCTCGTAGCGTCGATGCATTCGCGGCCACCGTTGCACGACCTTTCGCCGAGACAGGTCGAATGCCTTGATCTCGTCCGGATCAATCAAGGCCACCATTTTCCCATCCTGGGCTGCCGCCAGACCTGTGAACCGGTTCGTTTGCTCCAGCAAGACGGCCGTATGTTGGCCCTTGGCGAGATGGGCATAATGAAACCATTCAAAGCCTCGGCGATCCGGCTGATCCGGTCGGGGCAGGTGATCGTTCAGTAGCTCCCGTGCAAGAGCCAGAAGACCATTTCCAAGTGCCTGTTGAACAGCTTGCATGTCACTTGTGTAGCGCAGGCTGACCGCGCGATCCTCGCTCTCTTGCGCCTGACGTCGCTGGCGTTCAGCTTCGAGCCGGGCTTTTTCCTCCTGCTTGAGCAATGCGGATTGCCGGGCTTCAGCACGCGTAGCCCGCACCGCCAACCAACTACTCACCACCACCCCTATCATCAGCAACCCAGCAATAGCGCTTGCCACGGCCAACCCCGCCTTGTGTCGACGCGCGAATTTCGTAAGCTGGTAGGCCGCGCTCGGAGGGCGTGCGAGCACCAACTCGTCGTTCAGGTGCCGCTGGATGTCCACCGCCAGCCCATTGGCCGTCTCGTAGCGGCGGGTGCGGTCCTTCTCCAGGCACTTCATTACGATCCAGTCCAGGTCCCCTCGCACTTGGTGGATAAGCTTGGGTGGCTCGGATTGCCGGCGCCTGGCCACGGTGGTCTGTTCGGCTGCCTCCAGGGTGCTAATCCGTGTCGAAGGCCGCGCCGGCTCTTCCTCGCGGATGATGCGCCGGATTTCGTCCAGGCCCGCGTGAAGCAACCGTTTGGGGTCAAACGGCATCTTGCTCGTGAGCAGTTCGTATAGCATCACCCCCAGGCTGTAGATGTCGCTGCGCGTATCAATGTCCACCCCGGCCATCTCCGCCTGCTCGGGACTCATATAGGCCGGCGTGCCGACAAATTGCTCCAGAGCCGTGTAGAGGGTCTTGTCGGTCAACTGCTGGCCCGCGGTGGCTTTGGCAATGCCAAAATCTATCACTTTGGGCACCGGCATTCCGTCCTGCAACGCGACCAGGATATTCGAGGGCTTGATGTCCCGGTGGATAATGCCTTTCTGGTGGGCATGTTGAATCGCGCGGCAGACCTGGACAAATAGGTCGAGCCGCGCGTGGGTTGGGAGATTCTGCCGGTCGCAGTAGGTGGTGATCGGCTCGCCCGAAACGAACTCCATCACGAAGTAAGGCCGGCCAGCGTCCGTGGGGCCCGCATCCAGCACCTTGGCGATGTTGGGGTGGTCCATGAGCGCGAGGGCCTGGCGCTCGGCTTCGAAGCGGGCGATGACCTGCCGGGTGTCCATGCCCAGCTTGATGATCTTGAGCGCCACCTTTCGGCGGACCGGCTCGCTTTGCTCCGCCACCCAGACGGTGCCCATGCCGCCTTCGCCGATTTGCTCCAGCAGCTTGTAGCGGCCTATGCGGCCACCGGGCTTCTCGCCGGGCGACTCTGGCACGAAGGGGATGGCGATGGTATCCTCGGGTGGGGACGCCGACGGCTGCTCAGCGCCGGCACTGGTTTGCCCGGCGGCTTTGAAGAGCTTCTCAATCATCCGCTGGCGCAAGCGGTCATCCTTGCCGCAGGCCCGGTCGAGATAGGCGGCTCGGTCTTTGGGCGACAGCTTGAGGGCCGCCTCAAAAATGGTTTCCTCGCGCGGAATCGGCTCGCCCATATTCGCTTTAAGACCTTTCTGCCACGTGATGCGCTTCCTGAATTCGGGGCTACAATAATGAGGTTGCAGCAGTAAAGCAAGGTTTGAATTCTGCGGAACGAATGGAATCGCCATGCTCCAGTCGCAGCAGCGGAAGACCCCGGGACCGATAGGCTGGCAATTTCGTCAGTCGAATCAGGACGGCATCGTTTGACGGATCGCCACGGCCCCGCCACCCAATCGAGCATTTGAAGCACATCGCAGATACAAGGGTGGTCGCAGGCGCGAACTAGAATGCACTACAATTCCCTGCGGCTATGCCGCTTTGTCGGCCTTCCACGCCTTGCCCCGAAGCGAGAACTCAATTGACGATCTTGAGCGCCACCATTCCGCGGGCCGGCCCGCTTTGCTCCGCCACCCAGACGGTGCCCATGCCGCCTTCGCCGATTTGCTCCAGCGGCTTGTCATCCGCTGCCGCCCCCCCGCGCTCTTGGTGATCCGAG
>Ga0194053_10001849_pt1 | contig 13234 bp, 13 predicted proteins | sample SepL228m_MetaG_FD_161684 | JGI IMG/M metagenome (GOLD analysis project Ga0194053, IMG submission 161684) | Anoxic zone freshwater microbial communities from boreal shield lake in IISD Experimental Lakes Area, Ontario, Canada - Sep2016-L227-8m | ecosystem: Environmental > Aquatic > Freshwater >... | reverse complement strand
GCACTTTGCCGCCTCAATGCAGCAACTGCCCGAGACGTTCCGCGCCCGCCCCGATTGGCGCGCCCTCCACATTTCCTACGAAGCGATGCTGGCCGATCCGGCCGGACAATGCGCCCGCCTGGCCAGCTTCCTCGGCCCGAACTTCAACGCCCAGCAGGCCGCCGCCGCGGTGGACCCGTCCCAGAGGCGGTTCTGAGACTTGGCCAACAACCCGAAGCCCAACACACGAGCACACCCCGTCCCTTCTCCCTCTCCTCCATTCCGAATGGAGGAGAGGGCCGGGGAGAGGAGGCCCCCGCAACGCATCCAGCTACGCAAGGTGCAGAATGTTGGGCAGCAATCCGCAGCCCAACCAGATCAGTATTGCCGTGGCAGACCGTTTTGACATCCCCTGCCGCCTCCACTACGCTCTGGATATGGAATCACTGCACGCTCCGTGGCGCATCGAGTATATCCTGGCGCCCAAACCCGAGCTCACTGAGAGCCTGTTCACGCGCATAGCCCAATCGGGCGACGATGTGGCCAACTACGTCATCGCGCGCGAGCGGACCTGCTACGCGCTCCTGAATACCTATCCCTATACCGGCGGACACCTGATGGTCGTGCCCTACAAGCAAGCCGCCGGCCTGGACGATCTGCTGGATGACGAGCTCACGGAGCTGATGAAGCTCACCCGGCGCTGCCAGAACGCGCTGACCCGGGTGATGAAGCCCGATGGGTTCAACATCGGCATGAACCTCGGCAAAGTGGCCGGAGCCGGCATCGTGGGGCATCTGCATATTCACATTGTGCCCCGCTGGCAAGGGGACACGAACTTCATGCCAGTCCTGGCAAGCACCGTTGTGGTCCCCGAAGCCCTAAGCGAGCTGGCCGCCAAACTCCGCGCCGCCCTAACCCACCCCTAAAAACTCCGCCCCAACGCATCACGCATCACGCATCACGCATCAATCCCCCCATGCCCACCGAAACCCTCCACTTCGAAAACGCCCGCCTCGCGCAGCAGCTTTACAACAACGACCCGCGCAACCTGCAGGCAGTCGAGGAGCAGCTCGGCGTCAAGGCGACCTCGCGCGAAGGGTGGATCAAGCTGGAGGGCGAAGCCGACGCCCTGGAGCGCGCCAAGCACCTGTTCCTGCTGCTGCAAGAATCCATCCAGGCGGGGACGCCTGTCCGCAACCGCGAATTCTCCCATGCCTTGAACATCGTCAAGCATGAGGGCGTTCCCATGCTCAAGGACATCCTGGGCGACCGCATCCAAACCTCCGACAAGAAAGGCACCGTGACAGCCAAGACGGTCGGGCAGAAGCGCTACCTGGATGCCATCCGGCACCACGACGTGACGATCGGCGTCGGCCCGGCCGGCACGGGCAAGACCTACCTGGCGGTTGCCACCGCGCTCGCCGCTTTGCGCGAAGGCAAAGTCTCCCGCATCATCCTGACCCGCCCCGCCGTTGAGGCCGGGGAAGCGCTCGGCTTCCTGCCCGGCGACCTCTACGAGAAGATCATGCCCTACCTGCGCCCGCTGCACGACGCACTGCACGACATGCTCCCGCCCGAGGAGATCCAGAAGAACACCGAGCGCGGCGTGATCGAGATCGCTCCGCTGGCCTACATGCGCGGGCGCACGCTCAATAACGCGTTCATCATCCTCGATGAGGCACAGAACTCGACCATGGAGCAGATGTTCATGTTCCTCACGCGGCTGGGCATCAATTCCAAGGCGGTGATCACCGGGGACGAGACGCAGATTGACCTGCCGATGCACAAGCAGTCCGGGCTGCTCGAGGCGCACCGCGCCCTCAAGCACGTCGAGGGGATCGCCATCGTCGAGTTCTCCAAGCGCGACATCGTCCGTCACCCGCTGGTGCAGCGCATTATTTCGGCCTACGAGGACCACCGCGGCCACGCTCGCACGCATCCGCCCACGGAGACCAAGTAACCACGCCCGCTCACGCGCGCCGCATGACTCCAGGGTCGCAGCTTAAAACGAACGGGACGGCGGCTCGCAGCCCGGGGCCAAAGCGCGGCGCGGATCGAACCCTGGCCTTGCGCAATCAACAGCGCGTCCGGCGCGTGGATTTGCGCCTGTTGCGGCGGATCACGACTGCCCTGCTCCGGGAGACCTGGCCGGGCGGCGCCTTGGACCTGGCAATCCACCTGGTGGCCGCGCCCGGGATGACGCGGCTCAACGAGACCTTCCTTCGGCACAAAGGCTCGACCGATGTCATCACCTTCGACTACGCCGAACCCGCCGGCCGCGAGAAGCAGGCAAGCTGCCCCGCGCTTTTGCACGGAGAGGTCTTTGTCTGCCTGGATGAAGCCGTGACCCAGGCGCGCCGTTTCCGCGTCACCTGGCAGAGCGAGCTGGTCCGCTATGTCGTTCACGGCGTGCTGCACCTCCTCGGCTACGACGACCTGAACCCCCGCGCCCGCCGCCGCATGAAAGCCGCAGAGAACAGCCTCATGCGCCGGCTGGCCCGGCAATTTGCCATCCCCGACCTGGGCAGCCCAGGGGCTTAGCGTAACTCAGACCGGTCTTTCCGCGCTTTGCCTTGAGGAAACGAACTCCGTGGCCTACTCTGGCGGGGTGAAGAAAAGTCTATTCGCGCGCTGGCAGGCTAATTTCTGGGCAGGACTGGTTATTGTCCTGCCCGGTTTCATTTCCCTGGCGGTGCTGCGGTGGCTGTTCCTCACCTTTGCCAACATCACCGACACACTGCTGTTTTTCCTCCCGGCCAGGCTGACCCACCACGACCAGGGAGTCGGCCCCATGTATTGGTACTGGAGCGCGGCAGCCCTGCTCCTGGCGGTCTTTCTGATCGGTATCGTCGGCCTGCTGGCCCGCAATTACTTCGGCCGCAAGATCATCGAGTGGGTGGACTCCGCGCTGATGCGCATCCCCCTGCTGAACAAGATCTACAGCGCCACCAAGCAGGTGAACGAGGCCTTTTCCTCGAGCAACAAGTCCGCCTTCCGGACCGTGGCGCTGGTGGAGTTCCCGCACCCGGGGACCTACTCGATCGGCTTCATCACCAGCGAGCAGCAGCAGGAGGTGCAGGACAAGACCGGGCTCAAGGTCGTGTGCGTGTTTGTTCCGGCCACCCCCAACCCCACATCCGGTTTCCTGCTCATGGTTCCCGAGGAGAAGGTGATCAAGCTGGAGATGTCCGTTGCCGACGGCATCAAGTATGTCATCAGCCTGGGCGCCATCATGCCCGGGTATACCCCGGCCTTGAACCCGAGTGCCTGGGGATTGCGCGGCGCGGCGTCTGGTTCCCCGGGCCATGATTGAGACCGCCACCGGAGTCGTGCTGCGCACGCGGCGGCTCACGGAAACCAGCCTCATCATCCACTGGCTCACCCCCGGCCTCGGCCGCCTCGCCACGGTCGCCAAGGGCGCGCTTCGCCCCAAATCGCCCTTCCGCGGCAAGCTGGATCTGTTCTACCGCGCGGACTTCAGCTTCAGCCGCAGCCGGCGCTCCGACCTGCATAACCTGCTTGAAGTCAGCCTGCGCGAAACTTACCCCGTATTGCGCCGCGACCTGGACTGCCTCCGCCACGCCTCCTACTGCGCCGCTCTCGTCGAGCATGCCTCCGAAACGGAGACGCCCCTGCCCGCGATCTATGAGCTGATCCCCGGGCTGTTGGAATACCTTGCCGCGCAAGGGCCGCAGCCGAAGGCCATCTTCGCCTTCGAACTCAAGCTGCTTTCCGAACTGGGATTGCAGCCGGACCTGGAGCAGAGCAGGCTGAATCCCGGCACCCGCCTGCTGGCGCAGGCGCTCGCCGAAAAGGACTGGACCGGGCTGGCCCGCTTGAGCCCAAGCGACGCGCAAACAACCGAGCTGCGCCATTTCCTGCACGGCTTCCTGATCTATCACCTGGGAAAGATCCCCCGGGGCCGGGATGCCGCCCTGGCCGCGGCCCATAACCTCGTAGCCGCCGACGTGAGTCGGCGCTAATCTCCGCTCCAACCGGAGAAGATGGCGCGGGCTGACGTCCGCGGCTACGAGGCTGCGACAAGTATGTCCGCGCTCCGAAAAATCCAAGAAGCGCACGGGCGAGCGTCCTATTCCGTGTGAAGCTGTCCTGTGAAACTTGCAGCCAGCCGCCCGATCTGCTAGCCTGATTGCATGAACTGGGAACAGTTGTGCGACGATAAGAGGCTCGAGGACATTCCTTATCGCGTAGAGCTTGCCCATCAAGGTCAACTCACCATGAGCCCTCATCGAAGCTACCACAGCATTTACCAGAGCCGCATCATCCGCTGGCTCAATCGCCAGTTGCCGGATGGCGAGGCCATGCCGGAGTGCCCGATTGAAACCGGCATTGGAACCGTGGTGGCCGACGTGGCGTGGGCTTCGCCTCCAAAGGTCAAGCGCAACTTCGACCTTCCGAGCTGGGCCGAATCACCAGAGCTCATCATCGAGGTGCTGTCCCCTTCCAACACCGAGATGGAAATCCGCAAGAAGCGCCAGGCTCTCTTTGCCCAAGGGGCTGTTGAGTTCTGGGTATGCGACCGGCAGGGCAAGCTCCAGTTTTTCAGTCCGCGCGGAAGGCTTGGGAAGTCGCGTTTCTGCCCGCAGTTTCCACCCGGGATCGGATCTGAGGCATAGCCATCGGCGCATCCTGTTTCGCGCTGAATCCACCAGCGCGTCCGGAGGTTGATCCGATCCAAAAGGCCCTGATCTACCTCATGGATACAGGCCCGCTCGTGGCTGCATTCCGTCGGCCACCGTAAAAACCGCTCACTGCCCCGGCTCCGCCCATTTCCCGTGCTCCTTGATGAGGTCCACCAGGCGGTCCACCGCCTCGGCCTCAGGAAGGTTGAACTTGATGGGCGTCTTGCCAACGTAGAGGTTGATCTTGCCGGGGGCGCCGCCGACGTAGCCAAAATCCGCGTCCGCCATTTCCCCGGGACCGTTCACGATGCAGCCCATGATCGCAATCTTCACACCCTTGAGATGCTCGGTGCGCGATTTGATGCGGGCGGTGACAGTCTGCAGGTTGAAGAGCGTGCGACCGCATGAGGGGCAGGCCACGTAATCGGTCTTGAAGGAGCGGCAGCCTGCCGCCTGCAGGATGTTGTAGGCGAGCCGCAACGACAGCCCCGCCCCGGATTCCCCACGAATCAGAATGGCGTCGCCTATCCCGTCCGCCAGCAGCGCGCCGATAACGGCCGCGGCGCGGAGCAGGGCAATTCTCGATTCCAACGGCGCCGGCTCCAGCGCGAGGCAATCCTTGAGCAGGATCGGGTTGGTGCGCCCGAGCCGTTTCAGCTTCGCCGCAAGCAGGCGGAACGCCGTGATGGCCGGCAAGGACACCCCGTCCTTGACGGTAACAAGCTGCGTGTCGCGGTTCACCTCGAAGTCCTGTGTCGGGTCAACCTCGAAGAGGTTCAGGTCTTCATAGACGGCTTCGGGCTTTACATCCCCTCTCGCGCCGGGCCTGGGCGCCAGCTTTTCCCAGGTGGCGCGCGTCACCACGACGCGCACGGTCTGCTGCGCGCCACATTGCACGCCCGCGGCCAGCTCGATTTCAGGCGCAGGCCGCCGGGTGTAGGTGAAGGGGTCGTAGGGACATGTGGCGGCAGGAGGGATGCTTGCCGCCACACTCATGAGGGGCACTTGCACGAGCAGGTCGCGGCAGACCTCAATCTCGCGCGGGGAATCTTCCGTCAGCGAGACGCGGATCGTGTCCCCCAGGCCGTCGCAGAGCAGCGAGCCGATGCCGATGGCGCTCTTGATGCGCCCATCCTCGCCCTCGCCGGCCTCCGTCACGCCCAGGTGCAGCGGGTAATTCCAATCCGGCCCTTCCTGCTCCAGCCGAGCGACCAGCAGCCGGTAGCACTCGATCATGACCTTCGGATTGCTCGACTTCATGGAGAACTTGAAGTTGTGGAAGTCGTGCTTGCGGGCGAGGCGGGCAAACTCGATCGCGCTCTCCACCATCCCCAGCGGCGAGTCCCCGAACCGGTTCATGATCCGGTCGCTGAGCGAGCCGTGGTTGGTGCCGATGCGCATGGCCCGGCCCATCTCCTTGCACAGCTTCACCAGCGGGATAAACTTCTCCTCAATCCGGGCCAGCTCGGCCGCGTATTGCGTGTCCGAGTATTCCTTGATGGCGAACTTCTTGGTATCAGCGTAATTGCCGGGGTTGACGCGGACCATCTCCACCCAGCGGGCGGCCTCGATCGCGGCTTCGGGCTTGAAATGAATATCGGCGACGATGGGCACGAGGCATCCCCGCCCCCGCAGCTCGCCCACGATGTTCCGGAGATTGGCAGCATCCTTCACCGTCGGGGCGGTAATGCGCACCATCTGGCAGCCCACTGCCACGAGATCCAGGGTCTGCTTCACACACTCCGCGGTATCCATCGTGTCGCAGGTGATCATGGACTGAATCACCACCGGATGGTGCCCCCCGATGATCACTCCGCCGCGGGAGGGATCGCCGACAATGACCTCCCGGGTCTCGCGGCGCCGATACGAAAACACCGACTCGCAGTAGCGCATGTCAGCTCTTGGCGGGTGCCTTGGGGGCGAACTTCATCTCCACCGGCTTCTCCTTGCTTCGCTTCCAGGGCAGATCCTGGAGGTCGTAGAAGGCGATATAGACCATGAAGCCGATGATCAGCACCGCGCAGCCTGTCTGGATGACGCTCACGATGCGGGCGCTGATCGGTTTGCGGCGGATGCCCTCAAGGATGGCGAGAACAATGTGGCCGCCATCCAGGACGGGGATCGGCAGCATGTTGAGCACCGCCAGGTTCACGTTCATGAGCACGCTGAACCACAGCGCGAGCCGCCATCCCTGCTCGCTGCTGAAAAGGCGCGCATAAACGTCCATGATCTTTACCGCCCCGCCCAGGTGCTGGGCCTTGATGTCGGAATGCCGCGCGAAAAGCGCGCCGAAGGTGTCCACCATCGCGTTGACGCTGGCGACAACCTGCTCGATGGCGCCGGGATAAACGAGCCTGGTCCTGCCATTGCCATCCCAGGCAATGCCGATGCGCGGCCGTTCGCCGGGAGGGCTGAGCGGCTTCTCCGGTTTCAAGCTCACAGGGAAGGGCTTGCCGTCGCGCTGGACATTAAGCGTCAGCTCCTGGTCGGGATGGGTCTCGACGTATTCGGTAAGGGCGGCAAAGTGGTAGAGCTTGGTTCCATTGACATCGAGAACCTGGTCGCCGCGCTTCAAGCCCGCCCTGGCTGCCGGGCTGTCCGGAACGATCTCGGCCACGATGGACGATTCGGCGGGGGCAATCTTAATCTGCCGCAGGCTCTTGCGCTGCCAGATCTTGGTTTCATCCTTGGCCGGGGCGGGGCTGAACAGAATCGCTTTGCCGTCGCGCTCCACCCGCACCGGGACGGTTGCCCCCTCGCTGCGAACAATCCGCCACGTCACGCTATCGCCCATGCCGCCGAATTTGCTCACCGGTTTGCCGTCCACCTCCAGGATCTTATCGCCAGGCTTCAGCCCGGCCTTGTCGGCGGGGCCGTCTTTCTCGACATAGCCGATGGTAGTGGTGGTCTCGGCTTCGCTCACCGGCCGGCCTACAACCATCACCACCACGGCAAAAGCCAGCGCCAGCAGGAAGCTGAACAAGGGCCCTGCAAAGGCCACGATGATCTTATCCAGCGCGGAGATCTGCGGCAGGGGCTGGTCCGAGCTTTCCCCTTTGCCTTCGATCGTCTCCATCGTCGCCATTTGCGGGAGGGAGACGTAGCCGCCGGCCGGGATGCTGCCGAGGGCGTATTCAACGCCGTTGATCTTGGTCTTCCAGATGGGCTTGCCGAACCAGATGGCAAAGCGGTCAACCTTCAGCCCCCGCCAGCGCGCCGCCAGGAAATGCCCCAGCTCGTGCACGAAAATCAGCAGGTTGAAGAGCGCCAGGACTTCCAGGGCAACCAGAACCGGTTTCAAAATGGACATACTCTATGCGAACTAACCCCACCATGGGGTGCCCAGGAATATAGCAGAATCGAGGCCAATGGCAATCCGAACCTGACCCTGGCGGCGGTTTTTCCCGCATTGACCCGGCGTCGCCAGGAGGGGATAGTCTTGCCGAAAGCTGCTTTGACTCAAGCTAAGGCAATTCGATGACAAAAAAGACCCACAGAATCCTTGCAACCCTTTCGCTGATTCTCATCCTGGGACCCGGCTGCGCGGCGGTCAGGCCAAGGCAGGATGCGAGCGAGCCCGCGATCACCTCCAGGGAACTGGTCAAGACCTCCAGGAGCTGGGATGGCAAACTCCTGCCTGCGTATCCGCCCGGACAACCCGAGGTCACAATCCGGCGTATCACCCTGCCTGCGGGGGCCCGGCTCGAAACCCACAGTCATCCGGTGATCAATGCCGGCCTGCTGGTCAGCGGTCAGCTCACGGTCGTGTCTGGAAATGGAAAGACCCTGCACCTGAAAGCGGGGGACCCGATTGTCGAACTAGTGAACACGGCCCACTATGGCATCAACGAAGGGCCGGCTCCGGCGGAAATCGTGATCGTTTATGCCGGTAGCGTGGGCACCCCCACATCCGTTATCAAACAGCGGTAGGGTGAAACGACGACGCCTCCTGTCTCGCCCAGGTGTCCGCCGCCAGGATCTGCTCCAGGGTCGGATGGGACACCACCTCGTGGCGGCTCAAGGCCTGGCTCACCATTTCGGAGATCTGGGGGAAGCTGATCCGCCGGTTCAGGAATGCCTCGACGGCAACCTCGTTGGCGGCGTTGAAAACCACCGGCAAAGTCCCGCCCACCTCCCCTGCCCTGCGCGCCAGGTTCAAAGCCGGGAATCGATCCGGGTCCGGCTCCTCGAATGTCAGGCTGCCCAGCGTCGCCAGGTTCGTTTGCACGCGGTCGCTGCAAGCGCGCTCGGGGTAGGTCAGGGCATATTGGATCGGCAGGCACATGTCCGGCGTCGAAAGCTGCGCCAGCATGCATCCGTCCACAAACTCGACCATGGAGTGGACCACGCTCTGCGGATGCACCACCACCGACACCCGGGGCATCTCGATATCGAACAGCCAGCGCGCCTCGATCATCTCCAGCCCTTTGTTGAAGAGCGTCGCCGAATCAATGGTGATCTTGCGGCCCATCACCCAGGAAGGATGCTTGAGGGCGCGCTCGACGGTAATGCCCGGAAACTCCTCCTTCGGCGTCCTGCGAAACGGTCCGCCAGACGCCGTCAGCCATAACCGGCGGACCGACCCGGGCGGCTTGCCGTCCAGGCACTGGAAAATCGCCGAGTGCTCGCTGTCCACCGCCAGCACCTTCACCCCGTGCTCGCGCGCCTCGCGCATGACGATCTCTCCCGCCATGACCAGGATCTCCTTGGACGCCACGGCGATGTCCTTGCCGGCGCGAATCGCGGCCAGCGCGGGCGCCAACCCGCCCGTGCCCACGATGGCGATCAGGACAATATCCGCAGCCGGCAGGGTGGCCAGCTTCACGAGCCCTTCGGCACCCGAAAACACCTCCGTGCCCGTGCCCAGCACATTGCGCAACTCGCGCGCCTTGGCCGGATCGGCGATGCAGATCGCCTCGGGCCGATGCTTGCGCGTCTGCTCCAACAGCAGCTCCATGTTATTCCCGGCCCCCAGCCCCAGCAGCCGGATCCGGTCCGGAAGATCCTCGGCCACTTTGATGGTGCTGGTGCCGATGGAGCCAGTGCTGCCTAGAAGTACGACGTTACGCATTTTCGATTTACGCGACTCTAGCGATTGGATGCGCGGGCTGTCTTGGCCGAGGCCACGACAATTGCCAGGATTTCGTTGCCCTCTTGCATGAGGCTGTTCAGACGGCGCTCTTTCACAAGGTTGTTTTCCACGAGCAGTTCCATCCAGAAGAGCGACTCGTCGCACTCTTCCTCCACGATGCGGAGCTTGTTGAGAAAGTCGGCCGTGGATTTGGCCCGGCAAACCGCGCGGTAATTGGCGCCGACCGACGTTCCGCTGCGGAGGAGTTGCATCCCCAGCGTCCGCGCCACCCACCTGTCCGGCAGCGCCCCGCACAGCTTAACGATGCGGTTCGCATAAGCTTTAGTCCGTGCCTTCATTTCATCGCGAGTCATAATGTGATCTCCAGTTCCTCTAAAGCCGCGTAAATCGTATATCGTAAATCGTATATCTCAAATCACCTGCCGTGAGTCAGAATAAGCCGCAGATAGAGGTACATAACGGGCGCATTAAACAACAGGCTGTCCAGCAAGTCGAGGATGCCCCCGATGCCGGGGAAAAACCTGCCCGAATCCTTCAGCCCGGCTTCGCGCTTGAAGAGCGATTCTATCAGATCCCCCACCACCGCCCCGACGCTCAGGATGATCCCGAGAATGGTGGCATGTATCCAGTTCATCCCGGCCATCTTCGACCCGAGGAAATGCACGAAGAGGAGGCTGGCGAGGGTCGAGACCACGATGGCCCCGACAAATCCCTCCCAGGTCTTGCCCGGACTGATGCGTGGGATCATCTTGTGCCGCCCGATCAGCGACCCGGTGGCGTAGGCACCCGTGTCGCTGAGCTTGGTGATCAGCACAAAATAGAGCAGGTAGTAATGCCCCTCCACGCCCGGGAAGAAATTGATCTTCTGGATGAAGTTCAGCAGCCACGGCACATACATGAGGCCGAAGAGCGTCGTGGAGATCGCCAGGATCCCCGCCGTGTTGCTGCGCGACAGAAACTGACGCACGCAGAGCCCGAGCACGAACAGGATGAGGAATCCGGTCTCGAAGTCATTCACCCAGGCCGGCGAGCCCGTGGGGCCCAACTGCCCGGTGAGATTCAGAAACGTCCCCACCATGAGCAGGATGCCGCCGAAAATCCCCCAACGCTCAAAGCACACCAGGCCCCTCTTCGCCGCCAGCCCATAGAACTCCGCAAGCCCCGTCACAGCCAGGAGCACCATAACCCCCAGGAACACGTAGTCCGAGACCATCCGGTTGCTCGAGAACAATGCCGTCAGGACAATCGTCCACAGCACGATGAAGCTGGACAGCCGGCGGAAGAAAATCTTCAGCTTCGAATCCGGTGACTGAGCGGCTGGCGCGGCGGGAGGGGTCATGGGGTGTTGGAGGGGTTAAGGGAGTTGAGAAGTTACATGAGTTACATGACTTACCTTAGTTGCAAGGGGCTCGACGGCACGCACGACAACCTGCGCACGAGCGCTCCACGCTCCCACGCTCCACGCTCCACACGCTCCCCCGCCCCCACCGCTCTCATAGCGCACCAAATCGGCGGTGCCGACGATTATACTCCTCCAGCGCCGCGCAGAATTGCGGCTTGCGGAAATCCGGCCAGAGCGTCGGCGTGACCACCAGCTCCGTGTAGGAAATCTGCCAGAGCAGGAAGTTGCTCACCCGCATTTCCCCGCTCGTCCGGATCAGCACATCCGGGTCCGGGACGTTGCGCGTGTAGAGGTGCTGGGCAAAGATCTGTTCCGTGATGTCAGGCGGATCGAGTTCGCCGGCCTTCACCTTCTGCGCGACGCTGCGCACGGCATCCACGATCTCCGTGCGCCCGCCGTAGCTCAGCGCCATGATCAGCGTCAGCCCGTTGTTCTTCGAGAGGGTCGCGATGGACTTCTTCAACTGCTCCTGCACGTTGTCCGGCAGCCGGTAAACCTGCCCGATGATTTGCAGCCGCACGTTGTTCTTGTTCAGCTCGGGCGTCTCCGTCTTGAGGTAATGCACCAGATACTTCATCAGGGCATCCACCTCTTCCTTGGGCCGGTTCCAGTTCTCCACGGAAAAGGCGTAGAGCGTCAGGTACTTGATGCCCAGCTCGCCGGCAGTCCGGATGATGACTCGCGCCGATTCCGCCCCCATGCGGTGGCCCTCGATGCGCGGAAGATGGCGCTCACGGGCCCAGCGGCCGTTGCCATCCATGATGATCGCCACATGCCGCGGCAGCGAGGCTTGAGCTTCGGAACTCAGATGGGCCGCCGGCGCGCTCACTCAGATCAGGATCGTCTGCTCCCGTCCCGGGCCCACGGAAGCGATGGCCAGTTTGGCGCCGGTCAACTCGGCCAGGGCCTTGAGATAGGTGCGGGTCTTCGCTGGCAGATCGCTCATCTTGCGGGCGCGGTCGGTGGGTGTGCGCCAGCCGGGGAACTCGGCGTAAATCGGCTGGCAGCGCGCCAGCACCTCGATGTCATTGGGCACATAGTCATACTGCCGGTCGCCGTCGCGGTAGCCGATGCACACTTTGATCGTTTCGAGCGAATCCAGGCCGTCAATATTGGTGATGGCCAGGTCATCAATGCCGTTCACCATGGCGGCGTGGCGCGTGGCCACGGAATCGAACCATCCGCAGCGGCGCGGCCGGCCCGTGGTCGCGCCGAACTCCCGACCCATCGCGTGGAGCATGTCGGCAATCTCCGCGTTCTCGGTCGGCAGCGGCCCTTCGCCGACGCGTGTGGTGTAGGCCTTCATCACGCCCACAACCCGGTCTATCCGGTGGGGCGGGATGCCCGAACCAGTGCAGGCGCCGCCCGCGGTGGTGTTGGACGAGGTCACGAACGGGTATGTCCCATGGTCAATGTCCAGGAACGTGCCCTGCGCGCCCTCGAAAAGAATGTCGTCGCCGCGCCGGACGGCCTCATGCAGCAGGATCACCGTGTTGGCGACAAAGGGTTTCAGGTAATCTCCCGCCGCGCGATACTCCTCATGGACCTTCTTGAAGGAGAGCGGTTTGGCGCCGAAGGCCTTCAGGATCCCGTTGTTCTCTTTGATCTTCAGTTCAAGCTGCTGCTTGAAGCGCTCCGGCTTGACCAGGTCAACCACCCGCAAGCCCGTGCGCGCCGCCTTGTCGCCGTAGGCCGGGCCGATGCCGCGCTTGGTCGTGCCGATCTTGTTCTTGCCTTTGACGATCTCGCGCTGGGCGTCCAGTTCCCGGTGATAGGGGAGGACCAGGTGGGCGGTCTCGCTCAGGTAGAGGTTGCGGTCAATCTTCACGCCGAGCTTGCGCAGACCCTCGATCTCCTCGACGAGGCTCACCGGGTCCACCACCGCGCCGTTGCCGATGACGCAGACCTTCTGCTTGCGCAGGATGCCAGACGGGACCAGGTGCAGGACGTACTTCTGTCCCTTGATATGCACCGTGTGACCGGCATTGTTGCCGCCTTGCGTGCGAACCACCACGTACGCCTGCTCGGTGAGCACGTCAATAATCTTGCCTTTGCCTTCGTCGCCCCATTGGGCACCGACTAGAATCGTATTGGCCATAGTGTTAGAACGCGGGTGGC
>Ga0194053_10001846_pt1 | contig 13256 bp, 12 predicted proteins | sample SepL228m_MetaG_FD_161684 | JGI IMG/M metagenome (GOLD analysis project Ga0194053, IMG submission 161684) | Anoxic zone freshwater microbial communities from boreal shield lake in IISD Experimental Lakes Area, Ontario, Canada - Sep2016-L227-8m | ecosystem: Environmental > Aquatic > Freshwater >... | reverse complement strand
ACTCTGTTCTCTGGCTCATTAGGTCTAGGTGTTGCCACGGCATAGCCTTCTACTCTGCCAGTAGAAGGCCCATGGTGTTACCTATGTCCTGAACCTAATGCGTTACCCATGTCTTGAACCTGTACCGGAAGTAGAATCCTAGGCGTAGAGGCTCAAAAGGTTATTCAATAGTCATAATGAACCAAAAAAATTGATAAGTTCGCCAAATCTTCCTTTTCAGGTTCAGCTTTCAAGTTTCATCCCTCTCCCCTCTCCACCCTACACCGCTTCAGCCAGCAGCGCCTGTTCAGGAGTCCGGTCGTCTTCGCCACGGCGGGCGCGTTCCACGCGTTCGAGGTAGTAATCGAGAACCTTGTCAGGAATTCCTGAAATTCGGGCGGATGAGAGGGCGGCGATGGATTCCTCCCATTTCCGCTCACGGAAGAGGATGACGCCCTTCCAAAACTGATCACGGCTTCTCTCCCGTTCCGGAGAGAGCATGTTCTTGGGCGCAAGAAATTCATACAGCTCGACTCTGCGGCGACTTCCTGCCCTCTGGAGCAGGTCAATCGGACGCCCCTCGACGCTTTCAGAGGCCATGTCGTAGGATGTCGAACCGGCAAGAATCCTGCATCCATACTGTGCGCAGGCAGCGGAGAGATGACGGGTGAATTCCACGACGGGGCCGGAGACGCTGTAGCGTCCGGCACGGGCTCCACCGTAAGCGGCGGCAATCATCGGCCCGGAATTTACCCCGACACGGAAATCGAGTCGCTTTTGCCACTTCGAATCACACTCACGATTGAGATCCTCCAACCGGGAAACAAGATCGATGGCGGCACGGGCAGCCTTGGCTGCATGATTCGTGGCACCTTCAACGGGAAGCGGAGCACCAAAGACAACACGGATACTCTCCCCCGAGCACTCGTCGAGATAGCCGCCCACATCGACCAAGAAATCGGAGGCGGTACGAAGATAGAGATTAATGAGTGCCACATAATCAACAGGCCTGAGAACTTCCATCAGATCGAGATGGTTGTGAATCGTGCAGACGAGAACCGAGGCTTCATGAAGTTCGCCGGGAAAATCCACAGGCAAAGCTCCATCCACAAGCTTACGGAAACTGTCGGGACGCAGTCGCTGGCCAAAAAGACGCAGCAGCACGGGCTCTCGGGAGCCCATCTCGGTCCGCTCGAAAACAAAGACCAGGGAAACTGCTATCAAAAGCGAGAGTACTCCCGGCACGGGATTGAAAAAAATGCTGTAAAGTACCGAAACCAACGAAGCCCCCAGAAGCAAAAGAACGGACGAGAGCGCAATCAACAGAATCTCCCTCCTGCTTGCACGGAGATCGACCCAGAGTATTCCCAGTCCCAGAAGCAGGGAGACAGCAAAGATCTGTGACCTGCCGCAGGAGGGCAATGATGCTGCCTGAATAAAATTACCCCACAGCACACCGACCCCATCGAAACTCCGGGTAAAAAACAGGAGTGCCAGGAGAAAGCCTAGGAGTAAGGCCAGGAATAGGAACGATTTGATCTGCCTCATGGAAAATAGTGGAGGGTCAAAAAAAGGGGTGAAAAAGATGATGGTGTGAACTCACTGGTGGAAGAGGTTTCCATCAAGAGCTTGAGGAATCAAGAGCGCACAGAAACTGATTTTATTCAGGATCTCCGAACCAAGGCCAAAAACCGCTTCATGAAGCCCCCTCTGGGGGGTGATTTTTTTTGTCCGGCTTCCAAACAATCCAGTGTCGAACGAAAAGCCTCTTCCAGATCAGCATAGGAGGAAAATCTTTTTTCCGGATCCGGATCGAGCATCTGATTGATCAGCGAAGCAGTCTCGGAACGAAGTTTATGCTTGGACGGGAATAATCTCGCCGGCTTCAGTTTCAGGAGACGGAGTTCGTCAAGGGATTTTCCATCGGTGAGGTAAGGCGAGGTGCCGGTAAATGCGTGGTAAAGGGAACCGCCTAGTCCATAGATGTCACTGCGTAAATCCCCCGCTTCGCCGGCCAGAATTTCCGGGGCCACATAATCGGGCGTCGCCATAAGGTGCTGCTCGATTTCAGGTTCAGGCTCATCCTCTCCTATGGCATCAAGATGACGGGCCAATCCAAAGTCACCCAATTTTGCCCCCCCGGAGGCATTAAAGAGAATATTGGCGGGTTTGAGATCACGATGGACGATTCCCTTGGCATATGCCGCAGCGAGGGCTTTGAGAATTTCAAGACCGATTTCCAGCAACTGCTGCTCGTCGATGGTCCCCTTGGAAATCATGAGATCGTGCAGTGATCCACCCTCCATGAGTTCCATCTCAAGCCGGGCACCATCCGCATCCTCTTCAAGGCGGAATACTTTCACAACTCTCGGATGCTGAATCAAACCTCCGAACTTCGCCTCATGTCTAAGAAAGATGAGGTTCTCCTCATAATCTTTCTGATCCGCCTCCAGGACTTTCAGAGCCACTTCAGGCAAGGAATCCTCCTCACTGGTTTTCTGATCACGACGGGCCCGGAATACCCGACTACTCCCCCCGTGCCCTATGATCTCCAGAAGTTCATAGGTTCCGATTTTAGTTTTCACTCTGAAAACCGAGTTGCAGCCGGGACATTTCACGGTCGCAAACAACCGTTCATCCGTCAGATCAAGCAAAAGTCTGCACGAAGGGCATGCTTCCTCGTATCTGGATGACAGGGAATTTTCGCTTTGTTCCGGGGCTGATTGCGACATCGGTTGACCATACTGCGAGGAACGCACATCTTACAAGCGGTACGCCTCTTCATCTCAGACTTCAGCACGCTCCCATTTATGTCCATTCCAGTCATCCATGAAATCATTGCTTCCGAGGAGGATCGTCGCCAGAGGCTGGACATGGTTCTGGTCCGTTATCTTCCTGATTTTTCGCGGTCAAAGCTTCAGGCCCTGATCAAGGCAGGCAGAGTCACCCTACAGGGAGCCCCTGTCCGCAGCAATGACGAGGCACAACCCGGGGATGTCTATCTCGTGGAAGAAGAGCCTCCCAAGCCGCCTGCGGGAGCGCGGCCTGAGAATATACCTCTTGAGATTCTGCACGAGGATAACGATCTCCTGGTGGTCAACAAACCTGCGGGCATGGTGGTGCATCTTGGCGCAGGGCACGAGGAGGGCACCCTTGTCAACGCTCTCCTGCACCACAGCGGCACACTCTCCTCAGGCTCTGAGGAGCACCGTCCAGGAATCGTGCATCGCCTCGATAAGGAAACCAGCGGCTGCATTGTTGTCGCCAAGAATGATCAGACACACGCCTCGCTCTCCAGGCAGTTTGCAGACCGATTGATCAAGAAGACCTACCTTGCCATCGTCCGAGGAAGGCCGCGCCATGGCAAGGGAACGGTTGATCTCTCCATCGGCCGTCACCCCGTGCAACGGCAGAAAATGACACCCCGTCGTGCCCCTTCGGGACGCGAGGCGGTGACTGACTACGAACTGCTGGCCACTCATGGTGGCTACAGTCTTGTTGCCTGCATGCCGCACACCGGCCGCACGCACCAGATCCGTGTTCACCTGCAACACCTCGGCCACCCGATTGCCGGTGATCCCCTTTATGGCAAGCGCGATAACTTTGAACGCCATCTTCTCCACGCCTGGCAACTGGAGTTTACCCATCCCCGCACCGGAGAGATTATGCAGTTTAAGGCTCCCCTTCCAGCCGACTTTGCTCTCGTTCCCTTGCCAAAACCAAAAGACATCCCCAATTTTGGAAAACAACCCTAAAGAGAAACACTGATTTTATCCCATGAGCAGTCATCATCCAGCCAAGAACTGTCCACCGTTCAGCGAGGCAATCGCCACAGCACTCCCCATCCTGCAGGGGATGAAAAGAAATTTGCGCGGCGCACCAACTGCCTCGCGTTCCAGTCTGGAGCGGCTCCTGACCGCCACCCATCTCCCGGATGGCAAAAATTCAGCATTCAAAAATCAACCGTCAGTAAAAACGATCCCCGTGAGCCCCCCCCCCATCTCCCAGACTCCCTCTCCAGCCTCTCCCGATGATGGCCGTCTTGCCAAACTAGAGGAACTCAAACACAACATACTTTCCTGCACCCGCTGTCCCAACCTCGTGGCAAGCCGCACCCAAGTCGTCTATGGCGTGGGCAATCCGTTCACAGAGCTTCTCTTTGTCGGTGAGGCTCCGGGAGAAGAGGAGGATCTGCGGGGCGAGCCCTTCGTAGGCAAGGCAGGTCAGCTCCTCACCAAAATCATCGGGGCAATGGACTACACCCGCGAGGATATCTTCATTGCCAACATTCTCAAATGCCGCCCCGACATGCCTGCAGGTGTTTCGGGAAATCGCAAGCCGAAACCTGCCGAAATGGCAACCTGTCTATCATGGCTGACCCAGCAGATAGACTTGATCAAACCGAAGGTCATCGTCGCGTTAGGCCTCACCGCGGTCGAGGGACTGCTCGGAGAGCCTCGCACCATGAGGGATGTGCGCGGCAAGTGGCTTGATTATCACGGGGTTCCGCTCATGCCCACCTATCATCCTGCCTACCTGCTGCGCAATCAGACTTTGGCCGAGAAGCGCAAAGTATGGGAAGACATGCTCCTCGTGCTGGAACAACTGGGTCGGCCAATCAGCGCCAAACAACGGGGATATTTTTTGGAAAAGGAATAGTTCAATCCAGGCAACCGTGGGCCTTTCATTTCCAGAGCAACTCTTCCGCACTGCCTTTCACTGGCTTGTGATCAAGTGTTGCGGTCTCCTTTTCAGGATCACCTGCAAGGTGAGGGTCATCCAGTTGGCCCCTGTGCCACGGCACGGCCCGCTCATCATGGCCTCCAACCACAACAGCCACTTTGATCCTCCCATTATCAGCGGCTTCTTTCACCGACGACTGGATTGGCTTGCCATGGAGGAAATGTTCCGGGCGAACTGGAGTCGCAAGGTTTTCACCGCACTTAACTGCATCGCCGTGGATCGCAGCGGCGGTGATCGCACCTCACTCCGTCAGGCGCTTGGGCGTCTTTCAGATGGACGGGTGATCGGCATTTTCCCGGAGGGTGGCATCCGTGCGGGAGAGACATCGATCCTCAACGGGGCCCCGATGAAACCGGGTCTTGCCGCGCTGAGCATTCATTCGGGAGCCCCTGTGATTCCATGCGCCCTGATTGGCAGTGACCGACTTTATCAACGAACGAACTGGCTTCCCTGGACTCCGCGGATCACGATCATCCTGCTGATTGGAAAATCCGTTCATCCACCAGCGAAACAAAAGCGTGATTCCGAGGCCAAGGAGCGCTTTTCCCAGGAACTCATGCAAACTTTCCTCACGCTGAAAGAAGAAGCCATTGAACGCTTCCACCTCTCTCCTAACGACCTTCCCCAAACTCCGCAGGCGAGAAAAGGGGATGTGGAATAATCACTGATGATCTCACGGGCTTCCCATATTGTGATGGATTCGCTCATGTGCGCCTTGATGAATGCAGCACAATGGCGGCTTCGCCGTCATACCGTGACCAAACCAGAGTTGGATGCCTACCTGGACGCCTGCGCGCACCTTACTCGCGAGCATTACTTCGCCCTCCCAACCGCTGGAAAAATTCGCTGGGACCTCAAGGGAAACCGCCTTTCATGGAACTCCTCCATTCAAGGAATTTACCCGGAGAATAACATTGCCTGTGCTGATCACTTCGCAACATTAGATCGATCCGCTTCCAAAGAAGCTCCCACCATGATCCTGCTCCATGCATTGATGTCTGCAAATGACTTCGGATACCGCAGGATCGCAGCCCACTTCAACAAACGGGGCTGGAATGTACTCTTCCCTCACCTTCCCTATCATTATAGTCGGCGCCCCAAGGGATATGCCAACGGAGCACTTACCATCACTACGAATATCATTCGCAATGCGGAGACCCTGAGACAATCCGTGATTGAACTGCGACAACTCATGGCATGGGCAAGAGCGTGTGGCTCTCAACGGATCGCCTTGCTCGGCACCAGCTACGGCGGCTGGGTCAGCGCCCTAACTCTCGGTCTTGAGATGACCGATTTCACACTGTTAATCCAACCTATCGCCGATGTTCCCCATGCCACTTTCAAGAGTCCTTCCAGCACTATGATGGCCGGTTTACTTAAAGCTCATGGCATCGATGCGGCATCCATCTCCCGTCATGCACATCTCACCTCGCCCTTGCATCTGACCCCGCTCACCTCGGCGGATCGGATTACTGTCATCGGAGGAACTTATGACCATATTTCTCCTTCAGAATCTCTAAAGTCTCTTTCATCTCGTTGGGGAGGCACTTCCTATCGAGAAGTCCGGCAAGGCCACTTTGGCTATGCAGCCATGAAGCGTGCGCTTGCAGAAGCGGAACATTATCTCAATTCTCCAGCTCAATGACCACCCTCATCACCATCGGACCGACACAGGAACCGCTTGATGCCATGCGGATATTGAGCAACCGATCCAGCGGCAATCTAGGTACCCGTCTCGCCATTACTCTCGCCATGAAAGGTCACCGAGTCCTTGCACTGCGTGGAGTCGGTGCCACCGCCGAGACTGACGAATTGAAGGAACTAGGCATTGAAATTCTTTCTTTTACCAGCGCAGAGAGCCTTGGATCCCTATTGGAAAAAACATCAAAAACCGAGCAAATCGGCACCATTTTCCATGCAGCCGCAGTGAGCGATTTTTATCTTCCCGGAGCCGGGCAAGGGAAGATTCCATCCTGCAACGGTTCACTTACCTTGACCTTCCAGCCCACTCCAAAAATTCTTCCCCTGCTGAGCGGTTGGTATCCGTCCACAAAAATCATCGGTTGGAAATTTGAAGCCTCCGAAGACAAGGAATCGGCCCTCTCTGCGGCACATGCCCAGATCCTCAACAACAAGACCCTCGCCTGCGTGCTAAACGGCCCCTCCTATGGCGAAGGCTTTGGTTTTGTGGATGAGGGGAAAAACCTCCTCCACCTCCCCGACAGAAAGCACCTGTGCAAGTTCCTCGCTGAAAAATTCCAAGACTGAATTTCTTGAGACGGAACTCATCCGGCTTTTCGCACCGATCTGAGATTTCGATCATTTTTCTTCGCCTCGTGGCAATGGCCATCTAGTATGACGATTTCATGAGCGAAGACCTGAATCCCTATATTGATGCCGGCAAGATCACAGCCGCAGCCGCAGAAGCCCTTTCCAACCTGACACCTGGAGCGTTCTGTACGCACCGGAGCTGGGGATTCGGACGGATTGCCGCTTGGGAACTCATCACCGGTCAGATCACCATTGATTTCGTTTCCAAGAAAGGGCACCCGATGCAGCTCCAGTATGCAGCAGAGACACTGACCTTCATTCCATCCGAGCATATCCTGGCCCGAGCAGCATCGGATGCCGCGGCAGTGAGAGAACATGCCGCCAAGGATCCGGTGGGACTGGTTCGTTCCATCCTGTCCGATCACGGCAACAAAGCCACCGCCGATGAAATCTCCGTAGCGCTTGTCCCGACCGTTTTTGATGCGGCTGGATTCAAGAAGTGGTTTGAATCCACAAAGAAAAAACTCAAGACAGACGGGCACTTCCTCATTCCAGCCAAAAAAGGAGAGCCCATCATCCTCCAGGAAACGGCACAGAATCCCCATGAGAGACTGATCGAGCAATTCCGCACCGCCAGACATCCCAAGGATCAGGTGACGGCCCTCGACTCCGCTCTAAAGTCCCTCAATGATTTTGCCACCGAGGTGGACGAGCTCCGCTCACTCGCCGCAGAGGTGGAAGAGGCGGCCAAACGCGGAGGCAGGATTCATGCAGCGAAGGCCATCGAGCTGCTGATTGCCCGCAACGAGATCTGCTCCCGACACGAGGAGCTCAAACCGGGCCCCAACGCCGCCACTGTTGCAGGACTTCTCGCCGAATCCCCCACCAAGCTGACCGAGATCTTCACGGAAATACCCGCTGCAAAATACGGAAGGGTTCTGGAGGCATTTCCTGATGCATTTCCCGAGAACTGGGAAGAGAAAGCTCTTCGGCTGACCAAGACCTCCGAACCCCGTCTCAGCGGTGAAATCCTAAAGCTCTTCATCGCACAAAATAAACGCGAGGTCTTTGTTGAGCATACGCACCGCATCATCCGAGAACGCTCGGCCAGTTCGGACTTTGTCCTATGGCTTTGCAAAGACCGGGAAAAGGCACTACCAGAAGTCATCGATGAGGAGCTCTTTGCTGCAATCCTTGCCGCTATGGAGGCAGATCTGCATGCCGAGATCAAAAGCAAGAGACTTGAGGAATTCCTGTTTGAGGATCGGGAACTTGTTGCCGATCTTCTTGGCAAGGCAGAACGCGATTCCGCACGCCAGGCTATGCGCAAGGTCATGATGAGTCCCGTCTTTGCGGATTTGAACCGCCGCTCCCTACTTGCCCGCATCCTGAAGGTTCATCCCGAACTGGAATCGCTTGTAACCGGAGGCGACCAGGAAACTCCAGCTCCCCGAGGTGAAAGTCTTATTGTCTCTTGGGCCAGCCTTCAGCGCCGCAAGGAGGAGCTTGAGCACATTGAAAAAGTACTCATTCCCCAGAACATCCGCGATATTTCAACAGCACGATCCTACGGCGATCTGAGGGAAAATTTTGAATTCAAGTCCGCCAAGGAGCAGCAGGCCGTTCTCAACCGCCAGAAAGGAGAACTCGAACTCATGCTCAACAATGCCCGTGGCACCAACTTCGAGAACATCGACACTTCGGTGGTTTCTATTGGAACAGTGGTCACACTGGAACCAACAAACGGGGGGCCATCTGAAACCTATAGCATTCTGGGTGCATGGGATGGTGTGCCAGAGAAGGGATGGGTCTCCTATCAGGCGGTCATCGGACGCGCGCTGCTAGGAAAAAAAGTTGGAGAGATCGTTGAACTTCCCAGCGACCAGGGCACTCACTCGGTAAGAATCGCCGCCATCGCCCAGTTCACCGATGTGGCTTCTCTCGGCACGACAGTTGCTTGACCCTCTCGTCGGAATTTTCCTTCACATACTCTCTTGATTCAAAAATTCACATCAGGCACAATTCATTACTTAATATTCCATATTTACCCATGAGCGACACCACCATCACAGCCATTCACGCCCGCGAAATCCTTGATTCACGCGGCAATCCCACCCTCGAAGCCGATGTGTATCTGGCAGGCGGAGCACTTGGACGGGCCGCCGTCCCAAGCGGTGCCTCCACCGGTGAACACGAAGCTGTCGAACTGCGGGACAGTGTGAAGAGCCGTTATCTCGGCAAGGGTGTTGCCAAGGCCGTTGGCAATGTCAATAACCTCATCGCTCCCGAACTCGTGGGATACGACTCCCTCGATCAGATCTCGATCGACAAGCTGATGATTGCCCTCGACGGCACATCAACCAAAGGAAAACTCGGTGCCAATGCCATACTGGGCGTTTCGATGGCGGTGGCCCGCGCTTCCGCCACACAGCTTGGCCTTCCACTTTACAAGTATCTTGGCGGCCCTAATGCCAAAGTACTACCTGTTCCGATGATGAACATTCTCAACGGCGGAGCGCACTCGGACGCACCCATTGATTTTCAGGAATTCATGATCATTCCCAAGGGACTGCCTTCGTTCTCCGAAGCACTCCGTGCCGGAGCCGAAATCTTCCATGCCCTCAAGGCTGTGCTAAAAGATCGAGGCCTTTCAACCGCCATCGGTGATGAGGGTGGGTTCGCACCTAAACTTGACGGTGCTGAGGATGCCTTGGACTCCATCGCGCTTGCTGTCAAGAAAGCCGGCTACAAATTCGGCACGCAGATCGCCATCGCGCTGGATGCCGCTTCCAGCGAGTTCTACGATGCATCAAAGAAGAAGTATGTTTTCAAGAAATCCGACGGCAGTGTCCGCACCGGTGCAGAGCTTGTTGATTACTACAAGGGCCTCGTGGCCAAGTACCCGATCATCTCGATCGAGGATGGTTGTGCCGAGAATGATTGGGCCACATGGAAGCTCCTCACAGAGGCACTTGGAGACAAGGTGCAACTTGTAGGGGACGATCTCTTCGTCACCAATGTTGATTTCCTCCGCAAGGGAATCGAGAAAGGTGTTGCCAATTCGATTCTTGTCAAAGTGAACCAGATCGGTTCGCTCACCGAGACCTTCGATGCCATCGAACTTGCCAAAGAAAACAGCTACACCGCAGTGATCAGCCATCGCTCGGGGGAAACCGAGGACACCACCATCTCCGATATCGCCGTCGCCACCAACGCAGGCCAGATCAAGACAGGCTCCCTTTGCCGCACTGACCGTGTTGCCAAATACAACCAACTTCTTCGCATCGAGGAAGAATTGGGCGAAGATGCTATTTACGGCGGCAAACTAAAGTGGTAGTTACTCCCTGATGACATCCGGCCTGAGCATACAGACTCCCCACTCCGCAGTGGGGAGACACAGGCGTTCGCAGTCAGATTTTTTGCCTGCGGCGATGCGTGTCGTCTGGGTGCTGATTGTCTTTTCAGCATTGCTCACAGCCGGATTCACCTTCTACCCCGAATGGCTTCGTCTCAATGAGATGAAGCTCCATCTGGCAAAACAAAAATCGCAATTGGAGGAGCTTCAGAAGCTTTCCCAGCAGCGCACTCAGGAAGTACACCTTCTCCAGACAGACCGGGATTACTTGGAGATCGTCGCCCGGGATCGTCTCGATATGATGAAGGAGGGGGAAACCATCTTCCGATTGAGTGGTAATGCCCGTACTCATTGAGGATAGCGGCTAATCTACTTAGGTAAATCCACCCAGTCCGATTCTGGACAGGTCTAGTGCCGATTTGGTTCACAGCCTATCAGCAAAAAAACGGCGCTTCTCCCGTTCATCACCCTATCAGTCTCACAGTCCTCAGCACAGACACCCTACCTCATGTCCGAACAGCAGATCGACCTCACAACTCTGGATGCCTCCGCACTCGCCGCCCGTCTCGCGGCACTGCGGAGGTTTCTTTGACTCAGCAACTTTAGCGGAAGAACTGAACAGCATTGAATCCCGGATGGCGCAGCCCGGCTTCTGGGATAATCGCGAGGCAGCGCAGAAAGATATGGAGCGCATCTCGGCTCTGAAGGCGAAGCTCATCCCCCTCGCCCAACTTGAGTCGCGAGTCAATGATCTGGAAATCCTCAAGGAAATGGCAGGGGAGGAATCCGATGTAGCTTCCTGCGCACAGGCATCGCGTGAAGTCCTCTCCGAGTTCAACACCTTGACGACGGAAATCGAGAAATTCGAGCTTCGACAGCTTCTCTCCAACGAATTTGACAAGAACGACGCCTTCATCACGATCAACTCGGGAGCGGGCGGCACCGAGTCGTGTGACTGGGCAGATATGCTCATGCGGATGTATAAACGCTGGATCGAGCGCAGCGGTTTCACGGCAAGCGTCGTAGATATTCAGGAGGGGGATGAAGCTGGGATTAAATCGGTTACGCTTGCGGTCACGGGAGACTACGCCTTTGGCTATCTCCAAACCGAGCGGGGAGTTCATCGACTCGTGCGTATCTCACCTTTTGATTCTGCTAAACGACGCCATACCTCATTTGCCAGCCTTGATGTGAATCCTGATATTGAGGATGCTCCTGTGGAGATTGACGAAAAAGACATCCGCGTCGATACCTACCGTTCCGGCGGCAAGGGAGGCCAGAATGTGAACAAAGTGGAAACGGCGGTTCGCATGACACATGAACCGACAGGACTTGTCGTGGCTTGCCAAGCCGAGCGCAGTCAGCTCAAAAACCGAGTCATGGCCCTCAAGATGCTCAAGGTCAAACTCTACCAGATGGAGGCTGACCGCAAACGGGCTGAACTGGATCGCCAATACAGCGAGAAGGGTGAAATTGCCTGGGGCAGCCAAATTCGCTCCTATGTCTTCCAACCCTACCAGATGGTGAAGGATCACCGTACCGGAGTGCAGACCGGCAATGTACAGGGAGTCATGGATGGAGATCTTGATGCTTTTATTGAAGCGAAACTGAGAGGAGTGACGAAGGGCACCAGCGACGCAGAAGACGACCTATAGGGGCAGCTTGAACCTCTGGCGGAGAGCAGTAGAAACTTTTTGAGGCTCATGTGTCTTCAGATTGGATGGAGTGAGAAATTCTCCTTTTCAGCTTTCAGGTTTCAAGTCTCAGCATTATCCCTACTCGCTCCCTACTTTCCTCCCTTCCCACCACATCTTGAACTGAGCCAATGCCAGGCTGCGGTGGCTCATGGTATGTTTGATCTCGGAGGAGAGTTCGCCGAAGGTTTCTTGAAATCCGAGAGGCATGAAGATCGGGTCATACCCGAAGCCGCCTGAGCCTTTGACTTCCGTGGACAGAACCCCCTCCACGGTGCCGTCGAAGACGGCAAGCGTCTTTCCCCTCTCGGCAACGGCCAGGACACAGCGGAAGCGGGCGGTGCGTTGGTCATGAGGCACGTTCACCATTTTTTCCAGTACAAGTGCTGTATTGACTTCATCAATGCTGCCAATACCTGAAAAACTTGAGGCGGCGTAGCGAGCGGAATAGACACCCGGTTCCTTGCCGAGGGCATCGACTTCGAGTCCCGAGTCATCCGCCAGCACCAGCCCGTCGATCACGAGGGAAATCCCCTCGGCCTTAAGCCGTGAGTTTTCCTCAAAGGTCACTCCTGTTTCCTCGACCTCAGGCAGTCCCTCGACCTGTGTGGCATCAATCACCTGCACCCCCACCCCGAACATCTGCTGTATCTCACGGGTCTTGTGCTTGTTTCGAGTCGCTAAAAGAATCGTCGGGAGCTTGGCTGATGCGTTGTTTTCGGTTTCCATAGATGGCTACTCTACTTCGAACCAGATGTCCCTTACCCGCAAGCACTATCCTTTCTCCGAATTTGAACCCCGCTGGCAGCAGTATTGGCTGACGACGAATGCGTTCCGCGCTGCCAATCCCGGTGATCCTGATTTCCGGCCTGAGGCGGAGAAGTATTTTGTACTCGATATGTTTCCCTATCCGAGCGGCGACGGTCTGCATGTCGGCCATGTCGAGGGATATACTGCCACCGATATCCTTGCCCGTTATCACCGCCTGAAGGGGGACAATGTGCTCCACCCGATGGGCTGGGATGCCTTTGGTCTTCCCGCCGAGCAATACGCGATCAAGACAGGACAGCATCCACGCATCACCACTGAGCGTAACATCAACAACTTCCGTACCCAGCTTCAGTCGCTCGGCTTCAGCTACGACTGGTCCCGCGAAATCAGCACGACCGATCCCGAGTATTTCAAATGGACGCAGTGGATTTTTCTCCAGCTTT
>Ga0194053_10001845_pt1 | contig 13263 bp, 16 predicted proteins | sample SepL228m_MetaG_FD_161684 | JGI IMG/M metagenome (GOLD analysis project Ga0194053, IMG submission 161684) | Anoxic zone freshwater microbial communities from boreal shield lake in IISD Experimental Lakes Area, Ontario, Canada - Sep2016-L227-8m | ecosystem: Environmental > Aquatic > Freshwater >... | reverse complement strand
AGACGGCTCTCTGACAAACTGATTCGTATCATTAAGATTCTGAATCCACGTGTCCACATCGTCGGCAACGGCTGGCATTGCGAATACTGCCAGCAGCATGATCAGGGTAGCCCACTTCATCTTCATAACTATCCATTTAGTGTAGTTCAAGGAGATACTTCTTCCGGAGATCTGCTCGGGCCAGCTCCTCCTGTGGGGTTCATGAGCAAGCCTGTCCAGGCCATGACCAGCCACCCGAATACGGAAAGGGAGGCATACGGCACATCCGTGCGCAGGGCAAGCAGGCCGAAGAGCAGCTTGAAAACACTGAAGGGAACGCTGATGGTCAGAACCTGAAAGGTGGGAGTCAAAAAGATGCTATCTTCAACCTTTTCCTTCTGCGGCCAAGTTTGCTCTTCCATGATGGCTTGGAAGGTGCGTCTTTGCCAAAAAAAGTTTACATTCGGCCTTTCTTGGTTGCTTAAAATATGCCAAAGAATTCCGTGATGTCGAAGTAGACTGCGATCCTGGTATCATCAGCCAGTTCAACGTCCATTCTGTCATAGAACCTCTTATCTTCAGAGACAAATTCCTGGCTCTCCAGGAACCAATCCACATCACGCTGGCCGAATTTTTCTTCAAGATAGTAGTACTCCGCTGCCACGCCGTCCTCCTCGCCCAGGGCATTTTCGATGACAATGGCATCCTCGGTGGACTGGCCGCTGTTGTCTGAAAAGGTTATGTAGCCATCATAGATCAGATCCGAGGACGGATAGCCGGCCGGTTCTGCTCCCTGGCCATTCATCTGGGAAAGAGGCATGCCGTACTTGCTGCTGCCGGCGACAAGGCCCAGCTCCATGTAATGCATCGCGCCGGGTGGCGTGCGGTTCATATCAACTTTCAGGGTGTCAAGAAGCATCCTGGTTGTGTTCTCCCAGGGGAAGTCGGATCCAACCAGCACATAGAGGCCTGTGCCATCTGCCCCGAAGTACTTGGGAAAAGCGGCTGTAAAGAGAAGACGATCATCCTCATAACGGCTGCCCACGCCCAGAATCGCTCTTTGACCGTCCATGGTTCTTATGTAGTGGTCTGGGTTAGAGATATTCGCCGCTTCAAAGAGTTCATCGACCATATCTCTTGCGTCCTCAAAGCCGATATTCTGCGACTCGGATAGATAGATAACCGCATGGCGGCTGGAGTCGTTGATGATTACCTGATATGTCTCGTTTTCCTGCATGGCATCGACTTGGTAGGTTCTGTTTGCTTGCAGGGAGAACGATATATCATATTTTCCTATTGTCAGCATCTCTTGCCCGGCAGAGGCTGTGGCCGCAGCTATTAGGACAGCAGCGACGATAGCCAGAAATATTCTTGCGAGTCTCTTCATTAGCTATACCTCAAATCGGATGGCCTTATCATAAGCCCTGATAGCCTCATGGCCTCATCATAAGCCTTGATAGCCTCATGGCCTCATCATAAGCCTTGATAGCCTCATGGCCTCATCATAAGCCTTGATAGCTTCATCGTAGTTGCCCTGACCATAGAGAGCTTTGCCTTTGTTGTTCCAGGCTCCTGCATCGTTTGGAATTAACCGAATGACTTCATCGTAACATTTGATAGCCTCGTCGTAATTGCCCAGGTTATAGAGAGCATACCCTTTGTTGTTCCAGGCTCCTGCATCGTTTGGAATTAACCGAATGACTTCATCGTAGCATTTGATAGCCTCGTCGTACTTGCCCAGGTTATAGAGAGCATACCCTTTGTTGGACCAGGCATCGGCATAGTTGGGATCTAGCCTGATAGCTTCGTCAAAAGCCTTGATGGCTTCGTCGTACTTGCCTTGGCCAGAGAGAGCAAGGCCTTTGTTGTACCAGGCATTGGCATAGTTGGGATCTAGCCTGATAGTGAGGGCATCTGCAGCCGCTTCTCGGACAACTTCATCTTCATCTTTTAATGCTGACTTTAAAGGCTCTATCGCTCGGGTGTCATTGAGCTTGCTTAGAGCCTCTGCAGCATGTAGTTGGACATCCGAGTCCTCATCCTTGAGTGCCAGGATCAGTGGCTCTACGGCTCTGGTGTCATTGAGCTTGCCGAGAGCCCATGCAGCCACTTCTCGGACATCCGAGTCCTCATCCTTGAGCGCCTGGATCAGTGGCTCTACCGCCCTGGTGTCATTGAGCTTGCCGAGAGCCTCTGCCGCCCTCCATCGGCCATCTGAGTCCTCATCCTTGAGAGCCTGAATCAGTGGATCGATCGCTCGGATGTCATTGAGTTCGCCGAGAGCCTCTGCAGCATTCCATCGGACCCAATAATACGTATCCTTGAGCGCCAGGATCAGTGGCTCTACGGCTCTGGTGTCATTAAACTTGCCGAGAGCCCAAGCAGCTCCCTCTCGGACATCCCGGTCCTCATCCTTGAGCGCCTGGATTAATGGTCCTACCGCTCGGATGTCATTGAGCTTGCCGAGAGACTCTGCAGCCCACCATCGGACCTTCAAATCCTCGTTATTCAAAGCCTGGATCAGCGGCTCTACTGCACGGATATCGTTGAGCTTGCCGAGAGACTCTGCAGCCCTACCTCGAACATAGCTTTCAGTATCATTCAGAGCCAGGATCAACGGACCGACTGCTCGGGTATCCCTGAGTTGGCCAAGGGACACTGCAGCAACCCATCGGACACTCATGTTCTCGTCTTTGAGAGTCTGGATCAGCAGACCGACTGCTCGGGTATCGCCGAGATTGCCGAGAGCCCATGCAGCTCCCTCTCGGACACTGCTGTCCTCATCTTTGAGTGCCCGGATGAGTGGCTCTACCGCCCTGGTGTCGTTAAGTTCCTTCAGAGTCTCTACAGCTGCTTCTCGTACAGATGGACTCGTATCATTAAGATTCTGAATCATCCTGTCCACATCAGCAGCAACTTGATCTAGCCTGATGGCTTCGTCATAAGCCTTGATGGCATCATCGTACTTGCCCTGATTATAGTGAGCAATTCCTTGGTTGTTCCAGTCCATCAAAGCCTCCTTTGGCGGGGTTATGTCCACTTTCTTGTTGAAGTCGTAATACAAATCAGAGGTATCTATGGCAACCGAGATCTCTCCCAGTCGAATCGATTGATTGAACATCTTCGTCTGACCGGTATTGGGATCTATTGCACCTATGATCTCCGGCGTCATGGAAAAACTCATGAGGCTTTGGTATTTCATAGGCAAGTAGGACTTCTTGGAGATCCAGATCGTCTTTTCCATCTTGACGGTCTCATTCAGCTCGGTTCTGTTGACGGAGGGCAAATACATGGGATACTGGGTCACCTTGGCAGCTATGGCAAAAGAGGTATTATAGAGATTGATGTAATCCCCGATTCCGGTTACCATCTTCAATTTGTAGGCATCCTCGCCATTGATAGCCTCCGAGCCGAGATCCTCTGTTTTAGACAGATTAAACGTCTCTGCTATGACTTTTACCTGATTATTCTCGTCCATCCCTCCCCAAACCTCTTGCTTAGACCGCGGGTCTACAAGGTGAGTCCAATTACCACTATCATTCTTCGTATAAGTTGAGTTTCCTATCTGATAAAAATCGACACATGTGGTGTTGGTTTTCGCAGGCTGGCCAGGCATCTCCATCTGATTCTTTGTCGAGCGACTGGCATGGGACTCTAAGCTCGACAGGTTTAAAACAGCAACCGTCTCAGTGGTTTCCGTGACTGTAGTTACCTTCTCAGAAGTTGAATTTGCTCCGGGATATGGATTGAGCTTCAGTGTCTGTGTAACAGAACTCTTGATGCTGTAGCTGGTCAGGTTTTCTGCCCCTTTGATCCAATCCGTTGCTGTCGTCTGCCCAAATGCTGGCGTGCAAAGCACGGTCAATAATATCAAAACGAGAATAAAATTTCCTTTAATCGATATTCCTCCTGGTTGGTAAAGGCTTACCTAGCGAAATAGTTTGTGTAGCTGGGACGTGCGAGAATCTCATCTCCCACACATAATCACATATCCAGATTAACCAACATCTTTAGGCATTGTCCTTGCAGGCATAGCTTGAATATTACCAGTAAGCTCGACATTACCTCGCCTTCATGCCAGCAGCCTTATCCCGGAAAATGTGGATAGGACTGAATCCTATCCGCTATATCTCCAGTTCCCGCGCCTATGGAGCCTGCCATCCCAGCTTTGTGAGAGCCGCTGCAGCCGCGTCTTGGACATCTTTGTATTCGTCATTTAATGCTGACTTTAAGGGCTCTACAGCTCTGCTATCGTTGAGCTTGCCGAGAGACAATGCAGCACTCTCTCGGACCAGCATATCCGCGTCATCGAGCACCAGGATAAGTGGTCCTACTGCTCTGGTGTCGTTGAGTCTGCCGAGAGACCTTACAGCACTCAATCGGACCATGTCATCCTTGTCCTTGAGAGCCAGGATGAGCGGCTCTACGGCTCTGGCGTCATTGAGCTCGCCGAGAGACTCTGCAACATTCTGTCGGACATAGCTGTCATTATCATTGAGTGCCTGGATCAGTGGCTCTACCGCTCGGGTATCTTGGAGATAGCCGAGAGCATCTGCAGCTCCCTCTCGGACACCCTCACTTTCATCCTTGAGCGCCAGGATCAGTGAATCGACTGCATTGAGATCAACAAGAGCCTTCATAGCTCCAAATCGGACACTGCTGTCCTCATCCTTGAGAGCCTGGATCAGTGGATCGACTGACTGGGTGTCATTGAGCTCGTCGAGAGACCTTACAGCACTTGATCGGACCCCCGAATCCTCATCCTTGAGGGCCTGGATCAGTGGCTCTACAGCACTGGAGTTATTGAGCATGCCGAGAGCCTCTGCAGCCGTTTCTCGGACCCCCGAATCCTCGTCCTTGAGAGCCAGGATCAATGGCTCTACGGCTCTGGTGTCGTTAAGCTTGCCGAGAGCCTCTGCAGCTCCCAATCGGACCACATCCTTGAGAGCCTGAATCAGTCGTCCTACGGCTCTGGTGTCATTGAGTTTGCCGAGAGCCTCTGCAGCATACCCTCGGACCCACTCATCTTCATCCTTGAGTGCCAGGATTAATGGCTCTACCGCTCTGGGGTCACCAAGATCGCCGAGAGTATCTGCAGCCGCTTCTCGGACCCCCGAATCCTCGTCCTTGAGAGCCAGGATCAATGGCTCTACGGCCCTGGTGTCACCAACATCGCCGAGGGTTTCTGCAACCGCTTCTCGTACAACTGGACTTGTATCATTAAGATTCTGAATCCACATGTCCACATCGTCGGCAACAGCTGGCATTGCGAATACAGCCAGCAGCATGATCAAGATAGCCAACTTCATCTTCATGATTCTCCGTTTAGAATAGTTCAAGGAGATACACCTTCCGGAGATCTGCTCGGACCAGTACCCCAGGTCATGCGATCCGGTCTCAAAAATGCATTTCACGGGCCGAGGGGTAATCAAAAATGGTGTGGGATCGAGGTAGAGCCTCGACATGTTGCCTGTTGCCCATACGCCATCTTATTGTCCTATTTTATCCCCCAAACAGTGAGATTATCGAAACCGATGGTCACATTGCCCTCAGATTGAGTTCCAGCATATAGGCCGATGTGGCCGTAAGCAAAGCTGCTATCACTATAATCGGTCAGCTTCACGCCATTTGCATAAAAGGACTGCTTATCTCCATTGCAAACGACCTTTACCAGGTTCGTAGCATTGCCGGTCTTTATGGCACTCGATTTTTCCCAGGCCGAAGCATATGGCCAAGAATTGTTCTGTAACTTAGCGACCTGATAGTAGCCATCACTGGAGAGGAGATAGGCGTAATAATTACTCGAATTGATCTCGCGTACTATGACTCCAAATACATTATCATCAGGGCCAGCTTCTTTGGTGGCTTCGACCTCTAAGATGAAATCGCTGAAGTTCAGGCGGTCGGGCGAAAAAGCGCGTCCCCAGACATTTGGTGACACTTCTGTTAGGTGATATTTTCCGTTTTTATATAATGCCATGAAATCCCCACTCGAAGAAGTGTACCAGCCAGATTTGCTGCTGGAAAAGTCGTCAGAGTATAAGAGATCTCCGGCAAGAGGCTCCTCATGGGTCTGATTTGACTGTAGCTGCACATTTGCAGCATCATTAGCGGTCTGCTGACATTGTGCTAATGTCATAAATGCCAGAAGAAGGATGAAAACGGCATAGATCAATTTCAATTTCATAGGACCGAGTAAGTGCTTAAAGATGATATGTTTTTCGGCCTCTACCATCCGACTTACAATTTCTGATGATACCTATAATGCAAAATTTTGACCGATGGCATCTCTTTTAGTAGGTTTGTATTTGATAATGACAAGGGTTCTATAGTATGATGATCAAAGAGTTCCTTGTGGAAATGGAATGAAATTAAACCTCATCCTCGCAATAATTTTATTGACAGGATCGGCTCAGTCAGCAACATTCTTCGTTATGCCAGGCCAAAGTATTCAAGCTACTATAGATGCGGTTCGCCAAGGAGATACGATAGAAGTTCAGAACGGGACATATTATGAGAATATCAATATTGTAAAAAAAATCGTGCTTAGAGGAATACGCCATCCCGTAGTAAATGCTCAAGACAGTGGTAGCCCATTAACGCTTTTATCAAACGGCATTGTGGTTGAGGGATTTATCATAACTAACTCATCAGCTTCGAGATCAGGAATAAACGTAAGCAACCTATCCAGAGATAACATCATCAAAGGAAACATAGTTGGAGGAAACAAAGGAAATGGCATTGATCTATGGGCTTCGGAAAATAACAGCATACTGGACAATATTATACTCAAAAACAGGGGAAATGGCATAAGTCTCTGGTCATGTGACAATATTGAATTAAGAAATAATTTTATAAACAATAACGACGGCTCAGGTATATTCGGCGGCTGCGTAAACAGCAGCATCATGGGTAATACTGTAAATGCTAATTATGATTCTGGGATAGTCCTTCTAAATTCCTTTAATAATATAATAGCGAATAACGATGCTAGCAGCAGCAACAAGACCGGCATAATGCTAATCTTCGGCTCAAATAATAGCATCACAGAAAACACGATCGCTGATAACATCAATTCAGGTATATCGATGCTATTTTCCTGGAGGAACAAAATTACAAACAATACCGTTAGGAATAACTTTGACGGGATATACTTAGGAAATTCCAGTGAGATCAATGTGCTCTCAGGAAACATTGTTGAAAATAATCGGCTTGGCATCCATCTTAGCAGTTCAAGCAATAACACCATTCGAAATAATTATATAATTAACAACACGTACAATGTCTTTGACGACGGCAAGAATAGGTGGGATAAAGATTTTTCGCAAGGCAATTAATCCCAGGGTTTATATGCCCGGATGTGAATAAACATCATCGAGGTGGCTAGATGAGACTAAAGACAGTATTAATATTAATTTTTATATTTATTTGTATAAGCTATTGCGCAGCAGAAGAGGTCAGGATAGAAGGAAACGCCGTTGAGCAGTTCCAAAGGATTGGAGCTTGGGGTTGGGTTGTTTCGGTAGGCAGTGTTCTAAACGGACCCGAAGAAATGGCAGGACGCAATGTCTCAATCTATCTGACTTCCGCGAATCCCGAAGAATACCCTCCCGGATTCATTGACACGAACATAGTAGAAGGAGATCGTGTTGAGGTCTATGGATTGCTGGAGACAATTGAACCAGGAGTATATGATATATTGCTAGTTGGCTCCAAGGAATATTACATCAAGCCAGCATTCTCGTAAAGCAGCGGGTCATGCTCAAGCCAAGAAGGTCAAGCGACCAGATGTCAAAGTGTTGGTTGCCTGTAAAATTTTATGGTACAAAATGCAACTTCGGTGGCTTGCTTTCTAATGAAAAATCCCCCAATAAATGCGTCTCTCATTTCCCGCTTGGTCTGGAGTCCTATTTCTATAGTTTCGTGATATGATTAGTACATATAACTTGCAAATTTTGGTGCATATCCTCTATAGTTCTATGGCATTTTCATAAGTATTAAATATAATGCCATAGAACCATTCTCCCATGCATCGCACCCCCTCCGGCGATCGCCGCCAGTCCCTCCAGAAGGAAGCCCGGGAGCTGGCCCGTGATGCCCGAGCCCTGCAGAAGGCCGCCCGGCACCTGCCCGCAGCCCGCCTGGAAGCGCAAAGGCTGCAAGGCAAAGCAGATGCGGCCCTGGCAGAGGCCCAGGCCCTCAAGCTCCAGGCCCGGCTGGAGGATCTGACCGTGTGGCAGATGGAAAAGATCAAGCAGAGCCGGAAAGGCTGCAAGACCTACACCTACTGGATGGCCTCCTGGCGTGAAGGCGGCAAGACGCGCAATGTGCACCTGGGGAGCGGCAGGAAGATGGATGGCGAGGCGGCCAGGCAGAAGGCCAGGGAGAGGAAGGCGGAGGCGCTCCATGCTAATTGAACTGACCAGAGGCAAACACGCTGTGGTTGATGTGAATGATGCGGATCTGGCCGGAAGATCCTGGCACGCCGTCCCCGGACATCATTCTATCGGCAATTACACGTTTTATGCAGTCCGTCGCAAAGGTAACAAACGTGTTACCCTGCATCGGGTGATCTTAGAACGCATTTTGGGCAGGCATCTGCAAGAAGGCGAAGAGTGTGATCATATCGATGGCAACGGCCTGAACAACAACAGATGCAATCTGAGGCTGGTGGACCATCGCAGGAATATCCGAAATAGTCATAGCAGGTTGCATATTACCAAGGCCGGCCAGGAGCATAAGCAATTAAAATTAATTTCTGTAGGCCATTAGGATCAACAAGGTTAAAGCAGCCCCATGTTCTCAAGCTGCATTCTGACGATTCGTGCGCCTTCTTCGCACTCCTCCGGCGATTTGCCGCCCGTGATCACCAGTTTGCCGGAGCTGAAGATGAGCACTACTACCTTGGGTTGCTTGATCCTGTAGACCAGCCCAGGAAACTGCTCCGGTTCGTACTCGATATTCTCCAGGCCCAGGCCCAGGGCGACGGCGTTTAAGTTCAAGTCCGACTTCAGATCTGCGGAGGCCACAATATTCTGAATGTGGATATCGGGCTCCATATCGACATTCTCGAAACCGATAGACTTGAGCGTCCTGGCCAGGTTGGTTACGACCGTGCGAACATCCTCGATGTTCTTGGACCCAGTGCATACCACCTTGCCGGTAGTGAATATGAGAAAAGCAGCTCTGGGGACTTTGACTCTGTAGACGAGACCGGGGAACTTCTCCTTGTTATAATCGGTCCCTTTCAACTTGGCCGCGATCTTGGGCAGATCGAAGGCATCTGCCAGCTTGGTGGATGCCACCACGTTCTCGACATTTATTGCGGACACCATACGCAAGCATATCTCTAAACCATTCTTTATATAGTCCGGTATTGGGCCGACGGTGAGCCCTGAAAAATGCCGCCGGCATCAAAAGGAGGATTCACTTCGCAAATCTGGCCAGCGTCGCTTTCCTGCGCGTCCATTTCTGCGACTCACGCTGTAGATCTTCTTGCTCTATCGCTTGCCGGCCTGCCCTGCCAACCAGGTTGTCTCTGTTTTTCCTGGGACGCCCCATACCCATCCACACCGAGATTAAATACATTATACTCTAATTTGATTTCTGCATGTGAATTCAGAGTAATACACTCGTATTATGTTGAAAATGTTATATTATATAAATCTGCTGGTTTGGTACTTGGTTTCAGTTCCGTTTAACGATAATCTGGTTTTAAAGAAATTATTTATATGATTATGATATTTATCAGATATGTAGGAGGAAGCATCATCAGAGACGTTACTATCAAGGTCGCAGACAAAGAGGACTTGGAGTTCATGCTGGGCCTGGAGAGCCTGGGCATGAAAAGAAATTTGGCCTGCGTCATAACCTTTCTCAAGGATCAGAAGGAGAGATCTTCCTGGGATATCGAAACGGCTACGGGCCTGAGGCAGCCGGAAGTCAGCATCGCCATGCAAACCCTGAGAGAAAGGAACTGGCTCATTGAGCATGAGATTAAGAGCAGCGGAAAAGGCAGACCCTTGAAGATCTATGCTTTGCGAGCGACCATCGACGAGATCATAAATTATTGCGAAGCGGAGAAAAGCAGGGAGTTGGCCAGGTTCTCTGAGGCCATCCAGAAGCTGAAGGAATTAAGCTCTGCATAGCCTCAGAAGGGGCTTGCCCCTTCGTAGATTTTCGCGCCCAGGCCCACACCGTCTCCTCGACTGCTGCCCGGTCCTTCATCAGGAAAAGCCGCTCATTCACGGTTTCCTTGAAGGCCATCGCCCTACCTTGCTGGCTCTGGATAAGGTGCCATAGATTATTGGTATCAAAGTTTCAAAGTACAATAAGCTATATGAACTTAAAATCTAATACATTAATATTATGTCCAAAACGACATTGACACTATCTGACCCGATGGCAAAAACCCTGAAGGTTTATACCGCACAAACCAAGAGCAGCCTGCGTGCTCAAAGCCAGGTTGTCGAAGAGGCATTGATAGAGTTCTTCGAGAAACGCAGTGTAAAGATAGAGGGATAAAATGTGAGCGAACCGAATGGAGGCGAAAGCGATGATCAATCACCTCTAAAAGGGATAGCTGGAGGCAGCCGAAAGGGAGTAGCACGAGGGGGTAGCTGTCTCCAATTAACAAGTAGTAGTAATAGTAGAAAAGACTCATCCGCGCGCCGCGAAAGTGATTTCTGGCCACCCATAACAAAGCTTCCTAAAAACCTCTTGCTCTGCTCTACTTATGCTCAGTGGCTGACCAGGAGGTATTAATAATCTCGAAAGAAAAGTCATTACCATGAAGGCAATTATAATTCTTGTAAGCCTATTAGCAGCCGTTTCTCTGGCGGCTGCGTATACCCCAGAACAACAAGCCACAATAGACGGAGTGCGCCTGTCCTTCCAACTCGGTCAATCATACGACAAAGCCGCCCAGGGTCAGGATGTCCCAGTTTTCAATGCCATGGTCGATAAGTGGAATGCATGGGTCGTCAAGAACTTTGGAAATGACACTACTTTGCTCATGGCAAAGATGACCGTACCCGTCAATTTGCAAAAGCCCTATATGGCTGCCGGAAGCAACACAACAAGCAAGGGCATAACCCATGAGATAAATGGTGAAGGGGCGAAATATACTACCAACGATGTCAACCTCATGTCAGACTCAGCCATCGCAAAGTATGCGACATCGACACAAGGAAAAACCCAGGGTGCAGATTTCCTTGGTGGAGTCTGAGCCGCAAGACAATGATCAATTTTTTTTAAAGAAAATATTTATATGCGACTGATATATGTATAAATCTTGAGGGATTATAATAAAACAAACTTCTGTCAAAGTGCTGGACGAAAAGGATCTGGAATTCGTCGAAGCACTGCGAAGCTTGGATGTGCCAAGAAATGTAGCTATGTTGATCACATTCCTGGCAAGAGTGAGCGAAGCAAACTCCAGAGAAATCGAAACGGCTACGAGACTGAGACAGCCGGAAATCAGCAGAGCCATGCAAATCTTGCGAGAAAATGGCTGGCTTACTGAGCATTATATTAAGGGCAACGGAAAGGGCAGACCCTTGAAAATCTATGCTTTGCGAGCGACCATCGATGAGATCATAAATTATTACGAAGCTGAGAAAAGCAGGGAGTTGGACCGGACCTCTGAGGCCATCCAGAAGCTGAAGGAACTAAACGCTGCATAAATCAGAAGGAGATCTCTCCTTCGTAGATTTTCGCGCCCAGGCCCACCGCCTCCTCGATTGCTGCCAGGTCCTTCATCAGGAATAGCCGCTCGTTGGCGTTTTCCTTGAAGGCCACAGAGTTTTTCAGGATCGGGGCATACTTGGCGTGCTTGGGGAGCTGGACCACGTAGCCCAACAGGTTCTCCACCAGGTCGTAGTCGAAGCCGTTCTTCTCCAGGAGCTTGAGGGCATTGTTCCTCGCGCCGATGGACTTGAACTCGAAGCGGTAGAGGTCTTTGTTGTAGTAGTCCAGAAGCGCATTGAAGAGCTCATGATTATCGAAGAACTGCTTGAAGACCCAAAGCTTGCCAAGCTTGAAAAATATTATGAGCTTGCGCCTCTCTATCACGTCGAAGGTATTGGCCTGCATGGGGAGCTCTCCTCGACGTAATTATCACATTAATTCGCGATAAATCTATGGGTCACTCATTGCCTTTGATCGCGGCACTCAAACACATACGGCGCCTCTCACAGGACTTTTCTTCAAGCACCAGGCCTGGCTAGAAGGCCAGGGTAAGGAAAGCGGAAGCTCTGGCAAATCATCCAACAGATGTATCTATCAGAACTATTCTCTAATGATTATCATGGGCAACGATATCATCGACGTCACGCAGACTGAGGAAGAGTTGCGCAAAGCCTTGCAAGCCGCCCAAGCTCGCAACGCCCAGTACGAGCAGGCAGTCTCGATGATATCCGATATCGTCTGGCGCTATGATGTCAATACCAAAGGAGAGCATGTCGGCTCCTACATCTCGCCGGTTGCAGACAGGATGCTGGGACTGCCTGCCGGCACCATCGGAGATAGCTTCGAAAAATACTTTTCCTATGTCCATCCTGATGACTTGCCAGTCGTGCAGAGGATACTCTCCGAAGGGATACGAACGATTGGGAAGGACAAAACCGCAGAATACCGCATGCGAAAAGCTGACGGCACCACGATTTGGGTTCGTTCTAAGGAATCGGCTTATTCCCAGCCGGATGGACGAGTAACCGTCTTTGGCACCACATTTGACATCAACGAGCACAAGCAGATGGAATTGGCCATTCAGGAGAACGAAGAACGTTTGCGAGAGGTGCTGGAGAATTCGCTTGATGCATCTTACAAACGCAATTTGCAAACCAACACCTACGATTATTTGAGCCCAGTTTTCGCCCAGATTTCCGGCTATACTCCGTACGAGATGAAGACCTTGCCCACCGAAACCGTTTTGGGCTTGATGCATCCCGACGATCAGGTTGAAATCGAACGCGTGATGGCCGAGTCCATGTCCGGCACTACTAGCAAGGGATATCATGTGAAATATCGTTTCAAGCACAAAGATGGTCATTATCGTTGGTTTCTTGATCAATTCATCACCAAGAAAGATGCGAGCGGACAACCCTTGGCACGTATTGGGTGCGTGAGTGACATCACCGAGCGCAAACGGGCGGAGAATGCTCAAAGAGAGAGCGAGGAGCGGTTCCGCACCATTTTCGAAAGTTCTCAGGACGCCTTGATGATCCTCGCCCCGCCATCTTGGAAGTTCACCTCCGGCAACAAGGCCGCTGTGGAGCTATTTGG
>Ga0194053_10001843_pt1 | contig 13264 bp, 4 predicted proteins | sample SepL228m_MetaG_FD_161684 | JGI IMG/M metagenome (GOLD analysis project Ga0194053, IMG submission 161684) | Anoxic zone freshwater microbial communities from boreal shield lake in IISD Experimental Lakes Area, Ontario, Canada - Sep2016-L227-8m | ecosystem: Environmental > Aquatic > Freshwater >... | reverse complement strand
AGTTGCTGCTACTAGCATCTCTGATGCTTGTTTAATATTTATATATTTATGCTCCATTGGGATAGTATACCTTACTAAACATTACTAAGCAAATATAATTCTTTATAATCTCTAGTAATGTTTTTAAATTAGAAATATATTTCAAGGAAAATCTTTGAATCTATCTATTTTTGTGTTTCAATTTTTTCAGCTATATCGAAGTATGTTATTAGGCAAATTATTTCTAAGATTAACCATAAATTTTAATTATTTGATTATTGGAAAAATTAGACTAATTGGTCTTTTTGTAGTCATATAAACAGATTATTTATTTGTGTTTTTATGACAGGTTTTATCTGTAAATAAACTAGGAAAATGCTGTATTTTGTAATTGTTTTAACTAAACAGATAGCTTATAATTATGTGGTATTAAAAATAAAAAAAATGGTAAAAAAACTTTTTATAAATATTTTTTCAAAAAGAAAAATTAAATTAATAAATATGAAAAAAATTCCCCCCGAAAGGCGAGGGGAATTTTCGGTTTTCAGAAAAATGAAATTTAGATTTAAAAAGGAAAAAAATCAAAAATTAACAAATCAATTAAAAAAAATTAAAAATCAAATGAAAAAAATATTACAAAAATTAAATAATAAAATCAAAAGTACTTATTTAGAAAGAACTATTTTTGTTAAAAGAAGTATGTATAGGCAAGACCTATGCAAAGGAAAATTTTCTGTTGGTTTTGTTTTTCTTTTTGTTATTTTTTCATTTTTAATAAATTTAAATTTTGTTTCAGCAGCGGATACAACTCCACCAACCGTGAATTTGACCTATAGTTCAAATCCAGCAAAAGTAGGCATTGAAACAATTACGGCAACTTATTCAAAAGCAATTACTACTGTGCCGAATATTAGTATTAATCAACCTGGAAGTACTGACATAACTACTCAAGCGATGACAAGTGCCGGAGGAAATGTGTATACATTTAATTATACTGTTGTAGCTGCGAATGGTTCTACTTATGTTGATGGCGCTACTACGGTTTCTCTTTCTGCTACTACAGATGCTGTTGGTAATATTTCAAGTGCACCAACAAATAATACTTTTACAATTGATACAACGGGGGCAACGCCGGCGATTACTTATAGCTCGAACCCAACTAAGGTGGGAACTGAAACAATTACTGCAACATACGCAGAACCAATAATTAGTGCGCCTACTATTAGTATTAATCAACCAGGAACGACTGATATTTCAAACGCTACTATGAATAATGCAGGAGGGTCAAGCTGGGCAATTAGAACAGCATCAGCAGCAAATGGCTGGTCTTCTGTAACTTATGGTAACGGTGTTTTTGTAGCTGTATCTGCCAATGGGACAAATAGGGTAATGACTTCCGTTGATGGCACAACGTGGATTGCAGCAACTGCGGCAGAAGCAAATACCTGGAATTCAGTTATTTTTGGTAACGGTCTTTTTGTTGCTGTTTCTGGTGATGGAACACATCGAGCTATGACATCTACTGATGGTATAACTTGGACAGCCCAAACAGCAATATCTGGAAATTGGTTTTCTGTCACTTATGGAAATAATTTATTTGTTGCATCTGGTGATGGGAAAATAATGACATCCCCCGATGGAATAACTTGGACAGCAAGAACTGCTACTTCGGCTTATAATTGGAGAGGTGTAACGTTTGGTAATAATCTTTTTGTTGCCAGTGCTTATGATTCAATAATGACATCCCCCGATGGAATAACTTGGACAGCAAGAACTGCAGTCACTGGTACAAATCTTTGGTACTCAGTTGTATATGGAAATGGAACTTTTGTTGCAGTTTCCCAAGGTGGGACAAATAGAGTGATGACTTCTCCCGATGGAACAACTTGGACAGCAAGAACTGCAACAGAAACAAATACTTGGAACTCAGTAACTTTTGGTAACGGCCTTTTTGTTGCAGTTTCTGGTGATGGAACTAACAGAGTGATGACTTCATCCGATGGAATAACATGGACAGCAAAAAATGTAGCATCTACAAATGGTTGGTCATCTGCAGTTTACGGCAACGGTATATTTGTTGTTGTTGCTAATTCGGCTTCAGGTTTAGATAGAGTTATGACTGCTCCTGCTTTTGTATACTCATATAATTATATTGTAAATAATACTACTGGTTCTACATACATAGATGGCTCAGCAAATGTTAGTTTGTCTGCAACAGCAGATTTGGCAGGGAATGTGTCAACAGCTCCAACTGGAAATACTTTTACCATTGATACAACTAGTCCAGCAGTTTCGATTACTTATTCAAAAAATCCAGTAGGCGTAGGAACTAATATAATTACAGCAAGTTATTCAGAAGCAACGGCGACAGCGCCGACAATTAGTTTAGCTCAACAAGGAAGTGCGACGATTACAAATGCAACGATGGTTACTCCTGCAAGTGTGTGGACGGCGAGAAGTGCATCAGAAGCAAATACTTGGAGTTCTGTGGCATATGGTAATGGAGTTTTTGTTGCGGTTTCATCTGATGGTACACATAGAGTTATGACATCATCTGATGGAATAACTTGGACAGCAAGAAGTGCAGCGGAAGCAAATACTTGGAATTCTGTCACTTATGGAAATAATCTTTTTGTAGCAGTTTCTAGTGGTGGAAATGGATCACACTATATTATGACCTCTCCCGATGGAATAACGTGGACAGTAAGAACTGCAGCGGAATCAAATGGTTGGGTGGCTGTCACTTATGGAAATAATCTTTTTGTAGCAGTATCTTATGATGGAGTACATAGAGTCATGACTTCTCCCGATGGTATAACTTGGACATCGCAAACGGCCGCAAGCGTGGCTTCTTGGAGATATATAACTTATGGTAATGGTATTTTTGTTGCATTTTCAAACAATGGCGATGTTATGATTTCTCCTGATGGAATAACTTGGATAACTCGAATTATAACTTCAAAAAATTGGAGTTCTGTAACCTATGGTAATGGTCTCTTTTTGGTAGTTGCAAGTGGTACTAGTTGGATGGCTACTTCACCCGATGGTATAAATTGGATAATGAGATATGTAATGCCTTCATATGCTGGAACAGGAGGAAATTGGAGTTCAGTAACTTATGGCAATGGTCTCTTTGCTGCAGTTGCATCTTTCCGTAATAGTAATTTAAGACAAATAGCTACTTCACCAGATGGTATAACTTGGACTTCACAAACTGAGACAGAAGCAATTGCTTGGAGTTCAGTAACTTATGGCAATGGTATTTTTGTGGCAGTTGCTGGCAGTGGAATAAATAGAGTTATGACATCACCAGCTGGTTATACTTATAATTACACAGTCAATCAAGCCAATGGAAGTACTTATAAAGACGGTACTGCTACTGTTAGTTTATCTTCTGTAAATGACTTGGCTGGAAATGCTGCAGGTGTCCCGATAAATAATACTTTTGAAATTTCAACCGTTGGTGCAAATGTAGCACTTACATATAGTAAAAATCCTGCAGGGGCAGGCGTAAATACAATTACGGCAACTTATTCAAAAGCAATTACTACTGTGCCGAATATTAGTATTGATCAGCCAGGAACAGTTGATGTTGCAACTCAACCGATGATAAGTGCTGGAGGAAATGTATATACATATTCATATACTGTAGTTAAAGCAAATAGTAGTACTTACATCGATGGAACAACAAATGTTTCTTTGTCATCGACTGTTGATAGTCTTGGAAATGTTTCGATGGCACCTACTGGTACTACTTTTGTGACCGATACTACTAATCCAACAGCAGGAATTACATATTCGATAAATCATGCAGTTAAATCGGGAGATTCTCAAATAATTACTGCGACATTTAGTAAAGCAATAGCAGACGCTCCTGTGCCCCAAATTGCAATTTCAGGATCAAATACTTTAGCACTTACCAATATGACAAAAGTAGATGCGACTCATTATACATATACTCATACCATAGGAGCAGGGAATGGAATTTCGACAATAACTCTTAATACTGGTACAGATCTAGCTGGAAATATTATTACAACAGTTCCAACTTCTGGGGCAACTTTTGTAATAGATAATATTTTGCCGACAGCTTCAATTGCAACAATTTGTAGTACGAGTGGTAATGGTTGCACAGTGGCAGGACAAAATGCTAGTCCACAAGAATCGTATATGGTACATACAATTGGTGGCACAGCAGGAGATGAAGTAAGCGGTTCAGGACTTAACGCTGTAAATATTTCTATTAAAGATACAACAACTAGTAAATGGTACAACGGTTCAACTTTTACTAGTGTATCTGAAAATTATTTAGGAGTTACTGGAACTACAACTTGGAGTTATGATAATTCAATTGCTCCACTGACAATTGGTGACGTTTATTTAATTAATATAAAAGTATTAGATGGAGCACTCAATCAAACAATCGTGCCACTTACTTTTAAATTTACGAATTCTCCACCAACAGTTTCAAATGTAATAGCAAGTGAAAATTCAACTGGTTTAGTAACTGTTGGTTATGATGTCACTGATATTGAATCGACACAAACAACAAATTCATTATTTTATAAAGTAGGAACTTTGAGTGGGGGAATTTCAAATAGTGATTCTTCAATTACATTATCAGATGGAACATATTTTCCAACAACGGGAACGATTTTGATTGATGATGAGATGATAACTTACACTAGTAAAATAGTTAATACTTTAGGAGGCCTCGTTCGAGGAGCAATAAGTACAACTGCATTTACTCATAATGCAAATGCTGATGTGTACCTTAAAGCAAATTCTGCTACTGGAAATGGAATTGGATTATCAAATAAAGGTACTGGTAAAAATATTACTTGGCAAGCTAATGCTGATGCTGATGGATTTGAAAATGCTACTGAGATAATTAAAGTAGTCGCTAATGATGGCGCGGCAGGATCAATGATCGGTTCTGCTATTTCACCTTCGTTTATTTTAGATGCAAAGAAGCCGACAGCAGTAGTAACTTTTGATGCTGGAGTGGCAGGAGCTACAAATAGTGCCACAATTACGATTCCAATGCCGACAGATATTTCAGCATTGCAATATAAAATTAGTGATGATGCTGCAACAGAAACAAATCCAAAAGATACTGGTTGGGTTTCAATAGTAGGTGCGACGACAATACCATGGACTTTTGATTCTGATATTGAAGCGAAAACTATTAAATATCAATATCGAGATTCTTATGGAAATATAAGTACAGAACAAACTACAGCTACTCAGATTCCGGTACCTTCTTCTTCTTTTATTGTGCAAGATACTTCCAATCTTTCAATTCCTTCATATGATATGTATATCGGTTGGCAAGCTGCAAGTGTCAATGGATTTGCATCTTACAAATTAGAAAAAGCAACTTCAAATGATAATATTACTTACTCGACATATCAAACAATTGTTGATGCAAGTTTTAGCGTTGTCGGTTCGAACTATTATGTTTATCGAAATTTAGATTCAAGTAAATTTTATAGATTTCGATTATCTGTGATTGGAACAAATGGAAATAATTCTGTCAGATCAAATTCATACATTACAACAAAACCTGATGGAGTACAAAACTACGGTGAAGGTGGAGGAGGAAGTGTCGCTACAGCTTCAAAAGTTGAAAACGTTGTCGTAACTCAAAATGTAGATAAAACTGTAACCGTAAATTATAAACTAACTGATACGTCAGTTAGTAAAAAGGTGAACCCAACATATGAAGGATATTTATTTTATAATATTGGAATTATTTTACCTGAGAATTCATTTTCAAATAATTCTTTAACTTTAAGTGATGCTTCAAAATTAAAATCTTCTGGTTATATTCAAATAAATAATGAAGTAATAAAATACACAGGTAAAAATGGAAATATTTTAACAGGCTTAGTTCGAGGCACTTGGCCAACAGATATTTCTAACGGAAGAGCAACTAGAACTGATACTATTTTCTTTGCTGGAACTCCGGTGTGGATTATGGCAAATGGAGCGACTCCAATTGCAATTAGTAATATGACGATATCAGCAGGACAGAATGGTACGATTGCTTGGAATACTTACAATGAGACAAATTTAGCAGGTTCAGCATATCCAAATACCGGAATTAAAGTTTTAGTTCACGATAACCAAGATGCTGGATCTGGTCCTCTTTCAACTCAAAATGATTTTTCTGAAAATGGAATTTTAAGTTCGCTTGACTTAACTGCTCCAGTTTTAAATTTTAGCACTACGAGTTCATTTGGACTTGAAAGTGTAACTCCTGTAACACTTACTTTAAATTTAGCTCGAGCTTATCCACTTGATACTACTGTTTCATATTCTTTGACTGGCACAGCGACAAGTGGGTCCGACTATACCTTGAGTGCTGGCACGGCTACAATTTTAGCAGGACAAACAACTGCTAATATTTCTATTCCAATAATAAATGATACCTTAAAAGAGTCAGATGAAACAATCATTGTAACATTGTCTAATCCGTTAAATGCTATTTTGGGAACTAGTTCTGTCTATACTTACACAATTACAGATGATGATAATTTACCAACATTACAATTTACAAACGCAAGTTTGTCTGGACTTGAAAGTGTCACTAATGTTAATATTCCAATTAATCTTTCAGAATCGACTGGTACAAGCACTACTGTTGATTACTCTATTTCTGGTACTGCAAGCGGTAGTCTTGATTACACATTGGCTAATGGGACCCTAACAATTCCCAAAGGAGAAACAAATACAAATATTTCTCTTCCCATTATCAATGACACCCTTAAGGAAGGAGATGAAACAGTAATCATTACTTTATCAAATGTAGTAGGGGCGATTCTTGGAACTAATTCTATTTTTACTTATACAATAACTGATGACGATAGTTTGCCAACCATTGGATTTACAAATACAAATTCTTCTGGACTAGAAAATATAAGTTCAGTAGATATTCCAATTACCATTCCTGCTATTTATCCTGAAGATATTACTGTAGCGTATTCTGTTATTGGAGGTAGTGCAGAAGGCAATGGTGTCGACTATACTTTAGATGATGGTATAGCTACGATTAAAGCTGGAACAACTAGTACAAATATTAATTTAAGTATTGTAGACGATACTATCTCTGAAGTAACAGAAACGATTGAGATTAAACTTGCTAATCCTACGAATTCAATTCTTGGAACTAATTTTGTTTACACATATTCTATTCTTGATAATGAAATAGCAGTTACGGCAATAAGTGGTAGTGAAATAAAATCTACTAGTGCCGTAATTACTTGGACGACTTCGGATTATGCTACTTCTGTAGTATCTTATGGAAAAACTTTACCAGAACCAGATGCAACTTATGATTTGACTAAAATAAGTCAAGATATGGTTTTGAGTCATAGAGTTTATCTTTCAAACTTAACTCCTGCGACAAAATATTTTTTCAAAACAGAATCTACTAATCTTGCTGGCGACATTACTACTTCCACTTCTGATTTTACAACAAATGCAGGGCCAGTACTTTCTTTAGTAAGCTCCGGAAATATTACAGACACACAAAGCACTATAACTTGGACGACTGATATTCCAGCAACTTCTCGGGTAATATATTTTACAAAACTTGATTTGAGTGATGCAACAACTCTAGGGAATGATGAATTGGTTAATAGTCATTCTGTTAACTTAACTCCATTTGAAGCAGTAAAAACATATTACTTTAAAGTTGAATCTAGTGATGCATTAGTGAATGGGAACATAGGTGAAGAAAGTAACAGTGAAGCTTATTATACTTTTACAACATTGTCTGACATGACTCCTCCTAAAATTACAGAAATTTCTGCTCCACTCATTTCTTCAGCCTCAGTTGCAGTAATTTGGAAAACAAACGAGCAAGCTGATGGACAAATATTGTATGGAAAAGAAACTGGAGTTTACAACAATAACACTACATTAAATACAAGCCTAGTATTAAATCATATTGCCACAATTGATGGACTTATTCCAACAACGAATTATTATTATGTTGTCAAGTCGAAAGACCTTAATGGTAATTTAGCAACTTCAAATGAGCAAGTAGTAAAAACTACAGAAGAAGCAGTCGTTGTCGCAAGGAGTGGAGTATTACAAGAAGTATACGACGCACTCTCAGTAGAGAATGAAGCCAATAAAGCAAAATTAAAAGCTCAAAAATCTGAATTACCTATTATTTCAAACATTACCGTTTCAGAGGTTACTGCATTTGGAGCTACAATAAATTTTGACACAGACAAAGATACAATCGCTTTCGTTGATTATGGAAAAGAAACAAATGTTTATTTAAAAACTGAGGGAGATTCTGTTTGGAATAAAAAGCATGCAATTAAACTTACGGGTCTAAATTTTGGTACAGATTATTATCTAAAAGTAAAAGCTGTTGATAAATTTAGTAACTTAGCAACTTCAGATGAGAAAATTTTTAAAACTAAATTCTTTACAGAGGATCTTTCGGGTCTTACTAAGATAGATAACATTGAACAATTTCAAGCTGAGATTGAATCAACAATAGAATCTATTTTACCATCACTTGTTCCTCCTTTTATTGAAAAACCTGTCATTTCTGGAATAACTGAAAGTAGTGCTGTGGTTACATTCAAAACAAATATTAAATCTTATCCAATCGTTAATTATACGACAGATGTAGGCTTTGATATTACTAAAGAAAAACCATACGACGGAGAGATGTCAGACACAACTGGGAAAAATTTAGTACATACCTTACAGTTGATTGGATTGAAACCAAATACAAAATATCATGTGATGGCTAAAGCATTTTCTTTCCCACAAGTAATAGGTAAATCGGAAGATATAAGTTTTTCAACTGCTGCCTCAAAAATTAAAGCATCAGTCGTTGATCGCAAGAATGATTCTTTCACTGTTGTATGGACTACCGATGATCCGACTTCTTCAATTGTTGAATATAAAAATACAAAAAATGGAAGAACTGACAAAATGACGGATGCTGCAAAAAATACTTCTCACTCAGTTAAAGTAGAGAATTTAATTCCTGGTACGACTTATGAGGTAACTGTTTCAGGAATAAATAATATTGGAAATATGGTTGAGGGAGGAGAGCCAATTATGGTAAATACTTCTACTGATGTTGTGCCACCTGTTATTTCTAACTTTAAAGTGGATAGTGCTTTGGTAATAGGTCGTACTGACCGAACTCAAACAATAGTATCTTGGACAACCGATGAGCCTGCTACTTCAGTCGTAACTTATGAAGAAGGTTCAGGTTCTCCTGATAAAGCACTTGCTAATAAAAAAGACGATGCTGAGTTGACAGTAAGTCATGTAGTGATTCTTACTACTTTAAAACCAGGCACCGTATATAGATTTCAGGTTGCTTCAACGGATGATGCAAATAATATTACCAAGCTTCCAATTCGTACGATTATTACCCCTCGTCCAAATGAATCAATTGTCGATGTTATCTTTAAAAACTTTGATGAAACATTTAACTTTTTGAAGAATGTGAAGTAGAATAGTAATATGATTAAAAAAGTATATATTAGCTTTCTAATTATATTTGTATTTTTAATAGGCACACCAACTGGCCCACTTTTTACTTTTGCCTCTTCGTCAATTGGAACCATTGACAATGTTTACAAATATGCGAAAGGAGTTGATACTAGTAACTTGAAAATAAATATGGGACTCTTTAAAGGTAGTGTCAATGTGGTAGTTACTGATACAGAAATTACTGGGTTTGGTTGGGGGGAAAATATTGGATGGATAAACTTTGCTCCCAAAAATGGAGGAGTGATGAATAATGGGGAGGGGATTTTGTCAGGAACGGCGACTAGTGAACTTGGTGGAATAATTGATTTTAAACCAACAGGAAGCGGGGTTACGATTAGCTCATCGGGAGATTTTTTAGGATATGCATTGAGTGAAAAATTAGGGCGTATATCTTTTAATTGCTCGAACGACGATTCATGTGCGATAGATGACTATAAGGTTAAAACAGACTGGCGTCCTATTTCTGTTCGAGGTATGCCCGAAGTTCCACCTGAAATTTTGCCAGTAGTACCCCCAGATGACGTTGTGCCTCCAGTAGAAGATACTCTAGTCGTAACTCCACCAAATGGAACAGGAATAGTCACGCCAGTTCCACAGCCGATTCTTGACTATGGTCAATATCAAGGGGGAGATAAAATTAATTATTCAAAAAATAGTTCAACTTTTACTCAAAATAATAATAACGTTGGTTATCAAGATGGACTATTGAATAGTGCTGTTGTTTCAAATATTGCAGAAGCAACGAAAGAGGCTAGTTCTTTTGTTCAAAAAAAAACTATTGAAATTAAAAAAGAAGCAGTGATACTTGTAAGTACTCCTGCTGTAGATATTTCCACAAAGACACTTACGACGGTTGGAGTTGCGGGTGGAAGTACAGCAATAGTATCTTCTTTTGCCGGCAGTGCTTTTGCTTTTTCTGAAATTTTATTAAATTTTTTAAGAATTTGGAGTTTGTTCCTATCAGCGATTGGGCTTAGAAAAAAGACTAAACCATGGGGTACTGTTTATGATAGTGTCACAAAGCAACCAATTGACCCTGCTTATGTTGTTCTTCAGGATAAAAACAATAAAGAAATTGCAACTTCTATTACAGATTTTGATGGACGTTACGGTTTTCTCGTAACAAAAGATGCATATAAAATATATGTTCGTAAAAATAATTATTCTTTTCCATCACGAAAGCTTTTTGGTAAAAAAGAAGATGAATTGTATCAGAACCTTTATTTTGGAGATTTTTTAGATTTGAAAGAAGATGAATTAATTATTAAAAATATTCCGATGGATCCAGAAAAATTTGACTGGAATGAATTTGCAAAAAAGGATAAAAAATTATTTAAATTTAATTCTCCATATGCTCGTTTTTTTGCCAGGATTTCTAATATTTTATTTTATTTTGGTTTTGTATTAGCATTATTCCTTTTAATAATTAATACTTTTAATTATTATAATTTAGCTATTATTTTAATTTACCTAGTCCTTTTGCTTATGAGAATTGTTGGAGTAAAAGTTAAATCTTATGGAAAAATTTCAGAAAAAGAAAGTGGAGCTCCTTTGTCCTTTGCTGTTATTAGAATTTTTAATAAAGGACATGAGAAGGAAAGTATACATAGAGTAGCTGATAAATACGGACGTTATTATTGTTTATTGCCAAAAGGGGAATACTATATAACAATTGAAAAAAAGAATAACGATGAATCTTATACTAAAATTTATACTTCTGAAAACTTTATTTTAAATAAAGGTATCTTGAATAAAGATTTTAGGCTTTAATATATAGGTTTATTTTAACTATATATTTTGGATATTATTTGCTATAATATGTTTATTAGGGTTCAAAATAATAAGGTGAAAACGGAGACAAATAAAAAGAAAATAAAGATTCTATTAATTGACGATGACGAAACGATGTCAATTTATTTTAGAGATGTTTTCTGGATTCACGGGAAGGGTGATATTTATAACGTTGCAACCGTGCCTTCAATAGAGGAGGCGGAAAAAATAATTGAAAATAAGAATGAAAGGCCTGATACTATTTTTTTAGATATTTTAATGTCATCTAAAGGGAAAAAATTAGGAGATAAAGCATATCAGATGTCTCACTCGCTAGATTTTATAAATAAAATTAAAAAGAATAAAGATTTAGCTGATATCAATATTATTATTTATTCTGGACAAAGGGAAAAATATTTAAAACAAATTTTAGAAGGAATTGATGTCGATGGTTATTTAATTAAAGGTGAAACTATGCCGAGGGAAATAGTTGCTTTTGCTGATAAAATACATGGAACCAATAATTAAATTAAAAAACGTAAGTCTTTGGTATGAAAAAGGAAAACCGATAGAAGTGAAAGCTTTGAAGAATATTTCTATTGAAATTGAAAAAGGCGACTATGTAGCCTTTTTTGGACCCTCTGGTTGTGGTAAAACTACTATTCTCTATGCAATTTCTGGAATTGATCGTTTTCAAGAAGGAAATATTGAAATTAATAATCGAGATATCTCTGGTCTTTCAAATCAAGAATTAGCAATTTTTCGTCAGACTGGTATTGGAATAGTTTTTCAGCAATTTAACCTTGTACCATCATTGAATGTTTTAAAAAATGTTGCCTTGCCAATGCTTTTTGTTGGAATTTCATCCGAAAAGGCTGATATTGAGGCAGCAAAATTATTGGAGCGTTTAAATCTTACAGAGTATGCAAATAGATATCCTTTTGAGCTCTCAGGAGGTCAACAGCAAAGAGTTGGTATTGCTCGTGCGCTTGCAAATGATCCTCCTATAATTATTGCTGACGAGCCTCTTGGAAACCTAGACTCAGTTAACGCAAAGAGAGTACTGGAATTTTTAAAAGAATTAAATGAAAAAGATGGTAGAACCATAATTATGGTGACACACGAAGCTTGGAGTCTTCGTGATGTTAAAACTATTTATCATATGAAAGACGGTACAGTGACTGAAGTAGAACATATTACTCCAAACACTCTGGCTGAATCTCTTTCAGGTCATTTAAATAAACAACTTTCGTCAATTAGTGAAGGTGGTCAAAAAAAAGCAGAACTTTCTGGTGAAAACATTTCAGCTCATTTATTATCTAATTTTTTACTTCGAGGATATTCTCAAGACGAGATAGGACGTTTTGAATCTTTCGTGAACGATAGATTTTCTGATAAAATTGATTCTAAAAAATTCCACGAATTAGTAAATAGACCTTTTAAAGAAGGTGGTGTTGGGCTTTGGAAAAAGAAGGCAGAGAGAGTCACAACGTATTTAGAAGAAGTAATCAACAAAAGACACAATGTTGCTGAGATCTGTACTCTTATTGAAAAGAATAGTGAAGTGGCAATTTTTGATGAAGTTCAAGATATTCGCAAATGGTTAGTTGAAGGGTATACTGGTGAATTGGCTGCAAATCAAATTTCAGTGCTTGATCAAATTATTTCTGATCGAATTCGTAATTTTATTTCTAGAGAAAAAATGGTTGAATTGTTGGATCTTTCAAATAATAAATTTGGTGCAGGTTTGTCTTTCCGTGCCGCTCAAATTTTAGCTGAGAAATTAGAACTTATTTTAGAAGGAATTTTAATTGATAAAAAAGAAGTAATTGTTGAAAAATAGAATAAAATGAATAAACAATTAAAATATAAAGAATTATTAATACTTTCATTGCGAACTTTTCGTACGAAACCTCAGAGAGCCTTTCTTACTATTATGGGTATGTCTATTGGTATTGCCACTGTTTTATTATTAGTT
>Ga0194053_10001842_pt1 | contig 13265 bp, 10 predicted proteins | sample SepL228m_MetaG_FD_161684 | JGI IMG/M metagenome (GOLD analysis project Ga0194053, IMG submission 161684) | Anoxic zone freshwater microbial communities from boreal shield lake in IISD Experimental Lakes Area, Ontario, Canada - Sep2016-L227-8m | ecosystem: Environmental > Aquatic > Freshwater >... | reverse complement strand
GTTTTCTCGTCGGGCGAAAGTGCCACACTATTCGGGGTCGAACCCGGCGGCGCCTGCGGGTAGAGCGCCGTGCAAATCGTCTCCAACGCCTGGCCCTTGCCCGTGTCGAACACCGTTACGGTGTTCCGGCTCGAATTGGCGACAAACAAGTGCCGCCCCGCCCGCGTCAATGCCATTTCACACGGGTGCTCTTGCGCCGGCCATCGCGCCACCACCTGCGCCAAATTCAAATCAATAACCGCCACCGCAGCCTTTGCCCACAAACTCACGTAGAGGCGCTGCCGCTTCTCATCCAGCCGGCAGGCGTAAGGGAACGTGTCGTCCGGACCGGTTCGATACAGCGACGACTCCTCGCGCTTATTCGCCGCCTCAGTGTCGAAATCGCCCGAATCTGTCACCGGCGCAATGGAAAGCGGCGTCGCATTGGTCCCCAACAAGATGTCCGTCGTCTCCGGTCGCGGCAGAAGATCAACTTGCGATACGCGGTTCCCCCAGACATTGGCCACAAACAGCCGCCGGGTGGCGCCGTCCACCGCGAGCCCGGCCGGCACAGCGCGCAGTTTGGGCTCGCGCACTCTGATCTCGGTGTGGTTGGTCAAACTGCCATCCCGAAACTCGAACCCATGCACCACTTCGTCGCCGGCACCGCTGCAAAAGAGCTTCTTGCCATCCCCGGAAAACTCCAGCCCGTAGAACGCCTCATGCACATCCGTTCGTGACAACACCCTGGCAGCGGGAATGTCCACGACGAATATCTGGTGTGCGCTGTAGCCGCTGTGTAAAACCGCCGCGAATCGGCCGCCCGGATGCACCGCCACATTGATGGGGAAGTCGCCCATTTCCACCTGTGCGCCCGCCGGTCGCAATGACCACTGGTTGGGCAGCAGCACCGACCCGTCAGGCTGCCTTCCGGGCAGTCTCGAGTGCGGAAAAACCGGGGCGGGAAAACCCGGCCGCGTCGGAGCGCAGCCGGCAGCCGCCAACAACGCGGCCGCCAAGAGTGAGCGACAAAAGATCGGCATAAAACTATGCCGCTGTTTGTGCCACTCCGCCGTTGCCGGGTAAAGCGGAAAAACAAGCCAAAGGTTCCGACGGACTGACGAGATCATCAGACCCCGCCCGTTCTCTAAGCCCCCGCTTTGTGCTGCTGAAATGCTTGGATGCGCGGATAAGATTGCCACCGAATAGTGGAGCGGGCATCTTCTTGTCATGGCTTTTCGGATTCATGATAGCGTGGTACGCGGGGAGATTGACAACCGCGTTAGAGGAATCGTGCGCGGTCGAATCTGGATCGAGGGATGTGCAGACCCGATGGTGCTTGAGCTGAAGGGCAACGCGTGGCCAGACCTTGCCGGCTCGCGGCTCACGTTTATCAATCCACAGAAACGCATTCCGCAGCCGCATACGGATTCGCTCAATCCCATTCAGCGTGGCAGCATCGGCGATCTCACGGCGTCCCGGAAGGTTCGTGTCTTCGACGTGCCGTTGGAGCAGGCAATGGAGATGTTCCGCTGCAAGAAGAAACCGCCCGAGCACCTGGCGAATTGCCTTTACCTGGAATGGTTCAGCGAGGCCAACGGACGGGTCGTAATCGAGAGCGCGGATTATGAACTGACGATTTCAGCGCCGGAATGGCGGATGACGCCAGAGGAAGCTGAGCAACGGGCGAAACAGGCGGCCACGGGCATGGAGGACTTCATGAACCGGCTCACCGAGAGCATCGAGCAGCATAAGCGGGGACAGAAAGACCCCGAGCAGCAATGGGACGAGCATGACTACGAGAAGTTCCTGAAAGAGTCCGATGCGCGCACCGAGAAGTATGGGGAACTGCTGGATAAATATGGCGATTCCGACGAAGCGGAGGCGAAAATCGCCAAGGAAATGGGCTGGGACAAGGAGTTGACGGAGGAGGAATCCGAAGCAGAAACCCGGCGCATCGAGGAAATCAACGCCGCTTGCGAGCAGGCACTGAACGAGCCCGAACCCGAGCCGGACCCGCACCGCGAGGGCATTGACTGGATTCGCACCGAGAACGGCGATTTAGCGCACCCGCTGCAACATCGCTGCTTTGAAAGCGCCATGAAGTTCTGGCATCTAAAGGACGAATTGGGCCTTAAGCAATCCGAAGACCAGGATTTGGAGCAGTTCATATTCGAGTTCCAATCCACCAGCGCCAAGCTGGCCGGAGCCTTGAACGGCATCGCGCGCGGGGAGGGCTTCTCCGACGCTGCATTTACTGTCGCCTACCTCAAACGTGCTTTGGATCATTTGCATAAATCTCAAGCGGGGCTGGAGGCAGTCGCACCCAAGAAGCTTCTCCCGCAGGCAATGGTTGCGGACGCGCGGAAGGAGTTGTTCGAGGTCCGAGAAGGCATCCTTCACCTAATGGACGAGTTCCGCGGGCGCGGCTGAGCGGAGCACAGGGCCGATTCATGAACCTGCAAAATTGTAGGCGCTGACGGCAGTTGGCGCACTTTTCTTCGATTATCGGAGTGTTAGCGCCGACTGCCGTCGGCGGCTACGAATTCTTGAAACCACCCTGACCGGACCCCAGGGCGGATTCATGAACCCAAAATCTGTAGGCGTTGACGGGAGTTGGCGCACTTTTCTTCGATTATCGGAGTGTTAGCGCCGACTGCCGTCGGCGGCTACGATTTCTTGAAACCACCCTGACTCAAGTCCAGGGCCGATTCATGAACCTGCAAAATTGTAGGCGTTGACGGGAGTTGGCGCACTTTTCCTCGATTATCGGAGTGTTAGCGCCGACTGCCGTCGGCGGCTACGAATTCTTGAAACCACCCTGACCGGACCCCAGGGCGGATTCATGAACCTGCAAAATCTGTAGGCGTTGACGGGAGTTGGCGCACTTTTCTTCGATTATCGGAGTGTTAGCGCCGACTGCCGTCGGCGGCTACGAATTCTTGAAACCACCCTGAGCGGAGCACGCCAGGGCGATTCTGGACTTGCGGAAACCCCGGCTGACGGATACATAATGCCTGCGGGCTGTAGCGGAAAACCAGCCTGATGAAAACAAAAACCGCATGAGTTGCAATAGTGATTTAGCCGATTTTGCCGTACGTTTACGCCGGTTCATTTGCGCGTCTGCCAATGTTCCGGAAAACGGATATGAGCACCGACAGGGTGGGAATGGGAAAACCATTCCAGACCAACCCGCTTTCGATCAGTTAGCTCTTGATCTTTTTGGGCTCCAATTCACCCATAACACCCCCTATCGCCGGTTTTGCGAAACGCGGCGCGTCCGGCCGCAGACACTCACCCATTGGACCGAAATTCCCGCCATCCCTGCCGCTGCCTTCAAAGAGCTCGACCTATCGTGCCTTCCCGCCGAGGAGCGAAACGCGGTCTTTCTTTCCAGCGGCACCAGCGGCCAAACGCCCAGCCGACATTTCCACAACCCCCAATCCCTGGCGGTTTACGAAGCCTCGGCCTTCCCGTGGTTCACAACCCATTTGTTGCCGAGTGGCGACCAGCCAGGTGGGTTGACAGATGCCCCTTGGCAATTGGCAATCCTGACACCTCCACCTTCCAGCGCCCCCAATTCCTCCCTGGTTCACATGTTCGACACCATCCGCCGCGCATTTGGATTCTCTGAGACGGCATTCCTTGCGAGCCTCGCAGAAACCGGCTGGTCCCTTGACCTGGAAGCAGTGCGCAAAATACTGGAAGAGTCGAGCACAACGAAACAGCCGTTGACCATCCTCGGCACCGCGTTTTCCTTCGTCCATCTGCTGGATCACCTTGCCGACTGCAACCTGCATTTTCGCCTTCCACCCGGCTCGCGCGTGCTTGAAACCGGCGGCTACAAAGATCGCTCGCGCAGCCTGCCGAAACAGGCCCTCCATGCGCTCATCACCCAACGCCTGGACATCCCGCCCACGCACATCGTCTGCGAATACGGCATGAGCGAACTCAGTTCGCAGGCCTACGATACAGCCGCTGGCCCATTACGCTCCACGCTCGACGCTCCACGGCTCTTTCGCTTTCCTCCCTGGGCGAGGGTGCAAATCATTTCGCCCGAGACCGGCGTCACAGTAGGCGATGGAGAAACCGGTTTGATTCGCGTTCTTGATTTGGCGAATGTCTATTCTGTGGCGGCACTTCAAACCGAAGATCTGGGTATTCGCCAGGGCGATGGTTTCAAACTGATCGGCCGGGCGACGCTGGCGGAACCGCGCGGGTGCTCGTTGATGGCCACCTGACCTGTTGCCGGGCCATCGCTGGCCACGGACAGACCCATGATCTCTCACGAACAACACCGCACGCGCACACTCTGGCTGACGAGCGTCTTGCATGCCTTCACGCATCTCTACGGCGTGGCATTGCTGCCGCTGTACCTGCGCATCCAGCAAGATCTCCGGTTGGGGAGCATCGAGCAAGCGACGCTGTTGGTGACGGTCATGGGGGCGGCGTATTACCTGCCCAGCTATCCCCTTGGCGTCCTGGCCGACCGCTTGAGCCGCAAACGGCTCCTGGCGGCTGGACTTGCAATCAATGCGGCGGGTTTTGTCGGGTTATCGTTCGCACCAAATTACGCCTGGGCTTTGGCGAGCGTGGTGGTGGCGGGTTTTGGCGGCAGCTTCTACCACCCGGCAGCGACGGCGCTCATCGCGCGATTGTTTCCTGAAGCCCGTGGCCGCGCCCTTGGCTTGGCAGGCATTGGGGCCAGCGCCGGTTTTTTCCTCGGACCCCTATATTGCGGTTGGCGGGCGGTGAGTTCCGGAAGCTGGCGCGCGCCCGTTCTTGAGATTGGCATGTTGGGGATCGTTGCGGCGGGCCTGTTCGCCTGGCTCGCCGACGAGGAACGAGACGATTCCCCTGCTCCCCTCTCGTCCGACTCCGCCCCCCCGGAAGCGCGGGTTTACGCCCGTGGCTCGGAGAAGCTTTTTCCTGCCCCGGCTCTTTGGGTGTTCTTTCTCGCAGCGAGCATTCTCTTCAGCCTGCGTGATTTTGCTGGCAGCGCCGTGGCCACATCGACGTCGCTCTTTCTCCAAAACGCCCACGGCTTCAGTCCAAAAGCCGTCGGCCTGGCGCTCGCCGGCATCTACGTCGCGTCGGCCATCAGCAATCCGGTCTTTGGCCGACTGAGCGACGGCGGGCGGATTCGTTGGATTAGCTTCGTGCTGTTCATAGCGGCCATTCTGATCAGCGTGTTCCCGCTTGTTCCGGTTGCCTGGATGGTCCCCGTCCTGATTGTTTATGGGTTCTTCTTCCTGTCCAGCTATCCAATTACCGAAGCCGCCTTGATGGAAGCCGTGCCCGATTCAGTGCGCGGGCGGATTTTCGGGTTGTTCATCACCATCAGCGGCCTGGTCAGCAACCTCGCGCATTGGCTGGTCGGCAATTGGGTCGAAGGGCTGGGTTCCCGCGCGGCCTCGCCCGCCAGCTATTTCCCTCTTTACACCACGCTCTCTGTTTTGGTCCTGATGTCGCTGGCGGCGCTTCCTTTCCTCCACGCCCTTCGCAAGCGTGAGCATCTCGAGAACCCAACACCCGCCCCGGCCTCTTTGTCCACCCTGCACTTGCCCGATCCGCCATGAACATGCCCAACTACTTCCTCGCTGATTTGCCACCAGCCGCAACGTTGAGCGCCGCAATGATCGGCGAGGCGTGCCAAGCGCTCAAACGCAACCGCGAACGCTACCTCATTAACCGTCCAACCCACAGTCTGCTGAACGTCTTGAGTCACGTCGCAAAAAACTGGCTGCAGCCGGACGACCCTTTTCGCAAGATGACGCTCGAACAAGGCCCGGCAGCGACCGGTTTCTCCCCTGCCACGCTCGCGGCGGGTCTGGATGCCTTTTTCAAAGAGTTAACAATCGAGAACTTCACGACGCTGTTGGAGCAGGACTTGGGTCATCCCCACCGCCTCGATCAAATCGTCTCCTCGGACGCCGAGCAGATGTCCAAGCGCGGGGCCATTGCCACTGCGCCCGAGTTGCTGGTTCATTTCACCGCCGGAAATCTGCCGGTTCCGGCGCTGATGAGCATCGTTCTCGGAGTGCTCGTGCGGTCGGCGCAATTCGTAAAGTGCGCCACTGGGGCCGCCTTGTTGCCGCGATTGTTTGCTCACTCGCTCTATCACGCGGAACCCAAGCTGGGCGCCTGCCTCGAAATCGCCGAATGGCCCGGAGCAGACCACACGCTCGCTGACGCGCTCTTTAACGAAGCTGATTGCGTCACCGCCACCGGCAGCGATAGCACACTGGCCGCCATCAGCCTGCGGCTGCCCGCCAATACCCGCTTGCTGCGTTACGGCCATCGCGTGAGCTTTGCTTTTGTCGCCAGCCGGGTTTTGTCCGGGCTCAATTCGAGAAAGATCGTCGGACGAGCCGCAGCGGACGTGGTGGCGTGGAACCAACTGGGCTGTCTCTCGCCGCATGTGATTTATGTCGAGGAAGGCGGCGGGCTGTCGGCCGAGCTGTTCGCCGCCGCCCTGGCCGAGGAACTCGAACGGCGCGAAGCCGCCGAGCCGCGGGGTACGCTACCCGTCGAAACCGCAGCGGCCATCGCCTCCCGGCGGTCCATCTATGAAGTCCGCGCTGCTCATTCGCCCGACACCCGCCACTGGTCCAGCCGGAATTCCACAGCCTGGACCGTCGTCTATGAGGCCGACCCGCGGTTCCAGCTCTCCTGCCTCAACCACTTCATTTACGTCAAAGGAGTGAAGAATCTGACTGAGGCTTTGCACAGCTCCGACAGTGTTCGGGGGAAGGTTTCGACCGTTGGCCTGGCCGCGCCCGAAGATCAAGCGCAGGGCCTGGCGACCACGCTGGCCCGCTGGGGCGTCGCCCGCGTCTGTCCCCTGGGCCAAATGCAGGCCCCTCCCCTCACCTGGCGTCACGACGGCCGTCCCGCGCTGGGCGATTTGGTCACGTGGACGGATTACGAAATGGAGTGATGGAGTGATCCGCTTCTTGTTTATGATTGAATTACGGAAAACTTTTCAGTTCGAAGCCGCGCATTTGCTGCCGCACTTGCCGAAGGCCCACAAATGCCGCCGTCTTCATGGCCACAGCTTCAAGGTCGAGATCGTCGTTGCCGGCGAATGCGACCCCAGGCTCGGCTGGCTGATGGATTACGCCGACATCTCCCGAGTCTTCAAACCCATCTGGGAAAAGCTCGACCACTTTTACCTGAACGAGATTCCGGGCCTGGAGAACCCAACGAGCGAACACGTCGCGGTCTGGATTTGGAAGAAGCTGAAGCCGAAACTGCCACTGCTGACGGAAGTGGTTGTGGCGGAAACCTGCACCGCCAAGTGTGTGTATCGCGGGGAGTGATGCTCCCGACCCGCGGGAGGACCTCCGTCCTCGCAAGCCCAAAACTCACCGAGGAATGCCAAGAGTCACGGGTGATAAACCATGTTCGTTCCGGTGAGCGGATCCTGCGGTATGGTTTTCAGATAGGCCGGAACCAAGTCGGCAATGCCCTTCGGACGCTCGCCTTTCTCCTGCTGATAAGCTCGCGCGGCAAGTTGGATCAACAGCATCCGCGCCCGCACTTGCTGGCTCTTAAACTTGCTCTCCCACCTTTGTTCGCTTTGCTTCAGCGATTTATACGTCACCAACCGGACGAACTGCCCCCTGAGACCATAGGTTCGACGGCACCAGGCATGTTCCTGCTCCAAGATGGTCTCCACGGACGCCTGTCGTGACTCGGCGGCTTCCAGCGCGGAGGCAAGTTCCCGGGATTGTTGTGCATCGAGACCGGGGACCAGCTTTTCCAATGGGCCCGTCCCGATTGCCTGGAGCGCCAAGCTGACCAGCGAGTCGATAATCAAGCCGCCCTGGCTGATGGCATAGCCCAACCGGATGGCGCCTAAGTACGACTGAACGGCATCGCCCGGGCGGTTCTCCAGTTCGGCCAGTCTGCCCTCGGCGGTGAACGCCCGTGCCAGCCGTTTGATGGCAGGCAGTTCCGAGAGACGGGCGATGTTAGTTGGCGAGTAATCCAGTGGGACGCGCGTTTGGTGACCGAACCCGACTCTCGCCAGTTCCAACGCCTCGGCATTCGTCTTCACCAGTGTCCGCAGTTCCTCGATGCCTAGCGTGAGATAATTTGAACCGTTGTCGATGACCAGCGTCCCCGCCTTGACGAAATCATCATACCCATTCGGGTTCGGCAACGATGTCGGCGCAGGCGTCGGCTGGCTCAACGTCCCAATGACGGCTGCCACTGCAACCAAAGCGGCGGCGATGAGAAAGCCGGTGAGCAACTTGGCAATGGGTCTGCTCATCAAATGGCAAAGTCCCGGGCTTATCTGGTTGCCAACGAGTGCAGCAGATGGTGCAGAAACGCCACATTATCGCACTGCACGTATTCCATCCGGCCGCCCATGCGGGAGAAACTCTTACAAAAGCGCAGATAATACGCCGGATTATCCCGGGGCGGCTCCCCTTTGGTCCAATCCCAGTTCCCGCCGTCCTGAAGATCGACAACATAGATCGTGTGGTCCTGGACGATCTTGCGTCCGGCCTGCAGCCGCAGATTGTTGATGCAACTGATGTTCTTCTCAAATACCTGCGGCGCCATGATGGCCGACCCCACTGACATGACTACGCCACCGTCGAGTCCTTCGACTGCAGCGCCAAAGAGTGCGAAGTCCATAGCCGCCGCGCGGCCAATCGCCGCGCCGTTGAACATCGGGTGATTCGTGATGATGTCGTAGCCGATGCCGGGATGAACCGTAAATGGAACATTGTGACGGAATGCCTGTGCCAGGACGCAGGTTTCTTTGTAGATATGCTTCACCTCGATTCGTCCGGCAGGAAGCTTGTGGAACAACATCGCCTGCAGCAGCTCGGCCCGAGCGGGCGCGATGGGATGCGACGGCTCGGCGCGCAATGACTCTGCCAATAACTCAGTGGTGGGGAGAGTCACGCCGTCTTCGCAGATAAAGCGACCGAGGCTGCGACCGTATCCCTCCTCTCGCAAGGCGCCCGCCAACAATGCCAGGTGAATGGAGCGGCTGGTCTCGTTCCAGGTGCCGAAGGTCCCCGTCGCTACCCCCTTCTTCACGCTCTCGGTGGTGCGCCCGAAATAGGCCAGCTCCCAATCGTGTATCGTGCCCGCTCCGTTGGTGGCCAGGTGGGTGACCCACCCACGTTCCACCAGCCGGTTCACGATCTGCATCGCCCCGTTCTTGATGAGGTGCGCGCCGTACATCAAAATCACGCTCGCGCCACGCTCGCGCGCGGCGGCCAACTTTTGGACGCAGCCGTTGATCGCCCCCTGCGTATCCGGACGGCAAGGCGGCGGCGGTTGGCCGGAATCGACCAGCATCTCGTCGAGCGTGCTCAATGTTTCCCGGTCGGCCAGCGGATAGACACGCACCTTTGTCAGATCGATTCGTCGCGGGTAATCTTTCATAGTTTCAAATCTCCGGCTGGCCGCAGGAACCAGGTCGTCAATCGAGAACCGGCAGGAAACCGGTGCTCCATTGTCTCGAATCCAACCTGCCTAAACGACGCCACCAAAAACATTTGCTCGTCAGTAAAACTGGTTTCCCTTACAACGTCAATCATGCGACCAACTCAGCCCATTCCTGGTGAGCGACGTGGCACCGATTACAACCCGAATGTCCTCTGAACCATCAGTCAGTTCGGTCTTTCCTCGGACCGACTGGTCCGAATTGGGGCGGGCGGCGGAAGCTGACGAGGCCCATCTGGATAGGCTCATACGCCTGTATTGGGGGCCGCTAAAGGTGTTTTTGGTGGCGACGTTCCCATCATTAGCCAGCCAGGCGGAGACCTTGCTGCAGGAATTTGCCGAGGATAAAATCCTTAAGAAAGGCTGGTTGCAGCAGGCAAATCCAACCCGGGGCCGGTTTCGCCATTTCCTCAAAACCAGCCTTCGCAATTTTGTGCTCGATCGATTGAGCCGGGCCGAGGCAAAGCACCCACCCGTTTCGTTGGAAGAGCTGGAACAGGAACTGATCGGCCCCGAGTCGCCGGCCGAGGAGTTCGACCTGGTGTGGGCGCGCACGGTGCTCGCCGAAACGCTGCAACGGATGGAAGCGGACTGCAAGAGTCTGGCCGCCGATCAACCGCACCGAAGCTATATCTGGGAGATGTTCCGCATCCGGTTGCTGGAACCTCTGCTCGACGATGCGGCCCAGGTGCCATACGACCAGTTGATTCAGAAGTTTGAGTTGCGCTCCCCGTCGGACGCCTCCAACCTGCTGCTGAGCGCCAAACGAATCTTCAAAATGCACCTGAATCGAGTCATTAAGGACTACTCGCAGCAGGATGCCGCTACGGCGGCCGAAATCGAGGCGCTGGAAGAATTCCTTTCCCGCCTGGCAAAACGAGGCTGAATCGAAATCGCCTGCAAGATTCAGCCCCGTAAGCCGTAATAGTCTATAGTCAACAGATCGTAGAAACTCTATGGCCGAATTTGACCCCTCTGGGTCGGTGTTCAAAAGCCGGCCGAAAAGCCTCGCGACCCTGCTGGCAGCGCGCGAAGAGCGCGGGCGGCTTTGGCGCCCGGACGAGTTGGGGGCTATTTTCCGGCACCAAATGTCCGCGCCAGTCATGGTGGACCTCAGCGGATTCGATGCCGCGACCGCCGTAAGGCTGAAAACCCTGAGTGAAGCCCAGGGGCTCCTGCTGAAAAGCTTCGCAGAACTCTTGCACCACCCTTCCCCGCCAGTCGAACTGTTGAAGCTTACCAAGGACTTCGCCAAGTTGAACCTGGACCACTCCCAAAGCACCCTGCCAACAGAGATCGCGGGCGCGCTCTATTACACCAGCATCGCCGCAGCCCTGGTCCGGCTCGACATGCGAATTTCACAACTCACGGACGCAGACCTGCGCCGCGGCTTGCTCTGGGCCCGACAACAGGCCTGGATTGACGAAGCAACAAAAGGATTACTCGATCAAGCTCTCGATAAGCTGGCGCAGGATGGGAGCGGCGGGGAGACGGCGTTATGAGTGAATACCCGTCCAAAACGGAGCAAACAGGCTTTCCCGAGCCGGTCTCCTCCTTCGCGGGCCCGATTGCTGAACTGGTCGGCCACGGCATGTTATCCCCGCCCTCGCGTCCCGGATTGCTGGCAAGTCTGGATCGGTTTGAAGTTCTGCGCCTGCTCGGGGCCGGCGGCATGGGGGTCGTGTTGCTGGCTCGAGATTCCACTTCAGGCGCCCAGGTCGCGATAAAAATGGTCCGACCCGAATTGCTGGCGGACCACCAGATCATGCACCGCTTCCTGAAAGAGGCCGGGCATTTGCAGCGGCTGCGGCATAAGAACGTGATCGAGGTGTTGGAGGTCTGCGACCGCGAGCAGGGCCCTTACTTTGTCATGCCCTTTTACGAAAAGGGCAACCTGGCACGTCGAATTCGGCCCGGGCAACCTTTGGAACCGGAAGTCATTGTGGACTTCGCCGCCCAGGTGTGTGAAGGACTCCAGTTCGCGCATCGGCGTGGAATCATCCATCGGGATTTGAAACCCGCCAATATTCTAATCACTGCCGACGCCAAGGCATGTCTGGCTGACTTCGGGCTCGCACGGACCCTGTTCAACGACACGGTCGTGGATGTGGAAAGCCCTCAATGCGAAGGGACTGCGCCTTACATGTCACCGGGCCTCGCTGCCGGCAACGCCGAAGACACGCGGTGCGATATTTACGCGTTCGGCGCCCTGCTTTACGAAATGTTGACTGGCGAAGCGCCTTACAAGGGCCGCACCACAAAGGAAATCCGCGAGCAAATCCTCGCTCGTCCCCCCAAAGCGATTACCGAGCTCAATCCGAAAGCGGACCGCGCCCTCGTCTCGGTGGCGCAAGGTGCAATGGGACGCGAGCTGCGGGACCGATACGCCGACATCGCAGACGTCCTGACGGACTTGCAGCGCATCAAGGAAGGCAAACCGCCGGTTGGACCGCATGGGATAGGCCGAAGCTTGCGCGACAACTTGCAGCGTGTCCGGAGAATTCCCGCCGTCGTCGGCCTGACCGTTGCCCTTGCGGCGATTGGATTACTGGCCTGGATGCTGTGGCACAACGCCCCAAAACAAGTCGCGAGAACCCTGCCCCCTCCGCCTGTGACCGCGACCAATCCCGTTCCCGCAGCACCGGCGCAGAGACTGACCAATCCCGTTCCCTCAGCGCCAACGAAAGGCCCGACCACTACCGTCCCTGACCCGCACCGCTTCCAAGCGCCGTGGGGCATCGCCGTCGATAACGCTGCCAATGTCTATGTCGCGGATACCGAAGACTGCACGATTTCCAAAATCACCCCTGCGGGCCGGGTAACCACGTTGGCCGGGCGGGCCGGTTACCGCGGTCTGACGAATGGTCTTGGCGGCAACGCCCGGTTTATCATGCCGCGCGGCGCCGCCGTGGACAACGCCGGCAATATCTATCTGGCCGATTCTTTTACCATCCGAAAGGTTGCCCCAACGGGCGTGGTGACGACCCTGGCGGGCCAGAGAGGGTATCCGGGCGCCACCGATGGCATTGGCACGAACGCACAGTTTGATCTGCCCTCCGGGGTCACGGCAGATAGCGTGGGCAATGTCTATGTCGCGGACAGGCACACCATCCGAAAAATCACGCCCGGTGGCGAAGTCTCAACCCTGGCCGGGCTGGCGGGCCGCGCCGGAACCCTTGATGGCGCAGGCACTGACGCCCGGTTCAGTGACATGGAGAAGGGCATCGCAGTCGATAGCGCGGGAAATGTGTATGTCGCCGACGCCTGGAACCATACCATCCGCAGAATGACACCGGCAGGAGAGGTGCTGACTTTGGCCGGGTCTTTCCATAAGGGCAGCAATGACGGCGCGGGAACTAATGCGGGGTTTTTCAAACCCTGCGGCATCGCGGTTTATGCTGCCGGCGTTGTTTATGTCGCGGACACTTTCAACCACACGATACGAAAGATTACACCTGAGGGACTGGTGAGCACGTTGGCCGGAACCGCTGGGACGGCTGGCAGCGCTGACGGCGCCGGGAGCAACGCGCTATTCGACCATCCTCGAGGAATCGCGCTGGACGACGCAGGCAACGTCTATGTGGCGGACACAGGTAATCGATCTCTCCGAAAGCTCACGCCGGCAGGAGTTGTGACCACACTGGCGGGAAAATCGTTGATCCGTCCGCACTAAATGCAGACCATTTGCGTCGCCTTGTCCAAGGAGCAGTATGTCAGGGACTGGGCGCGGCGCATCAACGCTTGTCGAATGAATGGTTTGCCCTTCGTGGGCTGCTGAGCTTGAAGGCAGAACACGAATGGACGCGGACAATCGT
>Ga0194053_10001840_pt1 | contig 13272 bp, 14 predicted proteins | sample SepL228m_MetaG_FD_161684 | JGI IMG/M metagenome (GOLD analysis project Ga0194053, IMG submission 161684) | Anoxic zone freshwater microbial communities from boreal shield lake in IISD Experimental Lakes Area, Ontario, Canada - Sep2016-L227-8m | ecosystem: Environmental > Aquatic > Freshwater >... | reverse complement strand
GCGAGACCCATCAAAAACCGGCCTGCTGCGCCAGGTAAAAGATTGGGGCTGGAGCAGCGCGCAGTTTCGGAATGACGATGGGCGGTTGCTGGCCCGGAGCGCCGATTTTAATCGGCTTACACCACTCAAACACCCAGATGACACGATCAAGAGCGAGACACCCAATCCAACCCAACCAATCACGGATCACGCTCAGTCCAGTTCTGGATTGGACGGTTTCGGCTATCGCACGGTTTAAGCCGACTAAAGTCGGCGCTCCGTCACTTTTTAGCGGCGATACACCGAGCGATACACCCAACCCAACCCAACCAATCACAGATCACGCTCACTTCTGCGCGCATAAGCTAGATGATGGTTTAGCTCACTTCAGGAATTACAAGACTTGAAACGGCCTGGAGGGTAAGGCAAAATCGAAGTATGACTGTGATGTTCCGCTGTCGGATTGAGAAACCGCTTTTAGACAAAGCCAACCGCTTGACCAAGCGATTGGGCACGTCCACCTCGGAAATGGTTCGCATTTTCGTTATGCAGATGGCCAGGACCGGTAAGGTGCCGTTGACCCTAGATGCCTGCGAGGACGACACCATGGCCGGGACGTGGGAGAAGCGCGCCGCGACCTTGGAGAGCTTTTATGACAAGTCCAAAGCCTGGTGAAGTTTATTGGGTTGACCTTGGGACGGCTGCCAAATACCGACCGCTGATGGTCGTTTCGCGTGAAGACCCAGAGGCTGAGCGAGCTTTGGCCGTGAGACGCATAGGGGCAAGCCGAACGCCCGCTCTGCTTTGATCAGATCGGTTGCGCTCCGCAGGCTTGAGCCATATTGATTGGCTCCGTATGGTTCATTCGCTGGGGAACTTAGCCACTCTGTTGCGGGCCCGCCAGCATTCAGGCCATCTACCAGTTATCAGTGGAACGAGCAGATGTATTCGCAAATGCCGGTGCCGACTTCGATGTCGAAGCCGGACTTTGCCGGCACCTCGAACGCCTGGCCCGCACTGAAGCTGTTCCAGGCGGAAGCGCCGTCCAGTTTAACGCGGCAGGCGCCGGCAATGACATCCATGCGCTCGGCGGCATTCGTGCCGAAGTGGAACGTGCCCGGATAAATCAAGCCGAGCGTCTTGCGGCTGCTATCAGGAAAGACAAGGGTGTGGCTGACAACCTTGCCGTCGAAATAGATATTTGCTTTAGCGAGGGCAGTTACCCCGCAGAATTCGGTCTGTGGCATGCCCTCTTTCTAACGGATCCCGCACCAAATGCAAGACCGTTGAACGCGGGTGCCGAGACCTATTGCAATCCCTTCAGGATTTCTTCGGCTTTTTTCTTCGTCGCGTCTTGTTGGGATTTTTCCACGACTGCTTGCAGCGCCTGTTGACGCTGTTCCTTGGGAATCCCTGACGCTTTGTCCCCGGCGAGCTTGACCAGTGCGGAGCAGGCATCGTCCGCTATGGCTGGGTCTGCGGTGAAACTGACCAGCACCGCCAAGGCCCCGGCAGTCGGGATGACACCGATGACGCCGATTGCCAGCCGCTGCTCTTCCGGACGTTTGATCAGGGGCATCACATCCTTGACCTTGTTCACCTTCTCGTCGTCTTTGAGATGCTTGTCGCCCTGGACGTATTGCAGGTAACCGCGCAAACCCAACACTTGGTACGAGGTCTTTTTGGAGTCTCGGGCGAGCGTCAGCAGCGGTTCCGCGACGCCGCTGTCCTCGGGCCAATTGTTCGGCCAGGTCGATAGTGTGCGCACCGCCTCATCCCGCACAGTCTCATCTGCGTCTTCGACGGCGGATTTCACGGCGGCCAGGGCTTCGGGGCCGCCGGCGGAGGCCAGCGCATGCAGCGCGGTTATGCGCAGGGTGCTGTCGCCGTTTTGCGCCAGTGGCAGCAGGTAGGGCACGCAGCGCACCCCGTTGCGGCTGCCGATTGCGATGAGGGCCGTCTCGACCTCGGCGCGCTCTGCCGGACCTAAGCTCGGCTGAAGAAGGCGCACCAGGGCGGCTGCCTGTTTGTCGTCGCCCAGCGTGCCGATGGCTTGAACGGCAGCGCGGCGAACGCCTGTGTCGGGGTTTTCGGCTGAAGCCACGATGGCGGGAAGGGCTTGGTCAATTCGTCGCCGACTGGCCAGTTCGATGAGCGCCTGGCGGGTCTTGCCCGTCGATTGCGGCAAACGCGCGAAAAGGTCTGCATCCACGTCATTGCCGGGAAGCCGGGTCAGCGCGCCGAGGGCGGCTTGCGCCAGCTCCGCATCGGCGTTCGTTGCGGCTTCGAGCAGCAGCGGGATACTTGAAATGTTGCCTTGACGTTCCAGTGCTCCGAGGGCCACGATTCGTGTATTCTTTGGGCCGCTCGTGGCCGCGATTACAATTGCGGACAGAGCAGCGGAATCCCTGCGATCTGCGATGGCCAGCAGAATGAAGGCCTGCCGATCCGGGTTGCATCGGGTCAACTCGGCCGCGAGCGCCTGGCTGACCGGGAGGCCGGGAAGTTCCCGAGCGGTGCGCAGTCCGATCTGGAAGAACCCCTTGTCCGGTGAATTCAATTGTTTGAGCAACAGGGGAATCCCGGCATCCTGTCGGGCGAGAATCGCCCCACGCGTCGCTTCCAAAATCCTTTGCTTGGGGACGTCGGCTTTGCAGACGGCATCGTAGATTCTCACGGCTTCAGGCAACTTGCCCTGAAGGAAGTAATTTTCCGCACACAGGACGCAGCCTTGGGCAACGAACGAGCGGACCTCAACGGGCGCAGTGGCCAGCGATTGCTGCAGGGCCTTGGCGGGTTTAGCCCCGCCGATGCGACCCAATGCCACGGCGGCGGCAGATGCGACGTTGGCATCGGGGTCCTTCAGTTTCTTCACGAGCCCACTGACCGCCCCTGGGTCGCGACGAACACCGATTGAATTGATCGTGCCGACCAGCAGCCTGCCGTTCAAGCTGCCCATCGCCTTGCGCAAAGCGGCATCCGGGGCCGAACCGGGGATGGCCTCGAGCGCGATCCGTGCCCACGAGGCAAGGCTCTCGTCGGACAACAATAACGCCAGTGCGGGGACGGCGTCCATCGTGCCATAGATGGCCAACTGCTTGCAGGCAATAGCTTTGTCTCCGGGCGGCGCGTCGGACTTGAGCACGAGGATGAGCGCGCGTTGTCTTTCGGCCGGTGAGTCTTTGCTCTCAGCGGCGGTCGCGACCGAATGTCCGGCGGCCAGCGTGGAAACCAGCACCACAGAAAAAACAACCGACTGTGCGAAACGATGAATTTGTCGAAGCCTCATAGATATCCTTTGGGTAAATGCATTTTCATGTAACTCAGGTAAACCATTTCAATCATATAATTCTCGTTCAAACTCTCCACGGTTCGCGCAGGGCCTCGGATCGCAGCCGATTGGCTTGCTCGTCGCCGATGAACTCGTTCTTCACCGGGTCGTAGTTCAGTTTACGATCGAGGAACAGCGCGATATTGGACGCATGGCAGGCGATATGCGCCTGGCAGGCCGCCTCGGCGTTGGCCCTCGTGCGGCCGCGCGTCTTGACGCAATCCAGGAAGTCGCGGATGTGGAAGTTTGCCGGGTAGCCGGAAATCTTGGCACCCTTGCCGGTGAGCAGCGCCGGCGAGCTGGCAACGATGTCGCCATCATCGCCCGTTTCCACCCAGCCGGTGTCGCCTTCAAATCGCACGGGGCAGGAGCCCAGCTTGAGCCAGCCCTCGTCGCGCAAGATCAGTTTGACGCCGTTGGCATAGCGGGCATCCAACTCCTTGCTCTTCGGCTCGTACTCGACCGGCGCCGTCTCATCGGCATCATTCGCCCACTGGCAGAGGTCCACGCAATGGGAACCCCATTCCAGGCATCCGCCCCCCACCAAGCCGCCGCCTTTCTCGAAATTGAAGCCATCGAGGAGAGCCTTATTGAACGGGCGCCAGGCCGCCGGCCCGAGGTACATATCCCAGTCCACCTGTTCCTTGTCCGGTTCGGGTTGCGCCAACGCCCAACCGCTGGTGACGGTTTTCAAGCCAGCCGGCTGGGCATAGAGTGTCTGGAGTTTGCCCAGCTTGCCACGGCGGGCCAAATCCACTGCGAAGGCGAAATTGGGCAGGCTGCGCCGCTGCGTGCCGGCCTGGAACACGCGGCCGGTTCGTCGGAAAGTTTCCGCGAGCGCCAGGCTTTGCGCTATATTTTTGGTGCAGGGTTTCTCGCAATAGACGTCTTTGCCCGCATTGGCGGCCAGGATGGAGGCTGTTGCGTGCCAGTTCGGACCCGTTGCGATGAGCACCGCATCGATGTCGCTGCGAGCCAGCAATTCGCGCATGTCGCGGTATGTGGCGCAATCCTGGTTGCCGTATTTGTTATCGGCTTTCTTCTTGATGGCCTCGCGGCGGGCGGCCTTGACGTCGCATACCGCCACGAACTGGACATCGGGTTCCTCGAGGAAACAGCCCAGGTCGTAGGTTCCGCGACCACCGATTCCGATGCCGCCCAGGACAATCCGTTCGCTTGGAGCCACGCCGCCGTCCTTGCCTAGAACAGTGCTGGGGATCACTTGCGGCACGGCGAGCAAGGCCCCGGCCTGGAGGGCGGTCTTCAGAAACTGCCGCCGATTGAACCCGAATTGTTTTGCGCCGCTTCCGGGTTCCCGGTCGGGCTGGTGGTTGCCAGGAGGATTTGTAAGACGTTTCATTTCTCTTATTTCACATTTGCGGACATAAACTGTTTTAGTTCCCAGATAGTGCAGCACTAAGTCAGGGTTGTCCATGTTAGTTTCATCATGGTAGAGTCATCAGCAGCATGGGTTCGGATACTGAAGTCGATTTGCTTGCGCGCTGTCGCCAGGGTGAGGCCGGGGCGTGGGACGAATTGTTCGACCTGCATTACGCGGGGGCGGGGCGATTTATCTTTCAGCTTGGCCACGATTTCACGCGCGAGGACGCCGAGGAGATTTGTCAGGAGGTGTTCCTGGCCGTCATCAAGAACATCGATTCCTTTCATGGCGAGAGCCAGTTCCAGACATGGCTCTTCCGCATTGCGGCAAACAAAGCGCGGGATTATCGCGAACGCCAGCAGGCGGCCAAACGCGGCGGCGGACAGACGCCCATTTCCTTGCAAGCCGAAGACCCCGAGAGCGGATTGGCTCTCGACCCGCCCAGCAGCGCGCCCACACCGGACCTCGTCCTGATGGGCGAGGAGCAAATCGCCATGGTTCACCAGGCTCTTGACCAACTCGGCGAACCGTGCCGCGAGATCATCCAACTGCGCTATTTCGGCGATTTGAGCTACGACGAAATCAGCGCTGCGCTCGAGTTGAACCCTAAGACCGTTAGCTCGCGCTTGAGCAAATGCCTGGACCGGCTGGAAGTCATCGCGCGCAATATCTTTGCCGGGGAGAAATCCCCCGCCTTCCCGTCTAACTAATAGCTGATATGGCAAACGAACCGGAACGCCCCATTGAAAAGCTGCTGCGCGCCGCGGCGAACAAGCGTCGCGACCTGGCCGGCGCGCCGATTGAGCTGCATTCGGCCACTCGGCGCGTGCTCCAAGGCGAGGTGGTGCGGAAGTTCCCGCGCGATAAGAGCCGGCCCGAAACATTCTTGCAGGCGTTGGCGCGCCTCTGGCCAAGGGCCGCCTGGGGCGCTGGCGTTCTTGCCGTGTTAACAGTATTGGCATTGGTACTGGTTTCGAGTTCCAACAAAAAGGAAGCACGGCTGGCGAGGAACGAACCGCTGCCGGAAGCGGCTGCCACAGAGCAGCTCGCGCCGCAACCGGTTGCCGCGCCCGCCGCGGCTCCGTCGGAAAGTGCGGTTCGGGCAGACCACCCCGTGTTCGCCGAGGCAGTCCGGGCACCAGCCAGTCGTGACCAAACATCGCGCCAACTTGGAAGTCAGCAGGCCGGCAGCACGAAGACAGAGGAAATGGCGCAGGTCATGATGGGTGAAAAACCGGTGTTGACGGCCTCCCCAGGCAAAGACGCGAAGGAAACAAAACAGACAACGATTTCTTCTGTCGGCAACGCACCTCCGGCTCTGGCCGGCACAGAGAAACCAGCCGCGACGGACGAACTACTCGATATGTCCGCTAAGAGCCCCGCCAAGCTCCCCTTTACATACCAGGCGTCTGCCGCTGCCACCTCGCCAGGCACAACGACCGCTATTAGCGTAAACAAGAACCTCTTAGGAAGTGTTGCCAACGCCTCCAGGCAGGGCAATCGTCTTGGGAACAGCCAGCGCTTCGCGCAAGTCAGGTCGGAAGCAAAAGCGGAAAGCGGCTTCGCTGATCGGGTATCGCCCACACAGCCAGTGCTGGCATCTTTTCAAGTCGAACAGTCTGGCCCCGAGTTGAGGATCGTCGATGGCGACGGCTCGGTTTACAGCGGTTTTGTGCAGGTTGCCGACGGCACCGAGCGGCTGCGTTCGGTCAATGGAGAGAAGCCGGCAGCGGCCCAGGCGGGGAGAGCGATGGCGGCGAAATTCGACTCACAATCGATTGTGTCGTTGAGCGCGATCGGGCGAGCGGGTCAAACTTACTTCTTCCGCGTGGCGGGCACGAATCTGAGTTTGAACAAGAAGGTGGTTTTCACTGGCAACCTCGTGGCGGCTACCACTCTGACTTTAGTTGTGCAGACGACGAATGCTGGGGCCGCCGGGGGGGCGTTGGGCGGCGCCCAGGCCGCGCCCGCCGTCCAGAGTTCTCAGCCCCTTCAGAATTCCCGGATATCCGGCAAGGCCGTGATCGGCGACCGCAAGGAGATTAAGATCAACGCTGTGCCAACGGGCCCGTGAGCGGGCTTGGGCCGAAATGACACCAACAGGCCGCAGGGCTTGACCCGGGAGGAGTTTCAACGAAGCGCGTCTGTCATCAACCGCAGCATGCTGAAACAGACACACTTCGCGGGCGGAATGCCGGCTCTCTCCCCAACATTGCCGCTGCGGCTCAGGCAAGATGCTGAAACTCAACCGGGGACCGTTGTTCGTGGTTTTGGCGAGCGGCACGCATCTCCCCCTGTGGTTCCCCCGCCAGACTCGCCGAAACTGCTGCCGGGCAAACCTTCACCCGTGGTGCTTCAGGCGGTGATACCCGAGGAAAGCATCGTCTTGAAGCAGTCGGCTTACAGAATTCCGAAAGGCCAGACGGCGACGTCGATTCCGATCTTTCTGTATAACTTTGGGCAGGGGCGACGAAGTTACGCGCGCCAGGCTCCGAAGACCGGAAGAGGGTTATTCGCCAATGCGAAATCAGTATTGAGTTCGTGGGTCGGTCTGGTTATTCCTTTCTCATGCGCCGGTTATTTTTTTGGTTACTGTTCGCGGGTTGGCTTGCGGTGGCTTTGTCAGCCCCGGCGGCCACCGGGCGCGTGATTAAAGTATTGCCGCATTTCCTTGACCTCAAAGGTCGCGATTCGGCTTACCCCAGCCTTTACGAGCGCGACGCCTATCAGGCTCATCTGCGACAGCATACCAACCAGATTTCAGGGCTGCAGTTCAACGTTCAGTGGAAGACCCGGGGCAAGCCCAACGGCCCGGTCAAACTCAGGATTGAAATACGCGGCATCGTTCGGGGCGATTCGCCGGAATCCCTCGTGCTCGAAAAACTCGTTGAGCCTGGCGGCTGGTTCAACCATTGGTCCGTCATTCCGGTCACAAAGGATAATTACCGGATGTTGGGCGAGGTCACCGCCTGGCGGGTGACTTTATGGGAGGACACGCAATTGCTCGGGGAACAGCGGTCTTTTCTCTGGTAGTTTGCGATTTGGGTTTTGGGATTTCGAGCTTTGCGCCTGCTCATTTCACCCGGGGTCGCGTCGATTGCGCTCGTTGACAGGCAACGATTGAGGGTCTAGCTTCGCGGCTATGTCTGGATTGCCGTTTGAACTACTGCTGGCGCTGCGGTATCTCCGGCCCAAAAGGACCTTCGTCTCGGTCATCACTTTGATTTCCGTGGTGGGCGTCACACTGGGCGTGGCCGTGCTCATTATCGTCATCAGCGTCATGAGCGGGTTCGACGCGCAATTGCGCGACAGAATCCTCGGTTTCAACACCCACATCAAAATCCTTCCACGCGGCCAAACGATGAAGGATTACGCCGCAGTGGCCCGTATTGTCTCTTCGAATCGAAATGTTAAAGCCGTCGCACCGTTCGTCCTGGGACCGGTATTGGTGGAAACCACGTCCGCCAACGGCGAATCGCAGGTCGGGGCTCCCTGGATACGCGGAATCAATCCCCGGATCGAGACAAACATCAGCGTGTTGCCGGACAGCATTAGGGAAGGGAAATTCGATGTGAGCGATCGCGGTCTGTTGGTTGGGACCGAGTTCGCGCGCAACATGAACCTGTCTGTCGGCGACCGGGTGGAGATTGGTTCGCCCAGCGTCCTGAAGAAATGGCGTGAGAGCGCGAAGAAAGAAAACGGGGCCGCCCCGGTGTTGCCGGAATTCGAGGTGCGGGGGATTTTCGATGTCGGTTATTACGAATACAATTTGTCGATCATCGTAATTTCGCTGCAGGATGCGCAGGATCTGTATGGTTTGGGCAAAGATGTGCATGGGTTGATGGTGATGCTGCATGACCCGTATCGGGCGCCGGTTGTTGAAGCGGAGCTGGCGAAGGCGCTCGGGCCCAACTACGGAATCCGCACTTGGATGGAGGAAAACTCGAACCTCCTCAATGCGGTGCTGGTCGAGAAGCAGGTGATGTTTTACCTGCTGTTTTTCATCATGATCGTGGCGGCGTTATGCATTCTCAGCGCTCTGATCACGTTTGTGGTGCAGAAGACGCGCGAAATCGGAATGCTCAAAGCGCTCGGGGCCACCGACCTGCAAGTCAGCTTGCTGTTCCTGAGCCAGGGGGCTCTGGTCGGGGCCATCGGTGACCTGGCGGGTTACGGATTGGGAATGCTGGCGCTGGCATATCGCAATGAGTTTTTGCATTTCATGAATCGCATGACCGGCTTCGAGCTGTTCCCCTCTTCGATTTACGGCTTCACCGAATTGCCCGCGTTGATTATCCGGCGAGACATCCTGCTCATCTGCGGCAGCGCCTGGGTGGTCTGCATTTTGGGCGGCGTCATTCCGGCCTGGCGGGCGGGCCGGCTCAAACCCGTGGAGGCATTGCGCTATGAGTGACCTGCTGCTTTCGGCCAAAGGCATTCACAAGACCTACGTCCTGGGCCAGCGCTCGCTGGAGGTGCTGCGCGGTGTCGATGTGGAGTTGCGCCGCGGTGATTTTCTTGCGATGCGCGGCGCTTCGGGCGCGGGCAAGAGCACGTTGCTCCATTTGCTCGGTGGCCTGGATTCGCCCAACCAGGGCGAGGTTTGGCTGGCAGGCAGGAATTTGGCCACACTCGGGCGGGGAGATTTGGCCCGGCTGCGCAACCAAGAGGTGGGCTTCATCTTTCAGGCTTATTATCTGTTGCCGGAACTGGACGCGCTCGAGAACGTCTGTCTGCCGGCGCGCATGGCCCGAACCCCTGCTGCCAAAGCCGAAGCCCGCGGCCGCGACTTGCTGGCCCGCGTGGGGCTCAAGGAGCGTATGGAGCACAAACCTTATGAACTTTCCGGCGGCGAACAACAGCGCGTCGCCATCGCCCGGGCGCTCATCAACGAGCCGGATTTGATCCTGGCGGATGAGCCGACAGGCAATTTGGATTCACACACCGGCGAGGAGATCATTGAACTGCTCTGCGCCCTGCGCGATGAAAAGCAAACCACTCTGGTCATGGCCACCCACGACGCAAAGGTCGCCGCCCGCGCCCTCAAAGTAGTGGAACTCGTGGATGGGCAGATCGATTATGGAAAAACGGAGTGATGGAGGCGTGGAGTAATGGAGTGAAGGATTTTCGCGTGCGTTCTCCCGAGGCTTGGCCTATCTTCTCGCCTGTGCATGGCTCTGATTAAACCTTTTGCCGCATTGCGTCCGAGGCCCGAATTGGCCGCGCGCCTATGCCAGCTTCCGTACGACGTGATGTCTTCCGACGAAGCGCGCCGTCTCGCCGTCGGCAACCCCCTGAGCTTTCTCCATGTCAGCAAGCCGGAGATCGATCTGCCGCCGGCCACGGACGCTTATGCGCCGGAAGTTTATGCCAAAGGGAGCGAGAATTTTAAGCGACTGCTCGCGGATGGCGCCCTCCGGCAAGACCCGCAACCGTGTTTTTATCTATACCGCCAAGTTATGGGCCGGCACACCCAAGTCGGTTTGGTCGCCGCCGCCAGTTGTCAGGCTTATCTCGATGGCCTCATTAAGAAGCACGAGTTGACGCGGCCGGACAAGGAAGACGATCGGGTGCGCCACATCGAGACGCTCAATTCCCAGACGGGGCCAGTCTTCCTGGTTCACCGGGCCAGCAAGGCCCTGGATGAACTGGTCGCCCGGCAGGTTGCCAATCCGCCGGATATTGATTTTACGGCCGACGATGGAGTTCGACACACAAGCTGGACGGTCAACCCCGGGTTGGCTTCCGGGGAAGGCTCTGTGACTTCCTTGATCGCCGACATCTTCGCCCAACTGCCGGCGCTTTATATCGCCGATGGCCATCATCGGTGTGCGGCCGCCGCCCGGGTCTATCAGAAGCGCAACCCAGCCTTGGGATCCCCGTTTCCGCCGGATGAAAGCGCCTGTTTTCTCAGCGTCATTTTCCCTCACAATCAGGTTCAGATCCTCCCTTACAACCGGGTGGTGAAAGATCTAAACGGTCTTTCGCCGGCACAGGTGCTTGAGAAACTTGCGGATGTCTTCGTCATCCAGCCCCAGTCATCTGCCCACCCGTTTGGCGCCACCACGCCGGCGCGAAAGCACCACATCGGTCTTTACCTCGATGGCAAGTGGTATGCGCTTGGTTTCCACCCCCGTTTCACCGCCACCAGCAACCTGGCCGAAGGACTCGACGTCACTCTCCTGCAGAACCACGTGCTTGATTCCATCCTGGGCATTACCGACCCGCGCACCAGCAAGCGCATTAATTTCGTGGGCGGGATTCGAGGTGCCGCCGAGTTGGAGAAACTCGTCAACAGCGGCGATTACGCGTGCGCCTTTTCGTTGTTCCCCACGAGCATCGAGGATCTCATGGCCATCGCCGACGCCGGCGGCACCATGCCACCCAAGAGCACTTGGTTCGAACCCAAGCTCCGCGACGCCATGTTCTGCCACCTCATTTAACAACGCAGAGGGTAATTGCGATCTCGGCAACAGTGGTTCGGTTCATGGCGGGGATTTCAAAGGGATCGAGCAGAAGATGCTCCACTCGGCTTCTGGACCGCTGGGGACAACCAGGCCGCGTCAAGGAAGAGTTGCTTCCCGTGTATGAGCGCGCATGGCCTGGTAAACCGCTCTGGCATATTCAAATCGTAATGGACGGGCCATGCTTGCAATCACGACTCGAATTCCTCATTTCGTCCAATGCTTTGTCATTTGTCGAACCGACCATTTCATGCTTCTACTGGGCGCTGCGCGAGTGAGAGCAAATCGCGCGGCCAGCTTGGTTCTTCACCCCGGCACTGCGTCCCGCATGGGCCGTGTGCCTGGCAGGGGTAAACCTCTCCCGCTGGAACCTAACTGTTGAACTTCCTCGCGGACGAGGGCGCACAACCGACCGTAAGCCTGCTCCTCAGTTTCCCCGTGGCAGACACCGCCCCAGGGGAATAGGTCCGGACAGAAACCCACATATAGTTGGTCCTCGTCGCTCCACCGCACGAACTTCAAATACTGGTCTTGGGTTTTCATCGAGTTGCCTCGCGGATAGCGTTGCGAACCTGCTTCTCCTGGTAATGATGCGCATCGTCGCCGCTTTTTCCGCGCAGAATCACCGCGCCAGGAAACAGGGGATGGCGGAGCTTGCGATGCGATCCCTTGCCGCCCGGAGCGAGCACGAATCCCGCCTGCTCCAAGTCCGCAACCAACTGGCGTATCTTGCGCGGCATTGCTGTGTCTTAAATATCATTCCAGATATTCGCCGTCAATCACCATACCGTCACCCACCGCAGCCAGATGAGGGGGCGGCACGGCAGGCGCACTTCAGTCTGGCGAAACCGTCCAGCTCTTGTCGGGGTCATAGACTTTCATGCGCTCGGCCAACATGCCGGTTTTGGTTCCCAGATCTTGTTGATAGACGCGGCCCTGCTGGTTGACGATAAAGGTCATGATGCCGGTATCGCCGTATTCGGCGGGCCAGGCGACGAAGGCAAAGCCGCCGACCATCTGGCCGTTGATGATGTAGGAATACTTGCCGCCCGGAGCGGACTTGCCCTGGCGCGTGAGGATCTTGAAGAAGTAGCCATGGAATGGCTGGCGCTTGCCTACCACCCGGGCGTTCTTGCCATAGCCTTCAGTGGCGGCGTCCGCCGCCATCGGTCCGAGCGGGCTGATCTCGCCGTCAATATCCGGCGACCAGAACAGGCCATCTTTCTTGCCGGGCGTGCTGACAATCTTTTGGGCGTATTCGAGAACTTCATCATTGTCCCGGTCGCGGCTGGCGTAGTCGCGTTGGGCGGCGACCGCGGCGCGCATGACGTCCAGGGTGTGGATTTCGTTTGCGCCGATGCGGCGATTGAGAATCTCCTCGCGGCCCGCCGCGCTATCAAAGAACCAACGTCCGCCCTGGGCGACGATGGGGACGGGGAAGGGCCATTCGTTGGTGCCGATGTCGAGCACGCACCGGGTGTCGGACTCCCGCACGATGTGCTTGGTCTCGGCCAGTGCGGCGGCGAAAACGGCGAACTCTTTCGCGGCCTGGACCTTGTCCGGGTTTAGCAGGTAATCGGACTCGGGGCCGAAGATGGCTTTGAGTTCGGCGACGTTGGTGGTGCGGACGGCGCTGGCGATTGCGGCGACGGCATCCTCGGGCGTGGCAAAGGTCTTGCCGGCTTCGGCCGCGCGGAGCGGGGCAGGGGCAAATGCCGCGAAAATCAGGCCCAGAACCAGCGACACACGGTTCATCGAACGAACGTTGGATAATAATGTTCTCATGGCAATCATGCGGTTGAAATGGTTCGCAAAGGTTTAGCGTCTGCCGCCGCCGCCGCGGCTAAAGGAGCCGCGGGAACTGGAGCTGCGGGTGCTGGCGCCGTTGCTCATGCCTCCAAAGGCGCTGCGGCCTGAGCTGCTGGGTGCGGATCGAGCGGCGGTGGAACTGGACGATGGGCGGCTCATCGAGGGTGACGACGTGGGCCTTGCAGAGGTATTTGAAGGCTTGGAGAAATTCTGCGTCGAGCTGGGGCGGCTCGCGGCGGAGGGGCCGCCTCCCGCCCACGAGCTGCTGGAACCGCTCCCGGTCGAGGGGCGCGCGGTAGTGGGGGTTG
>Ga0194053_10001837_pt1 | contig 13284 bp, 14 predicted proteins | sample SepL228m_MetaG_FD_161684 | JGI IMG/M metagenome (GOLD analysis project Ga0194053, IMG submission 161684) | Anoxic zone freshwater microbial communities from boreal shield lake in IISD Experimental Lakes Area, Ontario, Canada - Sep2016-L227-8m | ecosystem: Environmental > Aquatic > Freshwater >... | reverse complement strand
CAATAGCATTGTTTACCCACACGTAATAGCGAAGAGGCGTTATATTCTCTATTAATTTTCGGAATATTATACTTTACAAACCTAGATATTTATCGATGATTTTATAGTCTGAACATGATTTTGTTTTCTGGGTTGTTATAGTTATAACACTGGCAGTTGCCATTATGGTCAATCTGGAATACGTGTCCTGCTCTTTGTTTTTTTGTTTTGAACTCCTGGAATAACGCTTTAAGGAGTACTGATATCATCGTGATTTGTGTATCTGGGATCTTAAAGCAGACAACACAAAATCCCTGGTTTATTTGCACTTTGTTCCAGAAATCCCTCACATTTATAGTTATGAAAGTTGGGTGTTGCCTCGTTCTGGAAAGAAGTTGCGGAATGACGTCATCCTTGACGATTGTGCCGAGTCGTAAATCAATCACTGCGACAACTGATCCACGATACCACTTTTTTATGCTCTCCTCTAACTCCGGCTCCAAGAGCTGTTCATCAAACACTATCACTTTACTGTGATACGTTTGGGAGATTTTCTCCCGCTTCGTGGTTTACTAAATAGATTCATCGCCTCACGAATTGCATCTTTGCTAACTCGTCCCCGGTAGCTTTTGATAATAGATTCCACGCCATCTCCGGCGTTAATTCTATCAAGCACTCCAGCCACTAAAATCCGTGTGAATATAAAAGTGGGACGACCTCCACAAACGCCTTTGGCCTTGACTACATAGTTTCCCATCGCTGTGTATTGGTATGGTTCACCACCGAAATTTACAGTTACTGGTCTGGGCATAGTCTCTTCCTTATCCTCAGTGTTGTGAATCCCTTTATTATTAGGATGCTACAAACATATTTTCCTGTCAATATTTTTGAATGCGTTTTTGAATGCGTTTTGAATGCGTCAAATTCACAATCTAGTGATGCTTTCACTTCAATTACTCGCTCGGTTGCTGTTAGTTCGTGTTCATCTGAGAGGATATCTTACACATTGATGTTATGATGGACGAGGTCTGGACGATCATTCCAGACCGCTTCGAAAGCTCAACAGTATGGGACTGTATAACCCCAATTCACGAATCGGAAGGACCGCAGGAGACCCTCTAATTTGCTGATTCAAAAAAGGAAGGGATTCGCTGTGAAAAAGTTTCTTCTGGTGCTGCTGATGATGACTATTGGTATCGGCTCTTCAGCCATGGCACAAATGTTTGTCGCCGCAGATGGCGGCATCGCTCCAGACGGAAGTCTGAATTACGTATTCTCTGCGGGTTCCTCGTTTGTGTCCGGCGGCCCCATTTATCCCATGCCGCAACCGTACTGGATAAATCCGCCTACAAGTTCCGTGTCGGGATTCCCAGGCCAAACTCCGAATGTTTTCTTGCCTATACCACCTGAACAGTGTCAATAGAAGAGGTTTATCTCAAAGCCTATTTCGACTTCTACAACTGCCGGAGAAGGCACCTGAGCCTTGCCGGAAGAACCCCGGATGAGATTTACAACTTGACCACCTTACCCCGAACCCGGTAGCAGTAAGACCAAGCAGCTTACCACTCATAAATCACGTTCAGTTGTTTAAGGAGCCCGGACCAGTGCAGATCGTCCAAATTGGTGTTGCATTTCGTTTCTATTACGTTTCCAAGCCCGAAACGGGGTTACTTTAAAGGGAAGGCCATATCGGCTTCAGCGTGGCGCAGATTGCGTTAGTTAACCAGGACGTTCCTGATCATATCTCGGCTTAAGACAGGCTCTTTTGGATAGCGGCCCTAATCTCCTCTCTCTTGCCTATTTCTCCTGGTCTCAAGAGGACGTAAATCCGTAGCATACGGATTGAGTAATCCGAAAGAATACTCATGAGGGAATGGGGCATGCTCATGATCGGGATAGAGGTAGCCGAGTTCTCCGCTTCGAGGACTCGGACCGCCTGCTCATACTCGTCCTTATCATCTATCTCGGATTCACGATAGGATGCCACATCAACGAGAGATCCAACCTTGGTAAGGGGCGTTTCTTTACGCCAAATGTACCATCTTTCCGGTTCAATCGTGAATTGCGCGGCCCATTGAATTCTGTTGTTTCTCGCCGTCTTAAGGAGATGCTTTAAAAAATCTTTCGACTCGGGTTCGTATCTTTTTGCTAGGAATTCCTTTTCCCATACAAGTTTCGGAGGCTGGCGTTTCAGAATGGACTCAGTCATTGCCTTGATTACCTCATCACCAGCATTCCTGTGGAGTTCTCTAATTTCCCCTATTACGCAAGATTCGTCAAACTTGCACCACGTACCCTGCTCGATCATCCTAGAGACATCACTACGGGAGCATGAGATGAGTCCATTTTCCAAGAGCGCCATTATGACGCTTTCCAAAACGAGTTCGATTCCTGTCACCGTCTTGTGATATGTGGACTGCACATAATCAAAATACCTGCACAACAGCATGTGGTCGGTGGCCCTCAAGGCTTTTGCGTTGATGCACACTTTTCCGTCGTTATCCACACGCATCTGACTTATGATGTAATCGAGGTCTACCGAACCGTATGGAAGCCCAGAGTGATGAGCGGTTCTCAGGAGGTAATCTATTCGGTCAGCATCCAGGTCCGAATTTACAAGATTCGAGAAACGCCGTGGTTTTGATCGCATGAAAATGGAGGATACGTCATCCGGGTCGAAACCACCGTTGATCAATACGTCTCTTATTTCTTTATCCTTTGCCAGGACTTCTTCACCGGCTCGCTCATGATCAAAAAATTTCGATTTATCGATATCCTCTTCGTTCTCTTCTTTTCTCGTGGCCTCGGATTGACTTGGAATCGGGACAACAAGTTTGTCACGATAGAAGTTCTCTACAGCGTTTTCCATTGCGTGGGAGTATGGGTAGTGCCCAATGTCGTGGAGAAGACCGGCAAGACGATAAAGCTCAACTTCTCGATCCTCGATTTGAGGGTTGCAATTAGAGGCTCGCAAGGCTTCGAGCATTCTTCCTGTTACGTGGCAGACCCCCAATGAGTGGGAAAACCGTGAATAATCAGCACCTGGGAAAACCAAATGCGCTAGCCCTAGTTGTTTAACATTACGAAGTCTCTGAAAAACTTTAGTATTTACGACACTTACTTCGAGTTTACTCAGCCCGACTGTTTTGTAAACAGGGTCTGCGACCCGCTTGAAATTGAAATTAGAACCCATTGGTCAGCCTTATGACCAACGGCCATTGGCGGTCAGTATATCTTTGGCGCTGCTAAGAAACGGATGTAGGTGGGGCTTTTCTCTCTTGAGAGTTTTGTTCAAGTCTTCATCATTCAACTTGCTCACGGTCCTCAGGAAATGAACTGAGGCAACCAGTTCCAACCAGTCTTCTTCGTCGAGCCCGATGTTTTCTGGGACCGGAAGAAGAGGACTAATTACCGCCAACCTCTCTTTGGCGGCTGCCTTGAGGGTCTTACCTTTCCAATCGGTGTCGTCTGATCCCAAAGCTTCGGCAAGGCTGAAATAGTCCCGTGTGAGTGCGGGACAATATGGACCCATGATGTACCATCCGAACCTATAGCCGAGATCAACCCCGGAGAGTTGCCCCAAGTAAACGGCCTTTTGCACACGCTTTCTATCGTCTATCGTCTCTATGTCAAAAGGAATTCCAAGTTCATCCAAGAACAGTTTCAGAGCGATTTTTCCTCTATCCATACCGGCTGCCTCCGTTGCTTGAGGGGCCTGTTTAAGAACCCCTGAGATCTTTAAATCAATCCTCTCGAAGAAGCTTGAAGCCGAAAGCCCTTTCTATAATAGATTGTAGCACGTCGGGCGGTTGCTGCATACAGAATAGAGGAACACAGCAAAGCCCTCACGAGACTAGGGGTCGACTTATTCCATGAGACCAAGAATGTCAATCTCGTTGCAAGGAAATCGGCATTTAGTGGGCATAAAAAAAGACGCTCTTGATAATCTGGAATGTCATTTTAGTTTCCTGTAGATTTGTTCCGTGACATACTCTATATTGCGATATGTTGTCCGGGATGACTTCATGACAAAGAAAACACAAGACAATTACTGCCATTATATAAATTCTCCTGATTGGTGATTGCTGAGTGACGCAGGCCATGAGGCCGTGCCTTGATACCGGCTTGGCCGCCGAAGGACACTACTACCCGGTAGATTCCCTGGTCAGTCAGGCCTGGCTGTAGCGTCCCGGCTGTCGTGATTCTTGAGAACAGGGGGACCTGTTCATTGCATTGAACACCCATCCATGCAGCCAGTGTACTTGTTGGTAACACACTTTTATCCATCTCCGATGATCATCAAAATCAAATGGAAAGACTATGATTAAAATTCTGTCATATTCCCAAGAAAGAAATGAGTTCAAAGATGACGATCTTGTTTGCTATTGCCTTGGGCATACGAGGAAAGACATTGAAAAAGATTATGTTGATAACAACGGCCAATCAACAATCTTAGAAAGAATTACATTCGAAAAGAAGGCTGGAAAATGTGATTGCACTCAAAAAAATCCTAAAGGCCGTTGATGTTTGGCTGATGTCCGCCAGGTGGTGGGCAGACTTGCAAAGAAAAATGCCATATAACAATCGCATCAACTCGGCAATTCCGCTGCCACCATTACTAGCCGGTTATACTCAGCGTCATCTTAGCGTCATGGTCAAAACATGAAAAAGAGACTATCATGAGAGCTTCTTGCAAAACTCGGTAAAACAGTCACCCCGTCCTTGACATAATATGGATCAACGTCGGGACGATCATTTCAGACCGCTTCGAAAACTCAACAGTATGGGACTGTTTAACCACAATTCACGAATCGGAAGGACCGCAGGAGCAACCTTCAATTTGCCGATTCAAAAAGGAAGGGATTCGCAGTGAAAAAGTTTCTTCTGGTGCTGCTGATGACTATTGGTATCAGCTCTTCAGCCATGGCACAAATGTTTGTCGCCGCAGATGGCGGCATTGCTCCAGACGGAAGCCTGAATTACGTATTCTCTGCGGGTTCCTCGGTGGTGTCCGGCGGCCCCATTTATCCCATGCCGCAACCGTACTGGATAGTTAAGTGTGGTGTCCCCTATACCTAGAACCCAAGGAGGTCTGAAATGGAAGAATACATGGTGACAATGGAAGTTTCAGGCCCGACAGCCATGTGGACGAGACCGGATACGGGGGATACGCCTGTGAGCTATCCCGCTCCGACCTTTGGGGCCGTTAAGGGCATTTTCGAATGCATCCTGTGGAGCCAGTGGGCCGAGGTAGTGCCTACCAAAGTCGAGATTTGCTGCCCAATAGTATACCATGGCTACACGACTAATTATGGAGGACCGCTTCGAAAAAGCAAGATAATGAAGAAAGGAGATAGCTTCCAGCTCATCGCCTCGGTCCTCGTAAACGTCTGTTACCGCATGTACGCTGATATCCGTTCGGACCAGGATGGATACGCCAAGCACGGCCGACCAGGAAAGCAGACGATCGGTACAACCAATGGTGCTCACGCTTACAAAGATGTTTTCGAACGCCGCATTAAGCGAGGTCAGTTTTTTTCTACTCCGTTCATGGGGTGGAAAGAATTCACACCGGACTACGTGGGACCGTTTCGTCAGGATACACAGGTTCGCGAAGATATAAATCTTGTAATCCCCAGTATGCTCCGAAATTGCTTTCCTGCCGGCAAGCGATCTGAATGGAAGCCGGTATTCGACTTGCATGTCAAGATAGAGGGGGGAGTATTGCACTATGCTGAATGAGCTTCATAACCTGAACAACTGCATGGAAGAAGCGGGTATATTGAAGTCGTCATGGCATGATCATTGGAAGCAGTGCCCCAAATCAAAGACTTTCGTACTTCTGATTCCGGCTGAAGGTGCCACTTTCCACCTTCAACCGGTGAAGGATGATCAGCAGATTCAGAAGTTTAGAAAATATGAGGTAGCAAATGGAGTATCGTTTCCTGCATTCAATGTTCAGCCTTTACTTCATGCCGGGAGTGATCAAGCAAAAGATTCTGTAAAGCGACTGAAAGAGCTTATGAAACATGAGATCAAGAACAGGAATGAGGACGCATTAGACCAAAGACTTGACGAATTATGGGAAGCTTGTGAGAAGCTGTGGTTACCCCCCAAAGAAGTGAAGCGGATCAATAGTTGTCTCCAATCAGGAGGTCTGAAGGAGAAACTTGGAGACGCAATAAATGCTATTCCTGATGATTACCGGGGACTTCGCGAACTTGTGCAACGTTCACAAGAACTCACTGCCGATGATTTGCAGAGAATGCTCAAATGTACAATTAGAGAAGCCATTCTGAAATCAGGAACTGTCGACGAATGGATCGAAACTCTGCTTGTAAGTACGGCTAATCAAGCCAAGAAATTCTCGGTCGTTCTTGAACTAGCTGATCGCTCTTCATTTCCTTACCCTGTAAATCACGAGAAAGTTTATGCATGGGTCAACGCACAACTCTTTGTGCAACGCTTGCCAGGCATTGTGCGACGCGACGCACCCGAAGTTGACGCCTTTGGGAAATCCTTTCAGCCAAGCGACGATGACGAAAAATTTCCTTCAGTTAATCTCCCGATCGTAGGAAAGGTGATTCTGCGTGCTATGAGTAGCGAGAGCCCCTGTCAGAAAAGATATGGAAGGATCGATGCAAAAAGTTTCCCTGCAGGTAAAGATGTTCGACAAGCAATGAAGGATGCTCTGGAATGGCTAGGGTGCAAAGACCGCAAATGGAGTACCTGGGCGAACGCCTCGGGTGTTTGTGGATTCACAAAGAGAGATGGCAAGAAGGTACCGGTGCCCGGATTGTTTTTAGTACACCCGTCATCCTTGGGCGAGGATCCTCCTGAACTTGCAGGGTTCTTTTTTAGGCAAGATGAGGCTCCGGACCCGGATGGAGCAAAGTTTGAATCCGCGGCTGCACGTGTGACCTCAGCATTGAAGACAGTGGCGAAGGAACAACCAAACCTCGAAGTGCGTGTCTTCGTACTAGCAAAGGCCGATAAAGCGAGAACGAAGATCTTGGTAAGCAAGCAGTACGATGCCCATGCGCTTACTATCGGCGCAAGAGAATGGCTGGATGGCTGCAAGAATATTCCTCTGATCAGACTCAATATCGGGACCACCGATAAAGCCCGGTGGCTAGAACCTGAAGCTCCTTTTCCTGCAGAGGTTGTCGAGTGTCTGAACGTTGCATGGTTTCAGAATGGCCAGAGAACCGATTTAATTCATGGTTTAGCGATTGGTGAAGGAATTGAGTTGTTACTGGGTTCAGGAAGTTCGGCACAGAGGATTGTCCAAAGAGCACTGCACTTAGCAATCATTAATGCGTCTCCCATGCTGCTTGCCCTGGGCCACGCCGACCATCGCCGTGACAGTTCTCTAAAGCTCGATCCTAGATATAAGGAACATGCAAACCTTCTTCCATGCCTGTTGGGTTTGCTCTTACATAAGCAAGATCTCATGAAAGGAGCATACATGCACAAAGCACCATTTCTGGTCGGGAGACTCCTCGCTCTGGCGGATATACTCCATAAGGAATATTGCCTGCACGTGCGTAAAGGCGACCCACTGCCTCAATTAATTGGCAACGCCCTCATGTCTGCAGCAATTGACAATCCTATAAGGGGGCTCGCCAGACTTCAGCAGCGTTTGATGATTTATCAGGCATGGGCCAATCCCGCTCTGGGGGAAGGTTTCGGATTGGCTAAGTGGGTACTCACGCAGATGGGTAATGTCTCACATGAGCTTGCCCTTCTAGATTTGCCTGATCGCACAAACGACGAAGATAAAGCACAAATGCTGTTGGGGTACCTTGCTCGGGCTAAGGACAAAAAACTCCCGGGAGATAATGATGCAATTTTCGATATGGAAAAGGAGGTATCTAATGTTTAATGATGGAACTATCCTTCGTGCTTCAGGTTTACTGGTCATTGAAGTAATCAATTCCAACCCCAATGGTGACCCGGATCGCGAAAGCGACCCGCGCCAAAGGCCGGATGAACGCGGCGAGATTTCGCCGGTATCCTTTAAGAGGAAGATTAGAGACATTATAGAGGAAAAGGATGGACCAGTTTGGAACCAGATATCAAAAAGTTTTGATCCTGCCCTGGAACCGGAACATTTTGGCATCCTAGAAAGTCGGGACAGAGATCGTGCTGCAATTACAAAGGAAATAAAGGACGGCACATTCGTGCAGAGGTATTGGGATGCCAGGGTTTTTGGCAATACATTCCTTGAGAAGGATTTGTCAAATGCAATTACTACAGGTGTTGTTCAATTTGGGCTAGGTGTCTCAATCGCTCCAATTCTTATTGAGCGGATGACAAATACAAATAAGGCGGGAGTACAGGAGGGGAAAGATCGCGGTATGGCTCCGCTGGCTTATCGAGTTGTCCAGCATGCTGTATACTGCATGCCATTCTTCATCAATCCGACCGCTGCTAGGAAATCCGGATGCAAAAAACGCGATATCGACTTGCTTCTTCGGATCATGCCATACGCTTATGCACATACGGCATCCTACATACGTCCGTTTGTGGGCATCCGGCGCGCCTGGTACATTCAACACAAGTCAGCTTTGGGATCGTGTTCTGATTTTGAACTTATCTCTGCTCTCACTCCCAAAAAGAAAAATGATCCTGAAAGACCATCCGTTACGTGGGAGGAATATGACGATCCCAATTCCTTGCCAGATGCTTTGAACACCAGAATAGAGTCATTGCGTGATCTCATGAGCTACGACTAAAATGGAACCGCTCGCCCACAGCGCACGTCCCGACCTGGGGATTCCCGCTCAGCCTTACACGGATCATGTCCGAGGGGTAGTGGAGTTGGCATTTAGAAATGCCATTGAATCGTCAATATTTTGGCTTGGGGATGTTGACAAGTTTGTTGAGACCGTCCGTGTAGCTGCCGTGTTTCATGATCTTGGAAAGCTGGAGCCAGCCAATCAGACAGTAATGATGTCAGATTCCCATACGGGCTCACTACCAGTAAATCATGTGGATGCAGGAGTTGCCCACCTTCTTGATCTTGGTAACACCTATCGATTGGCTGCCCCACTGGTTTACGCTCATCATATTGGGCTTCCAGATTTCCCGGATCAGTGGGTTCGGGCACCGGGAACGGTATTAAGAGATACTGAGATCAACAAGTTAGGCCAAACCACAAAATCCATTACCGACCAAAGACTGAGTGACTACCTGAAATTGCACGAAACGGCTGTTGACTTACCTATTGATCTACGGGGCAATGTGCCCCTGGGTATGGCATCGCCCTGGGGCACGCTCTTATTCCGGATAGCCCTATCGTGCCTGGTTGATGCAGATCATTACGATACTTCAAGACATTATGGGCAAGCGTTCTCCCACGTAGGTCCACCGCTACTCCCTGATGTTCGACTGAAACTACTCGATTATTATATAGCTGGTCTCAAAAAGGAGACAGAAGACGAGCGCAATTCACTTCGCAGTGAAGTTTACAAAGCCTGTAGAAATGCCGACCCCCAAGCGGGGCTCTACGCTTGTGATAGCCCTGTAGGAACAGGTAAAACGACGGCCGTCATGGCTCACCTTCTTAATGCTGCTGCATCGAAAAATCTCCGCCGTATCTTCGTGATTTTGCCTTTCACCAACATTATTGATCAGTCGGTGAAAGTATACCGTCACTCCCTGGTGCGTTCCGACGAACGTCACGAAGATGTTGTTGCTGCACATCACCATAAGGCGGAATTCGATAATCTCGAATCAAGGCATCTATCGTTTCTTTGGAAAGCACCCATCGTGGTAAGCACAGCGGTGCAGTTCTTCGAAACCTTGGCCGCTAATCGTCCATCTAGCCTCCGTAAACTCCATCATCTTCCAGGTTCGGCAATTTTTATTGATGAAGCCCATGCAGCTCTTCCTGCGCATCTATGGCCTCAGGCATGGAAGTGGTTGCGTGAGTTGGAATCTCAATGGAGCTGTCATTTGGTTCTTGGTTCCGGTTCGCTCAATCGGTTTTGGAAACTTGAGGAGTTCTCGGAAGATTGCGTTGAAGTGCCTGAACTGATCTCCCCTGTTGTGAGAGCAAAGGCTGCGAAGCATGAGGAGCATCGCATAAGGTATCAGTCCCGATCGGATTTATTGAGTAGCCAAGCCTTGCTGCAGTGGCTGCCTGAGATACCTCCACCTCGCCTCTTAATCGTCAACACGGTTCAGTCGGCCGCGGTCCTTGCAGCAGCTATGGCCGAACAGTTTGGTCGCAAATCTGTGGAGCATTTATCAACGTCCCTGTGCCCGCGTGACCGAGAAGCCGCTCTTGACAGAGTTAAGAAACGCCTTGCTGATCCATTGGACACTGATTGGACATTGGTAGCCACCTCCTGCGTGGAGACAGGCGTTAATCTGTCTTTTCGAAACGGATTGCGGGAAAGGTGCAGCCTTAATAGCCTGATCCAAGTTGGCGGTCGCGTTAATCGCGAAGAGGAATACACTGATTCAACAGTGTGGGACATTGAGTTGCAGTATGACGCATTTATAAAACCTCATCCAGCCTTTGCAGCTTCCGCGCGCATTCTCGGCGAGTTGTTCAGTGAAGGCCTTGTTGGAGCTGCAGCTTCAACCGAGGCCATGCGAAGGGAGGTCCGGCAGGAGGGATTGAGGGACGTTAACAATGCCATCCTAAAGGCCGAGAGAAATCGGCAATTCCCAAAGGTAGCTGAGAAATTCGCAGTAATTGATTCGAACACAATCACCGTCATTGTAGACCGGGTACTTATTGAAAGCCTCGAAAGGCGCGAGCGGATTGATCCCGTCGTTTTTCAAAATTTGAGCGTCCAGATCTGGCATTACAAGGAAAAAGACTATGCTTTGAAGCGCGTTGCCGGTTTCCGAGATCTGTATAGTTGGACATTGCTCTATGACGACTTCCTCGGGTACATGGCAGGAGTGCTTCAGAAACTAAACCATGAGCAATATGGGACAGTCATATGAGTTCCCTAAAACAAAAATAATGGAAGCGCCAGTCAATGTTTAGCGAGGAAGATCTTCTGCCTTTGTCGTCGTTGCAGCACTTGCTTTTCTGCAATCGCAGAGCGGCTCTGGTACTTCTGGAGGGTATCTGGGACGAAAACCGTTTTACTGCCGTGGGCCGATTGGTCCACGACAGAGTTCACACGGCTGAAACAGAATCCCGCAACGATATTCGCATCAGTAGAGGGTTGTTTCTGAGGTCTCTCCGACTTGGCCTCACAGGGAAAACTGACGTAGTAGAATTTCATAGGATTCAAGAATCTTGTGATCTGGAGCTTCAGGGCCAGGGCCTCAAGACCGGAGTAATTCTGCCGGCAACCCAAGGTCTGTGGCGGCCTTTTCCTGTGGAATACAAGAGCGGTTATTTGCGTCACGAAGAGGGTTATGAAATACAGCTTTGTGCACAAGCGATGTGCTTGGAAGAGATGCTTGAAGTTCAGATAGCCGAAGGGGCGCTTTTTTACAGCAAGACGGGCCGTCGTATGGAAATAGCCTTTAACGACGATCTTCGCAAACGGACAGAAGAATCGGCCCGGCGTCTACACGAAATAGTGCGCTCCGGGGTAACACCAACTGCGCAATATGAGAAAAAATGTGACAAGTGTTCACTGATTTCAATGTGCATGCCCAAGACAACCGGAACGAAAAAAAGTGTCCGGTCTTATTGGGAAAAGGCTCTTGAATGACAAGAGGGTTTGTGAATGAAACGCCTCCTCAACACACTGTATGTGACCACTCAAGGGACCTATCTCTCACGAGACGGAGAGACGGTCCTTGTGCGAGTGGAAAAAGAAACCAAGCTGAGTATCCCAATCCACACATTGGATGGCATAGTGTGCTTCGGTCAGGTTTCGTGCAGCCCCCCCTTGATGCAACTCTGCGGCGATCGCAACGTTTCAATAAGTTTCATGAGTCTATATGGGCGATTCTGGGGCCGGGTACAGGGGCCTGTGTCCGGCAATGTTCTGCTGCGTCGCGAGCAGTACAGACGCTCGGACGATCCTGAGAAAACACTTGAAATAGCCATCCCCTGTGTACTGGCAAAGATTGCCAACTGCAGGACAGTTCTCCTAAGAGCCGTTCGTGATCATGCTCAACAGATTGATGTGGCCCCAATAGAAGATGCTTCCCAAAAACTTTTGCGTCTTATGGAAAACCTGAGAAAACCCGAGACGCTTGAAACGGTTCGTGGCATTGAAGGGGACGCTGCAAGGACCTATTTTGGAGTGTTTGACCATCTTATCGTAGCTCAAAAGGACGATTTTTCATTCCACGAAAGATCCCGACGGCCTCCTTTGGATAGGATCAACGCTCTTCTGTCATTCCTCTATACCCTTCTTGCCCACGATGTGGCGTCTGCACTAGAAACAGTCGGCCTGGATCCAGCCGTTGGTTACCTGCACCGGGATCGCCCCGGCAGGCCCGGACTGGCCTTGGACCTGATGGAGGAATTTCGACCCTTCCTGGCTGATCGCTTGGCGCTGTCTTTGATCAACAGACAGCAGGTTAAAGGGAAAGGGTTCAAAATCACAGAGACAGGGGCAGTTCTCATGGATGATCCAACTCGCAAGGAACTCCTTCTCGCTTATCAGAAACGCAAACAAGAGGAAATAAGGCATCCTTTTCTCGATGAAAAGGTCGTTGTCGGAATCCTACCGTTCGCCCAGGCTCTTCTGCTTGCTAGACACCTTCGTGGGGATATCGACGGGTATCCTCCTTTCTTGTGGAAGTGAGCCAAACATGCTTGTCCTGGTTACCTACGATGTAAATACCGAGACTCCCGAAGGACGCAAACGGTTGCGAAATATCGCTAAAACCTGCAAAAACATGGGCCAAAGAGTCCAGAAGTCAGTATTCGAATGCCTTGTAGATCCAGCTCAATGGACTTCACTGCGCAACAGGCTCGAAAAACAGATCGACCCAGAAACCGATAGCCTCAGGTTCTATTTCTTGGGAAGCAATTGGAAGCCTCGAGTGGATCACGTTGGAGCCAATCCGGGTTACGATCCGGAAGGTCTTCTTATCGTGTGAAATAGGTTGTGCGAACCCTTAGCTACCAGAAAATCCCCGGGAGGTTCGCAACGCGTCCAACATATTGATATTATAGAGCCTACACTGATTTAAGAAGAGAAATGAGACGATGGAATGTGAAATTCGGGAGGGTTCACGAAAAGCGTCTAAAGAAACCAGTGAGAACGTTAGGTTGAAGCCTTACTATCGCCCCTCGCTCGGGGGCGTGGATTGAAACTGTCTCGCACCAGCCAATCCAAGACCTGCAGCCGATCGCCCCTCGCTCGGGGG
>Ga0194053_10001833_pt1 | contig 13318 bp, 12 predicted proteins | sample SepL228m_MetaG_FD_161684 | JGI IMG/M metagenome (GOLD analysis project Ga0194053, IMG submission 161684) | Anoxic zone freshwater microbial communities from boreal shield lake in IISD Experimental Lakes Area, Ontario, Canada - Sep2016-L227-8m | ecosystem: Environmental > Aquatic > Freshwater >... | reverse complement strand
CAATATTTGGGGCGGAAGAGTCTCATTTAGCGCAGAAGACGAGTCCAGCGAAGCGAGTAAAGATCCACTGTTTCGTTGGAAAGGGAATATTTGCGAGCTGAGAGGATCCAAGGTTGAATGAATCGACACGAAGGGGCAATGTCTTAAGGGACCGCCAATCAAAATGAAAGTCCTCCAGAGATATTTTGGCTTGGCTCCCTTGGTCGGGGCAGTGCGCTCCATGGGATTCACCCTGATCGAGCTACTGATCGTGATCGCGATCATCGGCACCCTTGCGGCTCTGATTTTTCCGGCGATCGGCAGGGGGACAAGCCTGGCGAAGCGCACCAAATGCCTCCAGAACCTTCGGCAGATCCAGGTCGCCACGATCGCATACGCCGGGGAGAACAATGGGCAGTTCCCCACCGCCGAACGCGCTTACGGGTTTCCGCACGAGTTCGAGAACTTTTCGAACTCGCTCGGGAAGTATCTCGACGTCACGCGGGACAAGATCATGTTCTGCCCCGGGGAATTGATGAAGTCGCGTAACCCCTTGACCCCGCTTTACCAGACCAACTACACGACCTACCAGTATTTCAATTTCAACAACACGTTCCTTGGGACGTTCAGCTCCAACAAGCCGGACTTATCGCGGGCCGTGACCGCCCCCGTTAACGTCGCCTTGTGGGGATGCCTCACTTTTATCACTTCTGACAACAAAGCCTACGGGCACAGCGATGCCGGGATCGTGAGACCCCTCAGCGGAATGAATGCCGTTTATCCCGACGGCCACGCGGCCTGGGTCGCAGGGACGAATCTTGAAAAGTATTATACCAGTGACTCCGGGAATGGCTTCTACTGGCCGAAGCCCGCGACGAACCGGTAGCATGCGGAGATTCTCATCGCGGAACAGGGCGCTTTCCGGCGAAACAGCCTTGGACTTCAACCCGCCGAGCGGGGTTTCACGGGGGTCAGCGGAGAAGAGGGCCTCCCGACGCGTTCGGTTGGAGGCGTCCGGAATTGCTTTTGATACTGTCCCGGGGTTTGGCCCGTGAGCCGGCGAAACACCTTCGCAAAATGAATCCGGTCCGAAAACCCGGACTCCTCCGCCACGGTGTCGATTGACTTCTGCGGATGCTTCAGCAGCTCGCATGCGCGGTCGATTCTCAAGCGTCGGATGTAGAGGCTAAGGTCCACGCCGGTGTGCTTCTTGAATTTCCGGCTCAGGAAGTCCGGGTGGCAGTGCAGGTGCGCGGCCAAGCTTTGAATGTTGAACGGTTCCTGGATATGGGAATGGGCGTATCGGATCGTCTCCTTGACGAGGTAGGGGGTCGGGGAGTCGCCGTCGGGCAGGAACTTGTCCAGCGCGCCGCCGTTCGAGGCGATCACGTCATGATACCAATGCGCTGATTCCTTGAGCGTCCGCCGCTGCGTGGTGAAATCCACATAGATCAGACCGAAGCGATGCTTGAAGCCATCCTGCCACTCGAAGTTGTCCATGGCGGTCCAATAAAAGAATCCGCGGACGTCGATGCCCTCATCAACCGCGCGGCGCAGCTGGAGCAGGTGCTTGCTCATGAAATCAACCCGGTTGAGGTCGTGGACCCGCCCGTCGAGGCTGAGAAAATCCGAGCTCGAGATGCCATTTTCCGTGATCACGATCGGCAGTTTGTAGTGGGAGTTCAAAAAGCGCGCGCCCCAGTAGAGGGCTTCCGGGGTCTGCTTCCAGAGGTAGAGTGTTTGTGGGTGGCCGGGGGGGAAGGGCACCGCCACGGGGACGCCATCCGGATCGGCTTTCACGGGCACTCCCTGAAAGATGTTGCACCCGTAGAAATCGAGCGGCTGGCAGATGGTTTTGAAATCGCTTTCGGTGTGGCGCGGCACAGCTTTTCCGTAGGCACGGAGCCCGTCTTCCGGATACCTGCCGTGAACGACCGGATCTCCCCACCAGGTGTTGTTCCAAAGCGTCTCCGGATACACGCTCAGAGTAGCCCGCCGCGCCGCATCGACGTCCTCCGGCGACGTGGTTGCCGGGTAAAAGATCGTGCCGGAGGGCGACCAGCCGACGGACGGTTTCCGTTTGGCTTGAGCCCGGATCGCCTGCACCGAGAGGCCGTGCGCGATCAGGGCGTGATGGGCTGCCAGCAAGACTTCCGGGAAATCCAGCTTCAAGCCCGGCGCATGCTCGCCGGTCATATGGCCGAGACCTATGAAGCATTGAGGATCGCTCAATGTGATCCAATTCGAAACACGATCGGAGAGTTTCCTCACCACAACGGACGTATATTCGGCGAACCACTGTGGACTGTCGGGGTTGAGCCAGCCTCCACGAAGAAACAAGTCATAGGGATAATCCCAATGAAAGAGGGTGACCCAGGGTTGAATGCCCGCCGCCAGCAGTTCGTCCACCAGACGTTCGTAAAAATCCAGTCCCTTCTTGTTGGGGCGCCCCGTGCCTGAGGGCAGAATCCTTGGCCAGGAAACCGAAAGCCGGTAGGCCTGCAGTCCGATCTTTTTGAGCAACTCGACATCCTCTTTGGCGTTACGGTAGTGCTCGCAGGCCTCGCGGCCGGAATGGCCCTCCCACACGTGCGAACCGCTGCGGGTGAACATGTCCCAGACGGAAAGACCCTTGCCGTCCGCATCCCAGGCGCCCTCGATCTGGTAGGCCGAGGAGGAGGCGCCCCATGTGAAGTTTTCGCGGAAGCTCATGCGAGGAGGGAATGGTGGAAACCGAAACTCCAGCATCGTCGCATTTCAGCAATTCTCAATGCAATATTCTTTATTGCCGACTGCCATCACCAGAATTAATTGCGGAAAACGACATAACATTGATCGGTTTCTGCCATATCGTGATGTGTAAATTGCGCCTAGAGTGCACGCATGACACGGCCCGACTGCGCGCAGATTTTCTCCCTCAGCACCACATGAAAGCCGCGTTTCCATCCGATTTTATCTGGGGAGCAGCCGCGGCCTCGTATCAGATCGAGGGCGCCTGGGATGCCGACGGAAAAGGTGCCTCCGTCTGGGACATGATGTGTTTACAGCCAGGGAAGATCTGGAGCAATCAGAGCGGCCAGATCGCCTGCGACCACTATAGCCGATACCGCGAAGACGTGGGCCTGATGAAGGAGATCGGGCTCCAAGCTTATAGGCTTTCGATATCCTGGTCGCGTGTGATGCCGCAGGGAACCGGCGCTGTGAATGCGGCTGGGCTGGGCTTCTACGACCGGCTGGTGGACGAACTGCTGGCGGCGGGCGTTCAACCCTGGGTCACGCTTTTTCACTGGGACTATCCCTATGAGCTTTTTCTTCGCGGGGGGTGGCTGAACCCGGAAAGCCCGGAGTGGTTCGCCGAATATACCCGGACGGTTGTTGATTGCCTTTCGGACAGGGTTTCGCACTGGATGACGCATAACGAGCCGCAGTGCTTTGTCGGCCTGGGGCACCTCTCCGGGGATCATGCGCCGGGCTTGAAGCTCGGGATGGCGGAGGCCCTGCTTGCCGGGCACCATGCCTTGAAGGCGCATGGCCTGAGCGTCCAGGTGATCCGGGCGCACGCCCAGAGCACGCCGGTCATCGGGTGGGCACCGCACGGATGCATCTTTCACCCTGCAACCTCGTCCGCAGCGGATGCCGGGGCTGCCATGTCTGCTATGGCCAATGTTTATCCGGACAACCTTTGGAACAATACCTGGTGGGGAGATCCTCCGGTGCTCGGACACTATCCCGAGGAGGGACTTAAGGCGTATGGGAAGCTGGCCCCGAAGGTGGGGCCGGGAGACATGGAGACGATCTGCCAACCGCTGGATTTCTACGGCTGCAACATCTATCATAGCACGCGGGTCCGAGCTGGCAGCGGCGGGCGTCCGGAGGTCGTTCCAGCCGCGGTGGGGGAAGCGCAAACACACTTTCTTTGGTCTGTATCCCCGGAGGCCCTCTACTGGGGGCCCAAGTTCTTTGCAGAGCGATACGGTCTCCCAGTGGTTATCACGGAAAACGGGCTCTCACTCAGCGACTGGGTGGATCTGGACGGACAGGTGCACGATGCGCCGCGCATCGACTTTTTGAAACGCTATCTCCGCGAGCTCCACCGCGCGATCGAGGACGGCGTGGATGTGAGGGGGTATTTCCACTGGTCCATCCTGGACAACTTCGAGTGGGCCGAGGGATACAAGCACCGCTTCGGACTGATCCATGTGGACTACGAAACACAGAAGCGCACGCTGAAGGATTCCGCCCGCTGGTATGCTGCGGTCATCCGCTCGCACGGGGCCGCCATCCACGATGCGCTTGCCGCGCCGGCCACACCGCCGGTTGAGGCCCGCAAAGCCCTTGCCCACGCCTGATCTGCCGTCCGATTTCCAAACACCATCAACCCCAATGAAACACTCGATCCTCACCACCCTGTTCGCCACATTCCTCGCCTGTGCGCCTCTGCGCGCCGAGTCCTCCGCAGACGCAAACCTCATCGATATCGCCTCGCTCGACGCCACCGCGCTCAAGACCGAAAACGGGGCATCGGCGAGCGTTGTGGATGAGGCCGGCGCGAAAGCCGTTCGGATCAACTTCGAGGCGAGCAAGGGCTACCCAGGAGTGGACTTTCCGTCGCCCGACGGAGTATGGGATCTCTCAAAATTCAGCGGGGTCACGGTGGACGTCACGAACGAGGGCGGAGCAAAGGCCGGAGTGGCCATGCGGGTCGAAAACCCCGGCGACTGGCAGACGTCGCCATGGAATTCCGAGGTGAGCTGGATCGCGCCCGGGGCCACCAGTTCGGTCACGGTCACCTTCGGCCAGTCGTTCGGCCAGCCGGGGTTTCAGCTCAACCCTTCGACCATCAACAAGATCAAGGTCTTCCTCAACCCTCCCGGGCAGGATGGCAGCATTCTCGTCCACAGCATCCATCCGGCGGGAGCCCGCTAGCGACATCCGGCACCATTCGGGTAGAATGGATCTTATGAACGACTCGCTCCCCCATCCCTCCACCCGCCGGGCCAGTCTCCTGGCTGCTGCCGCCCTTCTGGTGTTTCCATGTCATCGCTCCGGCGCAGACCCGATCCCAACGGATTTTCAGGCGAAAAACTCCGGCTGCCAGGCCGGCACGCTGCACGGGCAGAATGGGTGGAACGTCCGGGTTCAGGCTCCCGCCAATTCCGGCTTTACGGTCGTGCCCGGAACCGGACTCGAACTCACCCCGAACACGGGAGGGACCCACGCCGTAGCCTATGCCTTCATCAACGATAAAGAGACGCTGGTCGGCCGGGACAACTTTCCCGGCGGCATGCCGCTCTCGCTCGCAGTCAATTTTGTGATCAAGTGGACCGGCCCCGCTGCCAAGGCTCCGATTCTCGGGGTCGGGTGGGGGCTCTATGTCCCGGTGGACATGAACAACCTGCCGTTCGCTGCGGAGCTGGTGCGCGACTCCGGGCAGGGTGGCTACCGGTTGGTCCTTTTCCGGCAGGGCGACAAAACCGAGGTGACCGGAGAGACATCCGTCGCGATTCCGGAGGAGGCCCTGGGATTCAAGGACAGCGGCTTTTCGGATCCCTTGCAGCTTTCCTTCACCCTAACAAACCAGGGAACCCCGCATGAGTGGTCGAGCGTCAGCATGCTCACCAATCTGGCGACCAAGAAGGTGTTCGTCCTCAGAAACACGATGGTGGCACCCGAGGTTTACAAGACTGACGATCTGGTCCGGGCCATCGTCAACCGCCGACGGTTCAGCGAGGACGGCCTGGATTCCGTGACCATCATAAAGCTGGATGACGAGGTCACCCCCGATCCGTCCGCGCAATGACCTCCGTTGCCTGGACGCTTTTCCTTAGCCCCATACATTTCTCATAACACACACCATGACAAAATCCCACCTCGCCCCATTTCATTTCACGGCCATTTGCCTGGCCGCCGGCATTTTTCTTTCGTCTTCCGGCGGATTCTCCCAGGCCCCCGCCCCCGAAAAGTCGCTGCTTGATCTCTCGACCAAGAAATCCCCGGAGCAGTTCGGGATGAAACCGACTTCGGCGGAGGTGATGATCGCCCCGTCCTCCGATGCCGCCAAGCCCGGCATCGACGTGGCGATAGCGTCCGGCAAGGAAATGTATCCCGGCATCCACTTCACCCCGCCCGCGGGCCCGTGGGATCTTTCCGCCTTCGGACACATCGAGGCGAAGTTCACCAATACCGGCACGAAGAAGATCCTCGTCAACTTGCGGGTGGACGCAAAAACCACCGGTGGAGAGTGGGGATCAAACACGGAGACCGCCGAGATCAAACCGGGCGAATCCGGGACGGCCAAAGTGTTCTTCGGCTACGCTTATGGAAGAAAGCCCTCCGCAAAGCTGAACACCTCCGAAATCACGAAGCTCGTCATCTTCAACAACAAGTCGGATGCCGAGCAGTTCTACCGCATCGAGTCCATCGTCGCTGGCGGTCCGGCCGGGGAGAAGCCACCGGTGAATCCCAACGACGTCCGCACGAAGCCGGTCAACGGAGTCCTTCTCGGGAACGGCACGACACTGGATCCGCTTCAGGTCGAGGCCAATGGCGGCGCACGAGCCGAGCTCGCGGGGGATTCCCTGAAAATCGAATTCCCGAACGACGCCCAGCCGAAATGGGTCTCGCTCAAGCCCCAGATCGGGCGCTGGGACCTGCGCGACGCGTTTGGCGTGCGGGTGAAATTCAAAAACACGGGAGCGAATCCGGTCCGCCTGCACCTGAAAGTAAACAGCAACAGCGGCCCGACGGATGCCGGCATCTCGGAGCCGGTCGCGCCCGGAGCGGAGGGAGTGGTCGAGTCGGCATTCGCGTGGACGGTTCCCTGGCTGGGAATCAAGGATTCCGTCAAGACAAGCTGGAGCGGCCAGAAGGGCACGGGCACGAACTTCTCCAGCGACTCCGTCAGCTCCGTCACCCTCTCGGTCGAGAAGGGCGAGGACCTCCAGTCGGTCGCCGTCACCTCCGTCGCAGCCGGCCGGCTCGATCAGCGTAGCATTCCCGACTGGATCGGCAAGCGGCCGCCAGTGGAGGGCGACTGGGTCAAGACATTCGACGAGAACTTCGACGGAAACAGCATCGACTCCACCAAGTGGAATATCTATGCGGAGAACTTCTGGGACAAGCGGAGCCACTTCAGCAAGGACAACGTCCTTGTCGCCGACGGGGTCGCCAAGCTGCACTATGAAAAGAAGACGGGGTTCCATAACGACAACCCGAAACTCAAACAAACAGACTATGCGACCGGCTTTCTCGACACATATGGCAAGTGGGTCCAGCGCTACGGCTACTTCGAGGCCCGGATGAAGCTCACGAAGGCCCCCGGGCTCTGGCCGGCATTCTGGCTGATGCCCGACCGCGGGGAGGCGGCGGGCCCGCAATGGAAGCGCGCGGATACGGGCAACGGCGGGATGGAGTTTGACATCATGGAATATCTCGGACGCTGGGGTCCGCACCGCTTCAACATCGCCATGCACTGGGACGGCTACGATAAAGGCCACCAGCAGACCGGCAGCCAGACCGTTTACTTCCAACCCGACAAGGACGGCTACATCACGTCGGGCCTGCTCTGGCTCCCCGGCCTGGCGGTATTTTACGTGAACGGCAGCGAGGTCCTTCGCTGGGAAACCCCCAGGATCTCGAACGTGCAGTCGGACATGATGTTCACCAACGTCTCGGGAGGCTGGGACAACAACGCGATCGACGACCTCCAACTGCCGGACGATTTTGTCATCGACTACGTGCGCGCCTGGCAGCGGAAGGATCTGATGTCGGATGTGGACACCTACAAGGATCCCGCCGGCTCCGGACAGGCACCCGCCGCCGGAAAGCCCTGATGGAATGACCGACGACGGGCAATCCCCGGCCTCCTCTCCGGGGCATGATCCCAGCCGCTTTCGTGTGGGTTCGCTGACCTATACGAAAGCCGGGCTCGTTTCGATGTTTCTGTTTTTGCTGTGGGGCGACTTCTGCTTCACGCTCATGGAGACCGTCGTGCCGAGCGTGATGCCGCTGAAGTTCAATGCCATCGGCGCGCCGAACTGGGTGCTGGGGTTGATCCTCACGACGATCCCGAACCTGATGAACATGGTGATCAACCCGTTCATCAGTTTCCGCAGCGACCGGTTCCGGAGCCGGTGGGGCCGCCGGATCCCGTTCCTCGCGGGCGCGACGCCGTTCCTCGTTATCTTTCTCATCCTTCTCGGCTACTCGGAGCCGATCAGCCGCTGGGTCCAGCGCTCGCTTCTGGGCGGGCAGGGATCCGAACTCTCCGTCACGCTCATCGTGATCGGAGTCTTCATGGTGTGCTTCCAGTTCTTCAACCTCTTCATCACCTCGGTCTACTACTACCTGTTCAACGACGTGGTCCCGCAGGCATTCCTCGCGCGGTTCATGGCGCTCTTCCGGATGGTCGGCACCTGCGCCGGCGCGATCTACAATTTTTTCATCTTCAAATATGCCAACACGCACATGCAGGAGATCTTCCTGTATTCCGGGCTCCTCTACCTGGCCGCCTTTGCCATCATGTGCTGGAAGGTGAAAGAGGGCGACTATCCGCCCCCGCCACCGAATCTCGACAATCGCAGCGGGGCAGCCTCCACCATCAAGACCTATGCTGTCGAGTGCTTCACCCACCGGTTTTACTGGTATTTCTTCCTGGCAAACGCCTCGTATGCCATGACGTGGGTCAGCGGTGCCTACGGCGTGCTGGTGGCGACAAAAATTGTGGGGTTTGATCTCGCGATGTTCGGCACGATCGGCGGGATTTGCGGGGTCGTCAGCCTGGTTCTCCTTTATCCCGCCGGGATCATTGCGGACCGGCTGCACCCGCTGCGCGTCCTTCTGTTCTCGACCCTCGTGCAGGTGGCGATGGCGCCGCTCTCAATCCTCTTCCTGTTTTCCCGCGCATCGCTGCAGGACGGGACCGCGTTCTGGATCTTTGTCGGGCTCTGCTTCATCGGCGTGCCGATCGGGACATTGCAGGGGGCATGCGAACTGCCGATGTTCATGAAGCTCCTCCCGCAGGCGCGCTACGGGCAATTTTCCTCCGCCAACGCCCTCATCCGCTCGTGCGGCCTCATGGTGGGCGGGCTGGCCTGCGGGTTTTTCCTCGATTCGGTGAAGGTCTTTCACCCCTCGCCGGATCAGTGCTACCGCTTCGTGCCGATCTGGAATCTGCTCTGGCTGGGCAGCGCCGCCTTCTTTTACTACCGGCTGTATCGAGAATGGCAGCGCCTCGGCGGGCTGCACGGATACCGGCCTCCCGAGCCCGGAAGTGCGCCTGCGGATTACTGAACCGCCGCCAGTGGTCCGGTCAGTCCTTCCACTTCTGCTTGGTCGCGACGGACGACGGGTTGGTGTATTCGCCGATTTGTTTCCCGGTTGAGTCAAACGCCTTGAACCAGACGCCGACGACTTTGTCTCTCGATTTCGCGGATGCCCCGTTGGCGAAATACCACCCGGCATCCAGAGAAGCTTTTTCAAGCTTGATCGGGTCGGTCTCGAACTCGACCGCCTTGTTGGTCAGGAGGCTCGGGATCGTATGCGATCCCGAGCACAGCTTGATATCCGGATCCCCTTTTTGGCCCAGCTCCATGACCTGATAATAAATATTGTATTTGACGGTGACGTCCGTGACCTCCTTGAAGGAACTGCTGGTCACTTTCACGGAGTAGGCGATGTCCTTGGACTCGACGTTCGTGTTGCCCTTATTGTTTTTTTTGGAGGAATCGAGTTTGACCGGCGAAGGGAGGATATGGATTTCATCGATCGCCAGCGAGGTCAAGGGAATCAGGGCCAACGCGGCCGCCACCGACAAAATGAAGGGATTTTTCATGCGGGAAACTCTTAAGCGCGATCCGGCAGGTTTGTCGAGCGCGATAGACGCCTGGCCAGCGGCTCCGAGCATTTTCCATTGGAAGGATCCCGTCTTCTAGTGAATGATACGGGTATGTTGCGTTTCGTATTCTGTTTCCTGCTCGTGCTGGCCGCGCGGGCTATCGCGGCTCCGGCGGGCCCGGTTCTCTCCGGCCTGAAGACAATCGAATCCCAACCCTATGCCGCATCGGCGAAGGTGGTCGAAATCCGCGGCGAAAGGGGAGATCCCCAGCCCAAGGAATGGATCTTCCTTCTCAGCGATTCCACCGCGCGCGGCGGGGTGCGCGAGGTCACGGTGGCGGATGGAAGAATCACCTCCGAGCGGACGCCGCTCCGGGGAATGGCCGATGTCGCCGGCCTTCCCCCGCTCGATACCCGCCTGCTCGCCACCGACGCGGACGCGGTCTTTCGCATCGTCCATAAGGAAGCCACAAAAAGCGAACTGGGATTCGACTGGATCGATTACACGCTCCGCACGGATGCGGACAGCAACGCCCCGGTTTGGACGGTTAAACTCTACGACAATATGGGGGCGCCCGTCGGAACGGCGCGCATTTCCGCCAAGGGCGGCACCGTGGTGAGTTCCCTCCAACCCGACCCCGGCGCAAAAGCCCGCGCCGAAGCCACTCCGGTCAGCAAAGGCGGCGGAATCATTGGAAATGTCGGCGACGCCGCAGGCCGCGCCGCAAAAACCACCAAAGACTCGACGCTCCATTTCCTCGGGACGTTGCAGGAGGAATTCGTGGGCGAGCGGACCATCGGCCCGAAGGACGAGTGATGATCGAACAAGCGATCATCGTTCTCGTCATCGTCGGCTTCCTGATGCTCGCCGCCGAGGTTTTCGTTCCCGGGCTGGTGCTGGGGACTCTGGGTGGCCTCTGCCTTGTCGGTTCGGTGGCGCTCTGCTATGCCGCCTACGGTCCGCTTCTGGGAACCGCCGCCTTCGCGGCTCTGGCCGTGCTCAGCATCGTCGGATTTTTCCTGTGGCTGAAGCTTTTCCCTCACACTCCAATCGGAAAAAAACTGATGCTCAACAGGTCTCTGGACTCGCGCAACTCCCTGCCAACCCCCGACCTCATCGGAGCCACCGGCGAAGCCGTCACCCCGCTCAGACCGGCCGGAACCGCCGTGATCCAGGGACGGCGGATGGATGTCGTGGCCGAAAGCGGGCTCATCGAATCCGGCCAAAAAATCTCGGTCGTCTCCCAAGAGGGGATCCGGATCGTCGTCCGGCGGCTCGACTGAACCGCTCCGGACTGCGAAAAACCGCCGATATCCGGCGAATTTTGACTCAGGTCACAAAAGGAATGCTTTTGCGTCGCCGCGGGATTTTGATATAAGGCAAACTTATAACCCTGACGATGCTGGACGAAGAACTCAAAGCGGATTTGCAAAAGCGCGGAATCTTCGTGGCCTCGTTTGAGGACCTCTACAATTGGGGCCGGAAGAATTCCCTGTGGCCGCTGCAGTTCGGGCTGGCGTGCTGCGCGATCGAGATGATTGCGACCGCCGCGGCCCGGTTCGACATGGCGCGTTTCGGGGCCGAGGTGTTCCGCCCGTCCCCGCGCCAGGCCGACATGATGATCATCGCGGGCACGGTGACCAAGAAAATGGCCCCGCTCGTCGTGCGGCTTTACAACCAAATGCCCGAGCCGAAATACGTGATCGCCATGGGGGCCTGCGCGATCTCGGGCGGACCGTTCAAAGAGGGCTACAACGTTCTCAAGGGGATCGACCGCTACATTCCCGTGGATGTCATGATTCCCGGCTGTCCTCCCCGGCCGGAGGCTCTCCTCGAGGGGCTCATTAAACTTCAGGAAAAAATCCAAGCCCAGCGGCTGTTCGGGCCGCACCGGGCGCGCCATGCCGACACCGCCAACGCCGCCGATTACCCGGTCCCTGCCTACGGTGCCCACGACCTCGAACCCGCGTTGAATCCCCGGATTTTCCAGCCCGATCCGCCACGGAGGGAAGGGGAATGACCGGAGTTCTAGAAGCCATCAAAGCCGCTTTGCCCTCTGCCGGGGTCGAGCTTCTCACAAACCCGAGCCCGTGCGCGCAGCACTCGCTGCTTGTGAAACCGGCCGACGCCCGCGCGGTCGCGGAATTCCTGCGCGACTCGCTCGGATACGATTTCTGTTCAAACGTAAGCGGCGTGGACTGGCCGCCGAGGAAGGTCAAGGAGACAATCGCTCGCAAGGAGACGGTCGAGGGAGTCGAGTCCGAAGTCAAAGAGACAGTCGAACGCGAAATCCCCGGCTACCTCGAAGCGGTTTATCACCTGTTCTCCATCACGAAAAAATCCGGCCTCCTGACCCTGCGGGTGCGGACCGGCGACCGGGACGGCGACGTTTCCATCCCCTCGCTCACCCCGGTTTGGAAGAGTGCGGACTTTCAGGAGCGCGAAGCTTTTGATCTTTACGGGATCCGCTTTGACGGCCATCCCGACCTGCGCCGGATCCTGATGTGGGACGAGTTTGCCGACCACCCGATGCGCAAGGACTACGTCGCGCCGGACGACTACGAATACGAGCCGACTCCCCACGACGAAATTCTCGCGAAGGTGAAAGCAAGCACGGAGGCCGCATGAGCTATCTTCCCTCGCTCGCACCCTCCCGGACGATCGATGTCTCGCTCGGGCCCCAACACCCCTCGACGCACGGGGTCTTCCGCATGAACGTCACGCTCGACGGCGAGACGGTCGTCAAGCTCCAGCCGGTTTTTGGCTACCTGCACCGGAACCACGAAAAAATCGCGGAGGGCAACTCGTGGCTCGCCGCAATGCCCTACACCGACCGCCTCGACTACATCTGCCCTCTCACCAACAACTGGGCTTATGCGCTCGCGGTGGAAAAGCTCGCCGGCATCGAGGTCGCCGAACGCGCGGAATACATCCGCGTCATCACCGCCGAACTCACCCGCCTCCAAAACCATGTCGCATTCATGGGTTTCATCCTGGGCGACATGGGCGCCTGGGGCAGCGCCCTCATGTATGCGTTCCGCGAGCGGGAAAAAATCCTCGATCTCTTCGAGGCGCTCACCGGCGCGCGCATGATGTGCAACTACATGCGCTTCGGCGGATGCCGCTGCGACCTGCCTCCCGGCTGGCTCGACGCCACCCTCAAGCTGGTGGGCAAATTTCCGGCGTTTCTCGACGAGATGGACGCTTTGCTGAACGGTAATGAAATCCTTCTCGCCCGCCTGCAGGGGATCGCCACGCTGACCGCCGAACGCGCGATCAACGGCGGGATGTCGGGCCCGGTCCTCCGCGCCTCCGGCGTGGACTACGATATCCGCAAGGTGGACAATTACGGGATCTACAACCGCTTCAAGTTCCGCGTCCCGCGCGGATCGGTCGGCGACTGCTACGACCGGTTCATGCTCCGCGTCCTAGAAGCCCGCGAGTCGGTGGAGATCCTCAAGCAGGCGATCGCCGGAATCCCCGAGGGTCCGGTCGTCAACCCGA
>Ga0194053_10001832_pt1 | contig 13318 bp, 12 predicted proteins | sample SepL228m_MetaG_FD_161684 | JGI IMG/M metagenome (GOLD analysis project Ga0194053, IMG submission 161684) | Anoxic zone freshwater microbial communities from boreal shield lake in IISD Experimental Lakes Area, Ontario, Canada - Sep2016-L227-8m | ecosystem: Environmental > Aquatic > Freshwater >... | reverse complement strand
CGTCCGACGCGAAGGGGCTGATGCCACGTTGCGCCGCGAGAAAGGCAACGACATCGCCGCCGCCTGCGGCCAGCTCCGCCTGCAGGCCGAAAAATCCTTTGCACTGCCCTCGCCGCTGAACTAACGGTTTGGTGATGCCGCACGACGAAAACGATTTTTCCGGGGATGTCTGGGACGAATACCAGTGGGAGCGATTCCTCCAGGAACAGGACCGGAACACGGAGAAGTATTTCAACCTCCTCGAGAGGTTTGCGGACCACCCGGAACGCGACGAACTGATCGCCAGGGAAATGGGGTGGGATGCATGCGCGGACGACAGCGAAATCGAGGAATTCGCCGATCTCATGTGCGGACAGGAGATGGAAGAGGGCAAGGAAGATGAGCCCGGCGAGGGGGAATTTGACAAGTTCACAAAATCCCCGATCTACGAGGATACCCTCCGGCTCCATCGCTGGATCAACAACTGGATCGACTCCGACGAACGGCTTCGGGATCACCCGCAAGCTATCCGCTTCGCCACACGGTCCGCGGTCTGCGGGGCCAAACTGGCCGCCGCCCTCTGCGGCGACGATATCACAGAACTCGGCATGACGATCGCTTATTTGAAGCGGGCTCTCAAAGCCTCGAATGACGCGCTCGATGCTGCGGCGAAACTGGTGGATGCAGGGCTTCTGGACCGCCGCCGCGCGGCGGTCGCCAGAAGGCATGTCTTCAAAATCCGGAACCGCGTCGTGGACTTCATGAGCGAATTCCGCGCGGAATGGCGGAAACGATACGGGGACCGCTGAAAATATTTTGAATGCCGCGCGAGTGTCGCGCGTTGTCCTTATGGACCATGAACGGGAATTGCTCAAACGCGCACGCAGCGGCGATACGGAGGCCTTTGACGAAATCGTCACCAGCCACCGCACCCGCGTCTATGCCCTCGTTTTTCAAATTCTCAGAAACGAGGACGACGCCCTCGATCTCACCCAGGATACCTTCATCCGCGCCTGGCGTTCGCTCGATAAGTTCGACGGGCGGCACCCGCTCGCAACATGGCTCCACCGGATCGCCACAAATGCTGCGATCGACCTCATCCGCCGCCGCCAGGCCCGCCCGCAATGCGAGCTCACCGATGGGCCCATGGCGGTCGATCCCGCTTCGCGGACCACGCCGTCCTCGACGGAAGTCCCGGGCGCGGCGCTCGATAGGCGGGATCTGCGGGCGATCCTGGACAGAGCGCTTGCTTCCCTCAGCCCCGAGCACCGCGCGGTCGTCGTGCTCCGCGAAGTCGAGGAGCTTTCGTATGAGGAAATCGCCGAACGGACAAAGGCCTCGATGGGCACCGTCATGTCGCGCCTCTTCTACGCCCGTAAATACCTTCAAACCCTTCTGAAAGACGCCCATGAAGAATTTTGAATCCACATTCAACCGCTGGGTCGACGGCGATCTGGACGAGGCCGAGCGCCGGGAATTCGAGGCCGGGCTCGACGCGGAAACCCGGCTCGCCGCCAAGGCGTGGCCCGCGACTCGAGCGCTCCTCAAGGAAACCGCCCGAACGATTTCCCTCCCCCACCCGGATTTTCTGAACGAGCAGATCCGCCGCGAGATTGAGAGAAAGCCCGCGCCTGCCGCAGCCTGGTTCCCCCTGCGCAGACTGCTCTTGGCCGGGGCTTGCTGCGTGGCCGCCGCGGTCGTTCTGACGGCATTTTTTCTGCCATTGCAAAACCATGCGGAGACGGTTGTCTTCATGGCAGAGACATCTTCTCCCGACACCTCGGCGTCCGCATTCCAGACGCCCGGCGCACGGGGTGCGGTGATCTGGTTGGAAGGAATGCCGTATATTCCTGGTGAGGAGAGAGTCCAATGAAACGACTTTTTCTGTCGTTCGCCTTGGCGATGGGTTCTGCGCTCGCTGTCCAAGCCTCGGATGACATCTGGTCCGCGCTCGTTCTGGCGACCAACGAGGCGCCACCCGCAGAGATCCCCAAACCGCTGAAAAGCTTTTCCCCCACGATCAAAAAGGTTTTTGGCTTCAACTCGCTCTACCTCCTCGGACAGAAAAAGCGCGCTCTCGACGATAATGACGACGAACCGGATCAATGGCTCGTCCCCAGCCGGGACTTTTTCTTCCAGGTCACCTGCCTGTCACAGGAACCCACGCATTACCACCTCCGGATCGCGCTCTTTCGCGGCAAGGAACTCCTGCTGACCACGGAGGCCAAGCTCGCCCGCGATGCCCCGCTTTTCATCCGCGGACCCCAGTGGGGAAAAGGCCAGCTCATCCTGCTCCTCGAAGTCCGCTGATCCGCCGACACGCTTGATCCCGGCGGTTTTCGGGCATAGAATGCCCCCCTTTCACATGAAACCCGTCACGATCTACGACACCACACTGCGGGATGGCACGCAGGGAACCGGCATCTCCTTCTCGGTGCTCGACAAGATCCGTGTCGCGGAAAAATTGGACGCGTTCGGCGTGGACTTCATCGAGGGCGGCTGGCCGGGCTCGAACCCGCGCGACGTCGCGTTTTTCGCAGAGGCCGCCAAGCGGACCTGGAAAAACGCGAAGATCGCCGCCTTCGGGAGCACCCGACGTGGCGGGGTCTCCGTCGAATCGGATTCGCAGGTGCGCACGCTTCTTGAAGCCGGCACTCCGGTCGTCACGATCGTCGGAAAAACCTGGCTGCTCCATGTGACAGAAGTTCTCGGGGTTTCAGCGGACGAGAATCTGGACATGATCGCCGACACGGTCGCCTTTCTCAAAAAGAACGGGCGCGAGGTCTTCTACGACGCCGAACATTTTTTCGACAGCTACAAGGATGACCCGGAGTATTCGATCCGCACCGTGGCCGCCGCAAAGCATGCCGGAGCGGACCTCATCGTCCTCTGCGACACCAACGGCGGCGCCTTGCCGGACGAGGTCGGAAGGGTCACCGGAGAAGTCATCAAATCCCTCGGCTGCCCCGTCGGGATCCACACTCACAACGATAGCGGGCTGGGCGTCGCCAATGCCCTTGCCGCAGTCGCCGCAGGGGCCTGCCAGGTCCAGGGCACGGTCAACGGCTACGGCGAACGCGTCGGCAACTGCAACCTGACGACGATCCTGCCCACCCTACAGGTCAAGATGGGAATCCGCGTGGTTCCGGATCTCACACGGCTGCGCGAACTCTCGCGCTTTGTGGATGAGTTGGCGAACGTCCCGCAGGACATCCGCGCTCCCTATGTCGGCGGTGCGGCCTTCACGCATAAAGGCGGGTTGCATGTTCACGCGGTCCAGAAGCTCGCGAGGAGCTACGAGCACATGGACCCCGCGCTGGTCGGAAACGCCCAGACTATCCTCGTCTCCGACATGTCGGGGCAAAGCAACATCCTCGCCAAGACGAAGGAACTCGGATTCAAATTTCAGAAAGGCTCACCCGAGGTCGCAGCGATTCTCCGGCACGTGAAGGACAGCGAGGCGGCGGGCTACGAGTTCGAGGCGGCGGACGCATCGTTCGACCTGCTCGTCCGAAGAACACTCGGACGCCACCAGCCGCTATTCAACCTGCGCGAATACCATTGCTCCTTCCGCCGCGCCGCCCTCCACGGGACCACCACCTGCGAAGCCACCGTCAAGCTCCAGGTCAACGGAGTCGCGGAATACACGGTAGATGAAGGAGACGGACCAGTGAATGCCCTCGATGCCGCGCTCCGCAAAGCGCTACGCCCGTTCTATTCATGGATCGATGAGCTGCGGCTCACCGATTACAAAGTCCGGATCGTTGACGGAGGCCGAGGAACAGCAGCGCGGACACGGGTGCTGATCGTCTCCACCGATGGGCACTCCTCATGGGGCACGGTCGGTGTCTCGGACAACATCATCGAGGCAAGCTGGCTCGCCCTCGTGGACAGCTTCGAATTCTTCAGCGTCAAACATCAGCCCGCCTGATGTGTGTGCAACGCCTTCGCGTAAACCCAACCCGAAAGCCCCAGCAGAACTAGCGCGCGCACGAAGCCAACCTGCGTCGAGGCTTGCAGGATTTTCCATGTTCCGAAACACGCACACGTGACATCCAGTCCCCGCACCAGCGCGGACGCATAGAGCAGCGCAAAGCAAACCGAAAGCCCGCATGCGGCCAAGGCAGCCGCAGATCGGGCGCGCCCGCTCAAAATCCCGATGCCGGCGAGGATTTCAAAATAGGGAATACCCGTCGACAGCACGTTGATGCTCCAGTTGGGAAAAATATGGAACGCCGCGATTCCGTCTGCAAAAGCCAGCGGATCCCTCAGCTTGAGCACTCCAGCGACAAAAAACACCAACGAGACAAGGATTCGCGGGATCATTTTTCCACCGGCGAGCGCGACGCCGACCATTCCTCCCATCCTCCCGAATAAACCGAGACCTTCGAGTGCCCCAACGCAAGCAGCGCCTTAGCGACAAGCTTGCTATCCTCGCAGTCTTCTCCCGAGCAATACACGATCACCGGCCGCGATTTGGACGCCAATTCAACGATGGTTTTGGCCCGGAGGATTTCATCGCGCGGCAGGTTGATTGCCCGCGGGATGTGGCCCTCCTCAAAGAATGCGGACTCGCGGGCATCGACAAAGAGAGCGCCGGAATCCTTCCATGCTCCCAGCACGGCCTTAAATTCAAGAACCTCCGGCTCCAGGGCTATCGGTGCCGCGCCAGAAGACACGGTCCGCAGCATCCGCGCCTCGGGATTTTCATAGACCATCGGCAGAGGAACCCGGCGAAGAGAATTTGTCAGGACGCCGAGAGCGCACGAAGACACGAAAGCCACGAGAATGAGCCCCATGTCTCTGGCCACCTTGGTCGTGTTCATTCTTCGACCCTGGCCTGCAAAAGCACCGAGCGCTTTTTTGGATCGGAAATCTGGACTTTTATCGAGGCGTCAATAGGGACGGATGTCGAGCGGGGAGTCACGACAACCCGGTATCGGTGCCCGGCTTCCATCTCCTCGAGCCTCGCTTCGAATTGGTCGTTCATCGACTCCACTCCCACGATCCGCGAGCCTGGCTCGACCTCGACGATGGATTCCTTCGGCGTTGCCGGAGTCCCGGACTTCCAAACAAATTCCTTCTGGCTGAAGGCAACGGGCTCCTGGATCAGCGCCCGCAAGACGAGGCTCTGCTTGGCGTGGTCGGATGTCTTGACCACCACTCCTTTGACCTGCTCGCCCTTGCGTCCGCCGACCTCGAACCGTACGTGAACCGCCCCTGACTCACCCGGGGCGATCTGCTTGCTATCGACCTTCGCCGACGTGCAGCCGCAAGAAGTCTGCATGGAGGAAATATCCACCCGCTCGGGCCCTGTGTTCTTGAATCCGTAATCGGCAAGAACCTCCTTTCCGTTCGCCGGAACCCGGATCTCCCGATACGTGGTCTCCCACACGAGCCCGGCGAAGGCCGGCGACACAAGCAACAAAAAGAAAATTGAAAAGATACGCATGCTCCCTTTTCGTCGCTTGCAGTGAGAATTTGAACACAAATTTTCGGCCGTGCGGGAAAACCGTCTTGCCGCACGCTTATGATTCCGGCTCTTGCCATCCGCCTCACCGCCCATGAGGGGGAAGAAGGTTCATCGGGCAGCATTCCTTGAAATTTCCTGCTCCACAGCATCCATCCACCAGCGGACGTCGTCGGGCGCGTCCTTCTTTGCAGAGCGAAGAACTTCCAACACGGGTTTCCCTCGCTTGACGAGGAAACGAGCGGCCTTCTCGCGTCGCGCATAGTCGGGGTCGGCCAGTTGCCCGATCCACGAGGCAACCTGCGCTTTCTCACCGATCTGGACTTGAAAGTTTATGGAACGGATTTCTTTCGATAGCGAGAGGTCGGGGCTCGCGGATGCCAATTCCAAGTGGTGGCTGCCTGGTGCGATCCCCTCGATGAGCAACTCCGGCTGATCACTCCACACCCAGCCCCCTCCGTCCATCCGCCAGACAAACGGAGTTTGCGTTGAGCGTATTCCGATGGAGTCAGGCTCCGGCCGCGTAACCCCGGGCTCGGGCATTTGTGATTTCATCCCGGGGTGGATCAAGGCCAGCACGGGCTCAGAGTAGACAAATGCCGTGCCACGATCATCCACCCACACACGGTTGATCCGTTTTGAAGAGGGAATCGGAGAGACTTCCCCATCGGCGAACACGTTCGCAATCTTCCCGAAACGCATGCGCTTCAAACGCCCCTTCTCCATGAACCAAATGGAACCCTCGTTGTCCTCCGCGCTTGAATCCGCCTGCACCCCTGGCGGGAATGTAATCTTTTCCGGTGTGCGCTGCTTAAACCCGGGCTGTTGCGGCACAAACGCCACCGGTCGCCAATGCTCGCCATCAAAAGCAAAGGTTTTCGAGTCAGAGGACACCATGAGATTTCCATTCTCATCAAAGAATGGACGCCTCGGGTATTCGTTGCCCACGAACCCGATTTCATTCCTTTCGAACCCCCGCCATTTTTCTCCGTCGAAATACCTGATTGGCGGGCTCCGCTGCCCCATGTAGGTGGCACGTTTGCCGTCGGGCGAATAGGATACCCGGTAATCATTCGGCAGCTCGCCAACGAAAAGTTCGCGCCCGTTACGGAACTCCAGAATGGCATCCCGCACGGATTCGAACTTCTTCCAAGTTTTCGTCGATGGATCGAATACCGCCATCGGCAGTTCATTGGAGTCCGGCAATAGCCAAATCCGCCCTGCGTTGTCGGACGCGAGTTCGCCCGTATAAAACGCACGCACTCCGTCGGGGATCAGAAAATGATCCCAGCCGTCCCCGCGCCAGACACTGAGTTCCGGAGCATCGCGCTTGAGCAACGCCCAAATCCGCGAGTCCGGCGCGACGATCCAGTGCCAGATCCCATCGACATCCTCGGAGCGTCCGGGAACCGATGCCTTCCGTCGCAAACCGGCGATCGAGCCCATCCACCAGAGCCCATCACGGTCCAGCGCAAACAGCCGGTCTCCTCCGCATGAAAACAGGCGCTTGGCCTCGTTCAACCCGTAACCGCTTTCATACGAAAACTTTTCCGGGGGCTTTTCCATCGAGGAAAAAAGCAGAAGCCGGCTTCGGGCGCTCAGCAATGTTCCCTCGGGGACTCGGAGCACACACCGAGGATTGTGGGTTGAGTGGGCTGGCCATGGCTCCAGCTCATTGAAGACTTTGACAATCTGCCCCTCATGCAAACGGTAGAGGGCGGAGGGATTGCTGCCGGTGGCGAAGAATTCTTGTCCATCGCGCTCGAAAATCGTCGACGACGTCGAGATCCGGTTTGATTGCACTTCGGAAGGCAGCTTTTCCGCATTGTCGCTGCCGGCCTTGAGAGCGAAGACCCCTTGGTTGGTTGCGGAAATGAACAATCCTCTGCCCGAACGGGCTGCAACCCCTGCATACGGAGCCTGGCCTCTGCGGGGGGGCAGCGGATCCACAATGCGGAATAATCCATTTTCAAATACCGCCATCGCGTGGGGCGGCCACCAGCAACGCGGCCAGATCCAGATCCGGCCTCCGACTTCCTCGGTGACGCCCGTCGGCCCGAGGCACGGTTTTTTGCGTGGCATCATCGTGTCCTCCGGTGCGGTGAAGACCAGCCCCCCCTTGCCCGCGCCGTCGAAACGGAAGACCTTCGGACCCTCCTCGGTGAGCCACAGGTTTCCTTTTGAATCCTCGTAGATGGCGATCTCTTCCCCGGCTCTCAGTTCGCCTTCGAACACCGCGAGTTGCCCACATTGTTTTCCGCGGTGCGCGCTCCAAAGAAATGCGTTCTGGGATGTCTGCCAGAGCACAGCGACATCACCCCTGCGGCGCGTGGCGACCGCTAGCGGTTTTGCCTGAGCCTGAGGCCTCCAACCCGCATCCCGTGCCACACCATCCTTGTCCAGAACGACAAGTCCGGCGTCATGATCCTTGGTCACCGCCCACACAATACCTTCTGCATCCACCGCCGCATCACGGAACCGGGGTAGCTCCGCGGCAAAGCTTGAACAAGCGATCAGAAGCACCGCCAGGAATCCAATCAACCGCAGCTCGGGCGCACCCGGCATTCCCCAAGAATCACTCTTCGTGTCCAACGGAAACCACTGCCCCCATTTACCAAGAATAATGGACTTTGTAAGTGATCTTACGCTCCTCGTCGGGTTTCAGTTCGACACGGAACTCGATCTGGTCGGAGTTGAGTTTGAGAAACGTGTCGGATTTGTCGGTAATCTCCCAGTTGTTCCAACGAAGCAGGTGTTCGACGACGCGGATCGTGACGGGATCTTTCTTGCGGTTGCGCAGGGTGATCTCAAAACTTTCGTCCGCCCATTTGTTGGAGGTATCCAGTTTGAAATTCGTGCGTTTGCGCTCGCCGACGAGATCGAAGGCGTCTCCGGTGTAGATTTTTACCAACTCATCTGCGGGCGTGTGGTCGATCTGGTTTTCGCCGGTGAATTCGAGCTGCGAGCCATTGCTGCGGTAGAACCGGACGCGTCCGCGCGGCAACGGGATGCCGAGGCCGTTGGCTTTCGTGTTTTTAAACTCGCGCATCACGGCGACTTTCGTCTGGCTCTGGGAGCCGAATTCCTCGTTCGTGCGGCGGCTGCTCATGTCGTATCCCCGCCAGCGGTTCCAGTCGATGAGCATGCCATCATAGACATAGACGAGTTCTGATTTCACGCCCGAGGCGCGGACGAATTCCACCTGTTTCGTCTCGCGGTCGCGGAGCGTGCTCGGGCGCTCCAAGGTGTAGAGATGGTATTCGTCAAAGGCCTTTTCCGTGACGACCGGCGCGGCGGGCATCGATGCCGCCATAGCCATCCCTCTGGAGCGCATCATGCCGTCCTCAGCCATCCCCGGAGGCGCGAGTTTGTTGACGTCTCCGGCCATGAGCTTGATTTTGGCATCAACAAAATCCCGTCCGCTCTGGTTGTCCATCGTCACCCACCCGATGATGTCAAGCAGGTCGCCTTTTTCCGGGGCGACGACATTGTAGCTCGCCTCCCACGACATCCCGCCTGTGATGTATCCGAGTTCGGCCTGCGTCTTCAGCGCCTTCGGGGATTGGATTTTCCATGCCAGTTGCGGCTTGAGGATCGTGTCGTCGCCGAGCGATGGGAACACCGGCTCGCCTGGCAGGCTGAAGCGGATCTGCCCGTCTACCTCGATGATCGGCTGTCCGGCCCCGCCGGCATTCGCCATCGCCATCTGGCTCATCGCGTATTGGTTTCCATACCGGTTCATCGCCGCCCCGCCATGCGGGACATAACCAGAACGGATGACCTTGCCCTTCACCACGCGGTCCGGCTTGTTCATCTCCCGGACATAAAATTCGATCTCCTTCCCCTCGAAGAGAGAAAGCAGGAGCTGCTGGGTCACCGGGTCGTTCCGGTAGTTCTGCTCGAGGATCTGGAGCGGGTTGCCCGCGGGATCGCGCAGGATCACGGAATCCGGTTCGAGATGAACCGTCGCCCCGTCGAACTTGACATCGTTCTCGCCCTGCTTGAGATCGAGAGAAATCGTATCGCGGACGACCGCGAAGTTCTGGTTGTAAATCGTCAGCCCGGGCGCAGCCAAGAGCATAGCCGGTGATAATAAGAGAAGCAGGCAAGGAAGGAATCGCATAGGTTTGAAAGGTCGGAACAAGAGACTAGCGAAGACGGACTTTGTTAATCACCAAAAAAGTCAGCGTCCTGTAGAGGAATTCTGAAAGAATTTCTTTCGCACGAAGGAATCTGCGCGGATCTATTTCCGAAAAATCGCGCGGATCGGGTGCTCGTCCAGGACATTGGCGCGAATCCCGCCGATCTTCTGCGGATCGTAGAGCTGGATGCCGACGTAGTAGTAGATCGGCGCGACTGGAACCGCCTGTTGGACGAGGAGGTCTTCCGCCTTGCGCAGAATTTCGAGGCGCTTGCAGGGGTCAACCTCGCGGGAAGCCTCCGCGATCAACTTGTCATATTCCGGGCTGCTCCAGCCCGTGCGGTTGTTCCCGCCACCGGTGAGGAACATGTCAAGGAACGTGTTGGGATCCGGGTAGTCACCGACCCAACTCGAACGCGCGATGTCGTAGTCGAGCAGGGAGAGCGAATTCAAATACACCTTCCACTCCTGCCGGACGAGGTTGACGTTCACGCCGAGTGTGTCGCGCCACATGCTTTGCAACTCCACGGCGATCGCCTCGTTCAGCTCGCTTTTGCTGTAGAGGTAATTGACGAGCGGAAATCCCCTCCCCTCGGGAAAACCCGCCTCGGCGAGCAATTGCTTCGCGGCGGCCGGATCGAAAGGCAGCCCGTCGGTGCCCGCGTAGTTCGTGATCCCGGGAGGGACAAACCCCGGCGCGGGAAGCTCGCCGGCGCGCGTGATCTTTTCGACGATGCGCTTTTTGTCAACCGCCAGCGAGAACGCGCGGCGGACCCGCTCGTCCTTGAACGGCCCGCGCCCGCAGTTGTAGCGGAGAAAATAGATTCCCAGAAACGGCGCCGCGTGAAACCACGGCTTGCCCTTCAGCTCGTCGAGCAGCGCCGGCGGCGCGAGCCCCTTGTCCATCACGAGGTCGGCGAGCCCGCTGGCGTAAAAATTGAAGGCCACGTTCGCATCCGAGATCGGAAGCACATCGACGGTCTCCAGAGAGACCTTGCCTTTGTTCCAATAGTGCGGGTTTTTTTTCAGCCGGATCTTGTCGTTGATCCGCCAGGATTCGAGGACGTAGGCGCCGTTTCCGATGATGTGCCCCGGCTTCACCCAGTCATCCCCCATCCGGTCGATGAGATCGACGCGCACCGGCTGCAGGGTGGGAAACGCGCACAGTTCGAGGAAATACGGGGTCGGGTTTTCGAGTTCCACAAGCAGGGTCCTGTCATCAGGAGCCTTCACCCCCACCTCGCCGAAATCCTTGATTTTGCCGTCGGCATAGGCCCCCGCATTTTTGATCGGGAAAAGCATGTAGTTGTATTGCGCACCGGTGGCAGGCGTGAGCGTGCGCTTCCAAGAGGAAACAAAATCCCCGGCGACCAGCCGACGCCCATCGCTCCATCTGGCATCCGGGCGGATATGAAATGTATAATGCCTGCCATCGGGGGAGATTTCCCACGACTCCGCGACTCCCGGCACCGCCCTGCCGCCTTCGTCGTAGGCGCAAAGCCCTTCGAACAGCGCATTCACGACCCGCCCTTCCGGCTGGCCGGTGATGATCCCTGGATCCAGCGTCTCGGGCTCGGCCCCGTTGATGAACACCAGATCCGCCCGCCGCGACGGCCCATCGCAGGCCGCAAAAAAGGCGAAGCAAATCACTACCGCTGCGCGCAAGATCATGCCCTGCGACGGTATGCCTCCCGGTCGGCGGCATCGATCAGGTCTGCAGGAACAAGACGGTAGTGACGTTCTTCGACCGTGCGAACAAGCCCCTTCCCATCCAGACAGAGCTCGAACATGGCAATGCGGGAATCGTTCAGGAACTGGGCGGAGATCGCCCGGCAGACAAGCTCGGGAAACTTTTCGGCGCAGCAGGCGATATCCTGTTTGGCCTGCACCGTGGAAAGCTGGTCGGTTCCCCCCTTTGCCTGAACCGGGATAATGTATTGGCACCCGTGTTTGTCGATGCCGACATAAACCTCGTCGATTTCGATCTGCCCGGTTCCCTTGACGGTGGTGCGCAGATGGTTCTGCAAAGAATAGGCCGTTACGCCGAGGAAAATGTCGATGAGACGATTGTAACGCACTTTCGCTAGCAATGCCTGCTCGTCGGACAACGAACTCGCGGCGATGATCTCCGGGGTGGCATCAGGAATTTTCGTGGTCACCAAATTCTGATTGGGGGTGATACGGTTAATCGGCACGAGGCGGAATTCGTATTTTGCGCGGCCAGCTCCTTCAATCAGCCATTCCTGCCCGGGCGGCTGGGTGGCAAGGATCGTTTGCGGCAGCGGATTGCGATAGCGGAACGAGTAAAGAACATCGCCCAAATTGGAAGGCAGCGCGATCTTCAACTGGGTCGCCATGCTCACCAGTTCCTCCCGCGAGAAGGCAACAACCGTCAGCCCCTTCCGGTAATGCTGCAGGAATATGCTCTCGATGAGTGCTTGATAACGATTGGGCGGTTTTTGTTTCATAGGGCGATCACGCGGCGGCAAGCCGACAGGCTTCGGTTTCGGATTGTGATCGTTTGCGGGCGCCGCTTTTCCTGTCTCTGGTTTGAATCGGGCATTCGACATCCCAATACGCGGAAGCCTGCGACATCTCCATCCGCAGCAGCGTTTCGACCTGGTTCGGGGTGATGCCCATCGCGCGGATGATGGAGCCGGCGACCGCGCGGGCGAGCGGGGGCGGCACGGAATTGCCGATCTGCCGTGCCCCATGCCACTTGGTGACGTGGAAGCGGAACCAATCGGGAAAGCCGTGCAGCCGCGCCATCTCGCGAACTGTCACGCAGCGCGGGTATTTGTAGTGGATCGGGCGAGGGCTCGTGAACGCGCCCCGCGCCGCATCGGTTCCGGCCCGGAGGGTGTTGGACACTCCCGACGGGGGCAGTTTGAAAAAACGCGAGATCGGCTCGACCTCGCCCGGCTGTGTCGCCGCGAAACGCGCCCGCGAAATGTCGGTGTGCTCGCTTCGTGCGCTCGAAGTCAGCAATTCTGGATCCCATAGTCGCGGGTGCCCGAAATGCCACGCGGAGGGCTCTAGGCAACGCAACTCTCGGGCGTAGCCGGACGGTTTTCCCCACGCGGATGTGCGGACTTCATCCGCCGACAGCAGCGCCTGGAAAGCCGCCGCATCCGGCACATCGCCGAGCGCCTCGTGGCACGAAGGCCCGCTCGGGAGGCCCAGTTCGGGAGCGCCTCCGGCGCTGGTCGTGAGGTAGACCGGATAGGCCGGCAATTTTCTCCCCCTTCTTGTTCCGAGAAGGAACAGGCGTTTCCGATCTTGCGGGACGCCGTAAGCGACCGCATTCAAAACCAGCCACGGGAGGCGCACCTCATAGCCGCGTAATTCGAACTCCCCGATCAGCTCTTCGAGAAATTTGCGGTGATGTCCGACCGTCAGGCCCTTGACATTTTCGAAAACAAAATAGTCCGCTTCAAGTTCCGATACGATGCGGACGTAATCTCTCACCAAGCTGTTGCGGGGATCATCGAGAACCCGTTTGCCGATCATCGAAAACCCTTGGCACGGCGCTCCGCCACAGACCACGTGAACCTTTCCGGCTATGCCCGCGATCCGCCGGATGTCCTGCCCGCCTAGCTCTTTGACGGAACGGGGAATGACCGCGCACCCGGGAAAGTTGAAATGGTGGACGCAGCAGTGGATCGGGTCGATCTCGACAGCCGCGCGCACGTCGAACCCCGCCTGCTCGAACCCGAGCGACATCCCCC
>Ga0194053_10001828_pt1 | contig 13328 bp, 13 predicted proteins | sample SepL228m_MetaG_FD_161684 | JGI IMG/M metagenome (GOLD analysis project Ga0194053, IMG submission 161684) | Anoxic zone freshwater microbial communities from boreal shield lake in IISD Experimental Lakes Area, Ontario, Canada - Sep2016-L227-8m | ecosystem: Environmental > Aquatic > Freshwater >... | reverse complement strand
CCTTGGCCCGGCTCTCGATTCGATAGAGTTTCTGGATGGCTGCCAGCAATAGATCCACGGCCAGGGGCGCGTCGGCTCGAGCCTCGAAGATGCCGCGACGAATGCGCCATGCACGCCACATGCAACAGCAACCGTCGAGCACCGGCAGGCTCATGTCCATCAGGGATGGTGTCTGGCTGCTCGCTCTTGCTCTTGCTCTTGCTCTTGCTCTTGCTCTGTAACTGTTCAGGCCAAAAATCAAATTAACCAAGCGCCTTGGCCGGGAGCGTGGTGTGGCGGGCAGGTTTGGCGGACAAACCTGCTATTTGCGAGCGATCGCGTAAGGCGCGCCGGGCCGCCGGTTTACCGATTCATGGACCGGAAGCGGGGACATTGGGCATGAATGGCTGGCCGATCACCGCCTGATAGCAAGCTTCCCAAATGTTGCGGCCCTGTTTGCGGCAGGTGGACAGATAGCCGCGAATCCGGGCAAATACTTGTGCGCCATGCAGGGTGCGAAAGCAGCCCGAAATCTTTTGCTTAACCTTGTTCATGCGGATGTCCTGCTCGCCTTGGTTGTTGGTAAAGGACACGCAGGGGTCCAGTAGGAACGCCAGGACACACAGATCATAGTCCTGCAGGCGGTCCAGCATGTTGGCGGCCTTGCACTGTCGTGTGCGCCCCTGGCCTGGTTTGCGGCGGGGATAGGCTTGGCGGCCTTTGCGCACAATTGCTTTGTAGCGGGCGTGCGCCAGTTTGAATTGCGCCTCATCCAAGCCCACTGCGGTGAGGGGGTTGTTTTTCCAATCCAAGAGAAACAGGCTCATGTCATCGGCCCATCTTTGGTGATGCTCTTGGGAGAGGAACTTCAATTCGCGCAAGAGGTGCTGGTTGCACAGCGCGTGCAGGGCATCGAATTTGTAGTAGGATTTAAAGTGGTCATGCACCAGCCATTTGTGGCAGTGGGGCAGCACCCCCAAGGCGGTCATGGCGTCGTAGCCGCGGTTGCCATGCACGCCATAGAAGGTCAAATGCGCGGTGCTGGCAACATGCAGCCAATGCAGGCTGCCAGCCACCCGCAGACCGCTTTCATCCACGTTGAGCGCCGGGGCTTGGATGAGGCCGCGAATGATGAGCTTTTCCACGGGTTCCAACGCGATGTAAGCCCGCTCATTGGTCTGGGTCAGTGTGCCCAGGCTCAAGGGCTGCCCAAACAAATCCAGGCAGGATTGGCGCAGGCGGTTAAAGGGCAGGAATTATTGGTTGAACAAATAGAGCGTCAAGCCCCGGAAGTGCGGGCCGTACTGCACGGGGGCCAGGACTTGCGACGGAAACGGGGCTGTGACCCTGATGCCTGAAACCGGACATTGTTTGATTTCGGCTTGGTGCTCGGTCACCTCCAGGCGCAGCGGCGGCAAATCAAACACTTGACGGCGTTGGTAATCCAGCACGGGCTCTCTTCGCAGAGACACCCCATCGCACAGGCCGCAAGTGCATTTATCCAAGGCATGCACTTGGAACTTGTCTGGTTTGCTTGCCGGCTGGAGGGTGCGGCCCGGATGGCCGGGCTGTCCGCCGGGTTTGCGCCCGGTTTTCTGGCGCAGGTTGCACGGCGCCGGTTTGTTCAAGCCGTCGCTGGATGGAGGCTTGCTGCTATTGCGGCTGTTAAGGGCAAGGCTGTCCTTGAGCTTGCGGATCACATCCTCCAAGTCCTTGATCTTTTGCTCGGCCACCACAAGTTGATCAACCACCGTCTCAGGCTGGCGGCGGACTTGGCGCAAAAGTTCTTGGCGGCGGGCTATGACGCGCATAGGGCTTGGCGAAAATCCTTGCGCAATGGGTAAAGCCAGACGGCTTTGAGTGACGCTTGGGCGACCTTGGTTTTGCTCTGTCGTGTGCGTCCGGTGGTCTGGCCAGTGTGAATCCAGTTGGCCGCGCCGTAACAGATGCCCGTGAAACGGCTGGTATCGACAAAGGTCTCCAGCAGATAAATGGGATGGCCATATTTGATCTGCCAATCGGCGGAGAGCCGCCGCGCCACGCGCCCCAACAGATGGCTGGCCAGAAGAGGCACGCGTACCCACGGCAAAATTAGAAAACGGGTGTTGTTGGAGATATAGCCCAGGCGGCGCTGACGGGTGGCGGCGTCCCAGCCGATGTACCGATCCCGAGCCTTGCACTGCCAGGCAGTCGCGCCAAAGAGAATGCATGCCAGCGGACGCCCATGCCGGTCCCGGGCCAGATATTGCATATTTTCGCCGACCGCGCTGCGATGGCTCAGATAATGGTAATGGTGGAGCAAAGCGTCAAAGAGCGCACGCTGGCCCGGCTGTTTTTGGATGCTGACCTCGCACAGAGTCAAGGGAAGCAAATCAGACAACGACCTGGCAATGGGCTGTGAGGGTTCAATCTGGAAGGGCGCGGTGATTTGTTTTGCGCGCATGCGGTTGATGGGAACTTGCCGCCGGGCGGGCAGTTGAACCAATCCGCGCTGTTCGAGCTTGAGCAGAAGTGTGCGCGCAGCCATGTCTTTGAGCTGGCCTGCGGGGTTGCGCTAGTCCAAGAGCCGGGCCAGATGCTGGCTTCTGCGACGGCGGCTCCAGTCCGGATGCCCAACCAAAAGCTCGCGCACTTTGGCCAGTTCAGCCGGGCAGATTGACCGGCCTTGAATGATCGAATGCTCGAACATGGGCGCGAGTATGCACAAGAGAAGGCGCGGAGTCTGGCGCAAGCTGAAGAAATATTACGCGCCCGACAACACGCCACAAATCGCGCCTGAAATCATCTAACAAATGCCCTTGCACTAATAACCGCAAGCTGCTGCTACCTTGCTTCGAGATGGACCTGAATAGTTACTTATTTATGTTTCAAAACATGAAGATAAAGAAGAAGTGAACTTTGGTTATTCTTGATCTATAGTATCTGTATGAAAACTGTGCGGTATATATACTGGCAAGACGAAAATATGTGGTTAGGGTACTTGGAAGAATTTCCAGACTATATGAGTCAGGGTGAATCTCCTGAAGAATTACAGGAACATCTTAAGGATATCCATCAAGAACTCACCAGCGGACACATTCCTGGTGTCCGCAAAGTTGCGGAGTTCCAGCTCGCATGAAGCGTATCGATCTTATCCGGCAACTTGAGCAAGGTGGATCTGTCTTCATCCGTCACGGCGGGAGACATGACATGATTGGTATCAAAACCCCAAGACTGGAGCCTGTCAGCCAGTTCCAAGACACCGTGAAATCAAAGACCATCTCGCCCGCCACATTCTCCGCAAAATGAAAGACTGACCCAACCAGTTTTCTACCCCCGTAGCGTCAGTAGGGTCAAGTAGGTGTTGAACGGCGTCAATGCGACCCAGCCCGTGTGGCCAGTGGCCGAGCAAAAACTCATTTGCACGCTCAGCGGCGTAAGCCACATCTACTTCCCGGCTTCAATCAAATCAAACCGGCGGCTGAACTCGGCCAGCGGCAGCCCGCCATCTTCGATGCTCGCCCATCCGTCATAATTTATATCGTCGAGCGCGCGGCGCACAGTCGGCCAGTCAATGCTGCCATCGCGCGGATGGACGAACTTGCCACCGTGGCCATCCGGGTTGAGTTGGAAATCTTTGATGTGCAGTTTCGCGATGAGGCCGTCGAGCGTTTTGATCCAATCCTGCGGTGGCGCGTACTTCACATGATTGCCAATATCGAAGTAGGCCTTTACCCAGGGGCTGTCAAACGACGCGACAAACTGCCGGAAAAGAGCCGGTTTCACCCAAAGATTGTTCCACACGTTTTCCAGGGCGATGACGACCTTCAACTGCTGGGCAAGCGGAATGAGCTTTTGAACCGCCTCGCGTGAGGTATCAGTCGCGTGGTTTTGCGCCTTGATGTACGTCTCGAATCGGGCGTTGTCTCCCGCCACTACCCGCGTGACGTGGCCTGTTTTCTCGTCGAAGGCAATATCAAACTCCCACGCCTCCGGCATCGGCATACCGTCGATGCGGCACGGAACCAGCAGAATGGCATCCGCGCCATAACCGCTGGCAGCCCGCAGCGCCAGGCGGGTCTTCTCCAGAGACTCTTCCACTTTCTTCGGGTCGGAGCTGTTGAACTCCATCCAGCCGCGCAGGACAGAATGCACCCTCATACCGAGCTTCTCGGCCACGGCGCGTCCCTGTGCTGCTTCGGCCTCCGGGCAAATGTAAGTCGTCTCCACGCCTTCGAAACCGGCATCCTTCAGCGGTTGCAGCGCGGCTTCGGTCACCTTATCGACGATCATGGCCTTGTGAATCCGCTTGCGAGCAGTTGCCGCCGGGAGCGGCAGTGCAGGAATCAATGCGAACGCGGTAGCGGCGGCGACGTGACTCAGAAACTGACGACGGGTGAAGCGCATAGTTTTTTGGATATGATGATCCCGCCCGCAGAGAAGGTCAATTGCGCATGTACCACCCAAATGGGCGCATTCGCGAGGTCCTCGCAGATCAGTCCCGCTCGCCGAAGCCAAATGCAAATTCGGTTTTGGTTGACGAATTGGCGTCTTTCCCGGACGGACAAGAGGTTTTTGCTGGCTCTCGCGGCGAGCTTGCGGCACAAGGAGCAGGATATGGCTGGCAACGAATTTATTTCGGGCGGCGGACAAAACTTCGCGCCCAATCCCTTCGCGGGACTCGACAGCGCCGGACTACCACCGGGCCCGGAAGAGAGGGCCACCCGCGGCGCAGGGCCGAGGAAAAACCGCGGCCGGGTGGACATCATCCGGCAGAAGGCTGGCCGCGGCGGCAAGACCGTGACCGTCGTCACCCACTTCGTCGGCATCGGCCTGCCCGAAAAGGAAATGCTGGCCAAAAAGATGCAGAAAGCCTGCGGCACCGGCGGGACGGTCAAGGAAGGTCAGATCGAGATTCAAGGCGACAAACGCGCCGAGGTTGCCCGCATCCTCGAAGAGGCCGGTTTCCGGCCCGTATTTGCGGGCGGGTGACTCTGGATCCCGTGCTGTCTTGTGGCCGCGATGTTCGGACAAAGCCCGAACATTGCACTTATTTCTTCCTGGCAGCAGCCGGCGCTGTGGCCGGTTGGGAACCTGTCAGCGCGGGCGTCCGCCCTGCTGCCGGGAGGGCGGCAAAGCCCTTGGCAAGCAGTTCCGCCGCCTTGGCGTCACGCACTTTCAGGGCTGTGCTGTCGAACACGATGACGATGACGCGTTGGCCATGCCGCGCCGCGGTGACCGCAATCGAGAATCCCGATTGCGTAATGTAACCAGTCTTGAGTCCGTCGCAGCCGTCCACGTGTCCGAGCAGATGGTTGTGGGTGCGCATGATCACCGTCTTGCCGGCAACATCGGGACGAAACGGCCGCTCGCGGGTGGAGGTGTAACGCAAGGTGTCGGGGTGTTTGAGCACCTCGCGGCAAAGGATCGACAAGTCACGCGCCGTGGTGACGTCATTTTCCTGTCCCTTTCCTGCCGGCAATCCATGCACGGAGTGAAACACGGTGCTGGCCATGCCCAGTTCCTTGGCTCGCTGGTTCATGAGATCAACGAACGCCTCCGTGGTGCCGGCGACCTTTTCGGCGAGCGCCACCGCGGCGTCGTTGGCCGACTGGACCATCAGCGCGTACAGCATCTCGTCAACCGTGAACGATTCCTTGTCCGCAAGCCATACCTGCGAACCGCCGGTGTGGGAAGCTTTGGAGCTGACGACCACCTGTTCCTGAAGTGAAAGTTGTTTCTGCTCGATCTTTTCCAGGATGATCAGCAGGTCCATCAGTTTAAGCACGCTGGCCGGGTAGCCCTTCGCGTCGGCCTGATCTTCGTACAGCACCTTGCCGGTGGCGGCGTCCACTACGATGGCCCCCAGCCAGGGGTCACGCGCAATGGCCTTGCGGCTCGCGGATTTGCCCGCCGTCGAGGCGGCGGCGGATTTGGCGGTTTTCGCAGCGGCAGCCTCGGCTGCCGGATGGCCTGCCGCCAGCAACAAGAGCAGCCCGGGGATCAACCAGGTCATTGGCTTCATAATCGTTTTCAAAGCTGAAATCAAAACGGACGTTAGCTTCTTCGCCGCAGGCGCGCCGGTCAAGCGTTCAGCGATGTTTTTGTTGATTTTTGATGTTTGGGCTTGAATTCATCGCCTTTTCACGGCACTCGGATACGACTGACGAGCCAAATCGTGAAATGATGAACCAGATTATGCAATTGCTTCGGGTCACTCCGCTCTGTTTGCTGCTGTTGGCCCTTGCGGCGTCCATGCTCACCTCCGGATGCCGATCTACCAAACCGCCGGTGTCCAACCGCATGGCATCCATCGTCGTCACCAACCAGTCGTCCGAGCAGATTGACGCCGCCATCCGCGCCGTGTTCACGCACCGCGGTTATGAGGAAAGCAAGGCTGAGGACGCCGAAATCGTTTTCCAGAAGCCGGGCTCGTTCATGAACGGCGTGGTTTACAGCGATTGGTATAACGGCGGCGTATGGGAGCGCATCAAGATTTACCAGCGCGAACTCCACCCCACGGAGACCGTCGTTGAATGCGATGGCTACATGGTCTCGGGCCACGATGATCCTTTGTTCCAAAAGGAGAAAAGGGAGTACGGAACCAAAAAGGGCCACTGCCAGAAGCTCATGAACGAAGTCGCCCAGGAGCTAAAGCATCCGGCAGACCCGGCATCGCGGCAGGGTGAAAAGTGATCAAAGCGGCTTCCCGATGAGAAGTTAAATCCATAATTCCCTTGAACGCATTTTCTGGTTTTTGTGTCCATCGGAAAGTAATATTCACAGAATAATGAACACTGGGATTAGCGCTATCAACGAAGCAGTGCAGGAAGCGGGCGCCTTTACGCGCACCCTCTTCAATGAGTTAGGCAAAGTCATCATCGGCCAGACCTACCTGGTCGAGCGGTTGGTGGTCGGGTTGCTGGCCAACGGCCATGTCTTGCTGGAAGGGGTGCCTGGCCTGGCCAAGACGCTCTCGGTCAAGTCGCTGGCGAACTGTCTAAGCGTGAAGTTCTCGCGGCTGCAGTTCACGCCGGACATGCTGCCGGCTGACGTCATCGGCACACAGGTCTATAATCCGCAATCGGGAGCGTTCACGACCCGCCGGGGCCCGATCTTCGCCAACCTCGTGTTGGCGGACGAAATCAACCGGGCGCCGGCCAAAGTGCAAAGCGCCTTGCTGGAAGCGATGCAGGAGAAGCAGGTCACTATCGGCGACCAGACCTTCAAGCTCGAGGAACCGTTCCTCGTGTTGGCGACGCAGAACCCCATCGAGCAGGAGGGCACTTACCCGCTGCCCGAGGCGCAGGTTGATCGCTTCATGCTCAAACTCAAGATCGGTTACCCGTCGCGCGCCGAGGAGCGGCAGATTCTCGATGTGATGGCCCGGACCTCCGGCACCCCCGTGACCAGCGCGGTCGTGGAGCCGAAGCAGATTCTTCGGGCGCGCGAGGTCATCAACGACATCTATGTGGATGACAAAGTGAAGGATTATATCGTCGATCTGGTCTGCGCGACGCGCGAGCCGGATGTGTATAAAATCCAGGTGAAGGAGTTTATCCAGCTCGGGGCATCCCCGCGGGCGACGATCAATCTCACGCTCGCGGCCAAGGCTTATGCGTTTCTCAAGGGACGCGGCTACGTCACGCCCCAGGATGTAAAGAGCATCGGGATGGACGTGCTGCGCCACCGTGTCGCCATCACCTACGAGGCCGAGGCGGAAGAGAAAACGAGCGAGATCATCGTGCAGAAGATTTTTGATGAGCTGCCGGTGCCCTAGCCGCAACAATTCAGCATACCCACAGATGGAAACGTGTTGGTTGCATGATTCCACGCGAAATCCTTAAGAAGATCCGGCAGATCGAGATTCGCACGAACCGGCTCGTGAGCGAAACGCTGGCGGGCCAGTACCACAGCGTCTTCAAGGGCCAGGGGATGAATTTCGACGAGGTGCGCGAGTACCAGCCGGGAGATGAGGTCCGCTCGATTGACTGGAACGTCACGGCGCGGATGAATCATCCGTTCGTCAAGAAGTTCGTCGAGGAGCGCGAGTTGACCTTGATGCTGGTGGTGGATGTCAGCGGCTCGGGGCTGTTCGGATCGCACGCGCAATCCAAACGGGAACTCGCGGCGGAGATCGCGTCGGTCCTGGCGTTCTCGGCCATCCGCAACAACGACAAAGTCGGCCTGATTCTTTTCACCGATGAAGTCGAGAAATTTATCCCCCCGCGCAAAGGGCGCCGGCATGTGCTGCGGGTGATTCGCGAGGTGCTGTTTTTTGAGCCGGAGCGGCGTGGCACCGATTTGAACGAGGCGCTGGAGTTCCTCATGCGCGTGACCCCGCATCGCGCCATCGCGGTCGTTGTTTCCGACTTTATTGGTTCGCCCGCGGTGTCGGCCGGCCGCCGCCGTGGGAAGTTGCGGCCCCAGATGATGCTGCTGGAATCCCTGGCCCAGGCTTCTTTTGCAATGTTGCGGCAGGCCAATCGGCGTCACGATGTCGTCGCGGTGCAAATTGCCGACCGCTACGAGCTGGAGCTTCCGGCCCTCGGGCGGCTTGTGCTGCACGATGCCGAGACCGGAGAAGTCGTGGAGATCAACACGGGCGACGAACGCAAGCGCGCCGCTTTCGCCGAACGCCAGGCCCGCACCCAAACCGACTTGGCCCGGCTGTTCCGTTCCGCCGGCATCGACGCCATCCGCCTCCGCACGGACCAGCCCTATGGAGTGGAATTGGGCAAATTCTTTGAAACTCGCGAGAGGCGGAGGATGCGAGGATGACCGTGAGTGCGACGAATCTCCATGCCCAGTCTGTCATGACAAACGCGGGCACCAACATCCTGCGCGACATCAAGCCTCCGCTGGTGATCCCCAGCGGCTGGGCGTGGCTCTGGTGGGTGGCCGGAGCGGTTGCAGTCGGGGCGTTGCTCTTCTGGGCCTGGCGCTGGTGGCAGAAGCGACGCGCTGCAATTGCGCTGGTCCCGGTTATTCCGCCCCACATTCGGGCGAAGCAAAAACTGCAAGAGGCGCTCGCATTGATCAGCCAGCCCCGCGAGTTTTGCATTCTGGTTTCGGACACCATCCGGCAATATCTGGAGGAACGGTTCACCTTCCACGCGCCAGACCGAACCACGGAAGAATTCCTCCATGAACTGCGCGAGACCGATTTGCTTACTCGGGATCAAAAGGACAGCCTGGGGGAATTCCTCGAACGCTGCGATCTCGTCAAGTTCGCCAAATACGAGCCCGGTGAACCGGAATTGCGCGACCTGCACCAATCCGCATTGAGACTGGTGGAAGAGACTGAGCCGATAATGACCGCGCTGGAAGCTGTAAAGGCAGGAGCAGCATCATGAAATCCGAAATCCGAAATCCGAGGCCCGAATGTGGGTCCGACTTTGGATCCTCTTGGTTTTATGGAACTGTGGCTTGGGACTAAAGCCTCATGACCTTTGGGCGTCCATATTTTCTGTTGCTGCTGCTTCTGCTGCCGGTGGTGGCGTGGCTGAAAGGCAAGCACGGACAGCCGCCGGCGTTTGTTTATTCGTCGGTGCAACTGGTGCGCGGAATTCTCAATATCAGCCGAACCCGTTCAGGCGCTTTTCTCGCTGCGTTGCGATGGCTGACCCTCGCCATCCTCATCATTGCCCTCGCCCAGCCGCGGCTCACCCGGAGCGAAACCAAAATCACCGCCAGCGGCGTGGACATTGTGGCTGCGTTGGACATGTCCGGCAGCATGACATCGGAGGACTTTGAAGTCGGGGGTGATCGCCTAAGCCGGCTGGCCATGGCGAAGACCGTCCTGAAGAAGTTCATTGATAAACGTCCGAACGATCGCATCGGCATCGTCGTGTTTGCGACCCAGGCCTATATCGCCACGCCTCTCACGCTGGACCACGATTTCCTTCTCCAGAATCTCGAACGGTTGGAACTGGGAACTATCGATGATTCGCGCACTGCCATCGGCTCCGGCCTCAGCACAGCAATCAACCGCCTCCGCGAACTCAAGTCGAAAAGCAAAATCGTGATTCTGATGACCGATGGCCAGAACAACTCCGGCAAAGTCGCCCCGCTCACCGTCGCCGAAGCCGCCCAATCCCTGCGGGTGAAGGTATATACCATTGGCGTCGGGATGAGAGGCATGGCGCCGATGCCCCAGTTCTGGGGCGGGCGCAAAGTGGGCTACCAGATGCAGCCAGTCGATATCGATGAAGACACGCTGCAAAAGATCTCGAAAATGACCGGCGGGAAGTATTACCGTGCCGACAACTCGAAGAACTTCGAAGCCATCTACGCGGAGATCGACAAACTCGAGAAGACGGAGGCCGAGGTGAAGAAGTTTGCCCGTCATCGGGAGCTGTTTGCCTGGCTGATCCCGCCCAGCCTCGGGCTGCTGCTGCTTGAGGTTCTCTTGCTCCATACCGTTTGGCGGAGGCTGCCGTGACTTGTTGCACATGACTTTCGCAAATCCACGAATGCTCTGGCTGTTGCTGGTGATTCCGCCAGCCTTGCTCGCCTTCTTCTGGTGGTCGTCCCGGACGCGGCGACAGTTGCTGACGCAGTTTATTCAGGCGCGATTGCTGCCGACTTTGACGGTTGGCATTTCGGCCCGAAGACAGAACATTCGCATGGCTTGCCTGGTTTTGGCCGTGGCGTGCCTCATTCTGGCGTTGGCACGACCGCAATGGGGCTTCGACTGGCAGGAGGTGAAATTGCGCGGACTGGACATCGTGGTGGCAATCGACACCTCGAAAAGCATGCTGGCCGAAGACATCGCACCCAACCGCTTGGCGCGCGCGAAACTGGCGGCGCTCGATTTGATGCAACAGGCAAAATCCGACCGCCTTGGCCTGGTCGCGTTTGCCGGCAGCGCTTTCCTTCAATGTCCGTTGACCATCGACGACGCAGCTTTCCGCCAAAGTGTCGAGACGCTGGACGTGAATATCATTCCCCAAGGAGGCACCGCGCTGGCTGAAGCAATCGACACCGCGCTGACCGCTTTCAAGGAGGGGGACAATTACAAGGTGCTGGTGCTTTTCACCGATGGCGAAGACCACGATTCCGGCGCGCTGGAAGCGGCGCAGAAGGCCGCGAAAGATGGCCTGCGCATCTATACTATCGGCATCGGCACGGTGGATGGAGAGTTATTGCGCGTCAAAGATGCGCAAGGCCAATCGGATTACGTTCGCAATGAACAAGGCGAAGTCGTGAAGTCGCATCTGAACGAAACCCTGCTGCAAGAAATCGCGGGGGCAACCGAGGGCGGGTTTTACCTTCCGCTGCGCGGGGCCAAGACCATTGACACCCTTTACGAACAGGGGCTGGCAAAACTGCCGAAATCGCAGCACCAGGAGAAATTCGTCCGACAGTATCACGAGCGCTATCATTGGCCGCTGGCGATTGGGATTGCACTGTTGTTGGCGGAAATGCTCTTCCCGGAACGTAAGCGGGAACCGAAAGCAAAGAAGCCGACCACACCTCCGCTCCAGACGGCGGTCACGCTTCTGCTCTGCCTGGTTTGTCCGGCGGCCGCCTGGGCATCTCCGGGCAGTGCGCTGCGCGAATACAACGCCGGCAAATATGACGAGGCGCTCAAGGAATACGAGCGCTTGCTTGAGAAGAAGAGTGACGACCCGCGCCTGCACTTTAACGCGGGCGCCGCAGCCTATCGCGACCAGAAACTCGAGGAAGCCGCCAAACAATTCAACAATGCGCTGGCAACTCCGGACCTGAACCTGCAGCAACAGTCCTATTTCAACCGGGGCAACACGCTCTACCGGCTCGGCGAAACCAATCCCGACCCGGCCAAACGCACCGAGAACTGGGAGAAAGCGCTCAAGGATTTCGAGAGCGCCGAAAAACTCAACCGACAGGACAGTGACGCAAAGTTCAATTATGAGTTTGTGAAGCGGAGGCTGGAAGAGCTCAAGCAGCAACAACAAAAAGAGCCTAAGCAGGACAAGAAGGACAAGCAGGACAAGCAGGACCAGAAACAGAATCAAGACCAGCAGCAGCAGCAACAGCAGTCGCAGCAGGACAAGTCGGAAGAGCAAAAGAAACAAGACCAACAGCAGCAACAACAGAACGAACAGAAGGACCAGGCCAAGAAAGATCAGGAACAGAAGTCTCAAGACCAGCAGGACAAATCGGAGCAGAAAAAAGACGCCTCACAGCAAGACCAGCAGGCGCAGCAGAAGAAACAAGAAGAGCAAAAGAAACAGGGTCAGGAGCCGCAGCAGGCACAAAAATCATCCGGCCAGCCGAAGGACAAATCCGAGGACGAAAACGAGCAGGAAGCCGCGGCAGCCCAGGCGGCAGGCCAAATGACGCCCGAGCAGGCGCAGCAGTTATTGGACACGCAGAAGGGAGAGGAGAAACTGCTGCCCGTTAAGCCGGTCGGCAAACCTGTAGATCGCAGCCGGCCGTTGAAGGATTGGTAGCACCGCCCAAACAGCGGCTCGCATCAAAACTCACAATGAGTTCGGCGAGATGCTGACGGACAATTACTCGGGCTTTCCCGACTTCAGGGCTTTTTCGCTGCAGTCGGAGCCTTTTCCGTCTTTGAGCCTGCCGGTTTCTCTGGCCGGGGAGCTTTGTCAGGACGCGGGCCTCGATCACCCTTGTCGGCATAAGGCTTCTTATCGCCGACTTCGGCTTTTTGTGGAGCGCCTTCCGGCCGCCGACCGCGCTTTTCAGTTCGGTAATCTTCCTTCTTCGCTTCGCCGGCCGGAGCCGCAACCGGCACTGGCGGCAGCGTGGTGCTCTCGACGCGGACTTTGAGCGTGGTCACGACATCGGCGTGGAGCCGCAACTGGATCTCGTGATCCCCTACGGTGCGAATCGGGTGTTCAAGGTGAATCTTCCGCTTCTCGAGCGTCACGTCGAACTGAGTCTTGAGTTGGTCAGCAACCATGCCCGAGGTGACGGTGCCAAACATCTTGCCGTCTTCTCCGGTCTTGACGGCGAGAACGCAGATGAGCTTGGAAATGCTCTTGGCGAGGTCGGTCATGGTGTTGAGATCGTGAGCCTCGCGTTCAGCCCGGCGCTGTCGGAGAGACTCCAGGCGGCGCTTGTTGGAAGAGGTTAGCGGGATGGCCAGACCCTGCGGAAACAAATAATTGCGCGCATAGCCGGCCGCGACTTTCACCTGGTCGGACTCACCGCCCAGATCAATGATGTTGTGTGTGAGAATAACTTCAATTTTTGCCATAGTTTGAAATGTGATGCGTGATGCGCGATGCGTGATGCGTGATGCGTGATGCGTGATGCATGGACGGAATGACCACTCCTTAACGGATCATGGCACTACGGATCATACCACTAGAAAGGCACATCGTCTTCTTCGGGTTGTGGACGTTCGGGGTCGGCCG
>Ga0194053_10001824_pt1 | contig 13355 bp, 18 predicted proteins | sample SepL228m_MetaG_FD_161684 | JGI IMG/M metagenome (GOLD analysis project Ga0194053, IMG submission 161684) | Anoxic zone freshwater microbial communities from boreal shield lake in IISD Experimental Lakes Area, Ontario, Canada - Sep2016-L227-8m | ecosystem: Environmental > Aquatic > Freshwater >... | reverse complement strand
ACTCCCGCATAAATGCAGCCTCGGAGGAGGCCGGAGCGTAGCGCAGGCCGACGGAGAGGCTGCATTTATGCGGCGGAAAACCCCCCTTTTCCAGAGCGGCATGCGACGATTCATTTCTGATCGGCGATGCGCTCTCACCCGGCGACATTGCTGCCTTGAAAAGCATCAAATCATCCACCGGCTGCCGAAGGATTTTGTTCTCCGGATCCTTTCAGACTTCAACGCCCGCCTCATGGATGCCGACCAGGCTGCACATGCCTTGGGGATCGGCAAAACCCGTCTCTACCAACTCCGCGGCGCGTGGCTGAGCGGGCGGCACGGCTTCCGGCCCGGCTCCAGTGGCGGCGACCACCTCATGCCGTGGCCACCAGAGGCCCGCTCTTTTCTCGAAAGCTTTCTGCCGCTCCAAAATCCGCCCAATTACCAACTCGTCAGCGATGAGTTGTTGCGTCTCTGCGGTTTCTCCCGCGCACGTTCCAGCGTCGAGGCTTACGTCAAAACCCATTTCCCTCATCTCGTTCCAACTCCCGAGCGAAAACACCGCACCTACCGGCGTTTCCGCCGCGCCAAAATCGGCGACCTCTGGCAGCATGACAGCTCGATCCACCAGTGGTGGCCCGCCCCGGCCAAGCAGGTTCTCCTGCTCACCATCGACGACCATTCCGGCCTCAATATCGCCGGGCGTTTCGTCTCTTCCGACACCACGTGGAACCACTTCTCCCACTTCCGCGCCGCCTTTGAAACACACGGGATCCCCCAGTCCATTTACACCGACGGCCTGAGCCTTTTCGGACCCAGCTCCAGCAACGATCACTCCGACCCCAAGAGCGAGTTTCAGCGCGCCCTGCTGGCTCTTGGCATCGCTCACCTCGTCGCCCCAACCCCTCAAGCCAAAGGAAAAATCGAGCGCCGCTTCCGCACTTTCCAAGGCCGCCTCGTCACTCTCATGGCCCACGCCAACGTGCGCGGTTGGCTGCATGCCGACGAAGTCCTTCAAATGGAACTCGCCCGGCAAAACCAAACAAAAAATCGCAGCACAGATCTCGTCCCTATCGCCGTTTGGCAGCAGGCTCTCCTGGAAAATACCGGCTCCCTCAGGCCCTGTCCCCTCCCAACTCTTCTTGATCTCCACTTCTCTTTGCGAACCTCGCGAAGAGTCAACAATGACCACACCATCGATTTTGAAGGACGCTCCTACGAGATCGCCTCGACCAAACGCAAGTCCGTCACCATCATACACCATCCAAACCGGTGTTTTTGGGTCTGTGAGCAGCTTCCAAATGATGTATGGCCCACCGTGTTAGCTTCTTACACACTCTGAAATCTGTTCACTTTTGCTCCGGCAAAAATTCCACTTTTGCTCCGTCGCCGACACAATCTGCGAATTTGTTTGCCACGGTGTTTTACCAGCGCATAGTAACCCTTGTTATTATACCGATACAGCGATGGCCCAACCTTCTTCCAATCTGATACTTGCTCAACCGCTTTTTGTGGCTCCTTTATGCCCCAATTCTACCGGGTTCGAAAATCGGGTCAAAAAAGGAAAAAACGCCAGCGAAAACATCGTTGTAAGTATTTTACTGTAAGTAACATCGGGGTGTAGCTTAGCTTGGTAGAGCGCCTGGTTTGGGACCAGGAGGTCGCAGGTTCGAATCCTGTCGCCCCGACCACTTTTTTTAAAGTGGTTTTTCCTTGGGAAGGCTTATAAATACAGGCTCTGCGGGTTGCCTCTGATTTTTGACCAAGTTGGGGGAAATCGGATCGAGTTGGATCGAGTTCGCTGCGAATGCTGCGAAAATCTTCGGCCTGATTGCCCCTCCAAGCAACGGCCCATCTCCCTGCGTTATATAAAATTGAGCGCCCCTTGGCTAGCTCCCCGGTGGAAAATGTTTTCCGTCCGGGTTCACCACAACAACGCATGCGACTCGCACACTACTCTCCTCCCATCCGTCGGGAAATCGTTCGGGTTCTCTACCACGAGCGAAAATCCCGGGGCATCCCGATGACGCGGCTCGTTGACCAGCTTCTCACCGAAGCTCTCAAGGACAGCCCACATTGGGGGATGATGGAGGATCCCGCAGAATACAACCAACCCTCCGCTCAGGAACAATCCTGACCGGAAACAAACCAACTCGGCACACCACCAGCCCGGCCATCACGGTCGGGCTTTTTTGTGCCCGCAACCAACGAAAGGAAAAACCATGGCACTCAAACTCATTGCCAATTATAGCAAACGCCTCGGCCTGCCGGGGTATTCGAGCCACCAGTTCTCGGTCACCGTCGAGACCGAGATCAGCAACATCAACGACGCGGCGGGGGAAAGCGCCCGCCTCTACGAAACGCTCCAGCAAAGCGTTGACGAACAGATCCAACGCACCGGCTTTGTCCCCGACGAGGGATACGGCATCAGCGAGCAGGGCGCTCGCAACGGCCACCGCAACGGGCACAACGCCCCCGCAAACAGCAACGGCCACGCCCCCAACGGTGACGCTTGGGCCTGCTCGGAGAAGCAGCAGGAACTCATCGTCAAACTCGTGGACGAACACCAGCTCGACAAGGGGCAGGTCGATGACACCAGCCGTGAAATGTTCGGCGTCGGCGTCCGGGAGCTCAACAAGCTCCAGGCCAGCGGCCTCATCGATCGCATCCTCGACGAGCACGGCGGCCGCAAGCCCAGCCGCACCCGTAGCGCACCGCCCCGCCGCGCCTACGCGAACGGAGGTGCCCGTTGATCGCGCTCGCCCCGGCAAGGAAGCCGGTGGTCCCCGACCCGACCGAGCATCTCACCAGCGTTGTCTCCGCCTCCCGGCTCAACTGCTTTCACTCCTGCCGCCTGAAGTTTTTCTTCAGGTATGTCCTGGAGCTGGTCAAGCCTGGCACCGCCGCGCTCTTCGTGGGCAAGGCGGTCCATGCGGCCTTGCAGGCGTGGAGCACGGCCCGCTGGCGGGGGCAGCCGCACGATGCGGAAGCTCTCCGCGAGGGGTTCCTCATGAACTGGATCACGGGTCAGGAGGACGCACCGGTTTCATGGGAGGCCGGGGAGGAGGACGAGCAGCAGGAAAAGGCGTGGGGGCTTGTGGACATGTATCTGCGGGACACCCCGATCTCGGCCGAGGAAAAGCCGGAGGCTGTGGAGGTTCGTGTCGAAGCCGATCTGGCCAAGCACGGGCTGCCCACCCTCGTCGGGATCATCGACCTCGTGCGTCCGGGTGGGCGGATCGTTGATTTCAAAACCAGCGCCGCCACCCCGAACGCCGAACAGGTCGTCCACAGGAACGAAACCCAGCTCACCGCATACGGTCTCCTTTACCGGGAGGCCACGGGCAAACCGGAGTCGGGTTTTGAGCTTCACCACCTGGTCAAAACCAAAACACCCAAGCTCGTCGTGAGCGAGGCCCCGGCAACAACCGAGGCCCAGCGCACGAAGCTCTTTCGCCTGATCGAGTCCTACGTGGATGGGGTCGAGCGGGAGGACTACGTGCCGTCGCCGGGGCTGCAGTGCGCCGCGTGCGAGTTCTTCAACGAGTGCTCGGTCTGGAAGGGGGGTGCGGCATGAGAAAGCTCATCCTCCTCCTGCCTGTCGCCCTCACCGGCTGCGGCAGCAATGCCCCCGACTTCGGGCCAATCGGAGCAGGCCTGTCGGTGATCGGCTTGGGCATCGTCGTCGGTGCCTTGATCCTCGCGATCTTCAAGAGAGGGGGTGGCGGAGATGATTGACCTGCTCCAACTCCTGCGCCTCATCCTGCCGATCGTGGGCGTCCTGCTCGTCCTGCTGGCAGTCGTCACGCTCCTCGCATCGCTCGGGCCTGTGCTCGTGCCCATCGCCATCCTTGCCGCAGCCGGCCTCGTAGCCTGGCTCTGGCTGGCACACAGATAAACATCAACCAAAAGGCCGGGGGCAATCACGCTCCCGGCCTTTTTCATTTCAACAACAGAAAGAAAACATCATGCACACAACACTTCATTACCAAGATCAGCGATCCAACAAAGTTTACCGGATCGCCATCGAACCGCGTGACGGCGGATACGTGGTCAACTTCGCCTACGGGCGCAGTGGCTCCACGCTCAACACCGGCACCAAAACCGCCTGCCCGCTCTACTTCGCTGCGGCGCAGATGATCTACGACAAGGTCGTCCGTGAAAAGCTCGCCAAGGGGTATGTCCTCGCGGCCGACAGCCAGACCTACGTCACCGGCAGCCGGAAGGTGACGGACATCCGTCCCCAGCTCCTCAATGCTGTCGAGGACCCCGAGCCCCTGCTGGCTGACGAGAGGTTCTGCATCCAGCGAAAGCACGACGGCAAACGCCTGCTCCTGCACAAGCAGGGGTTCGAGATCACCGGCATCAACCGCCGGGGACTGGAATGTGGGTTCCCGGAATCCATCCGGGGGGCGGCGGCAGCCCTGCCCCATAACTTCCTTCTGGACGGCGAGGCCGTGGGCGACACGCTCCACGTCTTCGACCTGCTGGAGGTGAGGTTCACCGACCTGCGGCCCGTGCCCTACAAGGCCCGGCTCGTGGAGTTGCTCAACCTGCTCGCCAGCACCCAGCAGAACGCCATCCAGTGGGTGGCCACCCACAACGGGCAGGCGGCCAAGCGGTGCGTCTTAGAAAAACTCCGCGAGGAGAATGCGGAGGGGGTTGTCTTCAAACGGATCGGGGCACCGTATTCGCCGGGGCGACCGAACTCCGGCGGCGACCAGCTCAAATACAAGTTCGTCGAGACCGCCTCGGTGATCGTGAATGCGATCAACGCCAAGCGCAGCGTGGCCATCGCCGTGTGGGAAAACGGCACGCTGGTTTCGGCCGGCAACGTCACGGTCCCGGTGAACCAGCTCATTCCGCAGATCGGCGATGTCGTGGAGGTCCGCTTCCTCTACGCGATGCCCGGTAGCGGAAGCCTGTTCCAACCGGTCTATCTGGGGGTGCGCGACGACATCACCTCGGCCGAATGCACCCGCGACCAGCTCAAGTTCCGCCGAGAGGAGGTGGCGGCATGAACTTCCTCGCAAAAGCCAAGGGGCAGCTTGCCAGAGCAGATGCCGCCGCCGCGCCGCCATTCGGTGCCGGGTTCAGCCCGGAGATCGTTGCCAAGACCGAAACCCTGGAGGTCCACGGCTCGGAGTTCAGCGCCCCCGGCATCGACTACTGCGAATTCCGGGCCTTCGATGCCCGAGGCAACCTCGTCGGCACCAAGCGGGTCGATGGCTACTGACTCCCAAGCAGGGGCAACCCGGCTCATCAACCGCTCCAAGGCGAAACAGTTCGCCCTGGCGGTTGCGGAGAAACGTGCCCACCGGTTCACCAGAGTCGGTGAGGAATTCCTCATCCGGTGCGAAGCCAACGCCAAGGAGTTCATCCGCCAATACGTCAACCGTCTGCCCTCCAAGGGAAAGACGATCCTGTAATCAACCCAAGGCCGGGGGCACATCGCTCCCGGCCTTTTCCATTTTCACGCCCCGGCATTCCGCCGGGGCCAACCCGCCGCCCTACAGCGGCCATCAGTAAAACCACTGGTGACCGCTGCGGGCGCAAGCTCTGCGGTCGCCTTTCAACCAAGAAAGGAAAACACAAATGAGCCCAAGGGCTGGATTTGTTTTGTTAGATCAGATCGAACCCCGGTTACGCGCCACCATGCCGTATATCCGTGGAGTCGGCTCAGAAGATACAGAGGAGCTGTTGCAAGATGCTCTGGCGGTGGCAGCGAAGATGCTCCACGATCTCGAAGCGCGGGGGAAGACGGTCACACCGGGGAACGTGGCCTACTACACGATCTTGCACATGAGGTCAGGTCGCCGGTCGTATTCGGCAGGGAGGACCGATGTCATGAACGCCGGAACGCAGTTGGACAGCAACTCCATGGTTCTCTCATTCGAGGAACCGGCGGGGTATGACGCGGAAACCGATGAGGAGATCCCGCTTGGCGACATGCTGGCGGGCAGTGATGACGATCCCGCAGGGGCGGCGGCAAGGGTGATGGACTGGGAGGATTTCCTAGATACCCACAACCCCCGCTACGAGGCGTTCGTGTGCGATCTCGCACAGGGCAGGCACGCCAAGGATACGGCCGCCAGGTTCGGGTTCAGCAGCTCGTGGGCGCATGACCTGAAGGAAAACCTGGCCGATGATCTGCGGGAGCATTTTGGCGAGGACGCCATTGCGGACTCCATGCAAGTGCCCTCGTGGCGCGGCAACATCAGGGTGGATCACGAGAAGGCCGCGTGCCGGGCAGATCGGCGGCGGGGGTGATCCCTGAGTGATTCCCACTCCCGGACCATCGGGATTTTTCAACATGCGCCGGGATGGATCCCCGGCTCGGACAAAAAAGCACACCATGCACCTCGACACCAACCGCATTTACATCTGCACAGATGTCACCAACGGAGCGGTTCATCTGCTCCTTCCAAAAACACTCAACTTCGAGGTGGTCGAGCTCCGGCTTGACGACCCCGATCCTTCCCGGACGGACGCGGCCGAGTTCAAGCTTCTCCGCGAGGAGATGACCGAACACGGCTTCGACCTACCGTAAAAACAACACCCTGCGAGAGCGGCCCGCATGTCACGACGACGCGCGGGCCGTTTCCGTTTCAACAACAGAAAGAAATATTATGATCAGCATCGCCATCAGCGATTTGAAGCCCGCGCTTGCGGGCCTCAGCAAAGTCGTCTCCGCAAAAGCCTCTCTCGAATGCCTTCGTTGCGTTCGTGTGGATGCCACGCCGGAGCGAGTCACCATCAAGGGCACGGATCTGGAAATGTATGCCAGCGTCCAGATTCCCGGAGCCTACACCGAAACGACTGCGAGCTTCCTGCTCCCGTTCGAGCGCCTGCAATCCATGGCCAAGCGGTTCAATGCCCGCGCGGTCCTCAACATCGAACCCAACCGGATCTTTTGCGATCTCGGCACAGGCCGGGTGAGCGAAAACGTCGAGGCGCCCAAGCTGGAGGAATTCCCCGTGGAACCGGAGTTTGAAGTCAAAACCGTTCCCATGCCGGAATCGTTCTCCCGCCGGTTCAGCGAAGCCATGGGTTGCTCCTCCACGGATGCCACCCGGTATATCCTCAACGGCATCCAGCTCGATGTCAGCGATCCCGCCAGCCATTACATGGTCGGCACAGATGGCAGGCATCTCTTCAGCGCGAACAGCTTCGCCCTGCCGCTCTCGGAATCGGTCACGATCCCCAACCACAAGCTCCTGCTGTGGCGCGGACTGGCGGATCTGCCATGGGCATTGGCAGGTCAGAGGAAATCCGGCCCAAAGAAAACGGAGGTTTCGCTCGTGCGCATCGCCGCAGGGGATTGGACGCTCACGATGCGAACCATCGAGGGCAATTATCCCAACTGGCGGCAGGTCGTCCTGAAGACCGAACAGCACCGCACCACGGTTATGCTGCCGGAGGAAAACGGATTCGCCAAGATCGTCAACGGTCTCCCCGGTGGAGACTTGAGGGACAGCCCGGTTGATCTCGTGATCGAAAGCGGCAGCGTTGCCGTAAAAGACACGACAGGCGGAAGCCGCATCGCGCTCGCAGGAGCCACGGCCAAGGGGCCGGATCTCACCATCCGTCTCAACCGGGATTACCTCGCGAAGGCCCTCGACTACGGGCTCACCAACATCGGCCTCATCGATCCCATGTCGGCCCTGCAGTTCACCCGCGAGGGCAGGCAGATGGTCGTCATGCCTCTGAAGGTCGCGGATGTCGCAACGCCAGCAGAACCAGCTCCGCAAGAGCCAGCAGCATCAACAAACCAACCGGCTCCAACCGAGCCACAACCCGAAAGGAAACCCATGACCGAAACAAACGGCCATCACACAAACGGGGCGGCAACGCCCCACCTCAACGGAGCCCCGCGCTCCTCAACGCCGGGCACCCCGGCAGCGGACAAACCGGCCATCGAAGCCGCCATCGAAAAACTCGACGGCTTCAAGACCGTGTTCCGCGAAGCCCTCGTCGGCGTCACTGAACTCTCGACCCTGCTCCGGCAGGCCGTCAGGGAACAGAAAGCCGGGGAGAAGGAAGTCCAATCCGTCCGCCAGACTCTCCGCTCTCTCCAGAGCGTGCGGATCTGACCGACATCGGAGCGGGGCGCAGGCACATGCTTGCGTCCCTGTCTCCGCAACCACAAAAACCAACATGATCCACGTCATCGACGAACCGGGCACCTGGGAGGCAGATGTTCTCCCCGCTGTCCAACTCCCGGCCGCAAGACCGGCCACCAGAAACCCCATGCTCCTGCATTGCGGGGGACAGGTCATCGAGCGCGATGCGCTCTTTGGCATCGAGACCCCGCACCCGACGGAAACATGGTTCCCGCTCCCTCACCGCCATTTGGTTGAGGAGGTCGAAAACCAGCTCACGGACGCAGGGTTCAACCTGCTCTGCTCCACCCACGCGATCAGCCACGACGGCAACCGCTACTTCGGCATCATTGAGGTGTCCCCTCGAGGGGACATTGTTGCAAACGGCCACGGCTGGGTTGTGGGCCTGCGAAACAGCCACGACAAAACCTTCCCCGCTGGCATCGTGGCGGGCACAAGGGTCTTTGTTTGCGATAACCTGTCGTTTTCCGGGCTGATCCAGATCCGGCGCAAACACACCCGATTCGCCGTCCGGGATCTCAGGCAGTTGACCGCTCGGGCGGTTGGCCAACTTGGAGAGCGGCTTGTCGGCATGGAAGCCCGCATCACCGCCTACCGGAACCTGCGGCTCACCGACAGCCGGGCACACGACCTGGTCATCCGGGCCACGGACTGCCGGGCCATCACGCCCAGCCAGATCCCCGAGGTGCTTGCCCAATGGCGAAATTCCGCACATGCGGAATTTGCTCCCCGCAACGGTTGGTCGTTGTGGAACGCCTGCACCGAGGCATTCAAGTCCGTGAACCCACACACCGCCATCGGCCGCTGCGAAGCCCTCCACGGGCTTTTCGATGGCGCTGCCGGGGTCGCGCTTGCGTCATGAGCGACAAGCCAACCCCATTCGAGCGGGCGCACTACGGCAAGCTCGTGGGTCGGAAGATCCTCGCGATCCAGTGGGAGGACTTCGAGGGGCACCCGCTGCCGGTCCTCGTCCTCAGCGGGAAGGACTGCAAGGGCCGGCTCGCAACTGCTGCAGTCATGTGCGACCCCGAGGGCAATGGCCCCGGCCACCTGGAGCACTCGCTATGAGTTACCCGCGTATCCGCTCGATCCATCTGAACCGGTGGGAGCGTCCACGCCGGGCCACCGTCTGGACGAAATACGGTATGGTCAAGGTTGTGTGGAAGGACGTGGCCGGCGAGCGGTGCTGGTTCTCCAGCGGCAGCGGGGATGCCAAGCGGGAGGCCGTTCCCGCCATCGAGCACATCGAACAGATGTGTCAGACCATGCACTGAGCTGGTCGGAGAAACCCACCACTTGACAGGGTGGGTTTTTTTACCTGTTTGTAGCCACTGCGTTCGAGATCGTGGAGACGAAGGCGGGCAGATGTGGCAGAAGAAGTCCTTATGTATATAAAGATAGTTTTTTCTTGATATATTTGTTGATTTTCATAAAAGCAAAAATATGAGCCACCAACAGAACATCGTCTCACCTGAAGGAACCCCGCTGGCCGACCGCACGGTTGGCGAGCTAGTCGCCGAGCGACCCGGACGCTCCCGCGTCTTCCAGTCGTTTCAAATCGACTTCTGCTGCCAGGGCTCCCGCACACTGGGCGAGGCCTGCGAGCGCATAGGGATTGCGCTGACAGCGGTGGTCGAGCAACTCGAAGCTGAGATGGTGGAGGCGGTGGGGCCGCAGCAAAACCCTGCGGGGCTTCCTCCGCACGAACTGGCGGACTATATCGTCGCAACACATCACGCATTTCTCCGACGCGAATTTCCCCGCCTCCGTGCGATGTCCGAGCGTGTGGCCCATGTCCACGGTGGACACACGCCGGCTCTGGTGGAGGTTTTTGAGGTTTATCGTGGGTTGGAGGCCGAGCTCACCAGTCACATGATGAAGGAGGAGCAGATCCTTTTCCCTGCTGTCTCCGCGATGAGCCGGGGAGAGTCGGGGCCGGTCGCTCTCGACGGGCCGATAGCGTGCATGATCCATGAGCATGACGACGCCGGGACCGCTCTCGCCCGCCTGAACGAACTCACTGGTGGATACCAACCTCCCTCCGACGCCTGCAACACCTATCGCGCGCTTTTCGCGGGCCTGGCCGATCTCGAAGAAGACCTACATCGGCATATCCATCTGGAAAACAGCGTGCTTTTTCCGGCTGCCGAAGCTTTCGTCAAGTCTAGTGTAAGGAGTCATGAGGTCCGTCAGTAGCGCCATCCGATCGGGAGCCATTCGACATTTCGTGGTTATGGAGGGTTGTGATGGCCGTCACGCCAGCCGCAACCACTACACTGATGCAGCGTTTCTACCTAAAGACACCGTCATTCTAACCGCCGAATGCGCGAAGTTCCGCTACAACAAGCTGGATCTGGGCAATATCCAGAGTATCCCCCGCGTGCTTGATGCCGGGCTGGCCGCATGATCAATTAGCCAATTATGTTCATCTACGGAAAAACAAGTTCGAACGCGATTGCGGTGATGAGTTTTCTTGCGGAAGACCCCAGCAGACGGGTCGGCTCCGGAGAGATCGCCAGTGCCCGCAAGATTTCCAGGGCATTGACGGCCAAGCTCCTCACCCAACTTGCCGCAGCCGGCCTTGTTCACGGCCAGCCGGGTCCGGGTGGGGGATACACCCTCGCCAAGCCGGCTAAGAAAATCTGCCTTCTGGACATCGCGTCGCTTTTTGAGCAGACCGAACCTCCGTCTCTGTGCCCGTTCGGCCATGACTGGTGCGGCAAGGGAGAACCCTGTCCGCTCCATAACATGATTGCGGGAATGATCGATTCCAACCGCGACTTTATGAAGAAGACCAGCTTGGCCATCTTCGAGGGTCAACAACCCCGGATGCCTGCCAAGGGGTCCCCGGTTGGAACCAAAATCCGGTTCAGAAAGACGCCGCGCACGACGTGACGTGCGCACTTCCCGCTGCCCATTCCTCCTGTTGCAAAAGAAAAATCACCCGATTGCATTTTTTTTCTCGCGAATAACGAATAAACACTCTTTTAATCTTTAACTACTGCCAGCTCCCATGCGTTTTTCAGGAAAAACCCTCATTCCCGTCCTCGTGGCAAAGAAAGTCGCGATCCTGCTGTCAGCCGTTTCGTGCCTTGCCTCGACAGCCCGGAGTCAGGAGGCGGAGGTGCTGATGATCGGGACCCCCGAGGTGAGGCCCACCACAGCGGAGAAGCGTGATGTGGCGGCGGCAAAGTTCATGACAACCTGCGCCGGATGTCACAGTCTGGACGGAAAGCTACGCACCGGCCCCGCCTTGAATGTGGCGGCGGCAGGATGGCCCGAACCGCAACTCGCGGCCGCGATCAAGAAGATGGAGCCCAAGGCGGGACCGTTGCCCGACGATGTGGTGGCCGGGCTGGTGGCGTTTTTGAAGTCTTCCGATTCGCATGAGCGGCTGAAGGCGGAGGAGGTCCGGATGGCGGCGCAGTTCGCCTCGGCGATGGATCCGGGCGACGCCGTGGCCGGCAAGGCAATCTTCCGGGGTGCGCGATCATTAAAGAACGGCGGAATGGCGTGCGCCTCCTGCCACGAGGCGGAGGGCTACGGCGGAAACCTCGGCCTCCCGCTCAACGGGATTTTCGAGAAGACCGGCGGGGAGCTTCCGCTGGTCTCTGCGATCGAGCAGGCGAAGTTCAAGATCATGGAGCCGCACTACGCCAAGCATCCGGTGACGAAGCAGGAGGCGATGCACCTCGCGAAGTATTTTGCGACGCTGAAGGCGGGAGCGGGCTCCGACCGCACGCCGCTTTTTGCGAAGGCCGGAGCCGGAGCCGGGGCCGCGATGCTCGTCGGCATGTTCGGGCTTCTTAAATTCCAGCGCCTGGCCCGGGGGCGCGACAAGCGGCTCCAACGCCGGAGGAAATAATATGAGCTGGATCCAAGACATTTTCGCCCCCGAAGACCGGACCTGGGAAACCTTCTACCGCTCCCGGTGGAGCTACGACAAAAAGGTGCGGAGCACGCACGGGGTCAACTGCACCGGGTCGTGCAGTTGGGAGATTTACGTGAAGAACGGGGTGGTCGTCTGGGAGCTCCAGGCGCTCGACTATCCGATCATCGACAAGGAAATCCCGCCCTATGAGCCGCGCGGATGCCAGCGGGGGATTTCGTATTCGTGGTATATCTACAGCCCGATCCGGGTGAAGTTTCCCTACGTGCGCGGGGTTCTCCTCGACCTGTGGCGCAAGGCGAAGAGGAAGAACCCGGATGATCCGGTGGTGGCGTGGGCCTCGATTGTGAACGATCCGGAATCCCGGAAGAAATACCAGCAGGCCCGCGGCAAGGGCGGGTTCCGGCGCGCCTCGTGGCCGGAGGTCAACGAGATCATGGCGGCCGCGAACCTGCACACGATCCGCCGCTACGGCCCGGACCGGATCGCGGGATTTTCTCCGATCCCCGCGATGTCCATGCTGAGCTATGCGGCGGGGGCGAGGTTCTGCCAGCTCATGGGCGGCATTTCGCTCTCGTTCTACGACTGGTATTGCGACCTGCCCCCGGCATCTCCGGAAATCTGGGGAGAGCAGACCGATGTCGCCGAGAGCGCGGATTGGTATCACTCGAAATTCATCGCCACCGTGGGCTCGAACGTCCTCATGACGCGCACCCCGGATGCGCATTTCCTTGTCGAAGCGCGCCACGGCGGGACGAAGGTCGTCGTCTTTTCTCCCGACTTCAGCCAGACATCAAAGGTCGCCGACGAGTGGATCCCGCTGCATCAGGGGACGGACGGCGCGTTTTGGATGGCGGTCGGGCATGTGATTCTCAAGGAGAACTACGCCGACCGCCAGGTGCCGGCATTCCAGGATTACATGCGGCAATACACGGACGCCGCTTTTCTCGTCACGCTGCAACCGCAGCCCAACGGGGCGTATCGTCCGGGCAGCCTGCTCCGGGCGCGGCAGCTCGAGGCGACGAAGGATCTGGAAAACGCGGAGTGGAAATTCTTCGTCGTGGACGAGCCCAGCAACGAGCTCCGGATGCCGAAGGGCACGGTCGGTCACCGCTGGCAGAAGAAAAAGGGCGAGTGGAACCTCAAGCTGGAAGACTGCGTGACCGGCGAGCCGATCCGGCCGCTGCTGGAGATCAAATCCGACGTCACGCTCCCGATCGAGATCACCGACTTTTCCGACGGCACAAACCAGCGGGTCATCACCCGCCATGTCCCCGTCCGCAAAATCGAGACCGTGGACGGTCCGGTTTATGCCACCACGGCGATGGAGCTCTACTTTGCGCAATACGGGGTGAACCGCGGGT
>Ga0194053_10001822_pt1 | contig 13365 bp, 15 predicted proteins | sample SepL228m_MetaG_FD_161684 | JGI IMG/M metagenome (GOLD analysis project Ga0194053, IMG submission 161684) | Anoxic zone freshwater microbial communities from boreal shield lake in IISD Experimental Lakes Area, Ontario, Canada - Sep2016-L227-8m | ecosystem: Environmental > Aquatic > Freshwater >... | reverse complement strand
TCCGGGTCCTTCACCATGAAAGCCCCGCCTTTTTCTATCAGGGCTTCGGCTTCCCAGAATTTTGCATGTTTCGGGCCGAAGAACACCGGCACCCCGAACACCACGGCTTCAAGTATGTTATGCAGGCCCGAACCAAAGGCCCCGCCTATAAACGCAAGACTTGCATACTGGTAAAGCCGGGAAAGTACGCCTATAGTATCGATGATGAGGATATTCGTCGAAAGGGCATTTTCCTCATTCAGGCTGGAATATCTTACGGATGGCATCCCCAGTGAACTTTCCAGCGAACGTATCCTGTGCTCACTCACATCATGGGTCGCGAGAATAAACCTGATGGAATCCCCGGCCTGCCTTATAAGCGGTATCATTACCGCCTCATCTTCAGCCCAGGTGCTTCCCCCCATGATCAACTTGTGGTCACCGCAGAATTTCTTAACCAGGGGGAAATCCTCAACCGTGGCAGCTGTCGCCGAAACCCTGTCGAAACGCGTATCCCCGGTGATAGTGACATTTTCAAACCCAAGGGATTGTATCTGTTTGCCAGAGGATTCATTCTGAACGAAAAACCAGTAAATACTCTCCAGCTGCGACCTGAACCAGCCTCCGTACCATTGGAAAAACATCTGGTCCTCCCTGAACGTAGCCGAAGCAAAAACAACAGGGATGTCCTGTTCCTTAAGCGCAATCAGGAAATTAAACCAGTATTCGTATTTGATGAAAAATGCCATTTTCGGCTTCACCGTTTGCACCCAGAACCTCGCGTTTGCAGGCGTGTCGAGAGGAAGATAAACCACGGCGGAAGCATATTTATAATTTTTGCGGATAGCATAGCCCGACGGACTGAAGAAACTCACGATGATCTTATACCGGGGGAAACGGCTCAGGAGTTCTTCTATGATGGGCCTCCCCTGCTCAAATTCGCCCAGGGAAGCGCAGTGGAACCATACTATATCGTGAATTTCATCACGCAGCGAAGCGTCATCAATTGCGTTGCTTTGTGACGCATCCTCATGAATTTTCCTGATCTTCCCGGCCAGCTCTTTCTTCCAATCCTTCCTGCCCTGTATCCAGGCCTTTGCCCTGGGATTGAAGAAGGATGCAATCCACAAAGCAGCAAAGTAAAGCCTCAACGAAAATGTATACAGGTAATGCATTAAAACGAAGTACATGAATATTACAACTCAAATGTACTGCTTTTCGTCATATAATTTACATAACATCGGAAAAAATGTGACGGTTAATATCTGCCAGGGCACACAGCTCTGTCATAGTTATCGTGTTTTCGTTACCAATCATGTTTTTCACAAAATCAGGAAAATAATTTGTATCTTTGATCATTGGGATATGACTTTATGGATAATCCCGTTCAACAACTTAACCAATCATATTTCTGGGATGTTGATTATTCCAGGCTTGACCCAGTGAGGTCAAAACGCTTAATTATAGAACGTATTTTTACCCTGGGTAATTTACAGGAAATAAAGATAGTTTCAGGATTTTATGGTAAACAAGAGGTCATCAAAACACTTTGTGCCTTAAATTATCTTGATCCCAAGAACCTTAATTTCGTTTCATTTCTTTTTAAAATTCCAAAAAAGAGTTTTAAATGCTACCAACGCCGGCAGTCGACCGATCAACATTGGATTTAATAGCTGAACTGCAGTCGAAGAATTATAGACTGGATGAGATGCTGACCTTTTACAGGCAAAAGTACAGTTTGAATAATGACGCTATTGTTCTTAAAAGCCTTATCTGGTTTGAAGATACCGACCTCTCCGACTGGCCTGTGATGATCCTTGAACCAAAGTTGGCATGGGCTCAGGTGAAAAAGAGACTTGAGAAAGCTGTAGAGGGGTATCTGAATTCATGATGATCGGGATACTGGGTGCAGGATGCAAGCTATCCAGTCACCCAGTTATCCAGTCACCCAGCTATCCAGCCACCCAGTTATCCAGTCACCCAGCTATCCAGTCACCCAGTTATCCAGTAATCTCTAGTAGTAGTAAAAATCCTTCGGCTTGCGGGCATAGATGGGAACGAACCAGCTCACTTTAAGGCCGTAGAACTGGCTTGAATATTTGGTGTTGTCGTAGGCCTGGAGGTCAAAATCATACTGGCGCCGGCTCTTGGTCCAGGCCTGGATGAATTCGAACCCGGCATAAAAATTGAGCAGCCTCGAATTGCTCATAAACAGGTAACCCAACGAAGCAGTCACCGCAATACCGCTGTTCAGGCGGTCGTAGCCTTTGCCGTAATCGTCGTTGATCTGGGGCGTGGTGCCGTCGGGATTATGGATCTTGATATGGTCCTGGATATACCCTCCGCCCAGCATCACGGTAAGTCCGCAGTTGCGGTTCGGCGCCAGGGTGGGATACATGGGAAAGATCTTCCCGAATTTTCCGTAAACACTCCAACCCCGCTCGTAATAATTGATACCGGCCATATAGCCATTCTCGTCGATGATCAGTCCCTGGTCATCGGCGATCATTTTAATAAGGGAATCTGAATTTTTTATCGTGCCCCCGAACAGGAAATTACCTTCGGCCCCGATCACCCAGTTCGAACGGAACTTGTACTGGAACCCGCCTCCGATGCTGGAATTTCCCCCATACAGTTTGGCGAGCCCGCCCCCCGGGAACTGGTAGGAATACGTGGCGTAAAACATCGCCATCCCAATGGTTGTATCTTTTAAATTGACCTGGGCGGATGCCGTTCCCCCAAGAATCAGCGCGGCAAGTAAGACAAGTAATTTTTTCAGCATAAGTATTGGTTTGATGACTGGATAGCTGGATGACTGGATAGCTGGATAGCTGGATAGCTGGATGACTGGGTATCTGGATATCTAGTTATCGGCTGCGAAGCAGCTTTATCTCTTCAACAATTCATCCTTCTTTCTATTAAACTCCTCTACTTTCTTGTTAAACTCGGCGACCAGTTCGTCGAAGATCTCCTTCACGCTCGAGATCTTTGTTGCCCTGAATGCATTGGTCCCGGCAAAAGCATATCCGCCTTCAAAATTACCTTTAAACGCATTGAACAATGCGGTGATGATGCAGTACGGACTGCTGCTTATTTCGCAGGTCTTGATGCATTTGAACGGACAGGAGAAAGGATGCTTCTTGCCGGCCCTCACTTTATCGATAAAGGAATTCACGATAGCGCGCCCCGGCATCCCAACAGGGCTCTTGATGATCTCTATGTCTTTTTCCTTTGCGTCGATATAGGTTTGCTTGAAAGCCTCGGATGCGTCGCATTCATTGGTCGTGACAAAACGGGTCGCCATCTGAACGCCGTCGGCCCCGCATTCCATGATATCATAGATATCGCTCCCGGTATAGATCCCTCCGGCCGCGATTACGGGGATCTTGCAGTTATGTTCTTTCTCTACTTCCCTCACCTCATGCTGAACATCGCTCACGAGCTTGCAAAGCCTGTAATCCTCATCGGCGATCTGCTCCTGCTTGAAACCCAGGTGGCCGCCGGCTTTAGGGCCTTCCACCACGAAGGCATCAGGAATATATTTGTAAGTGGAAATCCATTTTGAACAGATCAGCTTTGCAGCCCGTCCCGAAGAAACGATAGGCACGAGCTTTGTCTTGCTTCCGGCCGTCAGGAAGGAAGGTAAGTCCAAAGGCAATCCGGCCCCGCAGAATAAAATATCGGCTTTCTCCTTTATTGAGGTCTTCACCATATCGGCGAAATTCGTCATGGCAACCATCACGTTCACGCCGATAATGCCTTTTGTTTTCTCCCGCGCAATCCGCAGTTCCTCCTTTAAACCAAGTATGCTGGCTTCCAGGAAATCCCTTGAAAGATTACGGTAAAGCAATCCAAGCCCGGCACTGGAGATCACGCCGACCCCTCCTTCGTTCGCCACCGCGACTGCAAGTCCGTTCAGCGAAACCCCCACACCCATTCCCCCCTGTATGATCGGAACCTGGATGACCAGGTTACCTATTTTTAGTTGTTGCATTTTCTTTTTTTTAATTCAGGATAAAGCGCTTTGCGCTCATCCAGATGTCCAGCTATCCAGCTATCCAGCTATCTAGAAGTGGTATATCACCCCTATTCCTCCGTTTATAGTAGAAACGGTTCTTTTGATCTCATATTTTGTTGGGGCCGAATAAACCGGTATGTAGTAGATAGTCCCCGTATTGGGATCCTTGTATTCCTGGTATGATACGATCTCAGCCCCGTAAGATTTCGTCGCTTTCGGGGTCCCCCCGAGATAACCCAGGTTAAGGTCCAGCCCCCAGTGGGAGTCGAAACGGTAACCGGCAGCAAATGAAACCCCGTAACCGAACCCCGTGGCGTTCATCGATACATTCGACTGGTCTATAGGATTCTGCACATTAAAATTCGACGATTGTGCGATGATAAGGCCGAACATTGCCTTGGCATTGACCTCCCACTTCCCGATATCTTTGATCAGAACAGGCCCCGCCATAACATAAAGATTCGTCCAGCCCCCGTTACCGAGCTTGTACTGCGTGCCCACCGGATTGATATATTGGGCGGTATCCTTGTACCCGTTATGCTGGACGTCGAACTGGAAACCCAGTCCCCATCCTCTCTTTCCCAGCCAGTTAAGCCCAAGCTGCCCAACCCATCCATTCTGGGCGTACCCCGACTTCTGCGTATTTTTATCGGTTTGCCCGTAGCTTCCAAGCACAAACGAATAGTTAATCCCGAACTCCAGGGAAAGAAAATCTTTCTCCCTGGGTTTTTTTTCCTTTTTCTTTTCCTGCGAAAAAAGCTGGTCCGGCATCACTATGAACAATGCCATCAGCAGGGGAAGGAAATACTTCAATCGATTCATTCAATGTAGAATATCAATGCAAAGATACGTATAATTGCCGTACTTTGATCAGGGGCTTGCCAGTTTGTCGGGAATGTTTAATTTTGCCGTTAGCAAATTCGTGATGAACATGCTTTCGCGTGCATCTTTGCATAGCTGGACAGGTCCGCTTTCGCTTGTAACTTTATACCGCCGCTGGGGTTTGCTACGCTACAGCCAAGGCGGCTTGTATAAATTACTCGCTCAGCGTCACTGACGGAGCTTTTGCAAAATGCTTGCTCAAGACATGCGGCTTGTGAAATAACTTTCTGTGCATTCATCACGACTATAACCATAATAACATAAAACACACACATATGCGCAAAACCCTGATTTTAACTTCACTGGTCATGCTAATCGCATTCCAGGCGAAACCCTGCACCAACTTCATCGTCACCAAAGGAGCATCCACCGACGGATCGGTGATGATCTCGTATTCGGCTGATTCACACCAGCTTTACGGAGAACTTTATTTCTGGCCTGCCAAAGACTGGCCCGCCGGTGCTATGTATAATGTCATCGAATGGGATACCCAGAAGCCCCTTGGCAAGATACCCCAGATCAAACATACCTACCAGGTGATCGGAAATATGAACGAACACCAGGTCGCTATTGGCGAAACTACTTTCGGCGGACGTGAAGAGCTTCAGCATCAGAAAGATGCAGTTGTAGACTACGGCACGCTTATTTACGTCGGACTGCAGCGTTCAAAGACCGCCCGGGAGGCGATCAAGGTCTTTGGCGACCTCGTAGCTGCCTATGGCTATGCATCTGAAGGCGAATCGTTCAGCATTTCCGATGCGAAAGAAGCCTGGATCCTCGAGATGATCAGCAAGGGCGACGGCCAGAAAGGCGCCGTTTGGGTTGCATTGCGCATCCCCGACGGCTGTATTTCAGGCCACGCCAACCAGGCTCGCATCACCCAGTTCCCTTTAAATGATCCCCAGAATTGTATTTACTCGGCGGATGTGATCTCGTTTGCAAGATCCAAAGGCTGGTTCGACGGCAAGGATGAAGAGTTCAGCTTCTCAGATACTTATGCACCTGTCACTTTCGGCGGAGCCCGCTTCTGCGAAGCCCGCGTTTGGGCCATGTTCAACCGCTGCAACAAGGATATGGGACAGTACCAGGATTATGCCATGGGCAAGGTCCAGTACAGCAAGTGGGGTTATGCCACCAACCGCATGCCTTTGTATATCAGGCCCGACCATAAGATCTCGGCCCAGGAAATGCAGAACCTCATGCGCGACCATTATGAAGGCACCAAAATGGATATGAGCAACGATATTGGCGGGGGACCGTTTGCCTGCCCCATCCGCTGGAGGCCCATGACCTGGAAAGTCGATTCGGTGAATTACGTTCACGAACGCGCTACTTCGACAATGCAGACCGGCTTCGTATTCGTAGCCCAGAGCCGTTCCTGGCTGCCCGATCCAATCGGGGGGATCTTCTGGTTCGGTGTTGACGATACCTACCTTACCGTGTTCAATCCCATTTACTGCGGAACGAATAAAGTACCTAAGTCCTATGCAGCCGGTAACGGCGATATGCTTCACTGGAGCAGCACCTCAGGCTTCTGGACATTCAACTTTGTAGCCAACTGGGTTTATACCCGCTGGAGCTTTATGATCAAGGACCTCCAGAAAGTCCAGGGCGAGCTGGAAACCAGATTTGCAAAGGAAACCCCCAGGATAGACGAACAAGCCGGTGAGATGTACAAGACCGATAAGGCAAAGGCTATTGCTTTTTTGACTACTTACAGTGTAACTACCGCCGATAACACCGTGGCCCGCTGGAAAGAACTCGGCGAATACCTCTTCGTCAAATACAAAGACGGAAACATCATGAAAGAAGAGAACGGCAAGTTCAAGGATAATGGTTACGGCGTACCCGTAATGCCATCCCAGCCCGGTTACCCGGAATGGTGGCTGAAGGAAATTGTTCGTGAGCATGGAGATGTCATCAAGGCGCCGGCAGATAAGCATTGATTAAACAGCGAAATGGTGGATCGCTCGCATAATTACAACGCCGCTACGGTGGCTGCGTCGCACGGTCATAAATGTTATCCTGACCTTGTGAAAGCTCCTTGCACCTGATGCGGCTTTTGTAATTTGCTACGCTCACTAAAATTCACCATTTCGCTGTTTCACCATTTTGTTTTTTATTACATTTACAATTGAATTAACATCCTAAGACATGGAAGAATCTAACGCCAGCGGAACCCGGAAGTACAAAATGTATCTCGCAATCTTAGGGATACTTATCCTTGTGCTTGCATTCTGGTTGTTTATCCAGAGATCGCAGCTGCTGAAACTCGTTCACGAGAAAGAGACCGAGAAGAACGAACTCCAGCATGAACTCGATTCGGTGGTTGTAGAGCACAACAAGATCAAGGTCGAATACGGCGCATTAAGCGACAGCCTGAAAGCTAAAGACAGCCTGATCCTTGCTAACGCCGTCGAGATCAAAAAGCTGCTCGACACCCAGTGGGAATACGACAAGGTGCGTAAAAAGCTGGCAATGCTCCAAACCGTAGCCCAGGGATACATCCGCCAGATGGACTCTCTTTATACGGTGAACCGCGAACTCACAGCCGAGAACGAAAAAGTGAGGGCTGAAGTGCGCACTGAGAAAAACCGCAACCAGACCCTCATAAAGGATAAGGAAGACCTGAAAGAAAAGATGAACCAGGCGGCTTATATCAAAGCTTATGACGTGACCGCATCGGCATGGAAAGTCAAAGGAGGAGGCAAGGAAACCGTGACCGACAAGGCCTCGCGTACCGAACGCCTTAAAGTAAGCTTTACCCTGGGTGAAAATCCCCTGGTCCCCGCCGGTAAACGCTCCATCTATGTAAGGATACAGCGCCCCGATAACGTTGTGGTGCAGAAGACAAAATACGATGTATTCACCTTCAACGGGCAATCGCTTCCCTATTCTATCCGTGAAGACGTCAATTACACAGGAAAAGCCCAGAACCTCACTGTAGTCTGGAATAAAAAAGACAACGACGTCCCCGCCATGAAAGGGAAGTACATTATTTCGGTGTTTACAGATGATAAGGAGATAGGCGAAGGGAGTTTTGAATTAAAATAAAGATGACTGGATAGCTGGATAACTGGATAGCTGGATAGCTGGATGACTGGATGACTGGAGAGCTGGATATTCAGTTATCGCAGCGAAGCTGCTTGTCTAGTTATCCAGTAATCCCAGCGAAGCTGCTAACCCAGTTGTCCAGAAACCGGCTGAGCGCAGCAAAGCCAAATATCTAAAACATGAAAATAGGTATACTTACTGCAGGTGGTGATTGCCCGGGTATCAACGCGGCGATCCGCGGTGTGGGAAAGACTGCGATCCTGGAATACGGGATGGAAGTCATTGGGATTTCGGCAGGTTTCCTCGGACTGATAAACCAGGAATATACCGTGCTCGACGAGAACCAGTTATCGGGCATACTTACCGTGGGTGGCACGATCCTGGGAACCTCACGCGAGAACCCGTTCAAGAAGTCAGCCACTTTCAACACCATCGACAAGCCAAAACTCATCCGCAAACATTATAATGAACTCGGGCTCGACGCTCTCGTATGTATTGGCGGGAACGGCACCCAGCGCACTGCAGCCCTGCTTGCCGAAGAAGGCCTTAATGTGATAGGCATCCCTAAAACCATTGATAATGATGTGTTTGGCACGGATGTCACTTTCGGTTTTGACTCTGCCGTATGGATCGCGACCGAAGCTATCGACCGCCTTCACAGCACCGCAAACAGCCACAAACGCATCATGGTCATCGAGGTGATGGGTCATCATGCAGGCTGGCTTGCCTTATACTCAGGCATTGCAGGCGGGGGAGATGTCATCCTCATACCCGAAATAGAATACAAGATCGAAACCGTGGCCAAATGCCTTAAAAAACGCGCCATCAATAAAAAACCTTACTCCATCGTGGTCGTCGCCGAAGGCATCCCCAGGCCCAAGGAACAGTCGGCAGCCCAGTACATCGGCAACAGCATCAAAGAACTCACCGGCCTCGAGACCCGCGAAACCATACTCGGGTACATCCAGCGCGGAGGCACACCCTCCCCTATGGACCGCGTGCTTGCTACAAGATACGGAGCTTATGCCGTGGAACTCATCGCCGCCAAGAAATTCGGCCGCATGGTTTCCCTCAAAGGCAATGACGTGACCTCGGTATCGCTCAAAGACGTGGGAGGCAAGCTGCGCCTCGTCCCCGCAAACGACCCGCTCGTTGAAAAAGCCCGCAAAATGGATATCTGCTTCGGCAGCGGGGGGTGCTGATCGCTCGCATCTTCACACCGCTTCTGCGCCGGTCGCTCATATATACGCAACGTCGCTGCGTCGGTCGCTCGTATCAATGCAACGCTGCTGCGCCTTATCTGCGCTCAACTTTACATATCCCAAAATCTCATCAAATCCCAGTTTCGCTTCGATAAGCCAAGGCAGCTTTTGCATTATACTTCGCTCTATACAACCAAGGCGACTTTTGCATTATACTTCGCTCCTGACAGCCCGTTATCCCGTATCTCGCTATCCCGTTATCCCGTATCCCGCTATCCCGTTATCCCGTATCTCGCTATCCCGTTATCCCGTATCCCGCTATCCCGTTATCCCGTATCCCGCTATCCCTTATCTCGCTATCCCGCATCCCGTTATCCCGCATCCCGGTTTTGTATCACTTTTTCATCTTTTCCGGATTAAGTGAACAAACAATGTTTGTTTCTATATTTAGAAACATTTCGTAACTTTGTAAACTTAATTGTTCATGAATGAGAAAACAATAGAGATCATCTTTTTAAAACCAGCTGAAAATTTTCTTGATAATATCGATACAGTGGCAAGATTAAAACTGGCATTCTCGATGCGCAAAACGAAATCAAGACTTTTTGGAGATTGGTTTAAAAAAATGGCTGGCACTAAGGGGTTATTTGAATTCAGGGTGGAATATCAAGGTAAATGCTTCAGGATATTCGCTTTTTGGGATTCACGGGAAAAAAACCAAGCACTTATTGTTTGTACTCACGGATTTTTTAAGAAAACCAATAGAACCCCAAAATCAGAAATTATCAGAGCTGAACAAATAAAGCAACAATATTTTAATGGATTAATTTAGGATAATAAAATGGAGAAACCCAGGAATTATAAAACATTAGAAGAACTTGAAGATAAATACTTTGGGGGACATGGCACACCCGAAAGGGAGCAATACGAATTTGAATTGTCGATGGAAATCCTGGGTGAAAAACTTAAGCAAATAAGGAAACAGCAAAGGTTGACCCAGGAACAATTAGGCAAGTTGATTGGAGTGCAAAAAGCACAAATCTCAAAACTTGAAAGTGGCAATAACAGTGCAACCATTTCAACTGTTTTAAAAGTTTTTCATGCATTGAAAGCCAAAGTAAAATTCAAGATCGAAATTGAAGAACCATTAGGATTGGTAGCTCCCTGAGAATATTATAATTCACTGTTCAGCATTCACCATTCACCAGTTCCCAGTCACCAGTCACCGATCACACCGCGAACCTGATGTCCTTCACATTCAGCTGGAGGGAAACATTGCCGTTCCATTCGTTTTCTTCGAGATGGTAGCAGATGTCAAAAGGGATCCCTTTGTCGATCAGGTGGAAATGATCGCCTTGCTGGAAGGCAATTGCTGAGCAGGGGCCGCCTGAAATTTCGGGATGCACCACGGTAAGGCGGATATGGTTTTTACCTACGAGTTTTGATCCCCCGGCATTAACCACCCCGTCGGTCTCGAAAAGGGGAGGCATGTTGCCCGGACCAAAAGGCGCAAACTGCTTGAGAATATTGTAAAAGCGGGAATTCACCGTGCTCAGTGGAAGCACCAGATCGATATCCAGTTCAGGCTTAAATTCAACGACTTTCATCTTTTCGGCCACGATCTCTTCGAACTTTTCCTGGAAAGCCACAAGATTTTCGGGTTTCAACGATAGCCCTGCAGCGTATTTATGTCCGCCGAAATGTTCCAGCAAATCATTGCATGCATCCACCGCCTCGTAAATATCAAAATCTTTCACCGAGCGCGCCGATCCGGTGATAAGCCCGTTCGACGAAGTCAGCACTATCGTAGGCCTGTAAAACGTTTCGGTAAGCCTCGAAGCCACGATTCCTATTACGCCTTTATGCCAGTCGGGATGATAGATCACCGTTGATTTGGCATTCCGCAATTTTTCATCCCGGCTTATCATTTCGATCGCCTCGTGTGTAGCCACCGCATCGAGGTTCTTGCGTTCTATATTGTAATTATTGATCTGCTCGGCCACCGCCCTCGCGTCATCCAGGCTCGCCGAGATCAGGAGCTTCACCGAATTGTTCCCGCTCTCGATACGGCCCGCGGCATTGATCCTCGGCCCAAGAGTAAACACCAGATCGGTGATAGTGAGTTCTTTGTCGTAGCATAGCCGGGAGCCGGGAGCGGGGAGCCGGGAGCCGGGAGCCGGGAACCGGGAGCGGGGAGCGGGGAGCCGGGAGCCTGGTTCCGGTTTCCGATTTCCGGCTCCCTATTCGCATGCACCCCTGCATAATGTAACAAAGCTTCCACCCCGGGGCGGGGCGAGCTGTTGATCAGTTTCAGTCCGTAATACGCCAGCACCCGGTTTTCCCCGGTAATATCAACGATATCGCTCGCGATCGAGATCACCACCAGGTCGAGGTAAGTATGAAGGTCCTCGAAAGGAATATTTTTTTTAAGGGCTATCGCCTGGATGAGTTTGAACCCGATGCCGCAGCCTGAAAGCTCTTTATAAGGGTAATCACAGTCGGCCCGCTTGGGGTCTAAAACAGCCGATGCAGGGGGCAGTTCAGCTCCCGGACGGTGGTGGTCGCAGATAATGAAATCGATCCCCTTCTCCAGGGCATAAGCCACCTTTTCAACCGCTTTGATCCCGCAGTCCAGCGCGATGATCAGCTTGAAATTGTGTTCAGCCGCGAAATCTATCCCCTTGAATGAAATGCCATAGCCCTCGGTGTACCGGTCGGGGATATAGTAATCGACCTGCTCATGAAACTTCTTAAGAAAACTGAAAACCAGGGCCACTGCCGTTGTACCGTCCACGTCGTAATCGCCGTAAACCATCACTTTTTCGCCCCTTGTGATCGCCTCTTCGATACGGCCGATCGCCAGGTCCATATCCTTCATCAGAAAAGGGTCGTGGAGCTGTTTCAGGGTCGGCCTGAAAAACGCCTTTGCGTCTTCAAAATTCGTGATCCCGCGTTGCACCAGCAAACCCGAGAGGTAGCGGTCAATCCCCAGCAATTCCGACATTTTCCGGATGCTGTCGCCATCCCCCTCAGGCTTTATGACCCAACGTTTCTGCATATTGCAAATATAATGAATTTTCGGGATACTGGAGTACTGGATAACTGGATAGCTGGATAGCTGGGTTACTGGGTTACTGGGTTACTGGATAGCTGGATAGCTGGGTTACTGGATTGCTGGGTTACTGGATAGCTGGATAGCTGGGTTACTGGATGGCTGGGTTACTGGGTTACTGGATAGTTGGATAGCTGGATAGCTGGATAGCTGGGTTACTGGATTGCTGGATGTCAGGAGCGAAGTATATCGTCCCGTTATCCCGGAATCCTCGCGATCGGTATCGCGACGAAAAACGTCGTGCCCGCCCCCGCCTGTGATTCCACGCGGATACTCCCGCCATGTCTTTCGGAGAACTCCTTGCAGATCAGGAGCCCCAGCCCGCTTCCTTTCTCCTCCCGGGTGCCGGGGGTGCTCTGGATCTTATCGATCTCGAACAAGGTGTCGAGTTTCTTATTCGGGATACCAACCCCCGAATCTTTCACGCTGAGGATCCCTTCACCGGCCCTTTCCCAGTAATCCACCACGATCTCACCCCCGGGATGGGAGTACTTGACCGCGTTTCCGATGAGGTTTCGCAGTATGGTCTGGATCATGAACTGGTCGGCAAACACCTTTGTATCGGGAGGCACGGTATTCAGTATATTGATTTGTTTGACTGCGGATTGTGCAAGGAGCAAGGCTCCGACATCCTCAGCAATATGATATAAATTCAGGGTCTTCGGATTGAATTCCATGGTCTTCGTGCCCGATTTCAGCCAGTCGAGCAGCTGGTTCAGCAAAGCGAAAAGCTGGGTGGATGAGTTATACACCATGGAAGACAGTTTGAAAATAGTATCCCGGTCCATCAGGCCGGCCTCATCTTTAAGCATTTCCGTAAGGCCGGTGATAGTGGTGAACGGATTTTTCAGGTCGTGCGCCAGGATCGACATCATACGGTCCTTAGCCGCATCCGCTTCGATAAGTTCATTATTCATCCGCAGAAGCTCTTCCTCAGTTTTCTTACGCCGGGTAATATCATGCGCAATCCCGAAGGTCCCGATGATCTTCCCGTCCTTATCCTTCAGCGGCATCTTGTTCACAAGGGCCCAGGAACGTTTTCCGTCCTGCCAGTCCTCCGCCACCTCCTCACCCAAAACGGGCACACCCTTCACGATAATTTCCTGCTCCTCCTCATC
>Ga0194053_10001820_pt1 | contig 13371 bp, 12 predicted proteins | sample SepL228m_MetaG_FD_161684 | JGI IMG/M metagenome (GOLD analysis project Ga0194053, IMG submission 161684) | Anoxic zone freshwater microbial communities from boreal shield lake in IISD Experimental Lakes Area, Ontario, Canada - Sep2016-L227-8m | ecosystem: Environmental > Aquatic > Freshwater >... | reverse complement strand
CGCGGCATTGCTCCGCCAAGGGCAGCCACCTCGCGCACCAGATGCGCCTTCGCCGGCCCGCCAATGCTGCAATTGCACGGCAATTGAGCAATAGTATTCACCCGCAAAGCAATCAACGCAACGCTTGCCCCGCGGCGAACCCCCGCCAGCGCCGCCTCGCACCCCGCATGACCCCCGCCAACAATAACCAAATCATATAACAACATCGACTAAAGTATAGAAATTAAAGTGAAATGAGTAAAGAGAAATTGACAATTGATAATTGACGATTGACAATTATTTGTCGGGAGATGCATATAAAATCATGTAACTATTAACCATTTGAAGAAAAATGTATCCAAAATTGATATTTTCAATAGCCATGGTGTGGCGACATAATAAGTAACCCAAATAAATTGGACAAGGTGTTAAGTTTTCGGTTTTCAGTGACCAAAAATAGGCGATAAAAGTAAACTCCCCTCCTTGGCAAGTTGTGCTTTATACACATTTATGATTGAATGGAAAATTTGATGATGAATACAATAAAAATTAGCAAATCAGCATGATAATCAGCATGATTTGACTATATTTTTATTAATTATTAACAATCCAACCCCAGAGGGGTGGCATGTTAATAGCAATCAATCAACAAAATAGAACCAGAACCCCTTTAGTGGGGTGACATGTTAAAAACGGGCGAAGATTAATAACCGGTAATAAAATATATTACCATTTCACATGTCGCCCCTAAAGGGGCTTATTATTCATAAAGATCATCAATTACTATTAACATTTCACCCCTCTGGGGTTGGATTGTAGTTAATATGTGAGTTTTTTTTTGAAAATATAAAATACAATTACAAAAATGTGTATAAAGCACAGCCTTGCCAAGGAGGGGCGAGGGGGTGGTCTTCGACGATATGAAATTTTCAATTTAAAATCGTGACTTTTTTTGTTCGGATTTGATTGCTAACTGACTAATATCTTCACTATTCTCACCTCACCCTTCTCTCTTCTTCTACCCTAACCGTTTAATTCCCGGGTCGGTGAAAATATCGAATTCATCACGACTGCTGGTGGAAAATTCGGATACTACGGCGCCTTCTGCTCCCCCCTGGAACCAGTGCAGGGTGTCGGGAGAAAGTGTGTATTGTTCGCCGGGATTCAGCACTATTTCGTGCCATACGGTGTAATGCTGTTTGCGGTGTGCCGGTGGATTGGCTTGCGGGTTGGCAACGGGAGTGCCGGATACGTACAGGAATACCTTGCCATAACGACAGCGGAAGGTTTCTTCCTTGCCGGGTATGCCATCAATTTCCGGGTGGCGGTGTTCCGGACAGGTTTGGTACGGCAGCAAGACAATTTCTTTTGCGCAGCAGCGTTTTGTATTAACATACACAATCAACTGTAAACCAGTAGACTCTATTTCACCCAATCCCATGTCGGCAACTTCCATTTCGTTAACTTCGGCAGGGGTTAATACAATGCCGGCTTTATCCAGCAGTTTCAGTGATTCTTCAACCACATATTTTTGTTTTTCAGCTGTAATCATGAGTGTCTCCCTTGTATAGCGTTATGGTAAATTTATTCTGCTATAACCGGAATGATTATAGCAGAAACGCTGTCATTATTCGAGATGTTTGCTTAACCTATTTTTCAAGGTTCAGCCATGCCATTTCATCAGCAGTCAGCGTTGTTTCACTGGCAGCTATGGCGGATTTCATTTCAGCTTCGTTTTCTGTGCCGATAAGCGCAAATACATTAAGCGGCTGGCTGAATATATATGCAGTTGCAATTTCCGCAACGGTCATGCCTTTTTGTTTCGCCATTTCTTCTACCCGATCAAGCCGTTTGAAATTTACCTCGTGACAATAAGCCGTTCGGCAAGCACCGTCTATTGTGCCTTTGATTTCTTCAAAGTTCTGGCGGGTGATTCGTCCGCTGAAAAAGCCGCGTCCCAGGCTGGAATAAGCGAATATCGGCATGTCATGCTGTTTATACCACGCTCGCGCCTCGGTATTTTGCGGTCCGCTAACGGTTACACATCCCGGTCCCCAGGGATCTTCAACCTGTTCGGCAAGGCCGAAATTTGGACTGCTTACGGTGAATGGCGTCAGATTATTGGCAGCAGCGTAATCATTGGCTTCCTGCAGGCGTTGATGGGTCCAGTTGGAACCGCCAAATGCGCAGATTCGTCCGGCATTTTTATGCTCGTTTAAAATTTCTACAATCGGTCCAATCGGGTAATCCGGGTCATCGCGATGGAGCATATAAATGTCGATATAGCTGGTGCGCAACCGTGCCAGCGAGTCGTAAATATCAGCGGTAATATCGAATGGAGTGACGCGTTTGCGGTCGGCGTTGGGTATCGCACCCTTGGTGGCAATTACCACTTCTTCACGATTCCCGCGCATTTCCATCCAGCGGCCTATCGCGCGTTCGCTTTGTCCGCCATAATAGACATTTGCGCTGTCCAGGGTAGTTATCCCGTTGCGCAGTGCAGCATCAAGAATATCTACACTGCGTTCAAAATTGTCAGTGCTGATTATCATCGTTCCCAACACAATGCGGGAAACGGGTTTGTCAATATTATTAATCTTGCCGTATTTCATATTTTCTCTCTTTTGTATTCGTAGAGACGCACGGCCGTGCGTCTCTACATTTTAATTATCACCGGTACGGTGACACCACATTTCATTTTTCAGAAGGATAAACAAGTCCCCACTGTTTGCGCAGTGTATCCATGGTATTCATAACGGATATTGTTTCCGAGTGTGGACGCATCGGACTTTCTTTTATTCCTTCGCGCAGGCAGCGACCAAATTCTGCTGCTTCATAATTGAAACCGTTGCCAACAATTTCCGGGGCAATTTCTTCATCTTTTCCATTAACGCTAAGCGTTAGTTTTGATGGCCGCCACCATAATTTGTGCATCTTAATAGAACCTTCGGTGCCAAATATTGTTGCTTCGTGAGGGGTATTGGTACGCACACCACAAATTAACGACGCGATTTTTCCTTCGGGGAAACCCAGCACCATGGCAGCCTGTTCATCAACGCCGGTCTCACCGATATGCGCAGTGCCGGAAATATAGTTTGGCTTACCCATAAACAGTTGCGCGAGGCTGATGACATATACGCCGACGTCCAACAATCCGCCGCCGCCCAATACCGGGTTAAGCCAGCGCTCTTCCGGTTTCCAGCCGCCGCGAAACGCGAAGTCTGCCTGAAGCATCCGCACATCGCCAATGATGCCGGAGTTCGCCAACTCATGCGCTTTTACCACGTGGGGTAAAAATCGTGACCACATACCGTCCATCACCAGCAGATTAGCTGCTTTCGCGGCGGCAATGATAACTTCAGTTTCACCGGCATTTACCGTGAAAGGTTTCTCGCACAGCACCGGTTTGCCGTTGGCGATAGCCAACAGACAATTCTCTTTGTGAATTGGATGCGGGGTGGCGACGTAAATGGCATCCACATCCGGGTCGGCAACCAGTGCTTCATAACTGGCGTGGCGATGCGGAATATTCCACTTCGCACCAAACTCCTCAGCCTTTTCCGCAGTCCGTGAACCACAGGCTATAACTTCAGCATCGGTCAATGCCGACACACCCTCGGCAAATGCATTGGCAATACCGCCAAGCCCGAGAATGCCCCATTTAATTGTTTTAGACATAATAGTGCTCCTTTACGAATTACGAATTACGAATTACGAATTACGAATTACGATAATGATTAACTGTCCATTATCAACTGTCAACTATCAACTCGTGAAATCCATCTTTCCTGCCGCAGCGATTTTACTATTGCTTTTTGCGCGGACAGACTTTCAATTGCTGATTCCAGGGTGCTTAGCGGTTGGGCGTTGCCTTTGCATATTTCCAGGAAATAATTTGATTGTTCTACTATTCCTATGTGGCCAGTGCTTGCTTCCAAGGGCGGCACCCAGATTTTTACCGGATTTGAAGTATTTACATTGGCGTGAAAACGTACATGGCCTGAACCGTTTGGTTCCCAATGTTCCATTTCAAATTTCCCCAATGATCCCACCACGCCGGTGCGGACAAAGCAGTATGCGCTGCAATCAACCTGGTCGATGGTTAATCGCGGTCCACCTTCCAAGTCAATTAATACCGTGGTGGCATCCATGGTATCGCGATCCGCCGGTCCACCCATAAATTGTCTGCCTGATGCGAAAATGCGGGTCCATGGACGTTTAAGTATGTAAAGCAACGCATCCATCGAATGAATGCAGCAATCCAGCAGTGAACCGCCCAGGGTATCCATGTGGTTTTGCCAGTTTCCCGCTTCACGCCAGTAAGCCGGATAAAAAAACTGAATCCATGCGCCGCGCAATTCGCCAAACTCCGGGTCATTTATATGCTCATACAGGTATCGGTAAATTGCCGCGTGATGCATCTGAAACCCGACTTCAACATGCTTTCCTGCTTTGTCCCTTGCCTTTATCATCGCGTCGCCATCAGCCAGGTTTTGACATAAAGATTTTGCGACCAATACGTGACAGCCGGCTTCCAGCGCTTGAATTGTCATTGGGGCATGCAGTGGTACCGGTGTCATAACAAACACAGCGTCAGGTTTGGCAATATTCAGCATGGTGCTATAATCGGTATAACAGGCAGAAAGCGGTGCACCGTATCTATTTGCGGTATCGGCAATTAATTCTTCAGATGTATCACAAAGCCCAACTATTTCAACATCCTGGCGTCCGCGATAATGGTCTAAATGTTCGCAGCCGTGACGCAGCCCAACGACGGCAATTCTAACTTTTTTAGTCATAATTAATATTGTTCCAATGCTATATTTTTGTATTTAAATACTTCACACATTGCCTTTCTTGTTTGATATAGGTTTACCTTTTTAAAAATAGAGTTTTTTTAAATTAATTTAAATCTTCCTTGCAAACTCTACCCCAGTTCGTTACTGATAAGAGATGGGTTAAGCGAAAATGTTGTGTTTTACAAAAAACTGTAAACTATAAACTATCAACTAACAACTAATTCAGCAGGTTTGTATTTATACAGGCAGAAAAAAGTATTAAGATATTCTTTTTGAAGGGTAATTATAATTATGGGCAACTGTTATATCCAGAATGGCGACACCATTCTTTTTCAGGGTGATTCAATCACAGATTGCGGACAGCGCGAAGCGCAGGACAACATGGGTGGCGGTTATGTGGCGATGATAGCGGGGATTCTCGCGGCGCGATACCCGGATTTGAAAGTAAAAATCATCAATCGCGGCATGGGTGGCGACCGTTCTGTAGAATTGTTAAATCGCTGGCAGGAAGATTGCATCAGTCTGAAACCAGACCTGCTTTCCATTAAAATCGGTGTGAATGATGTCTGGCGCAAAACCGGTCAATGGAATGAACAGCAATATGTGCCATTGGCAGAATACAAAGTAAATCTGACTTCACTGGTAGACCAGGCACTGGCATCTGGCATCAAACGCGTCGTGCTGGTAAGTCCAACTACTATTGAACAGGACAATAATGGCGAGTTAAACCAGATACTCACCACCTACGCCGATTTCGCACAGCAACTGGCGGTTGAACGCGGGCTGATATTCGCCGATGTCCGCAGTTTGTTGATGAGAGCACGCGCCGAACGTCCAGAAATTGTATGGACAGGCGACGGATGCCACCCAACGACTGCTGGTCACGCGTTAATAGCAGAAGCATGGCTGAAAGCGGTAGGAGCTTAAATAATCTTGTCTGGTAAAATTACTAAGCGCACTGTGCTTGCAGTGCGCTTCATCGTAATTATCTGCTCTAAAACTCGACCCGATATGGGATTACCTTGATTACAGCAAACTCCGGGTCGCTTGCGTCTTTGAAATAGGTGGTCCATGATGGCTGCCACAGGTTGCTTTTTACCACCGGGTCATCAATTATTTCGGCATTGCCAAATAACCGCAGGGATTTAGTGCCATTGGATACCGCGATACAGACTTTGGGGTTTGACGCAATGTGATTCATTTTTGCGCTGCTTTTGCCGGAAGCGTACCAGATGGTGTCGTCATCATCAATTTGGGCTATATACATAACACGGCTTGATGGTTCATCGCCATCTACCGTAGATAATACAGAGTTGCGGTGAGCCTTCAGAAATTCTGATGCTTCAACATTCAATATCTTAGACATAGCTATTCTCTCCTTTGAAACAGGTAATTTTTATATACCCACAGTTATGAAGTAATAATCATTTGTGGAAAGGAATTTCACTCTTCACTCTTCACTCTTCACTCTTCACTTCTCTTCCAATTCTTTCACTTTTTTCTCTAATTCTTTCATTCGTGTTAATAAATCCGGCAATTTTCTCATTGCTGCCTGTTGTTTCAATTCGTTCATGTGCGGCTGCGCCGGATATCCTGAGTATGATTCGTCGCCTTTGCAATCTCTGGTTACGCCGCTTCTAACAGCGAATTTACAGTTGTCTTCTATTTTAACGTGGTCTAATATGCCTGTTTGTCCTGCGACAATAACGTTATTTCCAATTTCTACACTACCGGCTAATCCTACCAGGGCAATAATCAAGCTGTTGCTGCCAATTTTAACATTATGAGCAATCTGTACCAGGTTATCAACCTTCGTTCCTTTACCGATAACTGTTGTACCGGATGTACCCCGGTCCACACAGGTGTTCGCGCCAATTTCCACGTCGTCTTCAATAATCACATATCCCAAATGTGGTATTTTTTGCCAGCCGTTTTCGCTGGGATTGTATCCAAATCCATCTGCACCGATTACCGCGCCGCTGTGAATTATTACATTGCTTCCAACTATACAATGAGCGTAAATGGATACGTTGGGATAAATAATTGAATTTTGACCTATCTCTACGCTGTCGCCGATATATGAATTTGCACCGATTACCGCGCCGTCGCTTATCACTGCGCGTTCGCCAATTACCGCGCCAGCACCAATATATGCGCGAGCATGAATCATTGCGGATTGTGAAACGTGGGAATCTCTTTCTACACCTGGCATCGGCAGCCGGCGCCAATCGTATACTTGCATGGCACTGGCAAAGGCAGAACGCGGGTCATCTACGTATAACAATGTCTTTACATCTGATGTCAGGTTGCGCGGGGCAATTATTGCAATCGCAGCCGATTTTTCTGCTAATTTAAGTCTGCGTTCGTCCATAACGAAGGTTACGTCTGACTCACTGGCTATTTCGTAACCAGTTACACCGGTGATCTCTGCATCGGCATTTCCGCCTTCTATTTCCGCGTCAATAATTACCGCTAATTCCGCCAACGTCATTTTAATCATTTATTTACCCCAATATTTGCTCAGCCACCCGGCAGCCGCAACTGTAATATCTTCTGCGCCGTTAGTGCCGTTGTATCGTATATCAAAACCGTGCATTTCGCCAAGGGTCTTTACTGCCTGTTCTGTATCTTTCTTAATTAATTCTTCAATTTTTTTTCTTCTTTTCAACAAATTAATCATATTTGCCTGCGATTGTGCAATAACTTTGCTGTTTCTGCTCTTATCATTTTTGCGTTGAATATCAGCGGCATTTTTTGCGTCACCACTGTCATCCATCTTCACTTCCGGTTGGGTAGGTGCGCTTCGCGGGGAGTCGGGGGCAGAGATAAGACGGTTATCTTTCATCTCTTCAATTTTCTTCTTACGCAGATCCTCTAATTCCAGTGCTAATTCTTCATCAGACTGCTGTTTAAACTTACGGACTTTTATTTCCATTTCCGAAGTAAATTTATCTATAATATCGTCAATTCTTCTCGTGGTTTCTTTTTTTGCGTTCGCCAGTTCTTCCTGATAATTATTCCAGGCTTTTTCTTTTTCGGCTTTTGTCATATTTACAATATCATTTTTATTGGGCATTACACGTATTCGTTCGGCATTGTCTTTATTCAATTGGGTGCTTCGTACTGGTATCCTATTGGATTTTGCTATTTCAATTTCACGATTATATAATTCCTGCATTATTTTTTTTCGTTCTGTTTCAATTTTTGCGTCCATCTCGTCAACCGCAGTCTCACTGAATGATTTCATTCGCCGGTTATATTTTCGCAGCAGTTGTTCACGCGCTGCCGCCATTTCAATTTCAGTTACTTTATCAATATTCTTTGAAGAAACCTTAACATCCAGTGGCATTTCCAACGCGGGCAGTGGAATAATAAGCACCTTTATTTCCGGCAAGTCCGGCATTATTACCCCGCTTGAGCGATGGATTTGATTACTGAGTTCTACCAATTGCCGGTCTATATCATTTATTTGCCGCATTGATGGGTGCTGACGTGCCAGTACCGGCAAATTTACTTGCGCAATTTTAGCGGAAGTAACCTTTGCTGATTTGGCACATCCGGTAAATAATAGCGCAAAGGCTATGGAGAATAATCCCCACAGCCCTGCGGCAAATATATTGTATTCTTTTATATTAGTTGTTTTTAACAACCGGTTTCTTTTCATCAAATATATTGTCTTTATAGGCAGCATTCATAGCGGCAACGACATCAGCGGTGATGTCGGTTCCACCATAGAGTAATGTCTTAACAGAGTTTTCGCCAACCTGTATTTCTTTGGCCAGGATAGCAGATAATTTTTTTGTTTTATACACTTGTGCAATAGCAGCGTTCTGTGCATCTTCAATGGCAGATACTAACAGTTCGCGCTTTTCAGCTACTTCACCATCGGTTTTCTGCATGGCTGCTTCATAAGCGGCATTTCCTGCTTCTTTTAATGGTGAAAGGGCGTCAACTTGTTTCTGTTCATCTTCAGTTAATTTTGTATCTGCAGTTTTCTTTGCTTCCAATTTCTCCAGATCAGCCATATTCTTCTTGGCAATTTCTTTCAACTCATCAACTCTTTTAGTATTTACTACCATTTGTGATGGTCGGGTAAGCTGGAAATATTCGGCGGTTTGATCTTTATTCAAACCAATAGCATCTTGCAGGATGGTGATGGATGCGCGTTTTTCATCAATAAATGCTTTCCAGATTTCAGCGGCCTTTTTTGCGCCTTTATAATCTTTTTGCACTTGCTGCACATCAACGACTCCTATGCCGCCGGTTGCGGCGGGTGGTGTTGCGGCATTTGCCGCAATTGCGATGCTGGCAATCAGCATGCATACAACTAACTTAACTACAATTTTCATGACTACCTCTTTTTTTATATTTTACTAAATTTTTCCGGGTATGTAATAATATGACCTTATTAAAGGCAAATAGTTTCAATAAATTGAACCAATGCCGAAAATGAACCGGTTTTTACCTTTTGATGTGAAGCCATAATCAAATCTTATTGGTCCCAGCATCGGTACCATTACGCGTATGCCAACGCCATATCCAAGGCGCATGCGCAATTTGCTGTCAGCAGCAACCATTTGCGAGAAATCACCACCCCAGGCATCGCCGTAGTCGGCAAAGGCTGCGAGTTGAATTACTTCAGCCGGCTGGTATCGCAACTCGGTATTCAACAAAACTTTGTTTATGCCGGGGAACTGCTCGTCTTCATAACCGCGAATGGTGTCCAATCCGCCTAAACGGAACTGTTCAAGGAATGGGGCTTTGCCAGCAATATACCCGGCTTGAAATCGGCTGGCGAGTACAAGTTTGGTGTTGTCTTTAGTGCTGTATTCCATTCCGGCTGTCGGTTTTGCTTTATCCAACGGCATAAAATATCGATATTCTGCATCCCATTTAGAGTAATGCGAGTCGCCGCCAAAACCGGCTAATTCGCTGGATAATGACAGATAGTCGCCTTTTGTGGCGTTAAGCCATGAATTGCGGGTATCTCGCTGTGATGTGTAGGTGATAGTCTGGTTATGAATCGGCGTTTTAATTTCTGTCACTAACGGAGCCAGTCCGACAGGCAGGGTTGTTGGTACGTCAAAACCATAAACCTTATCAAGGCGGAATGATATGCCGTGAAGCCATTTGCCGTAAGGACGGGTAAAGCCGACACGCGCACCCTTGCGCGCTTCGGTATAATAGAAATTATTTGATCCCGCCACCATCTGGGTGATGGTTTGAGTATCAAAAATTCCGGTATTGAACGAGGTATGCTGTCTATCAATCCATGGGTTGTTATAGGTCAGGTTGTAGCTGCTGGTGCTGCCGATTTGCAGACTGGCAGATACGCTGCGTGCGGTGCCGAATAAATTATTATCCGCCAGATTAAGCATGCCGCTGAAACTTTCTGCCTGGCTATACCCAACGCCTAATCCTATCTGACCGGTTCGGGCATCGCGCACCTTGAATACCAGGTTGATGGTGCCGGGTTTAGTACCGGGTTGTGGCACCACGGTGGCTTCCTGGAAAATAGATAGCCGGTTAAGGTTGCTTAATGTTTTGCGAATTTCATTTTCATTAAATAAATCACCGGATTTTATCATTAATTCGCGTTCGATGACATAATTTTTCGTTTTGGTGTTGCCTTCGATTTTAATCTGGTCAATTCGCGGTTCCATAATTGTAATGACCAAACTGCTGGCATCGTCAATATTAATTGATGCGATATCGGTGAGGGAATATCCCTTTTCGGCATATTTCTTGCGAATTATTTCAGCATCATCTTTCACTTTTGCCTGAAAAAGCACTTCACCCGGTTTGAGGGTGAGCATTTTCTTCAGTTCATTGCTGGTGAAAACGGTGTTGCCTTTAATGATGATGTCTTTGATAACCGGATTTTCTACAACTGTGAATATCAACTTCACGCCGCCATCCAATTCTTCGGTTTTGTGGGTTGCCCGGAAATACCAGCCCAGGTCAATCAGCGCTAACTGATCTTCTTCTGCCTGCGCGTCTGAAAATGGGTCGCCAACTTTTGATTTAATTACCGCGTAACTTTCTTTCTGTACCGCTTCAGTAACAGCGGTAAAACCGGTAATTTCAACCTTTTTAATGACCATTTTTTCATCATCAGCGGCAAATGCCACGGCGATTAAAGATAATATTAATAAGGTTATGGTTAAAATTCTACTCATCTTTCCTCCAATTTATTCTTCATCAATATGCAGGTATGGTGATAATTCTTTTCGCAATTGACCTCGCGCGCGAAATATGCGGCTTTTTACAGCTTCCAGACTGCAGCCTACTGCATCAGAAATTTCCTGGTAGCTTAATCCCTGTACATCGCGCAGCAATATCACGGTGCGCAAATCTGGTGACAGGTTGTTTATTGCCGCTTGCAGCAGAACTTGCAATTCTGTGTTTTCCACTACCCGTTCAGGCTCGTTGGTGTTATCTTCAATATCCCTATCCATGGTCTCGCCATCTTCTTTGGTAGTATCATCCAACGAAAAAAATCTATATTTCGCGTCACTGTCTTTCTTGCGAAAATAATTTTTACATAGATTCACCGCGATTCGGTATAACCATGTGTATGCCTGGGCATCACCACGAAAACGGTCAAAGGCACGCAGGGCATGCAGAAATGTTTGCGAGGTTAAGTCTACTGCATCTTCATAATCACCGATGGTACGATATATGAGATTAAATATATTCTTCTCATATTGCCGATACAAATCGTCAAATGACAGCGGCACTGTCGCTGCTGGTTTAACATTTGGATTTATAGTATCGGCCATACACGATTATCCTAAAACCATTAATGAAATTCACCCCGTTTGGGCTGTATTAATTTTAACAGGTTTTATCCCAGTAAACAAGGTGGATATTTTGAAGGGAGAAGAGAGAGGAGAGAAGAGTGAAAATTTGCAATCCTTCGGATTGCTTTTTCATTGTCACTGGAACGGTGACACCACGTTTTCTCTCTTCACTCTTCACTCTTCACTCTTCTCTCTTCCGTCTGTTTCCCGTCAAATCTTCAATTATCATTTTAATCGCCTGGCTTATATTTACTTTCCCGGGTATTTCGGATGATTTGAAGAAGCTGGCGTATGATATGAATCTTATGAAAACTGATAATAGAATCACCATGTGGTAGTGAGTGAAATATGATGGCATGAATGAGAAGTAATGCATATTTGGTTCAAAAATTTCTGCCAGTTTGCCACTGGCGGCGGCTCCCAGGGTACCCGCTATACCGATGAAAACATTCATTGATGCCATATATGCCGACCGCCGCTCTTCGGGGAATACTTTCATGGCGATGAAAGTGTTCGACTGTTCAATTGACTGCCACATCAAACCGCCAATTATGGTAGCGGGCAGAATGAAGAACCATTTATACTCCGGTATGATGAATGCCCAGGCGATAGGTACTATCAGTTGAGTTATCAAACCCAGCGCTATCACCGGGCGCGGACCGAACCTGTCGACCAGCTTGCCCCAATATGCTGAGGTAACTGCCATGCCGCACCAGGGGATAATTGTCAGCACAAAACTCGCGTAAGTGTTGTTGAACCCCAGGCCGTGATTTGCCAGTGTTGCGAAACATAATTTCCACAAACATGGGCCGGTTAGCGTATAGGCGAAAAATGTCGGCATCATCAACAGCATGAATCTGCGAAACATCTTGTTTTTCCATGGAATAGTTACGATATCTATCAACTTGGTTTTTTCAACAACTGGCCGCGGCACTTCGGGTACCTTGATAAATATCAGGATATCTATAGCACCCAGGATTGCCCCGACGGCAAAAACGATGGCAAATATCTCGCGGGAACCGTGATATTTGTCAATCAGCCAGGTGGCGGTCATGGTGGATACAATCATGCAGATCAGCGAATACGCCGCCCGCAGTCCGAAATACCGTCCGGCAAGTGATTTGGGGATAATCGACGCCATCCACGCCGCCCACCCGGCACCGCCCAGGGTAGCCAGCACCAGCGACAAAAACGCGATGGAACCGACCAGGTAAACCTGGGTATTTCGCGGCAAATCATGCATGAACATGGGCACCGCGGCAATAACCAGCCACAACAACCGGTGAATGGTGACCAATACCAGGAAAATCGGCTTGGCGCGACCGGTGCGCTCAACAATATACGACCCGATAATGAAAAATATCACTGCCGATGGCGGCAATGCCATTAAAAGTCCGAATGTTGCGTCGTTGGCATGAAGATATTTATCAAGAAACGCCGCGTATGGCCCGGCAGATGTGATAGCGGCAAAAACCGACCCGAACATCCACGCAACCAGAACATACCACATCGAGGAACGAACCTCGGAGGCGGTATACCCATGCGGAGTAGTCTTACGCGGTTTTTCAGTCGATATCATATTCACAGCATGCTTTTTTCAACAAATGATGTTGATAACCTGCAAATGGGGAAATATAAATTTTGGGGGATGTTTATTTGTGGTTTTGTAAATAATAAACCATTTTGCTGACGTCAACACAATGGTAGAGATTAGATGATGTAGACAATAAATAATTAAAAGAGATTAAGGAAATTATGTAGATGGATTTCATAGTCTATAAACAATGATG
>Ga0194053_10001819_pt1 | contig 13383 bp, 11 predicted proteins | sample SepL228m_MetaG_FD_161684 | JGI IMG/M metagenome (GOLD analysis project Ga0194053, IMG submission 161684) | Anoxic zone freshwater microbial communities from boreal shield lake in IISD Experimental Lakes Area, Ontario, Canada - Sep2016-L227-8m | ecosystem: Environmental > Aquatic > Freshwater >... | reverse complement strand
ACTTATTACTACTATGGCCCGATGGCGACGCCCGAGAGGTTCTACCGGCTATTCAAACCATAGTCCAGTTCCGCCCCGGCAATCTGTTGGGCTTTGGCCAGGCTGACACTGTGGACTGGCCTGCCCGGTGGTTTGCACCCCAACCGAACTGATCGAGGAATAAAACATGAAATACAACGAAATCCTCGTAACTATTCAGGTCCATCTCGAAGCCGGTCCATCGGCCCGGCTGAACTGGCCCAAGTGCGCGAGCTTTTGGTTGGGCATCCGGACTGGAGCCGCCGTCGCATAAGCCAGCATCTGGCCCGGCTCTGGGCCGTTTCCGTCGCAAGTCCTGGCCCCCGTGCGCTACGACCCATTGTGTCACCGGGCAGCCTTGTGCATGGGGGAGAGTAGCCGTTGGCGGACCTCGGGATCACGCGTGAAGGCCGCCATGAGAAAGTTGAAGCTCTCAGGCAGGTAGCCTTCGTAGCCGCATGTGCGTCCGTTGATGTAGAAGTGCTCGGCACCGCCATAGCCCACGTTGACGATGCCGTTCTGGAACAGCCCTTCCTCGGCTGACTTGATCATCGCGTTGAAGAGCCGATCAGCCTCGTCGTTGAGTCCCGCCACCTGGAGTCCGAGCAGATAGGGCCAGACCAAGGGCGGATGAATCGTGCCGTTGGTGTAGCGATAACCAAAGAGGTCTTTGCCAGAGCGTCCTTCAGGCCAGGCAAAATCGTCGCGGACAGGTTCGCCGTCCAAGCCGATGGACGGGCCGATCATGTCTTCCTTGTGGCAGGGGATGAGGTTGCCCGGCACGCCCAAATGCCATTGGGTGAAGCCGATTGATTTTGATTTTACAGCGACGCGCGACAGGATTTCTTTGCCCTGTTCCGGCCCGACAATTCCATAGGCCACCGCCGCGCCGTTGACGAACGTATAGCAGTAGTCATGCACTTGGCCGTCCTGGCTGATCCAGCCGACGAACCAGCCATTCTCGCGGCTGAGAAACTGGCGCACATAGGCCGCGCGAAGCCGGGCCGCCAGTCCCCGGTAATAGGCAGCGCCCTTGGGTTGTGGCACCGCATCGAGCATATCGGCCATACAGAGGAAGGCGCGATACACGTGGGCGTTGGCCCAGGCGTTCTTGTAGCCGAAGTTCGTCATCTCAAACCAGACGTCGGCCCGCTCGGGATCGCGAAGCATGCCGGCATTGCCGCTGCCGTAGTCCTCGAAAAGCCCGTCGTTGTCCACATCGCGCCGTTGCAAGTAATCGGCCATCCGATGCAACACCCGGATTTCACGACGAAGCCATTCGATGTCGTGCGAAATTGTCCAATAATCCCAAGCGGCGTTGATCACGAACGCACCGCAACTCGGGTAGAGGTCGTACATTTTGCCGAACGCGTTCACGTGCCCTTGGGCGCTCACGTGGTTGTGCAGCCAGTAATCGAGCGAGTGCCGCAGCAGTTGCCGGACATCCACCCCTGGCACCGGCTCCCCATAGAACAGCATCGGGTCCGCGTAATAAACCAGCGAGATGGACGCCGGGTCCGACAGAACATTGTTGGCCAATACCCACGCGGCTTTCGGTTCGGTCCAGGTGCCGCAAGGTTGCCAATTGTTGAGATACGGGCGGCGGATGCGTTTCCAGACGGTTGATGGGATGCCTTTGGGTGTGGTTAATTCTTGCGGCTGAAACTTCAGGGTGAGGCGTGTGCTGGGGGCCACCGGCTGCGAACACACGAACTGCAAGACCAACCGGCCCGGCTGGTAGCCGGGAATTTTCACCGCGTCCAACCATGCCTGCCCGCGCAGATGCGGATCCACGCCCGTGCTTGGCGCGTTTGCGCCGCCGCCACGCTTGCCACTGTTGACGACGTGCCATCCGGCCAGCGGTTCCGCGTCAACGCGAAGATGGCCAAAATCGGGCGCCACGAGAAGCCACGGCCCGACCCCGCGAGACTGGCTGTCCAGTTTCGACGGGATGAGCGCCGCCGCTCCCATCAGGACGTTGAACGGCAGGGAGACGCTCAAGTCACTGGCCGGTTTGTCACCTTGATACAGAAACGACCATACTAAATCGTCGCCGCTGCGGGTAACCGACCAAGTGACGCTACTGCCGGTCTCCACGCCGGAAACCACGCATGTCCAAGTCCCCGGCTCGGCCTGTTGCCAATGCGTGGCAGGGCCGCCGCCTCCAGTCCATGAAACGCCGATGGGAGCGGCCAGCAAGTTGGACTTCTCGCGACCCGTGCTTTCTGAGTCCAGACCGAAGTGATTGGGTCCCTGTTGCGGATCAATCCCCAGCAACCAGCGATGCTGCGAATCCCCAAGAAAAACCTTTTGATCGTCGGTTGCGCGGGCGACCGGACTTTTCTCCTCTGCCGACACCAACATTGTCATCCCGATGACACCAACCACGGCAGCCCAGCAACGCGTCCAATTCCTCTTCCCGCCATGTGCAAAAAACCTTGTTGCGTTACGATTAAGAACTTGCTCATTCATTGGATCAGGGTGCTCGCTCGAAGTGCTGTGTTGCTCTGGGTTAGTATTCCTGACAGCTAATCTTTCGTGACCGCGTTCACGCAGTCGCTTACTTCACCGTGTAGAGATCGGTCTTGTTCCGCAGGTCAGACTCGTATGGCGCGGCGCGCAAGGTATGCTCGGAGTTCACGGGCCTGCGGCTGGGCCGCCACTTGACTAGCGCGACGTCCATCTTGCATATCTTCTGGGTCGGGAGGTTGCGAACGCCGGTGCCAAAAGCCGTCAGCAGAGAACCGTCGGGCAGCAGCACCGAACTGGTTGACTGGGTCGAACCCCACCAGGTGCCTTTGATCTGCGCTGAATATGAAGCCAGGATGTACTTGTGGTCCAAATCCCAGGTCTTGCCGTTGTCTTTGCTGATCACGGCCTCGATGCCGAATCTGGGGTAGCCGTCCTGGTCATCCGTGTAGCCGTTGCGGACTGCGTAAGTCAGCACCAGCTCGCCGCTGGGAAGCAGAATCATCTGCGGGTGATGTCGTCCCCAGAAGTACAGATGGTTCAACTCGGTCCAGGTATGTCCATTATCCTTGGATACCGAAGTGGCCAGTCCGCTGTACTGATCGTTCACCAGTCCCAGGAACTGCTTGGGGTTGTCCGTGCGGCCAGCGGCCACGATGTCGCCGTTCTTCGCCCGGCACAATACGGTCTCGTTAACCCCTTTCCACTGGGGAACGTTTAACTCTTTGCTCCAGGACTCGCCTCCGTCAAAGCTGAAATGGATGCAGCCCTGGGAGAAATACGCCGCAGTGTCGAACGCGCCGTTTTCCTTGTAGCGGGTCTCGACCAAACGGATCACCTTGCCGGTCTTGGGATCTTTGTCCACCAGCATCGGATCCCACTGGTACATCGGCTTGCCCTCGGCACCAATGGGAGCAATGGCATGCCTGGCCCAAGTCTGACCGTAGTCCGTGCTGGACCAATAATCAGGCCCCGAACTGCTGATGAGCTTGCCCTTGCCGAGGTATGTCAGTTCGGTGCTTGCCATCAGGTCAGGCTTGCCCGCCGCGTCGGTATGCATCCACCTTGGCTTCGTCCAGGTATTGCCAAAGTCATCACTGAAAGTCAGGATGGTCTTTACCGACGGTGGCCCAACCTCGGCGGCCATCATCAAGGTCTTGCGTTCCGGCATATAGACCAGATACGGCATCTGGGAATTGCTGTAATCCCACTCTCCGCCAATCAAGTAGAACTGCGCGGAAAGGGTAAGCCTCCTAGCCGAGCCGTTCAGCCGTACCACCCCGTGTTTCTGCCAACCCCAGTGCTTCCACGGCGCGTCCCGAGGATCAATCTTCGAGTTTATCTCGCTGGCCAGGGAGGGATTAGTTTCCACGCGGCGGCTGCCTGCCATGGTTTGGGACGTCAGGCAGCTCGCGATTGCAACGGCAGCCACAACTGAACTGATCGGAATTGGGGAACCGCCGAAAACTGCTTTTCGGAGCCAGGTTGATGGCGGCCGTTCGGTTTTCGGTGTGGTTGGATTCATGGCGTCTCCTTTCATTTGTGTTTTCCTTCCGTTTGATCCTTCGTGGTTGATGGGTTTCCGGCCGTTTCTGAAGCAGAAACTGTCGAAATCCCAAGACGCTCTTGATGATCCCAAAAACCGGTTCCACGGTCTACTGTCGCAATTTGTACTTGGCTCTGCCCGCGACGGTTTTCAGGCGATGTTTCAATACTTCGGCGACCGACTCCACCGGCTTGGCGATTGCGGCCACGCTCGGAACAAATTCCTATTTGTCGTTGGGCGCTTGGCTCGCACGCGCTCCGACAATCAAGCGGCTGAATGGTCAATCCCTTTCCAGTGGCATGCTATTGCTCTGTTCGGCTTTGGCCAGCACGGGCTACGGATTGATGAGTCCCCTTGCCACCGCCTGTTCGGTCGCCGCAGCGATCAACGCATTGAATATAGGCCGGTAGAAGACCTTTGATCCCTTGTGGCTCCGCTTTAATTTCGAAGCAACACGGCGCAGGTGCTTGAAAATCTCCATAACCTGCTCGATGTCCGGAGCACCGCCCGTAGAACCAAGCTCCGACAACACACAAGAAACTACCTTCCTGGGACTGTTCGCGTGAACCAGTGGGTCCACTCCCTTGAGATCGCTCAGGTTGACGTCCATTCGGTAACGCTTTGACTCCAGGACGATGAACTTGTGGCCTTGCAGTTTCCAAAGGGTAAAAGCGATCCCGAGTTCAAAGGGGATATTAAAGCGCGGTGGCAGGGTGACCCGGCAGAGGTCGTGAATGGAAACTTGGCAACTCCTGATGAGCTTAAAAATGCGAGCCATCCGATTCCGGCCCAAGACAGGCTCTTCCACTGCACATCGAGGAATACGCCCGATGCTGATCAGTGCGGCGATCAGGGCGAGGAAATTCTGCTCATACCCAGCATCGTAAGGAACGTTGAGAAAAACGCGCCTTTGGGCAAGTCCACCTTGAGATGCGCCCCCCATGCGCACTGTCAAGATTGCGCACCAGCCAAATTCAGGGCCTGGAGGAGGTGTTTCATCCGCGCTTGGGAGATGCCCAGGTCGCGCATGATCTGTGAGGCGGTCGCTGGCTTGGCGACGTGGACATAGCCATTCGTCGCCCGATTCGATGGCTTGCTGGCCTTCTGCGCCGTTCTGACTTCCACTTTCTTGCGGCTCATATAATATCGCTCGCAGCCGTAAGCTTCCAATCAGCCTTCGGCTTTCACTGGTGCAACAATACGCCAGCGGCGGGGCGGCTGTCAAGACCCGACATCACGTCGCCTCATGTGACATCAGGTGATATCCACTGCCACAAACCCATGGATTCATGGCGGCTCCTTCCATTGAAGCAGTGCCGCCCAACCACCCGGTCCGGGATTTCCCTCAGATGCCCCGTCATGTGGATCGTTATCTTTTTCGGGCTGCCACTTTCAGACATGCAAACGAAGGTCCAGTCCCACGGTTAACCAGTCGAGGAGTTTATTGTCGGTCCTCAGGACTGGTTAAGCCTCTCGTCCGCGGGTTCCTCGCGGCCAATGCCCGCAGGCTAAAGCCGCGCCCGTTCTCGAACGGTTCGACTGTCGCCGTAACTTCAAGGACAGGATACCGCACGGTCGCCAAGGCGTAGTTTTTATAGGTTTGCGCGAAAAGCTCAGTCTCAACCATGCCGGTCCAGTCCGCCAGCGTCAAAAACTTCATCGGCTCACCGGTGATCTGGTGGTGCGTGCGCTGCTCCACGACGAGCCCACACGTCGTGACGGTTTCACCGACAAACTCGCCAAGCCGATTCACCGGGCAGTAGCTGTCCCACGCCACGTGGGAAAACAACTCCAGTGGGTGGCCGTGGACTGCGAAGCCGAACAATTCCGTCTCCGCCTCCAGCTTTTCTCGACGAGTGGGTTCCGCAAGTGGAACCGATACGAGTTGATCGAGTCCGGGCGGTGCGATGAGCCAGCCTTGATTCGGTTCGGCATCTGACGAGAAGGTTTTGATGAGATACTGAGCCTGCCAAAATTGGCGGGTGCGCGTTTCTCCAAACTCGTCGAAAGCCCCGGCGCGAATCATGGCTTCCAACTCTTCCGCGGCAGGAGCCACCCGGTGGAAGAAATCCGATAACGAGGTGAAAACTCCGCGTGCCTGTGCCTGGATCATCGCCTCCGTCGTGCGGGTCGTAAGCCCTTTCACTCGCGTCACCGGAACACGGATGGAGTCTCCATGCGGAACGAATGCCGGACCGGGCTCGTTGACCGATGGCGGCAGGAATTTCAATCCGAGCCGATGGCTTTCAAGAACATAGACCAGCGGGTGATAGAATCCCTTGCCGTTGGTGAGCACCGCCGCCATGAACTCAGATGGATAATACCGCTTGAGCCACGCCGATTGATACGCCTCGACTCCGTAGGCCGTGCTGTGGGCCTTACAGAAGGCATAACCAGCAAAACCCGTAACCAACCCCCAAACCTCGGCGGTCTTCTCCGACGAATGACATCGCGAAAGGGCGGAAGAGAAGAACTCACCGCGGATTTCATCGATGACCGCGTGCTTCTGTTTGTTCAAGGCGCGGCGCAACACATCGGCGCGACCCGGAGGCAGGCCGGCAAAGGCTTCACAAATTTGTAAGATGTGTTCCTCGTAAACCACCAAGCCGTAGGTACTCCGCAAGCACGCCTCCAGCGAGGGGTGCGGGTAGGTTATCGGCTCCATTCCTTGATACCGCCGCGTGAACGCTCCCTTCTTGCCTTCATTGGCCGCCCCCGGCCGGATGACACTGACAATGGCCACCAGCCCGTCAATCTCTTTCACATTGCACATGCGGCACAGGCTGGTCATGGCGGGGCTTTCAATGTGGTGGACGGCGCGAGCGTTGCCGCCAGCGATCATCTCCCAGACTTCCGGATCACACCAAGGCTCTGCTGCCGTGGGATCGCCCCGTACCAAATCGCCATCCGCTTTCTGCCGCGCCACACAACGCTCCAACTCCACATCGATGCCGCGCGCGTCGAGCCTGGCCTTCACGTCCCGCATAACGGCCAGGCCGCCTTGCGCCAGGATGTCCATTTTGACGAGACCGATGGGTTCGACCGAATCCATGTCGAAGTGCGTGGTCGCGTAGCCCTTGTTGGCGATAAAGGTGGGCGTCAGCTCGTGCAGCGGCTGGCGCGACAACACCAATCCGCACGGATGCATCTTCGGATAGCGGGGCATGCCGTCCAAAAACTCCGCCATTTGTATGGCGGTCTTGTAGGGCTCCTCGTCTAACGGTAAGCCGCGCGTTTCGGGGCCCGCGCGTAGCAGCTCGATCAACCCCGCCCCTCCTTTAGGTGCAGGCCCGTCCGGCACCCACCCACCGCCGAATCCCCACGGGAAGTGTTCGGTGAATTTGCGCACGTCGCGTTCCGATACCCCCAGCACCTTGGCGACTTCCGCAAACGCGCTGCGCGCCTGGAAGGTCGAGAAGCCGCCCACCACCGCACAATGATCCCGCCCATATTTCTCGAAGATGAGTTTCACCACGTCGTCTTTGACATCGTGGGCAAAATCGATGTCGATGTCGGGCAGCTTGTGCAACGCCATGCGTTCCTTGTTCAAAAACCGGCGAAAATACAGATCGAAGCGAATGGGGCACACCCCACTGATCCCAAGGCAATAGCAGACCAGGCTGTCCGCCGCACTGCCCCGCGTGATCCAGCCGATGTTGCGCCGCTTGCATTCCTGGAGAACATCCCAGGTGATAAGAAAATATTCCTCGTAACCAACCTCATTGATGATGCCGAGTTCCTCCATCGCCTGGCCTCGGAAGTTCTCAGCCCTCGTGCCATAGCGGTCGCGTAATCCCTGCAGCACGAGCTGCCGCAAAAACGCGCTGGGTGGCGAACCGTCCTGAGGCTTATAGACAGGAAATTGCGGTTTCCCGAAGGGCAGTTCAAAGTTGCACCTCGCGGCAATTTCGCTCGTAAGGCGAAGCCAATCAGGATGGTCCTTGCAAGCGTGGGCCATCTCCGCAGGCGAACGAAAGTGCAGACGCCCGTTCTTTCGCTTTCCGGGATGCTCCTCCTGCAGCAAGGTGAGCGTGCGAATGCTTTGCACGATGTCGTATTTCTGTCGGTCGCCGGGCGCGGCATAATGAATCGCAGGACACGCCACGGCCGGCGTGCCAACCTTCGCAGCCGTCACCAGGTGATAAAACCTGCCCTTGAACATTTCCGCCAACTGTTCGTCGGGGCTGACCGCAATCAATCCTTCACTGAAATCGGCGAGTTCACCACGTCGATAAGGCCGTCGCTGTTGGTCGGCAACGGAAGCTTCATCCGCATTGTTGACCGTCAGGTCGGCGTGCCGGGAAAGCAGGCGGCAGAGATTAGCATAGCCACGCGCTGATTCAACGTAGAGGAGCAACGGATTCTCGGCCACGATCAATTCCACACCGACAATAGGTTTGATGCCCGCCTGCTGGGCGGCCTGCACGAATTCAACCGCCCCGTGCAGATTGCCGCTGTCAACAAGTGCCACGGCTGACATGCCGTGCTTCTTCCCCAGGTTTACGATGGCTTGTGGCGAAAGTGTCGAGTCGAGAAACGAGTAATGGCTGTGCGTGCGTAACGGAACGTAAGTGGTGATTTCCAGCTTTGCCGAAATGATCGGACGGCGGCCCGGCAACGGGTTCGCGCTTGCCACAAGCGCTTCGCTGGGCGGACTCAAGAGGCGAAAATCGTGGCCCCGTAGGATGATGGAACGACCATGCGACGACCGAAGTTCATCTACGACGGCAGCCAGCCGGGATTGGGCACCGAGACGTTGCATGGGGACGGTCAGCGGAAGGTCGCTGCGAAACCTTCCGTCGTAGAGATTGGACAACTTTAGCGAGACCAATCGCAGGCTGACGCGGCGTTTCCAGGCTTTCTTCAGCATCGCCCGAAGCCGGTCATATACCTCCGTTTCCAAATCCGTCGGTTCCAACAAGCTTTCGCTGACCTGATCTTCCGCCCGGTCGTTGTAGCGCACCGTCACGGTCAACGTCCGGATCGTCCGTTGTTCGGCCCGCACCCTGGCAAAAAGGTCGTCCGCCATCCGACGCAGCGTGGCGGCGATGTATCCCTCGTCCGTCAGGTCGCTGGCAAATGTCGCCTGTTGGCTGTAGGTCTTTTGGGGTTCACGAGCCGGGACCAGTGGACGCTCATCAATTCCGTGCGCAAATTGGCGGATCGTTATCGCCTGACGGCCAAGCACCAGTTCCAGCATTGCAACCGGCGTGGCCGCCACGTGACGGATTTTGACCAGTCCTGCCGCATTCAACCGGGCGCTCGTTTTCGGTCCGATTCCCGGCAGCCAGCAATTCGGCAGCGGTTGGATGAATTCCTTTTCTTGCCCTCCAGGCACACTTTCAAACCCGGCAGGCTTGTTCAACTTGGAAGCGATCTGGCTGATGAGTTTGTTAGAGGCGACCCCCTCGCTGACCGTGATTTTCAGGGACTGACGAATGGCTTTGCTGATCGTCAGGGCAATTTCAACCGCCGGCTTTTTGTGGTTGGCCGTCAAGTCAAAGTATCCCTCGTCAATCGAGGTCCGCTCCACATCCGGGGTGAAGTCGTAGGCGTAAGCGAACATCCCGTTGGAAAATTCCTCGTAAAGATCATAGTGGCCAGGCAACACGATGAGCTCAGGGCAGAGCCTCCGGGCCTGCGCTGTGGGCATGGGAGTATAGATGCCAAACTTCCGGGCCTCGTAGGATGCCGAGGCGATGATGCCCCGACTTTCACCGCCAACCGCGACCGGTTTGCCCCGCAACCGAGTGTCGGCAGCTTGTTCGACGGACGCGAAGAAAGCATCGGCGTCCAGATGCACAATGCTTCGGAACATTGGAAATCATCTGGCTTTCCATCGCTGCAATTCTCGAAGAGCGTCACCGGCAATCCATCGGGCTGCCCGTGAACCCTTCGCGTGATCCCGGCCCGTCCGCTTGGCGATGGCTCGCAGTTGGACCACTGAAATGCCCGGCAGGTTCTGGCCCACAATGCCGAAGCGTGCCATGCCCGCCACATTCGTGGGATTGGCAAGGCGACGAAGCTCGGCCAGAACGCTGGCACTTTTGATAGACATGATCAGTCCGCTTTTCGGATTAACGCTTTGAACACACCCTGAATCACCAACTCCTGCGCAGGCAGGATGTCGGGATACTTCGGATTCTCGGCTTTCAGATAAGGTTTGCCGTTCTTGACCACGTAGGTCTTAAGCGTGCGCTCCCCGTCCACTAGCGCGGCAACCACCTGACCATTGCGAGGCTCTGGTCCCCGCTCCAAAACCACCAGATCCCCATCGAGAATGTGGCGGCCAATCATGGAAACACCGCGAACGCGCACCGCAAAGGTGTTCCGAGTCGGCGTGAATCCAACGCTGCCAATGTCCACCGAAACGCAACCTTCCGCCTCCGGTTCGCCGGCTTCAGGAAACCCGGCCGGGATGGCACCCAGGAGGGGGATGTCCACGATGCGGCCGCGCAGCTTTGCCAGCGGCGAGATCACCCGAAGCGAGCGCGCTTTGCCGGAATCCGAGGCAAGATAACCTTTCTGCCGCAGCAGTCGGATGTGGCTGGTCACCGCGTTGACGCTGCGAAAACGGAAATGATCCGCGATTTCCTGATAGGTTGGCGCGCTGCTGTGCTCGCGCCTATGACTTTCAATGAAGTCGGCCAGCGCCCGTTGTTTGGCAGTGAGTGGTTCCATACTGTATGAAGATACACTATTACTATTTACACCCGTGTCAACGACATCCTTTTGCGATGAAAACAACGCCGGCTTTGCGGGCTTCGTCGTTAACTTCGGCTTTCGTTGGAATAGGACTCGGGCGTATGCTCTAGGGCATGAATGATTCAATCAGCACGCCCCTATGGACCTGACGAAGCTTGGCTGGAATGCTGACCTCAGCCAGCAGTTCGCGCCCCACCAGGCCAAGGGTCTGGTTCCGGCTCGCGTGGCGGTGGAGGATAAACATTTCTTCCGCGTCTGGACCGCCGATGCCGAACTCCTCGCACAAGTCACCGGCAAGTGCTTCCACGATGCCCGCCACTCCAATTCAAATCTTCCCAAGGTCGGAGATTGGGTCGCCGTAAAACTCGTGCCCAACGAAAAGAAGGCCATGATTCAGGCCATCCTTCCGCGACGCACCCAACTCTGCCGCAAGATGATCGGCCGTGCCAGTACCGAACATATCCTCGCCACGAATATCGACACGGCATTCATGGTGACCGCCGCGGACTCGAGTTTCGACGCCGCGTGTCTGGAGCAGATGCTGGCCATAACCCATGAAAGCGGCGCTCGCCCAGTCGTTCTCTTAAACAAAATCGATTTGTGCGATGACCTTGACGCGAGGCTCGCGGACGCCACTCGCGTGGCCGGCAACGCTTTAGTGCTCGCGGCCTGTGCGCTCACCGGGCGAGGCGTGAAGAAATTGGCGCAACTGATCAAGCCCGGCGACACAGCCGTGTTCATCGGCACCTCGGGTGTCGGCAAGTCGAGCCTCATCAACCGCCTCTACGGCGAAGACATCCAGGCCACGGTGGAAGTGCGCACACATGACGCCAAAGGCCGGCATACCACTTCGTGGCGCGAGATGATCTTTCTCCCACAAGGCGGTGTGGTCATTGACACGCCGGGCATGAGGGAATTCCACATCTGGATTGCCAGTCAAGCGTCGAGGCAAACTTTTCCCGAGATCGATGCGCTGTCTGTGCGCTGCCATTTCCGCGACTGCACTCATACGAAGGAGAATGAGTGTGCGGTGCTCGAAGCGCTCGTCGCCGGCACGCTCCCGCGCGAGCGGTATGACAGCTTCCTCAAACTTCAACTCGAAATCTGCTACCTGCGCGAAGCCGAAAAGAGAGCCGCTCGGCAGAACCGTAAGAAGAGCGACCGCAGGGCCACTGTTGAATCTCATCGAAATCAATTCGCGCGCTGGGTCCGATAAAAGCCGCGCGGGCTGCCGCTGTTGAATGGGATGGTCACCTGCAATCGCCCGACGCTGGCGGTATTCGTCAGCCACGGCACCCATTGGGGCGTGAGCAGGCCCGGCGTGGTTTGCCAAACATAATTGGAACTCCCAACGCCTTTGAAGCAGAAGCGCAGTTGGTCCGCCTGGTAATGGTGAATCACCAACTTGTGCAAGGGCAGTGGTTGCACCACGATGTTCGTCACAATCGCCACTCCCGTAAAACCATTTTGATCGGTGACGCTCACCGAGTACATCCGCGTCCCTTCGTCCAAATCCTGGTCGGTCCAGACATAAGGCGCGAAATTCCAAGGCCGGTGACTCACGCTCATGCTGCTGGCATCGCGAAAGAACTCGACCGTCGCGATCTCGCTGTTGCCCGGCTGCACGTTGGCAATCAACTCCAGGTCCGAGCACGCCCCAAGCACCCTGTTGTTGGTGGGATAGACCAGTGTGACGTGTGGACCGTTGTTGACGACGGAGATATGAACCGGCGCAGACGTGGTGGCGTTGCCGCTGCCGTCAATCGCCACCGCAGTGAGCGTGTAAAATCCCCCGGCCAGACTGTCGGACTGCGTAATGAAGGGCGCGCGCACCGGTGATCCCATCAGGGTTGCCCCAACATAAAAATCCACCCGCGCGATGGCTCCCCCAGGCTGCGTGGCCTCGGCACTGATCGGAAAGGTGGCCGGAGCGGTGAAGGTCGTCCCTTCAGCGGGAGAGCTGATCCACACTTGGGTTTGAGCCGTGCCCAGATGGCCAATCAGCACGACGCGCGAATTGAACGCATCGACGGTGGTCAGCAGGATGTCCCCGGTGAGTGGATCCACAGCAGCGCCTTTCACCCAAAAATTCGACAGCAACTCGCGGAGTGTCTCAGGAATGGGATCCCCGTTGGCATCCACTTCATAAACCACGACGCGCTCATCCAATTGGCTGGTGACCAGCACGCTGTCCTTCGAGAAAGCCGAACCGTCCGCCTTCACGTATGCCAGACAACACCCCGCCAGGACCGTAATCCAGCCCGCCATCAATCCCGCCTTCCACATCCAACGGCAGTTCCGGCGGCATGCCTGGAGCATCCGCCAAATAGGTGGAAATCGGGGCAAAACCCGAAATGTGGTTCTGCGCGTCGCGGATGACTTGAATCTGATAGATCTTGGCTGTCGGAGACGTCGCGTCCCCGCCCATCAGCAGCGTGCCCGCGTCGTTCGCCTTGAAATGCAGTGCGCCATAAGTCGGCGGCACATCGCCGGCAACACCGAGATCGCGGACGCTGTAACTATTGGCAAAGCCTGGCCCGAGTGTCTGGGCGGTGGCGGTGATCACCATCAGCAGCACTGCTCCGCAAACTAAAGTTCTAACGCTCTTGGACTGAGTCATGGTTCGACCTTTCGACTGATCGGAA